>Ga0308157_10000122_pt1 | contig 322071 bp, 365 predicted proteins | sample PhyBR1_FD_201035 | JGI IMG/M metagenome (GOLD analysis project Ga0308157, IMG submission 201035) | Phyllosphere microbial communities from UC Gill Tract Community Farm, Albany, California, United States - DLSLB.R1 | ecosystem: Host-associated > Plants > Phyllosphere > Unclassified | place... | reverse complement strand
CCGGTCTCGGGTCACCACCCGTGTCGTCCTGCGTGGTCACCTGCCCGTACGTGCGGTTGATGGAATCGCAGATCCGCGACGCCTGGGTGTTCACTCCCCTGCCGATCGGAGCGATCACCCATTTGCCGGCATAGATCGGCTCGTCCGAATAGACCGGATAGATGTTGTTGTCGAAGCGTGGAGACCAGAAGTAGCCGTCACCCGATCCCGAGACGGGGTTGCGCGGCGTCGTCTTCAGATAGCCGGGCTGCAGGAACGTCGTCCCGGTCACCGGAACGTAGCCGTTGCCCGTGTTCAGCTTCCACATGTCGACGGCATCGGACACCTGCTTCAGCTGGGTCATCATGGCCGCCGCCTGCGAGTTGGAGGTCGCCTCCTGGAAGCGTGGGCCGAGGAACAGTGCGCCGGCGAGCGCCAGGCCGATGAAGAGGATGACGCCGATGATGCCGATGAGGACGTTGGACATGTCTTAGACCTTCGCGATGATGTAGATGTTCGGAGCGACCTGACCGATCTTCACGGTGGGCTTGATGCATGCCACCGGGTTGGTGATCTGCGTCAGCGACGTGATCTCCTGCGGACCGGCGATCGCGAGCCCCGTCTGCCTGGAGACGGAGGCGCAGATCTTGGCGGCCACCGCGGCGTCGCCGCCGATGCCGGCGATCACGACGTAGCCGGGCCTGCCCACCCCCGACGGGCCTGCCCACTCGCCGTCCGCGTCGATGACGTTGTAGTTGTAGTCGGGGTTGGTCGGATTGACGGGCCTCGCCTTGAGGTATCCCGGAATCAGCCCCGCCTCGGAGAAGTCGGTGGGCTCCTGTCCCTGCTGCACGCGATACATGGCGCGGGCATGCGCCACCTGGCTGACCTGCTGGACCAGGGCGGCCGCCTTCGAATCCACCGTGGCGTCCTGGAAGCGCGGACCTAGGAACAGCGCGCCCGCCAGGGCGAGCCCGATGAAGAGGATCACGCCGATGATGCCGATGAGGACGTTGGACATGATGCTATCCGATCAGAGGAAGGTGTAGGCGAGGTACCCGCCGGTGTACTTGAGGCAACCCGGACGGCGCGCGTTCTGGTAGCGCTCGGCGAAGCTGGTTCCGACCGCGTCGACCTGGCCCTCCGGGTTCGGATTGCCCATCTGGCGCTCGATCGCCAGGCAGGCGTCGCGGGCGGTCTGCCCGGTGGGCAGGTAGGTGAAGACCATCGTCATCGGAGCTCCGGACTGGCTCCCGGTGCTGTCGCCTCCGTGGTAGACGATGTCCGCGTCCGTGACGTCCTGAGCGAAGGGATTGACCGGACGCGCCTTGAGGTAGCCGCCGGTTCTGAGGGTCGAGAGGAGGGCCTCGCCGCTTCCTCCCGAAGGGATGCTGCGGCCCTCGTTCAGCCTGAACAGGTTCTCGGCCGATTGGATCTGCTGCAGGCTCTGCACGATCGCGGACGCCTTGGAGTTCGCGGTCGACTGCTGGAAGCGTGGTCCCAGGAACAACGCACCTGCGAGCGCCAGACCGATGAACAGGATCACGCCGATGATCCCGATGAGCACGTTCGACATATGACAACCCCCGGCGACGTGCCCCCGCACGTCGTGACCGGTATGACTACGCGATGCCTCGCGCGAAGTCCAGATGGGGGACGATCGGGATGCGGGATCGGCAGGGGCTCCGCCCACGGGTCATGGCGATCCCGACGCGTCGGAACCACGACGCGGCTCAGTCCGATGCGGACTCAGACCGCGTGGTAGATGACGAGCAGTCCGTCGGGCAGGCCGCCCCAGGCGTTCGACACGAAGAAGCAGCCCTGCTGACCGATGGGCGCGGGCGCCGTCGGCGGGACGTCGTTCGTCATCGCGACGCCGGACTGGCGGTTGATGGTCCTGCAGACGGAGAGCGAGGCGGGATCCGTGCCCATGCCCATGCCCGCCAGGGCGTATGCGGCGTTCCCCTCGTAGGTCCCGTCTGCCGCGCGGAAGTCGAAGAAGTTCCAGTTGCCCAACGGGTTCTCTGGGATGGACTTGAGATAGCCCTTCGTCACGAGGCTGGTCGGAGGACCGGCCGGGAACGGGGTTCCCTCGTTCAGCCGGTACAGCTCCGCGCCTCTGGACATCTGCGACATGGCCTGCGAGATCGCGGCGGTCTTCGAGGTGCTGGTCGACTCCTGGAAGCGAGGCCCCAGGAACAGGGCGCCTGCGAGCGCCAGACCGATGAACAGGATCACGCCGATGATCCCGATGAGTACGTTCGACATTGATGGACCCCCGGACGGTGCGCCCCCGCGCACCGTTCGGCTCCATGACTACGGCTTCACCGCATCGCTGTCCATACCCGCCTCGTGACGGGAGGTCCTCAGGCCGCCGCCATCCGTCTTATGGACGACTTCAGATTGGCACGGGCCGTGGCCTCCCAGCGTGCATGCGCCCAGTCGGTCATGTAGAGACGATCCCGCGCCAGGAAGCGCTTCAGGATGTCGGTCCGCACCGTTCTGCGCACCGTCGGCGACACGTGTGCGTACTCGACGTGGATGCCCTCCTCGTACGCGAGGAAGATCTCCTCGTCCATGCCGAGGATCGCGAGGTCGATGTCGAGCATCAGGGGCATGTCGGGGCACGTCGCGAGATCGGTCAGGAGATGTCGGGTCGTCGCGCGGGTGGCGCAGGCCGCCGCCCGGACGGAGATCCGGTCCGCGTGTTCCGGCATCTCGGCCTCGCACAGGAGGGCGGAGAGCTCCTCGTTGCGACCGTGCTGGGCCGTCGGGTCGTAGATCGCGTCATGCCACAGGCAGAAGCCGACCACCGCGGCGGCGTCATGGATGCCGACTCCTTCGCGCTCCGCCTCGATCGCGCGCTCGATCATCGCCATCGGATGCGCCCAGACGTGGTAGCTGCGCCACGGCTCCTGGAGCCGCGAACGCAGGGTGTGCGCTATCGGCAGGGCGAGGAACGCGTTGCGCGTCTCCTCGACCGTCATTCCCGGCGTGATCATGTTTCGTCTTTCGAGATTGGTACGCCCGACAGGATTCGAACCTGCGACCCGGCCGTTATGAGCGGCTGGCACTGATGACCACCGTGCTACGAGCGCATCGGGGGATCTGCCATGGATGAGTTCCCGAGGCAAGCGCGATCAGCGCGATCTGTCCTTCGTCATCATGACGTGCGGGATGTCGAACCGGAGCGGCGGCGATCTCAGGCGTCGCTCCGGTCATCCGCGTCGGTCCTTCAACGAGCCGGCATGACCAATCTGTCGCATTCCACAATGACGTGGTTCAGGCGGGCACCCAGCTCGGCCACTATCCCGGCCGGATGATCGGGCCATGAACCCCCGTCCTCCCTCCGCGACACGATCACCATGTCCTCGATGTCGCGCTGCCATGCGCCGAACAGATCCCATTCCGAGCGTCCGTGCGCGGCCCAGCCGGCGTCGGCCTCTACCGCGCGACCACCGACGACGTCGTCGAGCGACGCGCCATGCCGCGCCCGACGTCTGGCGGCCAGACGTTCGTAGGGCACGTCGAGGAAGATCCTCGTGGTGCAGTTGCGCGCGAACCACGGGTTCGAGAACAGCAGGAAGCCCTCGACCACCACGGTCGACGACGAACGCATCGCCTCGCAGGCGTCGGTCCGCATGGCGTCCGAATCGTACTGGTGCGGTCTCTCGTAGCTGGGATGACCCGCCACGACGGGTTTGTGGCACCCCTCGATCCAGTAGCGGTCGAGATGCAGGAGGGGCGCGTCCATCGCCTCGGCCAGCAGCCGGGCTATCGTGGTCTTGCCGGAGCAGCTCGGCCCCGCGATTCCGATCAGATGCATGGTGGTCCCCCCGTACGACATGATTGTCGCAGACGGATCTCCTCGTTGGAAGGGGCGATCACCACGGTTCGACCGATGCCACCACGGCGCGGGGCACGAGATGCTCCCATACGGGGTCGGGCGAGGGTTCCCCCGTCCAGTAGCGGCGGGCCAGCTCGGCGATCCGCGGACAGTCCGAGGGCCATCCGTTTGAGATGAGGCTCTCGATCTCGCTCGCCCACGCGAGATCGTGCCTCTGGGTCTCCGCATCGACGACGATTCCGAACAGCCACTCGGTCTGTCCGCCGCAATTGTCGGTGTCCTGCTGGTTGTCGCAGAGGAACACTGCGTCCCGGTGGGCCAGCATGCCGTCGGGACGCGCATCCTCCAGCACCCTTCCGGCGCAGTACGACGCCCATCTGCTCTCGTATTCCGGACGCGGGGACAGGATCGTCCCGACGGGAAGCTCCACGGCGCTCGCGTGCCAGTGCGTCGGCGTCGTGTTCATGGCCGGGGGTCTTCGATCGGACCGAGCAGAGGATCGCCGCTTCGTCCGCGCAGGTGCCTGACGCGGGTGTCGAAACCCGCCCGCGCCTCGGTCTCCACGATCGCGAGCGCCTTGTCGACCACGCCCTCGTACAGCTCGATGGCGTCGAGGAAGTCGCGATCCAGATCCCTTCTGGCACTCTCTCCGGAGGATAGTCTGGCACGTGCGTATTCGGCGGTCAGGGCGGGCAGGTTCTTGTCGTGGTCGACTAGCGCCTCGATCACGGCCTGGTTCGACGACGTCCTGCCGCACTTCTCCAGCCGGATCGCCTTGCTGCGCACCTCGTCCAGCCAGGCGCGACCGACGCCGACCGTCTCGCTCGCGATGGCGGCGGCATGCCACGGTTGCCGCATCCGTTCGGACTCGCGCACCTCCTCCATCCTTCGGATCCTGTCCGAGGCCGAGGCCTCCCTCCGCAGGTCTCGTCGGATCACCCTCTGGGTGATGGGCGTCCTGATCATCGTCTGGAGGATCATCACGGTCACCAGGCAGGCGAGGAATCCCAGGACCGTGGAATGCGTCGCCCTGTCCATGGCGATGTTCGCGGCCGTTCCGAACGGCACGACCGCGAAGGAGGAGAGCAGCGCCCCCTTCACGGACTGCATCGTCGTGGGCGCGATCTCGATGCGTGCGCTCATGCGAAGTGCTCGGGGAAGAGGGCGCGGCAGACGGGCCATCCCTTGTCCGTGACCTCGAGATATCCGTTGCCCCGGATCTCGACGAGTCCAAGCCCGGGCACGTCCGCGTCGATGCGTCCCGTCATGCCCGTCGCCTTGATCGCGGGACCGGGTCCGGCGATCCGCACCCCGATGCGGCGGCGTGCCGTGGAGGACACCCAGCCCTGCGAGCGGCGGGCGATCGGTCCGACGACCCTGCTCTCAGGCATGCGCACCTCGTTCTGCATCATCAGCGAGAACGTGGCGATGGTCAGCGCCTCCAGCAGCATGATCTCTGGTGCGGTCAACTCGTACGAATCGACGTCGCAGGGGGCGAGGGACGCCTCGACGATGGAGGCGCGCCTCCACGACACGGATGCCATCCGCTCCGCCATCTGGGTGGTCTCGTCCATCTCCCGACCGACCTCCCGATTGGTCATGCCGCTCCTTCTGAGCTCCGCGGCGCGGTCCTGTCGTTCGAAGATCCGCCGGCGACGACGCGCCGCGATGCCTTCGGGCGAGGTGTCGGGTGCGTTCGTCCCCGTCGTCGTGGCGCTCACTTGTCCGAACCCCCCCATGCGCCCGGCAATCCGGCCCACCGGCGGGCGATGTCCGCGGACACCGCGATGCACGCGGCCTCGTGGTCCGGGTTCATCGGGTCGACGGGCATCACTTCGATGTGCACGCCGGCGGCCCAGGGGTTCGGCCATTCGCGCCAGGTCAACGCCCGCCCCACGATGCGTGGACCATCCTCGTCGTCGACGAGATGCGGACGCCAGTCGTCCGGCACCGTCGCGAGACCGCTCGCGCCCGCCATGTCGCGCAGACGCCAGTCGGCCGGGACGCGCACCTCGTCGAAGGTGGCCACGACCTGCAGGCGCTCGTCCTCGTGGAGCACGGCACGACCGTTCATGTCGTCGCCTCGCGGCGCGACCAGTCCGTCGAGGATCGTCGCGGCATCGGGAGGCGTCGCCGCGCCGGCGATCCTCGCGGCACCCTGCAGTTGGACGATCGGGATCGAGAAGTCGTCACCACGGGTCTCCCAGGTGACGTGATGGCTCGCCCGCAGGAAGCGCATGCGAAGGCCGAACTGCTCGGCGAGCCTCGGCTCGGGATTCCGGCGTACGGCGCTGATCCGCACGACCAGCCCGCCGCCTGCGGGAGCGATCCGGATCGTGCACTTGTGGAACGGGCCCGGACCTTCGTAGTCCCAGCCCTCGTAATAGGATCCGCGCTCCTCCATGGATGCGCGGATCGATGCCTTGACGCGTTCCAGGAACGCATCCGAACCACGCTGCAGCATCGTCTCCCCGAGGGCGATCATCACCACGCCCATGCCGGAATCGCTGTCGGGATGCGCCTTCGTCGCGTCCGAGGCGATCGGCATGGTGCGCACGCCCGCATACGCCTCGACGATCGCGATCGCCTCGTCGAGGTCCTTGGCGAGGATGCCGTCGCGCACCAGTTTCCTGGTGTGCGTGTCGGACAGATACGCGCGACGTTCCTCGTCCGAGGGACCGATCGGTCGCGGCGGCTCCACGGAACGTCCGATCGGGTCGGCCATCCCGTCGCCGCGCCTGTGGCGCGGATTGCCGTAGTCGTCGTGGTCGACGACTATGCCGGTGCGGTCGCTGTACGAGCGACGTCGTCTGGACGATGGCGTGACCTGCACGGTTTCTTCTCCTGGATGCATCTTCGGACTACCCATCCAGTCATGCCGCGCAAGCGGTTGCGTCGCCTCAGCCGGCGAGGCGGGCGACGACGATCGACAGCAGACCGACCACGGCGAGGTAGACCAGGTTGATCGTGATCCTCCTTCTCAGCCATGCCTGGTCGATCGGCCTGGCGGGATGCGACAGCACGTCGAGCGTCGTGTACACGGCGGCGAACAGCACCACGCCGAACAGGATCACCCAGCCCTGGTCCACGCCCTGCATGGCGATCGCCCCGTACAGCAGAGGGATGGCCGCGACGACGCAGACGAGCGTTCTATCGAGCGGGGTCATGCCGCCTTGCCCTTCGGGCAGTATCCGGCCTTCTCGCCCCTCAGCTTCGACTTCTGGTAGCGCAGGTTGTACTCGCCTCCGGCCATGTCGATCGTCTCCAGTTCCGCGGGCGAGACGCGATCGTCGACGAGCGCCTCGGCGATCAGGCGATCGACGGTGCAGTCGACGTTCTTCCACTCGATGAGGTGGTCGTAGTCCTTGCTGCTGATCTCGGCCTCCTCCAACCGTCTGATCTCCGCGTCGGCCACCTCCTTCGCCTGGCGATCGAGGGCGATCTTCTCCTTCTTGACCTCGTCGGCATGGGAGACGCAGCCTGCCGCGACGAAGGCGACGAAGATCCCCAGGGCGAATCCCTTGAGGAGACTCCATATCGAACCACGGCCGACGAACCATGCGATCAGCGCGAATGCGAGACCGGTGCCCAGGACGATGATGTCCGTGTGGCTCATCGCCGTGTCTCCCGATCCGGCAGGCGCCAGTCGATCGATCCTCGGCCCCTCTCCTCGAGGAAGGCGTTGGCCCTGCTGAAGGGACGGCTTCCGAAGAAGCCCTTGTTGCAGGCATCGCCCAACGGCGAGGGGTGACTCGTCGTTATGACGAGGTGCCTGCTCCTGTCGACGCTGGCGGCCTTCTCCCTGGCCTTGGCCCCCCAGAGGAGGAACACCGTCGGGGGACCCGCGTCGACGATGCGGATGACCGCGTCGGTGAAGCGCTCCCAGCCGGCGCCCTTGTGCGAGTTCGCCTCGCGGTGACGGACCGTGAGGGAGTCGTTCAGGAGCAGCACGCCCTGCCTGGCCCACGCCTCCAGGAAGCCGTGCCGCGCGGGCTCGATGCCGAGATCCGAGTGCAGCTCCTTGAAGATGTTGACGAGGCTCGGCGGCGTGCGGACGCCGGGCCGCACGCTGAAGGACAGGCCGTGCGCCTGGCCGGGACCGTGGTAGGGGTCCTGTCCCAGGATCACCACGCGGACCCTGTCCGGCGGAACGAGATCGAGCGCCGCGAAGATCTCGGGGCCGGGCGGATACACCTGATGCTCGGACTTCTCCTTGACCAGGAAGTCCCTGAGGAGCCCCATGTATGGAGCGTCGAACTCGGCTGCCAGCGCATTCCGCCATGCGGGATCGAGCCTGATGCGTTCGGTGTCCAAATTCTCATCCTCCACGTCGGTCCTTCCGGGACCGTACGACCATTCCCACCTCCGGTGCGTCACCACCCGCATTCGCGTTGTGGTGCGTTAATAACCGTTGTAGCATGTATGCGACGGGATCGAGGCGCCCGTCGCGGGGGCTGGCGCCGGTCCCGTCGAGGACGGGGGACAGCGTCATGGGTGAAGTCACGAAGGGTCCGGCCAGAGGTTCGACCTCGCTCTCCGAGATGAAGGAGTTCGCCGGTTTCGCCGCGGCGACCCAGCGCTACATCAGAAGGTCGCTCGACGTCGGTCTCGGCCGCCGGGACGCGATGGATCTGTGGAGCCGGGACATCGGCGAGACCGCCAGCATCCGCGCCCAGGATCGCATCTACGATCGTCTGGGCGAGCTCAGGGGACTGATCCCAGAGGACACCGGGCTCGGTTCCGTCGAACGCTTCGTCGGACCGCTGGCGGTTATGACCGCCTTCGATCTCGGACAGGGCAGGCTGACCACCTTCTCCGAGTACCGCTTCCTCTACGAGAGGCTGATCGGCGCCCGGGCCCGACCATGGTTCCCGGCGACGTTCTGCGCGGCGGCGGCGCTTCCGACCATCCATCCGGAGATGCGTCGCAATCTCCTCCAGTCGATCAGCGAGGCGGCGGCCACCGCCGTCGGCTGGTCGGACAGGGAGCCCACGTTCTTCCCGTTCTGGGTCGACAAGATCGAGGATCTCCCGCGCGCGGCGTGAAGCCGTGCATCGCATGCCCTTGTGGACCGCGTCTTCCGGGTGGTATCATTCGGTCGACGCGGCCACCTGGTCGCATGGGAGGGTACGACGATGTCGATCATGCAGCAGGCGGATGCGGTGCGTACGGCCGACAGGCCGATACGTCAGGTGGTCGAGCTCACCGGGGCGAAGGCGGTCCTCGACATGGTCGAGAACGGCTCCGACGCCGAACGTCAGGTCCGCATCAGCGGCATCGACGGCTACGGCAAGGAGAGGACGGCGAACATCCCCTTCCAGCAGCACTTCCGCGGCGAGGCCGCGGTGCTCGCCGATCAGGTCGAGCGGACCGGCGAGGTCAGGCTGAAGGGAGACGTCCAGATGGGCACCCTCGATTTCCGCGCATCCAGCGCCGAGAGCGGGGATGCGACGCTGGACGAGCGTCACGCGTCCTTCGATCTCAAGCGGGTGCTCTCGCATGGTCTGGGCATGCTGAAGGGCCGCAGCGACGACGCCATCGAGAGCGCGGCGATCCTGGCCCACTCGACGAGAGGCGGTCACGGCATCTGACGCCCGACCCTCCACGGGCATGGGAAACCCCGCCGACCTCGCGGTCGGCGGGGTTCTTCGCGTCCGGCATTCGCGCCGCCTTCAGGCGGGCGGACGATCCGCATGCGTCGGGGCGTCGTCCGTCGTTTTGGACACGGTGTCGGAGACGCCTTCGGCGGCCTTGGCTGCGGTGTCGGCGGCATGCTCGCCGAGATCCTTAGCCCTGGCCTCGATGTCGTCCATCATCTGCTTGAAGGTCTCGCCGGCCTTCTGGATCCTGTCACCCGCCTTCTGGAGGCAGTCCTCGACGGAATCGCGCAGTCTGGACATGTCGCCGCGGGCCGTGTCGGCGATGTGGTCCTTCAGCGGCTTGGCGTCCGGATCGGCGAGACGACGCTCCGCGTCGATCGCACGGAATCCGGCGTAGGCTGCGATGCCGGCGAGGGCCAGGCCGGCCAGTCCGGTGATGGCCTCGTTGCGGGTGTTGTCGGTCATGTGGTGTGATCCTCCTGGGGGTGGAAACGCTCGCGGGTCCGATGGCGACCCCGCACGATCGGTGTTAGCACAAAGGATCCGGCGTCGCCAGCGATGCCGGTGATCCGAAGGTGACGACCGTGCCGTCGAGCATCTCCACGTCGCCCGATCTCGGCAGGATCCTTCCGACGACCTCTCCGCCGCGCCATGCCTGGCCGTACAGCAGCTTGAATGCGGGAAGCTGGACGATCAGCGGATTGCCGGCCGCCATCAGATCGATCAGCTCCCGGGTCGTCGCGACGCGACGAAGGCGGTTGTCGTCCATGCCGTGCATCAGCCCGCCGGGCGTGTTCCGGATGTTCGTGCCGAGGATGTCGAGCGTGTCGAGCCTCCTCTTGTGGATCTCGCCACGCTTGTCGCGTCTGACATGGCGGACCGTCTGCGTCGTGCATCCCTCGCTCGGACCGTATGCGCGCGTCACGTACGACCAGACGTCGCCGAACCATCCGGTCAGCTGGATGAAGTCGCCCTCCATGACCGGTCGTGCGACGACGTCGTGCTTCATCTGCGGCATCTTTACTCCCATCGAGACGGATCGTCCGTCGGATGCCAGTCCTCCGGAACGGAAGAGGGCGACGCATCGCTGCGCCGCCCTCCGGTTTCCGATCGGTTCCTCGCGGGTCAGGCCGCGTCGATGCTCCGATCGACGTGATCCTCCCCGTCGACCTTCTTGGCCGGGGTCGGATCACCCAGACGTGTGCGATCGATCACCTCGTCCTTGATCGCACCGGCGCGCTTGCCGATGTCGTGGACGGTCGCTCTGGTGGTGTCGCGGACGTCCGATGCCATCTCGGAGGCGCGGTCCATGACGTCGCCGGCGATCTCCGAGGCCTTGCCCGCCACGTGGCTGGCGGTGCTGGAGGCGCGGTCGCGGATCTCGTCCGCGAGCGGCTTGGCGTCGGGATCGGCCTTCAGACGGTCGGCGTCGATCCTACGGAAGCCCAGCACCCCGATCGCACCGGCGGCGATGGCGCCGAGGGTGGCGATGGCGGCGACGCCGAGGGTCTTCTGGTCGACGGCGGAGCGGATGCGGTCGCGCTTGCGGATGCGTGTCGCGGCGGTGGCGTCCGCGCCGTTATCGGAATGCGTCCTGTGGCGGTTCTGTCTGCGTCCGGTGGTCATCGGGGTTCCCCTTCGTTGCGTTCGCGTGATGAACGAAGAGGACCGGCTAAGGTTGCCGATGAAACGTCGTCGGCGTCGATGCCACGATGCCGTGGAGGATCCTATCGGGTTCGAACCGATGACCACCGAATTAAAAGAACGGCGCTCTACCAACTGAGCTAAGGATCCGAAAGCATGGAATCGGGTCTTGGTGGAAGGCATGGGTTGCCGACCGGCTGGAATCACATGGATCTGGGTGGATGGTGGGCCGGGAGGGATTTGAACCCGCAGCCTTCGGGGTAAGAACCCGCTGCTCCACCTATTGAGCTACCGGCCCATCAGGCACGGAGGAGGATGGTGGATCGTGTTGGGCTCGAACCAACGACAGCCTGATTAAGAGTCAGGAGCTCTACCAACTGAGCTAACGATCCATGTCCCGTCCGCACGACAGTTGGCGGTTCTTGCTCTGTGGAGGGAGGTCGAACGCGCCGTCAGGCCGGCGTCCGATCGCTCGGACGTCAGCCGGTGGTCTTGGACCGTTTCGAGATGGCTGCGTGCGTCATGCCCTGGAGAATGAGGGCGTCGCGACGATCTGTCAAGCGCCTTGTGCGGGGCATGCGGGAGAAATCGTCATTTCGACCCGACCGCGACCGGGGGGAGGCCGCGGTCGGTCGCATGTTCATGCCGCGAGGGGCAGTTCGCTCCCGTCGGCGAGGACCGAGTATCTCGCCGCCATCGTCTCGTGGATCCTGCGCGCCTCGGGGCAGGAGGAGCGTTCGGCCGCTCTGCGTTCCTGGGCGGCGCGCTGACGGTAGTAGTGGGTGTCTGCCATGTCGGTCTCCTGTTGCATGCCGCCCCTCGCCCGCCGCGTCATGCGCGAAGGGTCGGGGCGTCCCGCCGGTGATCGATCATGTCCGTCGTGGAGCCTGACCGATCAAGTCCGGCCAGGTCACAATAGTTTATTTTCCGTTAATGACAAGCAGTGAATGCCGTAACATACGTGAAGCAAGAGTCATTAAACGGATAGGATCACAATAACGACAGTAATGCGGACTTATGCATGATCCTTACATGATTTGTCATGGCAAGGTCTTCATTTGAAACGGGATGTTCAGGAGCGTTCGCTCTCGACGACCGCCTCCATGGCGCGCAGCGGCGGCACGACCTCGGCCGCGATCCGCGCGACGGTCTCCTGGAAGAGCACCTCCTCTCCCATCGAGGTCAGCATCCGCTTGGCCGTGGCGTCGAGGCGGATCATGTGCACGGACAGGAAGTCGCCGTCCTGTCCCGGCATCTCCGTGCGGTCCACCTCGGGCCATGCCGGATAGCCCTCGACGGTCGCCTCCTCGGGCCTGACTCCTCCTCTGGTCATGATCGGCGCCGCGGCGGAGAGGACGACCTGCATGGCGCGCAGGCGCGTGTCCGCATCGGATCTCGCGTTCCTGAGCGTCGCCGACAGGGCGTCGACCGATGCGGCGAGGATCGTCGCCTCGCCCTGCAGGGTGCTCCGGTCGACCACGGGACTGAGAGCGGCGAGCCATCTGAAGTGACGGTCGTTCCTGGACAGTCTCCACCATCCGAGCCAGGCGGCCGCGGTGGCGATGACGCATATGCCGCCGCCGATCAGCGGATCACCCAGCCAGATGGCCGAGCACAGCGTGATCAGATAGGTCGTCGCCAGCAGGACCCAGACCCAGACGGGCGTGACGTGGGCCATCATGTCGGCCCTCCATCCGGCCTCGACGGCCTCGCGGCGCTCCGTGCGGGTCGCATAGGACGGACCCTTGGGATCGACGCCCTCCTCCTCCGCGAGCATGGTTCCGACATCCGTCTCCATGGCTTGCGAGGGAGACGGGATCTGCGGAGCGGGGATGCCCTCCTGGGCGGGCGTCGGATCGTGTTGCGGCAAGGTGTCGTTCCTAGAGAGGGTTCGACATCCTGTTAGCACGCATGACGGCGCCGCGACAGGCCTATCAGCCCCAGGCGCGGCCTCCGAAGGGCGAGAAGGCTCCGCCGGACGGCGTGCCCGCCGCCCCCCGACCCCGTGTCGACTTCCCGGCGAACGACGCGATCTCCTTGCGCCAGTCTGCCTCCGCCCTGCCGAACCGCATGGTCACGCGTGATCCGCCGCCACCGGGGTATTCGCGCGCCTGGTCGCGGTCGTACTCGTTCTCGGCGTAGATCTCGCCGCCGGAGCTCGACGTCCACCTGACCGCCTTCAGAGCCGCGAAGAGTGCGATCGCCACCTCCTCGCGATGGGCGTTGTCGACGGAATGGTTGCCGTCCTGCACGTCCCAGACGATCGTGCGCGTCCTGTCCTCGAACGTGATCGTCGCGTTTTGCAGCGCGAGCATCGTGCTGCGGTTGTTGGCCTCCTCGAACATCGCCTTGGTCGGCTTGTTCGGACGGCCTGCGCTCCCCTTGATCGAGAAGGGGGCCACGTAGCGCCCATCCTCTCCGCGCGCACGATTATCGAAGATCGCGTTGATGAGATCCCACGGCTCGTCGATGCTGGTCGGAAGGGTCCGCGACGCCGTCTCCGAGGCGATCCGCCAGTCCACGTTGCGCTTGCCCTCGGCTGCCTTCAGGATGGCGGCGTGGACGATGAGCGCCTGAGCGTGGCGCTTGCGCATCCGCGCGTTGTAGGCGTCGCGCACCTTGCTCTTGAGACCGGCCCATTCGGCCGACGGGATGACGATGGAGCCGCGCTCCCAACCATGACAGGACATGTCCGTACTCCTCTTGCGTGTTGCGTGGCGGATCTCGTCCGCCGTGCGTCTCCGGTCCGACCGGCCTCAGCCGTTCCCGCCGCTCTCGATCAGGACGACGCGGCCCGGCTCGTCAGCCGCCTCCTCGAACCGGCGGTCGGGATAGTCGCCGTCCTCGTCCGGTTCGTACGATTCGATCTCGCGGCACTCGTAGCGGTGGCCCTCCCGGTCCGGAGGCGCGAGACCCCTGTCGCGATGGAAGGCGACCGTCATCCGGTACTCCTCCTCCTCGAGGCCCGCGTTCTCGCCTGCGAGATGCGCGTCGAACGCCGCGCGTGCGCTGGCCGGATCGACGGCCGCGACGGCGAGCAGCTGGTGCAGACCGCCCTTCCTCGTGCCGACGACGGCCGTATGGACGGTGGTGATGGCGCTCATGTCAGAACAACCTCTCCGCAGGCGCCACGGGCGGCAGCGTCCGTGCGATCGTCTCGGCATCCTCCAGGAGGATGATCCGCACGTGGGCGGGGACGTCGACCAGACGCCTCGTGTGCTCCGCCTCGACCTCGGACATCCCGATGCCGATGACGAGACCGTAGCCGTACGGATCCTCGCTCCGTGCGTGCGCGAAGGCGGTGGTGGCGGCGAAGCCCGCACTGCGCAGATTCGCGGCCGCCTTGCCGGTGGCGGTCACCAGGAGCACGCGCGCTCTGGGATCCTCGGCACGCCATTGGGTCTGGTGGAGCCACGTGGTGGCCAGGGCCTTGGCCGACGAGAGCGGGAACGCGGTGACGAGGCGCATGTCGTTGCCGCAGATGGCCTGGACGGCCTCGTCCACCGCGAGATCGACCCGCATGGTCTCGATCGCGGCGGCCACCGCCTGCCCGACGGCGCCGCGGTCCATCGGCATGGGCTCCATGAGCCGGCGTGGAGCCTCGTCGCTCACGCCGCTCGCGCCTCTGCGCGTTCATGGACCTGATCGGCCGCCCACGCGGGCAGATCGTCGATCGGGTTCAGGTCCCATGCCTCGGGATCCGAGAACACGTCGTTGGTCCTGAGGCAGTCGAGCGCATCCGCGAACTCCTCGGCCGAGGCGTCGCGCTCCTTGCCCTCGCGCACGATGGTCATGGCGACGACCTCGTCGCTCTGGACGTCGCCTCTCGCCGGGGAGACGACGACGTTGCACTCGCGCTCGACCGAGACGCCGTCCTCCGTCAGGAACTGCGTCCAGACGCCCTCGTACAGCGAGCGTTCGGCGGTCACCGAGCGCAGGACCGCGTTGCGCCGCTCGATGGCGGCGAGGACGCGCCCGGCCGTCGCCGAGGCCGAGTCGTGCCAGGCGCCCTCGATCAGCCGCTGCATCGCGGCGCGGCTGATTTCGATGTAGATCTCGTCGTTCGGATCGCTCAAGGCTCGTTACCTCAAAGAGAAAGGGGATGCATCGCTGCACCCCCTCCTCCAATCCACTCGACGCTTCCTCCGGGATCGTCCCGTCGTCATCTCACCTGCGGGGGCGACTTGATCCACGGAAGCGTCGGAGCCTCGCGGGGCACGACCATCTCCGAGACCCGCGCCATCGGCGTCTGGAAGACGCTGGGATCGTCCCCGGGACCGATCACGTGCAGCCCGTTGGCGAACCACCGGAGTTCGCCCGTCTCCGGGGTGGGGAAGATCGCCTCGGGAACCTCGTGGAACAGACGGGTGCGGTTGAACACCTCCGCGATGCCTGCCGGGTCCCCCTCCGCCGGTCGACTGACCTCCATCATCTCGTCGCGGCGGGTCGATCCGTCGTCGTCCGGCCACGTCGCGATCGGCATCTCCGGGAAGGGCTGCGGCGTCAGGTAGCGACGCGCGGCCTCCGCCGGGATGTCGTAGGTCCTGGGTCCCAGTCCCTTCACCTGACCGCCCATCCAGAAGTAGACGGGAGCGTCGTCGGTGACGTCGTCGACGTGATAGTGGTCACGTGTCGCCTGACGGATGGCCGCGAGCGCCCGCTCGTCGCCCTCGATCAGCCTGGTGTGGCTCGTCAGTCCTGCGAGCCAGGTCTCGTGCGTGTACTGCTCTTCGCTCAAAGGTCGATCCCCAGAAGTCTCATGGCGGTTGCCCGCCCTCGTGCGCTGGTCCTGACGAGGGCGGTCGCGGCGGTGCCGCGGTAGGTGTGCACGTCGCGTCGGGCGTCGTGCTCGTGGACGATGTGGCCGCGTGCCTCGAGCTCGTCGAGCGCGGCGCGGTTCGCATGGAGGTTCGCATGCGGCGGCGAGATGTTCAGCTCGACCTTCGAGCCGCGAGAGAACCAGCCGATGCACAGCTCGACCGCCTCCTCGGAGAGACCTTCCGCGGCGAGGGCGGCATCGTCGCTCATGCCGCTCCTCCCGCATAGGCGCGTGCGGTCCTGGCGAGATCCTCGCGGGCCGTCGTCACGTCCATGGCGGTCCTGGAGCGACCGCTGCGGTCGGCGATCAGCGCGTCGAACTCGATCTCGTCGATCCGTCCGTCGCCCGAGAGCGCGTCGAGCGTCCGGCGCGCCAGGGCCGGATCGCCCGGTAGCAGGTCCCGCAGTCCCTCGTAGCCCTGCGCATCGATCTCGATGCGGACGGCCGGTGCCACGGCCGCCTGCGCCCTCGTCGCGCGGATCCCCCTGGACGGCTCGACGATGGCGACCGCGCCGCCGAGCGCGACGATCGCGAGCAGAGGGGCCAGCATCGCCGCCATCGCTCCGTTCGGTTCGTTGTGGTCGTGCTGCACGTCCCGCTGCATCATGGCTTCTTCCCCCTCTTGACGCCCGATCCTAGTACGGAATCGAGCCGTCTTCCACCCTGGAGTTGCGGATCCCCAGGGGTTCCGCGTCCGGACGACCGGTCATGACGAAGCCCCCGGCGAGTGGCTGGTGCGACAGCGCCGGCCGATCGCTCGCATCCTTCCCGGATGCGGGCGTCAGGGGTCCGTTCGGCGCCATGTCCTCCAGCCTGCACTCCAGATACCGGCCGACCGTCGTCTGCGCGTCGCATGCGGCCTTGTGCAGGTTGGAGAGATGGGCCTTCATGATCGAGACGGTGCTCTCGAGCGCGTCCAGCGCCGCGGCTCGCGCCATGCGCACCTGGTCCGCGTCGCTCGCGGTGGCGATGGCCTCCTCCAGCGTGTCGGCGATCAGCGGAAGGTCGCGCTGCAGACAGCGTCGGATGGCGTCCTCGTCGAGGTCGAGCTCCGATCCGAAGCCCGCGTCCATCCGTTCCCAATGGGCGCGCAGGACGGAGAGGTCCTCCTCCGTTCCGGGGATCATCGCGCCGATCCGGGACCATGCGTCCATGCGGGTCCCGGAGGATTCCCCGGAGTCCCCGGTCTCCGTCGGTCCGCCGCTGGTGATATGCATCAGATGCGTTATCAGGACGAAGAGCATGAACGCCAGCAGCACGATGAGGAGCATCACCATCCTCATCGTGCGATCTCCATGACCGTGGTGGCGCCTCCACGGCGTACGAGGGCGATCGTCTCGCGGGGAAGGTGGATGGCCTTGGCGCCGTCGGGATAGGTGCAGTCGTGCACCTTGGCCAGGGTCTCCTCGGTCTCGTCCTCCTCGCTGAGGTTGATCGTCAGCGTGCGGGACGAGAGCACCTCGCCCCTGCCGGTCTCGTCCGGGATCGGGAGATCGTCGGACGATGCCTCGAAGGAGCAGTCCGCGTATTCGCACAGAGCGTCGACGAGAGCGTCGAACACGACGCCCGGTGCGGCTCTGGCGGTATGCACGAGCGCCGAGGAGTTGAAGTCGTCCATCGTCATAGCATTCTTCCTTGTCCGGTCCGCAGCGCCTTGCGGCCCTCTTCCCTCAAATCGGGGTCCGTCCAACCGAAACCCGAATCCAGATCGTTCAACCCCTTCGGGCCGATCCTTCCCGTCGCACCATGGTGCCGTTCTGCGGGACGGCATAGTTCATGGTCGATCCTCCGGTCCGTCGTCGGGATCGTCGGCGATCAGCCTCATGGCGGATACCGGGTCGATGCTCCACGGATGGTCCAGATGCGCACGGAACGCGCTGATCGTGATCATGCCCCTGCCGACCTGGGGATCGAAGGCGACGACGCAGGCGACGGGTTCATCCGGCCATTCCTCCAGGGTCGATGATCTCGTGTATCCGCCCGACGAACGCATGGTGGTGGGCGTCGATCGCGAGATGCGCATGCGTCGCGGGCCCCAGGGGGTCCGGGCATGCATGGCGAGTCCGTCGGCGTCGTCGTATCCGTCGCCGGCGAAGACCGACCGCTCGTCGATCATGCGGATGGTCATCGCGCGCGTCAGCGACGCACGGGTGCGATCGCGATCTCGATCGCTCCTGGTCGCCAGATCGTCGGCGGTGCGCATCACGATGCCGGCGACGTCGTTGACGACGTCCTCCTCGATGCGCCCCTCGTAGGGTACGGATCTGTCGAGACCGTTGCCGATCACGACCCTGAACCCCGCGATCCACATCGAGATGGTGTTGCCGTCCTCCGTGACCGACACGCCCGACGGATCGACGTCGGCGAACTCCCGCGCCGCCCGCATCAGGGGAGCCGCGGAGACCGACGAGGTGCCCAGGAGCACATGGAGGCGCGAATCAGTCATCGATCCCGAACTTCCTGAGGAAGCGGTCCGAATGGTACTTCAGCGAGGGGCGGATGAGATCCCCGGTCGGCGACCGGCGCATCGCCTGGTCGCCGGTCGAGGTGACGACGAGGCCCTCGCGGTCGTGCTTGCCGCCGATGGTCGTGGGTCCCTCGCGGAGCGGCTCGATCGCATCCATGTCGAAGCCGCCGCGCCATAGAACCGGTGCGCGCTCCATGCCGGCCGCCAGGAAGGCCGCGGCGCGCTCGTCCTCGGTCAGCCAGCGCCCGTGCGCGAAGACGTCGAGCGTGCGTGCGGTCGGCACGGGGGAATCGTAGTGGAGCTTCTTGACGCCCGCACCGACGGCCTCGGACATCAGTCGCACCGTCTGGTCCTGCGCGTCCAGGTGACGGACGAGGAAGGCGAACCGGTCGAGCAGATCGGCCTTCTCCATGCCACGGATGATCGGCACCGAACGGGCCTCGGGCACGTCGCGGAAGACGAGGCCCTGAAGGCCCATGCCCTTGGTGGTGACGGCGATGCGCCCATCGGCGAATATGTCCCGATGGCGCTCGCCCGCCATCCAGGTCATCTGGAGGTTCTCGCCCTCGAGCTTCTCGGTGACGACGACCTCCTCCCCCGGCACGAAGAAGCCGGGGTGCATCTTCATGCGCGCCAGCACGTACTCCGTCTTCGCGGAGCCGAACGAGGTGGCGATGCGCAGCAGCGCGTCCGGGATCGGCGGGATCCATTCGCGGATGCCGAACCGCTCGGCGACGTCGGTGGTGTCGGGCAGGTGGCGCAGATCCTCGGGAACGTCGACGACGATCCCCGTGGTCAGCTGCTTGCGCATGACGTGCGGCTTGACGACGGCGCCGCGCGGACCGCTCAGCGTGCCCGTCTCGACGCCCGTCCCGGGATCGGTCCTCCAGAACCCGAGCCCGCGCAGCAGGCGGTCGGGCAGGAGCGAGCCCTCGGGGATGTAGACGACGCGGTCGCCGGGTCGGTAGCGGTGCGACCCGTCCGGCATCTTCGACACGACGGCGTCGAAGCCCAGGATGCGGACGACCGACAGGCGGTCGGCGGCGGGAACGTCGTTCACGCTCAGGATCGGCAGTATGCGTACCGCGATGGCCATGTCTTTTCGTCCCCCTGGATGTGCATCCATCCGGGAACTGGCCCTATCCCTCGGAGAGCATCGCGTCGATCAGACGCTTCGCCTCGGTCAGGTTGTGACGGCGCTGATCCGCTCTGAAGCCCGTCGCCATCATGCCCGGCATGATGTCGGCGGCCTCCAAGCACGTGGTGCAGGCGGAGATCGCCTCGACGGGCATGTCGAAGGCGGTGACGAGCAGCGCGGCGGCCTCGCGCTGGCGCGGATCGAGAGCGACGCCGTCCCCGGGCGAACGCATCCGCCACGACACGTCCCCGCCCTCCGTGCGCGCGTATCCGGAGTCCTCGTCGTTGTCCTCCATGTCGAAGGAGATCGCATTGAGCGCGACGGGCAGCGACGTGCCGGCGGGCAGGTCGATGTTGAGGATGATGCGGCGTTCGTCGGACATGAAGGCTCCTTCGTGGATTCAGGCGCCGGGAGCGCCGAAGAGCTGGACCTCGACCTCGCGCCAGTAGGGGTAGAGGACGGGGGACAGACCGAGCGGCGAGCATCGGCGCAGCGCGTCGACGGCCGAGGTCTCCCACTGGTTGAGGACGGTCACCGGAACCTCGCGCTGATCGACGAGGCGGGTGACCACGGGATCGCCGTCGACCATGCCGTCGCGCGTGTAGCGGACGACGAGGATCGAGGCGGTGTCGCGACGGACGCCGGACGTGGGCGGCTCCCAGCATGCGCGCATGCGGGTGGCGACCGCGCGCCCCACCACGGCCGACAGCGAGGCGTCCAGCCCCTTGGCGTCGCCATGGGTGCGCGCGCCGACGGCGAGCGCACCGGTGCCCACGTCCTGCGAGGGCGTGGTCATCGGCCTGGCGGGCTTCGGGGTCTGGTTGTCGGAGGTCGCCTTCGCGGGAGCCTCGGACGGCCTGGGCGGGGTGTCCGCCGGCTTCGGCTCCGGCACCGCGTCGCTTGGCGCGTCCGAGGTCGCCGAGGTCGGTGCCGTCGGGTCCGGGGTCGCGTCCGTCTCGGGCGTGGGAGCCGGCTGCTCGTCGATCGGCGCCTTCGTCTGCGCCGTGGGCGGCGGCGGCGCGTCGTCGCCGTTCTCGCTCCCGAAGGACGCGATGCCCGGATCCATGATCGTGACGGTCATGGGCGAACCCGGCACGGGGAGGGGCTGCGGCGTCGACAGATTGGCCGACAGGAGGACGAACAGCGCCAGATGACCGGCCACCGCGGCTCCGAGGCCCGCGCGCTCCGTTCCGGACAGCCGCCTGCGCGGCGTGGGTTCCGGGACGGCACGACCGGCCAGGGCGCCGATCGGGACGATCGGGGCCGGCGATCTGTCGATCACGAGCGGACGCGGGCTGCCGCCTTGCCGATCGTCCTTCGTGATTCTCATCGCGTAGATCCCCTTCCCTCCCGCTCGCCGCGTCACCGATAGCGCATGCCGGGACGGCTGGTAAGCCGCCAAAAGAAGAGGCCCGGCGCCGTGGGGCGTCCGGACCTCTAGGTTCGGGGACAAGGGAGGACGTGCAGTCTGAAACGGGAGCCGGCATCACCGCCTTCTCCCAATTTTCCTCGATCCATCAGGATCATGCAGGAGAATCATCCCTCCTCGCGCCTCGGGCGCTCCCTCCTATGCCGTGCGTGCTTCGAGATCGAGCATCGCCCAACCCTCCGGCGCCTTCGCCGGGAGCGCGTCCGTCACGACGACGACCGGGCCGCGCAGCGCGATCGAATCGAGGCGGCGGAACGACGGCACGTCCTTCAGGAACCGGTCGTTCACGTCCGTGACGATGAAGAGCCACGTCCTGTCCGATCCGCCCGCGAACGAGACCTTCCTCGCGAGGGGGCTGTCGTGGTCGAGATCGTTGAGGTTGGTGCGGACCGCGTCGATGCGCTCCTGCACCCAGCCGAGGGCCTGCGCGATCCGGTCCAGCGCACCGGTCGTCTCCCCGAAGCGCCCGGAGACGATCAGTCGACCCGAGGGCGTGCTCCGTGCGCCGTTCGGCCTGCGGACGGGGCCGTAGAGCGCGTCCATGATCCGTGCGACGGTCGTGACGTCCGGCATCGTGCTTTTCCTGAATTTGCGTATTGACGGGAATCCGGGATGATCCTATCCTTCACCCATCATGAAGAGCATCGCCATCCTGAACGAACGCGAACGCCAGGTCTGAGACCGGGTCGCGTCGTCGCGCGCCCGCTCAGGGCGCTGCGAAGGACATGCTCCACCTTCCATCGTCGAACCATCTCCAGGAGCCGGACCCATCGCGGGAGCGGCGGGTCCGTCGCGCACGGCCCGGTCGTCTAGCGGTTAGGACTGCCGCCTCTCGAGCGGTCAACAGGGGTTCGAATCCCCTCCGGGTCACCAGCGCATCCCTTCGGGGCTCCATCGTCTAACGGTTAGGACGCCGCCCTCTCACGGCGGAAGTGCGGGTTCGAATCCCGCTGGAGTCACCATCCCGAGCACGACCGCCCCCGGTCGAATACTGGAAGTTCACCTGCCTTTCACGCAGGACGGCGCGGGTTCGAATCCCGTCCGGGGGACCATGCCGGACGCATGCCGCTCAACGCGCCCGTGGGGGATGTTGTCGGATCCTCCGGGACATGCCATTGGGAATGGATGGGGAATCGCAAATTCGCATCGTCGGCTCTGGCCCTGCTTCTCACCGGTTGCGGAGGAGGCGGAGCGTCTCCATCGACGACGCCCGTCGTGGTGGTTCCGGGTCCGGTGCCGTCTCCCGCGCCCACGCCCTCGCCCACGCCCGCTCCGACTCCGGCCCCGCTGCCCTCGCCCACGCCGACATCCGGCGTGCCGGTTCCGACGGGCGTCTTCTCGGCCGACGCCGCGGCGCTCTACGACGTCGCTCCCGACATCGACGGATGCCGCGAGGGCAGGCTGAAGCGATCGGTCGTCCAGGCGCAGATCGCCTCTCTCAACGCCCTCCGTGCGCTGCACGGCCTGCCGGCCGTGGTCGATTCGCCTGCGGACGAGGTGGGTGAGCAGCAGTCGGCGCTCATGCAGGCGGCGAACCAGTCGCTCAGCCATACGCCCCCGACGACCTGGCGCTGCTTCACGCAGGCGGGCTACGACGCCTCCTCGACGTCCAACCTGTCGCTGGCCTACGGGACCGGTCTGCGGGTGATGCCCGACGACCACTTCCTGGCCGGCTGGATGACGGAGCGGGCCAACGTGGCGGTCGACGGAGTCGGCCATCGTCGATGGCTGCTCGATCCCTTCCTGGGCGCGGTCTCCTACGGTCGCGTGGTCGGCGTCACGTCGGGTAGCTTCTCCCGCGTCGATTCGGCCTCCCTGAAGGTGTTCGGCGCGACGGGCGCCAAGGCGCCGATCGGATCGGTGCCGGACTTCGTGGCGTATCCGCAGGGGGACTATCCGGTCCGCTACTGGGAGGACGGCGCCATCCTGTCGTTCAGCGCCATTCCCAGCAGGACGGGAGGCCCGGCCAACAGACAGGTCGGATTCGCCGCGGCCACGGTTACCGTGCGGGAGCGCGGAGGATCCGCGATGACCGTCACGGGGGTGAGATACGACAACGACGGCTACGGCGTTCCCAACAACATCCAGTTCTCCGTCCCCGGCCTGCGGCACGGCGTCACGTACGACGTCCTCGTCTCCGGAGTGACCGGGCCGGGCACGAGGGAGAGCTACTCGTACTCGTTCAGGATCATCGACTGACCACCCCTCTCCGTCGCAGGACCCGCGCCATCCCCGAGTCCCGCATGAAAACGGTCCGACTCCGCACTTCGCTGTCGCGGAACCACGAGTTCCGTTGTAGGTTCGCAGGGTTGCACGGATCCCGTGGGTCCAGAGGGGGAATGACGAACATGTTCAGGACGATCGCGGTCGCGACCGCGCTGCTGACGGCCACCACCGCCATGGCCCAGAGCCGTGACCCCGGTGACTACGGCGATCTGCTGAGGCAGGCGACCCAGGGTCACGATCCGGTGGCCGCTCCCGTCGTCGTGGGGGAACCCTCCGCGCCCGTGGCGCAGGTCGCCAGGCCGAGGGCGACGCCTAGGCCCGTCAAGGCGAGAGGGGAGTATCTGCACGAGGCGTCGGAGTACGCCGGCGAACCGCACGCCGTCAGGCTGGTCGACCGATCCGGCTTCGATTCCGCCTTCCTGCCCGCCGACGTGCCGAACACGCTGCGTCTCGCCCCGGGTGCGATCTACATCGACGTCAAGGCGCGTCAGCTCTACTTCGCCCGCTCCGACACGCAGCTGCGACGCTACGGCATCGCCGTCGGCAAGGCCGGCGCCGCATGGAAGGGCGACGCCGTCGTCGGCCGTACGGCGCGGTGGCCCGACTGGAGGCCGACGGCGAACATCAGGCGGGAGAACCGCAGGCTGAAGGCCGTGGTGCGCGGCGGAGCGTCCAATCCGCTGGGTGCACGCGCGCTCTATCTCTACAAGGACGGTCGCGACACGCTCTACCGCATCCACGGGACGAACGTCCCGTCGTCGATCGGGAAGAACGCCTCGCACGGCTGCATCCGCATGATCAACGAGGACGTGATCGAGCTTCACTCGATGGTCCGTTCGGGGGCACCCGTATACGTCCGATGAATGCGATGGGGGTTCTTGTCTCCTGAGGGGATCGGTGGCTAGACTGTCGACCCTACAGGGGATCCCGCATGCAAGAGACCATCGAGAATTCGGACCGCCTGCTCCAGCAGGCCAGCACGCTCGTCAACATCGGCTACTGGAACATGCCGGACGCCACGGTCGAGGAGCGCGAGCGGTCGCACGAGACCCAACGCATCGTCTGGGCCCTCTCCGCCATCGCCAGTACGAGGGAATCCTCGTCGCCCGAGGTCCTCGAGGCGACTTCGGTGGTGTCGAAGGATCTCTCCCGGACGCTCGCGTCGCACATGCACGAGGCGATCGCCAGCAGGAGGCTCAATCCGAACGCCGTCAGGGACAAGGACGTTCTGACCTATCCTACCGACGGCGAGCGTCTCTCCCACTTCGGGGACCGTCCGGCCGCCCAGCGCATGGTGCTGTCCGAGCGGATCGCCGACACGGTCGAGGACGCGACCGCTCACGGAGGCGCCTGGCTCTCGGGTGGAACCCGCGAGAACGCCCAGGAGCGTTCGGCCGCGCGCGGTGGCGCCGTCACCATCCCTTTCCTGGTCCGCAAGAGCGCCGAGACCCCAGATCTGCGGGCGGCGTACGAGACGACCGCGACCGAGGTGGCGGTCGGCCTATCCCGCAGTCTGCGTCGGAACAGGGGGCCGGATCTCAGCATCAACGGCCTGAAGGATCCGTCGGCGCTGATGTCCTTCTACGAGGAGGCGCTGAGCGGCGTCGCGAAGATCTCGACGGGAACCCGTGGTCCCGGCGCGGACGTCGACGCCCCGATGCCTGTCAGGCAGGTCTCCGCCGGCCGCTGATTCTCCATCCCGCGCCATCGGGGGTGTTGCGATCCGCGGCACCCCGTGGGACACTATGCGCCAAGGGAGATCTTCGCATGGTGGACGACATGGAAAGGGTGCGCGGCGGCGACGAGGCGACGAGGATCGTCAGGGCGGCGAACGACCGCTTCGTCGCAGGCGAGGAGCCCGTCGTGACGGCGGCCCGCAGCGTGATCCGCGATCACGAGCGCGACCCTCTCGACGGGACGATCCGCACCTTCGGCGGCAGGGACGAGTCCAGACTCTCCGCCGCCGTGACCCGCATCTCCCGCGATGCCGTCGATCCGGCCGAGATCGAAGGTCGTCTGAAGGCGGACGTCGCGATCCAGCGGATGGGCGCGAAGCGCGAGCGGGACATCTCCACCGGTCATCGCGGCACCAGCACCTTCGAGAGTCGCGACGTCGCGGCGGTCCACGGCGACGTGACCGGCGTCGCCAACGAGCCCTCGACGTTCACCGCCGGCGCCATGGCGTCCGGTCGCCTGGAGGGCGTCCACGTCGACGCGCGCAAGTGGATCGTCGAGGCCGTGTCGTTCGCCGGACGCGTCGCCGCGACCAAGGCGGACAGGGTCCATGCGGCCGGCGCGAACATGGCTCGGATCGGGGCGTTCGCGTCCTCGTCAAGGTCGGTGCTTCCGTCCGGCGCTTCGACAGGGGCGAAGGGCGGGCCGCAGGGTCTCTCCGTCGCCGAGCAGGCATTCGGCCGCGATGGCGGCAATCAACGCTGAGGAGTGGTGGAATGGTCGACTTCAAGTTGCTTCTGGAGCTCTCCGAGGCGAGGGCGAGGCTCTCTCCCCAGGAGAGGAAGGACATGGACGCGCGCGAGCGCTTCGCCTCCGATGCGCATCACGTCGTGCGCGACGAGAGGATGCGGGACGAGCATTCGCTGGAGCTCCGTGTCGTGAGGCTCGGTACGCACGCTGACATGAGGAACGTGCGGATGAAGGATGCGGCCGGGGAGTATCGCTCCGAGAACGTCATGATGTTCGCCTACCGGGACGACGGCAGACCGATCGATGGCGCCTCGGGCATGAAGCAGATCCTGCACATCCCCTCGGAGGCGGACCGCCTGACGGAGGAGAAGGGTGGCGGCGACCGTCTGGACGCCATCTTCCGCAAGGCCGACCAGGGGGTCACCGTCTCGGTTCTCGGTCGGGACGTCCAGCGGTCGTGGAAGCGGGCGGACGACACCTGGGCGAAGACGACCGAGTTCCATGCGCAGCGCATCGGTCTGGGCGAACTGTCCCGCGAGCAGCTGATGGCACGCGAGCCGGGTGGTCTCGCGGAGGCCTCCGAGCGTTTCGTCGCGGCTCCGGACGAGAGGGCCAAGGAGGCGATCGCCAGGGCCCATCTCGGACAGGAGCCCGCCGAGGACGCGGGTTCCAAGGTCCGCGGCATCACCAAGGGGCCGGGGACCGGCCCCGACCAGGATGCGCTGGCCGCGCATGCGTCGCGTGACGCAAACGGACGCTGAGGAGACGGAGCATGGCATTCAGACTCAAGAGCGAGGCCCAGAAGGCCGCGGAGGCGGCGATGACGCCCCGCGAGAAGGACGTTATGGGGGAGGCGGACCAGTTCAGGCGGATCGCCCACCGCATCCACTCCGACGATCTGCTTCGCACCAGGATGTCGCAGGATCACAGGGTCGAGACGCTCGGCGAGCACGTCTCCGCGTCCTTCGGGGGCAGGGTCGTGGATCACGACGGCAACAAGCGTGATGCATTCGTGGCCAGCCTGCCGTTCCTCGACAACGGGGGCGCGATCACGCACGACAACGTCGGCGAGGCGGTGCGTGGCGTCTACTGGGCGTCGCGCGGCGACGGCGAGCAGTTCAGGGACGGCGGGTACGATCCGGCGATCGGGCTGCCCGACATGCGCAAGGGTTCGCAGATCAGCATGCTCGGCACGATGAAGGTCCTGCCGGGTCGGGACGGTGCGTCCGAGCGCATGTTCGTCATGACCGAGGTCCGCAGCGGCGTGCATTCCGCCGAAGCGCTGCGGACGAGGGAGCCCGATCACATCGCCGAACTCGCGGCGCGGTACATGAAGGCTCCGACCTCGGAGGAGAAGGATGCCGTCGCCATGCGGTACGGCGAACTGGCGGTGATGCGTCGCGAGGCGCTCGCCGGCGGCAGGGGCATCATGTCCCAGGCCGAGACGGCGGTGGTGTCGTCCGGCGTGCGCGAGATGCGCTCGAAGGGCCCGAGCACCGGGATCGGCGCCGTCGAGGCGATGGACAGGAGCGACCGGGGCCGCTGACGCGGTCCTCGGCAATCATCATCAAGGGGACGGGACATGGCATTCGGTGACAGCGGCTTCGGAGCCAACAGGACGGGTCTGGCGCGCAACGCGGCACGCGATCGCGCGCCCCAGCAGGCGCAGCAGGGAACGCGCAGGGGCTGGAGCGGGGGCGAGAAACCGTCCGAGAAGCCTTTGCAGCCGATCGGCGGCAGGTGGTCGGAGGCCGAACTCGTGGCCATGATCCCCGAGCTGCTCTCCTCGCGCCACATCGACGCGGCCGGCCAGGACGCCTATGCGGGCATCGGGTCGCGCGAGACCCCGCAGCAGATCCTCGACGAGATGACGGCGATCGGGACCGAGCTCGAGATGCGCGGCTACCGCATGCGGTCAGGCGGTGCGGGCGGCGCGGACACCGCGTTCGACCACGGGGTGCTGGATCGCGCGAACAAGGACGTCATCCTTCCCTGGAAGGGCTTCAGCGGCATCGAGGACGGCGTCATGCTTCCGAAGCATCTGGAGGCGCAGGCCGAGCAGCTGGCGCTGAAGTACCATCCCGCACCCGACCGTCTGTACGAGAACTACGGCGAGAGGAACCAGCGGGCCAAGCCCGCCCTGAAGCTGCACACCCGCAACATGCCGCAGGTCCTGGGTCTCGATCTCGAGTCCCCGGCCAAGATGGTGATCGCCTACACGCCCGACGGCGCCGCGTCCGGCGGAACTGGACAGGCCATCCGCGTCGCCGAGGACTTCGGCGTGCCGGTGCTCAACCTGCGCCGCCCCGAGATCCGTGCCGCCGTGCTCGCGGCGCTCGATCTGACGCCCGAGAAGGTCCAGGAGCGCGTCCGTCAGGCGGCGGCGAGCAGGGGCGTCAGCGTCCCCTCGAACCCGTCGCAGCCCGTGCGTCCGACCGAGGCGAAGCCCTTCGAGCCGATCGGCGACGTGGCCCCCTCCAACTGGGACCGCAGCTCGAGCGCCGTGTTCTTCAAGGGCTCGGACGAGTACGGCCCCAGCACGAACATGTCGCCGCGCTTCCCGTACAGGGACGGCGAACTCGACTGGAAGTCGAGCGAGCACCAGTACCAGGCGAGCCGGTTCCCGGATCGTCCGGATCTGCAGGCGGCGATCTACGACGCTCCGGACGCCTTCGCGGCCAAGCGGATCGCTCACGACAACGTCGACGAGACGCGTGCCGACTGGAAGGCCATGAACGTCGAGATGATGGGCTACGTGGTCACGCGTCGTCGCGACGCGAACCCGATCGTCCAGGCCGTGCTCGACAAGGCGCACTCGAAGGGACTGCATCTGGTCGAGCAGTCGTCGCGTGACGACTTCTGGGGCGCGGTCGAACGCAACGGTCAGCTGCGCGGCCGCAACATGCTCGGTCGAGTGCTGACGCAGGCCGCCGCCGGCGCCAGGAGCGACGAGCTGCCGAAGGGCACGTCCTTCCCGTCGCTCGCGCAGATCGAGGCGTTCCGCGCCGAGCGGATCGCCGCCCAGGCGAAGGCTGAGGGTCTGGACACCTCGGCCGCCGGCAGGACGTCCTCGCCCGGGACGATCCCGGCGGCCGGAAGGACCGAGGGCGCGAGCGACGTCTCGTACCGTCCCGGCGCCAACGTCGCGGAGATGGCCTATGCCGCGGACCTCATCGTGAACACGGTGAACGCGAATCTGAGCCGTGCCAGCCGCGACGGATCGCATCAGGAGGGCAATCCCGTGATGGGCAAGGGCGTCGCCAAGGCGTTCGCCGACCACTACGGGCAGGCAATCCTGCGTCCCTACGCCAAGGCGATCACCGAAGGCAGTCTGAAGGCCGGCGGGGTCCAGTTCCTCACCATGCCCGACGGCGGGACCGTCGCCAACATGGCGACGAAGCAGGACTGGCGCGATCCCTCCAGGATGGAGTGGGTCGAGGAGGGTCTGAAGCGCATCGCGGACCATATGCGCATGACCGGGAAGAAGTCGGTCGCGCTTCCCCCGCCTGGCTGCGGCAACGGCGGTCTCGACTGGAAGGACGTCGAGCCCCTGGTGCACAGGCATCTCAAGGACTTCGCGGTCATCATCACCGCCGCTCCCTCGCAATCGTCGGTGAGCGGGCGCGACGGTCAGCCGCTGAAGGGCGTCGAGAGCCGTTCCCACGTGCTCGAGGCGCGTCGCGACGCCAAGCGCCAGGCCGATCGTCGCGAGGAGACGCAACGCGGATTCGGCCATGCGTCGGTCCCGACGGCTCCCGCGCAGGAGCGTCCGAAGCTCAACGGTCAGATGTACTTCCCCTACGGCAAGGGGCGTCGCGAGGGCGTCGAGGCGAACACGACGTTCGAGGCCATCCTGAGCGGTGAACGCACCTCCACGACCCGTTTCGACAACTGGTCGAGCTCGCCGAACTGGGGTCGCCTGAAGGAGGGCGATCTGGTCCGGATGTACGAGGACAAGACCATGGACGGTCGCTTCGTGGACGTCCGCGTGAAGGGCGTCGAGCGCATCGACCTCGCCAACGCCTCGGATGCGCGTCTCGAGGAGTGGTCGAAGGCCGAGGGCTGGTCGGTCGAGGCCGGGCGGGAGTACGGAGCCAAGAACAAGCCCGGCTGGCAGGTGCGCTACGAACCGGTTCCCGGTCAGGCGATCCTCAAGGAGCGCGAGCGGGGCGACGACGATCTCCCTCTTCTCGCGGCGGCCTCCGCGATGAAGGGTGCGAGGGGCCGCTGACCCGGCTCCACGGTCGAAGCACGGGCGCGGAGGCCACCCCGCCGACCGCGCCCGTCGTGTTTCCCGTGAATGCGAGCATGGGGTATGGAATAGCGGAGCGTGCTCTGCGACAATGATGGCCGATAGGCATCCAGGGGACCTCCGACATGGAATTCAGGGCAATCGATCGCGACCGTGAGCAGCTGGTCGACTTCTACGTATCGGATGCGGTTCGCGGCGTCGAGAACGCCGGGCTCACGTTCCAGGAGCAGGAGGCGCTGCGTCTCGTCGTCAAGTACGAGAGGTCGCAGGACCGCGATCTGACCGGAGACGGCGTGCTCCGGGCGGCATCGCGCATGCTCGACAACGTCTACGACTCCGATGACGGCGCCCACGAGCTGGCGCGCTACATGGTGGCCGATCTCGCCTTCCAGCGGCATGCCGCCGAGGTGGTCGCGGCGGGAGACAGGTACGCGGCCGACGGGACGCTGCCCTCCGAGGGCACGTACGACAGGGTCTACGCCGAGTACGTCATCCCCGACATCGCATCCGACCCCGACGCCAAGGCCGACTGGGTCTCGATGGCGGAGGGTCGCTTCCACGACGTGTCCTCCATGTCCGAGGAGATCGTCGAGCGGGGCGTCAAGGATCTCGATCATCTGCCGGAGTCGGACCGTTCCTGGTTCTACGACAACGAGCACGATCCCGAGCGGCTCTACGAATCGCCGAAGGAGCGTCCGATGGACGCTCTCCAGATGGCCGAGATGGCCGAGATCCGGGAGATGTCGGATCGCGATGCGATGAACGCTCCCGAGGCGGCCGCGGCGCTGGCCGAAGGTCTGAAGGAGCAGGGCTACGACGTCGTCGAGTCCTCCGACCGCATGGACTTCACCAAGCTGGTCCTCGTTCGCGAGGGCGGCTTCACGCAGACCGATCTGCAGGCCGTCAGGGACTATGCCGAGAACTTCCAGTTCGACACCAGCGACATCCGGATCACCCGCGAGGGCGATCTGACCGTGGACGTCACCGGCGCCTCGGAGTATCCGCCGCGTCAGGCCGAATACGTGCCGACGCACAACGACGTGCAGGAGTGGCTCGCCGGCGAGCCCGCCCGCCACGAGTGGTCGGAGGAGGAGCATGCCGCCAAGGTCGGCGGATATCTCGGCAGGTTCCGCTACGATCGCGCGATGGAGGAGGGCCGCGACCAGACGGCGCTCGTCCTCTCCGTGGCCGAGCTGGTGAGAACGCAGGAGGACGAGCGTCCGGTGCCCGAGCACGTCACCAGGGGTGCCGATCGTCTCGCGGTCATGATCGATGCCGAGGATCCCCGCAGGGACGATCTCGCGCGATCGCTCGCCGAAGCCGTCATGGGGCATGTCGGTCTGGGTGCCGGCGTCGCCGAGTACTGGAACATGATGGAGGGGTCGGTGGCTCCTCTGCCCGAGATGCTCGCGGACGTGGATGCGCAGGATCGCTCCAAGGTGGCGGTCTCCGCCGTGGAGAACGGGATCCCCAGCGATCCGCAGGGGTACGAGGCGTTCGACGCGCTCCGCATGGACGTGGCGACGGGTCCCGGAGAGGACGACTACCAGCCGTTCCGCGCGCCGACCCGGGACGCTCTGATGTACGCCGAGCGCGAGCTCGACCACGTCCGTGACGCGATCCGTCACCAGGATCCGACCATTGCCGTCGATCCGGGCCTGCATCGCGCGGTCCTCCTTCTGGAGGACGCGGGCATCCCCATGACGACGATGTCGATGGCCGCCGCCGAGCGCGCCTTCGTCAGGGCCGAGACGGCGGAGTCCGAGAAGGGCTCCATGTCTCCGCTCGAGAAGGGACGGATGATCGCGTACGACGTCGCGACCCAGGAGGAGGCCAGAGGCCTGCTGATGGGCGCGTCGGGACGTGCCACCGACGTGGCGCGCGGCATGGCCGTGGCCCGGCCCGCCGAGGCTCTGGTGACCCGCATGGGCATCAGGACGCTGACGCAGGAGGGTCTCGACGACGTGGATCTGCGCAACGTCTCCAAGGGTGCGTTCCACGACGTGTCGACCTATCATCGCGCCGGTCTGCATCTGGGCACCACCTGGGCCAAGGAGGGCCTGAAGGGTCACGAGCAGATCGACGAGAGGATGGAGCGCCTGGTGCACGGTTCGACGATGGACATCTTCGCGGATCGCAGGGACAAGGGGCTCGAATCCCTGTCCAGCGGCGGCATCGTCGCCGCGACCCAGGATGCGAACGACTTCGCGGCGGCGCTCAGCAGGGGCATCGCCGCGCAGGCCGCGACGCTCGACGCCACCGGGCCGTCGAGATCGAAGGGCGTTCGGGAGTCGGATGACGTCCTGAACCACGGGATGAGGAACGTCCGCGAAGGCGGCAGGGGCTGAGGGACATGAACATGAGCGAAGAGAAGAACGAAGCGACCGTCGAAGGCGTGGCTCCCGGGAGCGGGGAGGCAGTGCCTTCCGCCGCTCCGGAGGCCGTCCCGTCCACCGTCGGTCCCGCCGCCGGAGCCGACGCCTCCGCGACCGAGATTCCGTCCGAGCCCGCGAAGGGTCCCGAGGCGGCGGTCGATCCGTCGGTGCCGGAGACTCCGGCGGTCTCGGCGGATGCAGCCGAGCGGATCGAGCCGTCCGTCGAGGCCGCCGCGGCGGGCGGCGAGGCGACCGCCGATGCCGAACGACCCCGCGCCGCGGACGGGGTCGAGGGCGAGGACGAGGGCGCTCCGCGCCCCGGCTTCCGTCCGCAGGCTCAGGGTGCCGAAGCCGAGCAGGGGCAAGCCGAGCAGGGTGCGGATGCGGCTCGGCCCGGACCATCCCCGGACGGCGAACGGACCGACGAGACGCCGGGCGACGATGCGGGGCCGCGTCCGTCCGACGGGGTTGAGGAGGAGAACGCGCAGCGTCCGAGCTTCCGTCGTCAGGGCCTGCCCGAGGAGGAGCCCAAGGAGCGACCCGCGGGATCGACGGGTCTCATCCGCCGGTCGAATCTGGCGGACAGGGATCCGGGCTCGGCCGACAACGTCAAGGACGACTTCCTGCTGATGCTCTCGGACTCGAGCGATCCCGAGATGTTCCAGGGCAAGCGCATGACCGTGACGCTGGGCTTCAAGTCGAAGTACATCTTCGACGGCGACAAGGTCGCCAAGGTCATGCGTCACGGCGCGGTCGTCAAGCAGATGGAGGTCCCCGACGACATCGTCGTCGGACGGGTCAACGACGACAGGACCGATCCGCTCAAGATCGTGGCCGCGCAGAAGCTGCGCGAGGCCCGCAACCGGGGCAACATCGATGCCGTCGCCATCCAGGCGGCGGCCGTCCTGAAGGCGAGGGAGGCAGGGTCCACCCAACCGACGCCGATCTCCCCCGTGCTGTCCCGGTTCAACACCGAGAAGCACACCACGGCGGCGGCGATCGTCGGAGAGCGTCTGGACGCGCTCAACGACGCCGATCTGAAGGCGTTCGCGGAGAAGCGCACCGGCGACGTCAGCATCGCGGCCAGCAGGCTGATGACGTTCGGCATCGAATCGCCCGATGCGCAGCGTGCGGCCGAGTTCGCGAGGGACGCGGGCGCGGCGCCCGACGTCGATCCCTCCGCGCCCGCACCGACCGCCGCCCGCGAGAACGCCGGCCCGGAGGCGGACACGGCGTCCGGGGCCGCTCCCGCGACGCCTTCGGAGCCCGAGGCAGCCGCGCCTTCGGAGCCCCAGGCAGCCGCGCCTTCCCCGGAACCCGCGGCCTCGACGGCGGAGCCGTCGGCCCAGGCGCCCGACGAGGCGCGCGGGGTCGAGACGGCTCCCGTGCAGCGTTCGGGCGCGACGCCCGAGGCGACCGGAGCGGATGACGTCGCCTCCGGGGCGGATCGGACGCCCGTGGAGGCCGCCCCGCCGGTCGGGACGGCCGCGGAGCCGTCCAGGCCCGTTCTGACGCTGAGAGGGCCTGTCAGGGTGGTCGACGCTCCCCAGGCCGCTCCGTCGGCCGGGATCGACGCCGCGACGCCCGCGGCGAACGACGCGGCTCCGAGGACCCTCAAGGACCAGGCCCGCATGGTCACCGTCGAGGGTCTGCCCGAGAGCAGGTCGAAGGGCAACGAGGCGGCGAACGACGCGAGCAACGTGATCGCCCTCGCGGACAGGTCCAAGGGTCGCGACTGACCCTCGTGCCGCGGGCAAGAGAAAAGGGGCGGGAACCATCGGTTCCCGCCCCTTCGTGCGTTCGGCGACGTCGCCGGGCGATCAGTCCTTCTTGACGCCCATGAAGCGCAGCAGGTGCAGCATGAGGTTCACGAAGTCGAGGTAGAGCGACAGGGCGCCGCGGATGGCGGTGCGCTCGGCCTGGTCCGCGCTCATGTCGCGCAGGAAGTCGTTCTTGATCTGCTGCGTGTCGTAGGCGGTCAGGCCGGCGAAGATCACGATGCCGGCGGCCGAGATCACGTAGGACATCGGACCGGACTGGACGAACAGGTTGATCAGCATCGCCGCGATCAGGCCCCAGACCGCCATGATCAGGAAGGTGCCGATCGGGCCGAGGTCGCGCTTGGTGGTGTAGCCGAACAGCGACAGGCCGGCGAACGCCGCCGAGGTGGCGAAGAACGTGGTGGCGATCGACGCGTCCGTGTAGACCAGGAAGACGGTCGACATCGAGAGGCCGAAGAACGCGGTGAACGACCAGAAGGCGAACTGGGCCGCCCGGATGCTCATGCGCTCGATCGCGCCGCCGACGACGAAGACGTAGAGGAGCGGAGCGAGGATGATGACCCAGCCCAGGATCGAGGCCTTGCCGCCCGGAGCGAAGACCATTTCGGCCATGCCCGACTTGGCGAAGGCGAGGGCGACGATGCCTGTCAGCAGCACGCCCGATGCCATGTAGTTGTAGACGTTGAGCATGTTGCGGCGCAGGCGCTCGTCGTACGAGGCTCCCTCGCGCTCGCGCGTGCCGGTGAAGTCGATGTCGCGTGCGGACATTTGGTCGTTCCCTTCTGGGCCGGACACGATGTCCGACCGTGTGATCATACAGTGAGTCGCGTCGGGTTCATAGTGGAACCGGACGCGTGCGATGTCGGATCAGCGGATCCGGGCGCGTAGCCAGCCGGCGCTTCCGCGAAGCGCCTCCAGCCGGGTCGCGCCGCGTCCCGTGGTCAGACCGCGCCGCTCGAGACGATGCGCCGGGCCGCGATCCCCCTCGGGCACGATCATGGCGTTGCAGCCGTCCATGGAGCTCGGTCCGACCAGGTTGACGATCCAGCTCTCCGGAATCGCGTCGAGTGCCTGACCGATCGTCGCGGCCGCGTCCACGGCATCTAGGACCTTGCGTACGGTCTCGGGGTCCGTCGCGGGTCGCGGCTCGGGGATCCGGTTGGACAGGCCGTGCCCGTCGGCGATCGAGAGCAGCATGCGGACATGGTCGTCGTCGACCGGATCGTCGTTCTCGTCGGAGACGATGTCGGGATCGAGGGAGGCGAGCGCCTCCACGAACCGTTCGATGGCCTTCTCATGACGGGGCGAATCCCGGTCGTCCTCGTCGCGCGAGATCGCATCGAGACCCAGCATGCGCAGCGTCATCGGAGCGCGGTTCGGGATGCGCTCGACGGCGACCGGGGCATCGGAGAGTCCCTTGGCGACGAGGATGCTCACGGCCTCGTCGATCAGCTCGTCCGTCGTGGCCTTGAGGTTCGCGTCGAAGAAGACCGACGTGTCGGCCAGATCCTCCGGGGCGATGATCGCGCACTGGTCGAAGAACAGGTTCTGTGCGTCGATCTGGGATTCGGACCCCCAGTCGTCATCGTCCCTGGGGCGCGCATCCTGCGCAAGCATGGAGATCGTGGTGGTCATGTCGTTCCCCTCCCGAGGGTGGTATCGTCGCGGAACGACCCGGCTCCTTCTCGGAGCCGGGTCGCCGCCGTCCGGATGCCCTTGATCAGGCGGCGGCGCCGAGAGCCTCGTCGTCGTTCGCGGCCTTGGCGAATTCGCGCCAGGCGTCGCCGATCAGCGAGATCCGCTTCAGGTTCGCCGCCTCGTCGTGCTTGCCGACCAGGGTCGCCAGTGCGACCTTGAGGCGCATCACGACCTCCGAGCCATCGCTCTTGGACGCCAGCTGGTCGGTGAAGGCGATCGCCTTCGCCGAGTCACCGAGGCGGTAGCGGAAATGGCCGAGGATGTTGCACGGGACCAGGTTCTTGTTGCGGTTGCGGTTGTTGGCCCAGCAGGCGCTCGTCTCGAGACGCGGATGACGCTTGATCGTCTCGATGATCTCGTCATGCGTGATCAGCGTGGCGTAGTCGATCCGTCCTCGGCGCGCGAACGAGATGGCATAGCGTGCACCCGCCACGACGGCGGTCGGGTTGTTCACGCCGCCCATCTCGGCCAGGGTCAATGCCGGGTCGCGTTGACCCTGGATCCGATCGAAGCGGACGGCACGGGGCTTGCCGACCAGCCGCGCTCCCGCGCCGTTCGAGCCCTTGAAGGCGCGGACGGTCCGATCCGCCTTGATTCCGCCCCGCAGACGTGCGGTCGGCTGATCCGCGTCCTTCTTGGCGTCACGCTCGGCGCGGGCATCGTCGAGACGCTTGCCGAAGGCATCCTCGACCACGTTCTTCTGCGCGCCCTTCGGGAAGGGTTCCCCGCGACCGGCCGGCGTGATGGCATCGTCCAGGCGGAAGTGCTTGGGCAGATGGGCGAGACCCTTGGTGAACGCCCAGATCCAGTATTCGTCGCGGTGGTTAAAGGGCAGGCCGAGGGCGCGCACGTCCTGGTACTGGACCAGCTTCCGGTTGTTCACCAGGGTGGCGAGCGACTCGACGTGCGAGGGCTTGGACAGCTTGGTGGCCACGACGTCGAACAGCAGCGCGTCGATCTCCAGGGGGATCTCGCGGCTCGACACCGCGCAGACGACGAAGCGCATGTCCGCACCGCCGACGGCGGCGAAACCGGTCGACAGGCCGGTCTTGGCGGCGCTCATCGTGTTGCTGTCGCGGTTGCGCTTGCGGCGCAGCGTCGCGTCGCCGTTCTCGAAGTAGATCGTCATCGGGGTCTCGCGCTCGCGCGAGATGCGTTTCAGGAAGCCCTCGACGATCTTCGCCGCGATCTCGTAGTCGACGCCGCCCAGATCGATCACCGCCGACGCCTGCGAAGCGATCGCCGCCTCGGCCAGCATCTCGCCCTCGCCGGCGACGATCGGGAAGTTGCCCATCGAACCGATGAGCACCACGTCGAAGAGTGCGGCCAGGCCGTTCGACACCGGGCTGGTGGTGAAGTAGTAGACGCGTCGCGGCGACACGGTCTCGCTCAGATCGTTCTCGGCCAGCTGTCGGCACAGACGCTCGCGACCCTCGCCCGGATCCCCGATGATCTCCAGGTTCATCCTGAAGTCGCCCGTGTAGTCGCTGCGTTCGGTGTTCACCGGCGAGTCCAACGGAAGCGCGCGAGCCGGATTCAGCCTGATCGGAGCAAGACCCATGTGTCGTCCCTCTTTTTGAGAATTTTCAAAGTGCATGTGCAACACTGGAAAACTCCAATCACACGAGACCTCCCAAGGCCGTACGACGGCCGCCCCGAAGGGGATGAGGACCCCGACAGGGGGAAGCGCCTGGTGCGCCCGCACCGCCGCCACGGTCCCGTCACCCCCACAGCCAACCACCTACGCTTTCATGAGGGCTCACCATGAGAAAGGCCCGCGACCCATGGTCGCGGGCCTGCCGTGGACACCTGCCCCACCGGAACCCCTCAGTCCTCGTCCTCCTCCACGTACGGGCGGCTCAGCAGCGGCTGCATCGGTGCGAACGACTCGTCGTAGCCCGCCTCCCCCGGGAACCTGCCCGACCTGTCGGGCCATACGAGCTGCAGCGCGCCGAGCAGTGCCGGGTCACGTCCCAGGCGGGACTCGCGGTACACGGACTGCTGCATCCGTCCCGCGATCTGCGTGGGATGCACCACGTCGACGCGCATGGGCATCGATGCGATCCTGGTCAGGAACTCGCCGTCGACGTAGGGACGACCGTCGGTGCGCATCGCGGTGCCGGCGTCGTTGAGCATGCCCATCGTCATGTACGGGTCGATGCCCACCATCACGAGCTCGGGAAGACCGCGGTCCGCGTTGCCGATGGTGTAGCACCAGGGGGGAGACGCCAGAACCGCCTGGATGAACTGTCCGCACCTCCCGATGTCGCTCTCGATCCTGTCGCGGTAGTCGATCATCGTGATTCCTCCATGGCCTTCTCGAGCGCGGCGATCGCCTCCTCGGTGGTGTCGAACGTGCCGTGCATCTCGAAGGGGTGCCGGATCGCCACATGGACCGTGTCTCCGAAGCGACGCACGATCCCGCATCCCTCGAAGCGGCCGTTCCCCGGTTTGCGGTTGTTCCAGCGCGTGCGGTAGGTGCCGCCCAGCGTGTGCGGGTCGTACGCGTAGACGTCCTCGACGCCGAGGATGCCGGCTATGCGCGCATGGAAGGTCCTGTCGTCCATCATGCACCCCTCGACGTGCGGCTGCGCACGACCTTCTCGTCGCGCTCGTCCATCGCGTGCTCGTAGTTCGCGATGAGACGGTCGAACGTCTCGCGGAAGGCCTTCGCCTCGCGGTGGAACGGCACGTCGGTGCCGTCGGTGATCTCCGGGCTCATCAGCCAGTCGAGGTGGCGTTTCCCCGCCTCGACCGGACCCCGTTCGTGGGTGTCGTCGCGAAGACGGATCATGGCGTCGTCGACGAGCCGGTGCCGATCGGCCCAGACGCGGTTCCAGATGTCGCCCTGTTCGGGATAGCGCCTCAGCCATACCGTCTGCGGATCGGTGGGATCGATGTCCGCCTCGTCCGCAAGGACGATCTGGAGACGCGCGTAGAGCAGTTCCTGGAACACGACGTCGCGCTCGGTGCGCCAGCGCTCGAGCAGCCGGTCCTTCTCGCCGATGCGCTCGATCGGGTTCCGGTACATGATCCTGTCCATGAGGATCTCGTGGTCGAACGACCTGTCGCGCAGTCCCGGCATCTCGAGGTACACCGCCATCTCGGAGAAGGTGCTCGCCTCGCGCTCGTTCTGCGCGTTGCGGGCCGCCATCGCGGCGAGGCTCATGTTGCGGCTGTAGGGCATGGTCGCCGAATGCATCATCTCGTGTAGATAACGCAGGTCGCGGATCGTCGGATTGTCGTATTCGGCCTTCTGGATCGCGCCCCACCAGGGTGAGAAGTGCGTCCATTCGAGGCTCGGTTCCGACGCCTCGAAGAATATCCTGGGCACCCTCGAGAAGCGCTCCACGATCTCGTGGACCATGCCGCGGTCGCGGTGGTTCCGCCAGACCTGACCACCGGGCTGCCATAGCGACATCACGTAGTCGCTGATCTCGCCCGGTCTGGAGAGGAGACGGATGCTGTCGACCCTCATGCTTCGTCTCCCGTCGATTCCACCGACCCCGCAGGCGTTCCCGCGCGGATCGTCTGGAACAGGCCGAGTCGCTCGTCGAACAGGACGACCTCGTCGGCGAGCGCCAGATTGTCGGGATGGACGTGCGCGGGATCGATGTTGTCGATGCCGAACAGTCCGTCGACCGCCTCGCCGACGAGATGGCGTGCATGCAACGAGAGGGAGAGCATGCGTCCCTCGGCGACGGCGCGCCTCCTGAGCGCCGGGACGTCGTTGGTGGGATCGTCGGCCGGCAGGTTCCACCATTGCAGCGCCGGCGATCCGATGACGCGGCGTGCGTCGTACGCCTCGTTCGTCGTGCGGATCATGTCGGCGGTGATCGGCGCCAGGCGATCGGCGTCGATCGACACGGACATGTCGGCCGTCAGGCACACCCGCAGGATCCGCCGTCCGTCGACCTCCCGGACCAGGGTGGAGAGGACCTCGTCCTTCTCCACGTCGTCCGGAACCGGCGCCGTGGCGATCACCGCGACGTCGGCCGGTCGCAGTCCGTCGATGCCGAGAAGGCGACCGACGCGTGCGCACGCAGAGATCTGCTGCGGACGGTATCTCGACGGCAGATCGTGGACGCCGTGGCGCTCCATCATGGTCCGGCCCCAGGCGATGCTGGTCAGGTTCTTGAACCACTTGTTGCCGACCAGGCTCAGCTGCTCGCGGCGCGAGAACACGCCTCCCGCCCGGTGGTAGTATCCACCGAAGGGCTTGGACTGGCTGAAGACGAAGCTGTCGACGCAGGGGTGGTCGAGATCGATCCGGAAGGAGCGGGCCACGGAGCCGACGTAGGTGAGATCCGGCACGACCTCGACGTCGCCGCGCGCGTCGATCATCGTCAGGAACTCGTCGAACCGGTCCCAGACCATGCCGTCGATGGCCGACGGCTGGCTGATCCAGAACTGCGACCCGGCCGGCATGTCGCGCACCGCGCTCTCGAGATCGTCGCGGTCATGGACATGGACCTCGATGCCGAGTGCTTCGGCGAACTTGGTGAAGCCCTCGTACTCGCCGCGGAAGACCGAGATGGTCGGTCGCCTACCCGTCCTTCTCCATCGACCTCGATGTTCGGCCATCAGCTTGAAGATGCCCTCGCTGCCGCCGGCGGTGGGGTATCTGTTCACGAACGAGGCGTCGTCGAAGCTGACGACGGGGGAGGCCCACGAGATCCATCTCTCGAAGTAGGGTGCATCCACGTCGTCCTGGCGCGACAGCCAGGGCTCCCGGAAGCCGGACAGCCAGTTCTCGTCCCGCAGCTGCTTGAGATGCTCGATGGTGACCGGAGGATTTCCGGGCTCGTCGTGCTCGAACGGATCGCAGCCGTCGACGACGTGCTGGATGGATGCCTCGCTCTCGGGCATGACGAGGGCGTAGATGGTTCCGGAGGCACCCGTCGCGAGCAGCCTTCTCTTCACTCCGGTCTGCGCGTACGCCGGCAGACCCGCTCGATCCTGATTCATGGTCGGCGTTCTTTCCTCATGGGGATTGTCTCGGGCGACACTCCCCCACGCCGCGCCCATATCCGAACACCGGCGTCCTCGTGGATGGTCGGCTCCGATCAGGATGCGATACCGTAGCCGATCGAGCATGCCAGAGTCATGAGGCCCGCGAGCATCCCGTTCGAGAGGAACGACGACAGGGCTCCATGCCGGGCGAAGCGGCCGTTGACGATGTCCACGACCACGAAGGAGCCGGTCACGACGATCCAGAACGAGGCGGCGAGCATCGGACCCTTCGTCAGGTACAGCGACAGCACGATGAGCGGGATCGCCGGCAGCGTGACCAGCGTCTCCTTCGTGGCCATCCGGATGTTCCCGGCCAAGGTGGCTCCGTCGCCATCCGCATCCGTCATGTCATCCTCCCTCGTGTCGCTCTCCGTTCCGTCCGAACTCCCCGCATCCGTCGGATGTTCATGTCCCGCGAGTCCCGCTCACGAGGCAGCGCCGAAGTCGAACTCGTGGTTCCTGTGGGCCGGCACGCGTCTGTAGAGCCAGGTCGCCGAAACGGTGATCCGCTTGCGCAGCGAGTTCCTGGGACCGTGCGGCTGCCAACGGTCGTAGGGCCTGCGCAGACGGCGTTCGGTGATGTATTCGGGGGCGTTCCTCATGATCTCCATATAGGGATTCCGACCTTCGGATTCCATGTACGGAAGGGGTGGAAAGCCAATGAAACCGGGATTTGACGAGGCCTTCGGGGCCTATGCATCGTGTTCTTGGAGTCATTGACCCCAGGGTGGCCGGATGTCATCATCATGGCCATCAGGGGGCAACGTCATGAATGCAGGTGGCAGGGGCTGGAGCGAACCGACTCCCGACGAGCTGGCGAAGGCGATCGATTCCTACGATCACGTGATCGCCGGCGGCAAGCCGCGCGATCCCATCGAGAACGGTCTGCGCCTCGCCCGCAAGGTCGCGCGCGCCAACGGGATGGTCGAGGACCCGGAGGCGAGGCCGCGCACCATCGCGGCGTTGGCGAGGATCGTGCAGGTCGATCGCGACGAGCCCAAGGCCCGCGTCAACAGCCTGATGGCCGCGCGGATGATCATGACCGATCTCTCCCTCCAGCGCGATGCCGCGATCGGTCACGATCTCGACGTCCTGGACGCACGGGACTGGTGGAGCGGTCAGGACGTGACGGCCAGGCGCCCCGCGTGGACGGGCATCCCCCTGCTCTCCAGACAGATGACCATGCTGAGAGACGATCCCGCCTCCATCGAGGCTCTGGCCCGTGCCGACTTCCATCTTCTCGCGCCCGAGGATTCCGCGGTGCTGCGGAACTCGATGGAGGGTCTGCGGTCCTCGGTCAACATGTACCGCATCGACATGGAGATCGATCTCCAGTCGGCCGCCGGTCTACTCCCCGAGGAGAAGGCCGATCGGATGAGGGGTCTCCTGGCCGCTCAGGAGGGACGCTCCGAGGTCAAGTCGCAGCTCTGGGCGTTGGCCCGCAGGGCCATCTCCAAGGATCGGGTCGGCTTCCCCGAGCCCTACGGAACGGACAGGGAGCGCTCCTCCCAGAGCTCGGCCATCAACTTCAGACAGCGTATGAACGACTCCAGGAGTTCGCCCGAACCCGCGCCGGTGACCGACGAGCACCGCACCAAGGCCCGCAGGGCCCTGCTGGATGCGGACTTCTCGTCGCCCGAGACCCCGGAGGGCCGTGCGGTCAAGGCCTCGGTCGTCGTGCTGCGCGATCTCGGCGTGCCGGACCGGCTTTTCGAGGGCGAGGCGTTCCGTCGCACGGTCGCGCATGCGATCTCCAGGACGCACGACTTCACCACGGGCGAGGTCCAGCCGAACATCGCGGCGACCGACATCGTCGCATCGACCATCGTGCGCAATCTGGCCGTCGAGATCGTCGCCGATTCCGATTCGATGTACAGGGGAGCGTCCGAGGAGACCCTTGACCGGAATCGCGTCGATGCGGCCTTCAGGATGGTGCACGACAACACCAGCGTCATGCTCACGCAGTCCGCCCGCGATCTTCCCGACATCAGGCTCCTGGCCGAGGGTCGTGCGGACGAGGTCGGCGATTCGACCGGCATCAGGTCCAATCTGATCCATGCCCTCTCGGAGGCCGCCTTCAAGGGATCGATCGCCCAGAGGGTGTCGAAGGGTCTGTCGGACATCCGCGAGGCCGGTCTGATCGAGACCGCGCCGGTGCGGTCGTCGCTCTCCGGCATCGTCAAGGGGCCCAGGGAGAGCGGTGCCGACTGGATCGCCATGATGTCGGCCAAGGCCAAGGGTCGGGAGGCGTTCTGAGTTCCGGATCGACGGAGGGAGACGATCCGTCTCCCTCCGTCGATCTCACCACCGCGAGGTGATGAGCGCTTCGCCTCCGATGTGCGATCGGATCTCCTCGGTCACGAACGGCGTCAGCGGATGGGTCATCCGCAGCAGCGAGTCCATGATGGCGTGGAGACATGACGCGGCCGACGGATCGCCCGCGAAGATGCGCTCCTTGGACCGCTCGATCCACCAGCTGGACATGTCGTCGAAGAGGAACCGTCTCGCGGCGGCCGCAGCGAGATGGGTCTCGAACGATTCGATGCCTCGTCCTATCTCCTCGCGCGCGGCGGCCGCCCGCGCCATGATCTCGAGGTCGTCCGGATGGTCGATGGCATGTCCCTCCTCCATGCGGGGGAGGGCGAAGCGCGCCACGTTCCACATCTTCGTCATGAAGCCCCGTCCCGCCTGCAGACGGTCCTTGCGGATCCTGATGTCCTGGTCGGGAGCGGAGCCCTCGAGCAGCGACATCCGCATGGCGTCGCATCCGTGCTCGTCGATGAGACCGAGCGGATCGATCCCGTTGCCCAGACTCTTGGACATCTTCCTGCCCTGCTCGTCGCGCACGATGCCGTGGAGGAGGATGGTGTCGAAGGCGAGCCGGTCCGTGAGGAGCAGTCCCATCATCAGCATCCTGGCGCACCAGAAGAACAGGATGTCGTCCCCCGTCTCGATGAGCGAGGCGGGGTAGTAGCGACGCATGTCCGGGGTGTCGTCGGGCCAGCCCAGGGTCGCGAACGGCCACAGGGCGGACGAGAACCAGGTGTCGAGCACGGCCGTCTCGCCCTCGATGGGGATGCGGTGTCCCCACCGGATCCTGCGCGAGATGCACCACGGCTCGATGTTGGTCAGGAACTCCCTGAGCACGGCCTCGCCGCTCGCCGGCCTGATCGTCAGGTTGCCGGCGTCGATCTCCGCCAGCAGCCGCGCCGCGAGATCGTCCATGCGGAGATGCCAGTCGCCGTTCTCCCGGTACAGCATGCCCCGCTCGCGGCAGATGCCGAACGCGGTCTCCACCGACCGCGAATAGGCGTCGTCCATCGTGTACCGGCGACGCGACCAGTCGCAGCTGGCGCCGGTTCGGCGCAGCTGGTCCTCGATCTCGGAGCCGAGTCTGGAGCGGTAGCGTGCGGAGAAGGCGTCGAAGTCGGGACCTGCCGGGTCGAGGCCCGCCTCGATCATCTCTGCGTCGAGCTTGGCCTGGGTCGCCATGCCCGCGTGGTCCACGCCGGGAAGCCACAGGGCGTCCCTGCCGGACATGCGTGCATGCCGGATCATCGCGTCCTGGATCGTGGAGAACAGGGCGTGCCCCATGTGGAGGCGCCCCGTGATGTTGGGTGGCGGCATCGGTATGCAGAAGGGCTCGCCCTCGCCCGATGGCCGGAAGGCGCCGTCGGCCTCCCACTTGTCGTAGATCTCGGCCTCGCGGTTCGCGTGGTCGAAGCGCTTGCCTAGTTGGCGACGTCCAACGTGGTCATTCGTTATCCTCCATCATCTTTCATCGATCGAAGTCCGATCGTCATCATCCTCTCATGGATCGCCGTTCGTGGCAATATCGGATGTCCTCCATCCCTTCTGGCGGAATCGGCTCCGTCAGGCGGGGGTCAGCCGGTTCGACGGCCAGACCGCGACGCGACCGCCCTCACGTCTCACGTTGACCCATCTGTACGGATTCCCCAGCAGGTCGAGGTGGACGGCGTCGGAGATGCTGATTGCCTCTCCGACGTAGGACGGATCGCCGCGGTCCGCCTCGCAGCGGACCAGGCTCGGGATGGCGGGCTCGAACGGCGTCTTGCGGTTCTTCGTCATGATCCGTGGACCCGTCATCGCTTGAAGGAGTAGCGCACGGCGAAGACCAGCACGCCGACGATGGCGAGACTGATCGCAGCTCCCCAGAACCAGTACGGCAGCAACAGGGCGTCGGCGATCGCGGCGGTGTCGGAGCGCGCCTGCCGGCCTCCGACGAGACCTCCGTCGCTGAACAGGTAGTCGAACTGCCGCCAGACGCTGATGCCCGCCTGGACGCCGAGGATCTGGATGGCTAGACGCTGGATCGACCGACCTCCCTTAATGGCGAGCAGCATGATCCCCGCACCCATGACGGGAAGAACCGCCCAGCCGACCATGGAGCGCACCCAGACGGCCGTGGAGGCGATCAGGAGCACGCCCAGCAGGGCGAGGGCCTGACGCGTCCTGGAGGGCGTCCTGGAGGCCATGAGCAGCACGGCGCCGGCCAGTGCGGGCCCCATCGGGCCACCGGCCGAGATGAGGGCGTCCGCGATGCGGCTCCCGTCCGCGGGTCGGACCGACACCGCGTAGCCCGATCCGTCGGGATGGATCACGAGCTCCCTGAAGTCCGATCCGGTGAGGAGGGTCGTGATGCCGTGTCCCATCTCGTGGAACCAGGTCGACAGGATGGTGAAGGGGTAGAGGATCATGCTGCCGGTCTGGGTCTGCCACAGACCGATCGAGGCGATCGCGACCGCGACCAGCAGAACAGCGCGGTGACGCATGTCGTCACGGCCCGTCATGGACAGGGGGTTCATGCGAGCGGCTCCCCCATGTTGCACGTCAGGCCGCCCCTGTAGGAGGAACCCTCCCGGACCGGATAGACCTCGGTCTCCTCGATGCCGCGTGCGATGCGCATCTCACCGTCCGGGTTGTCGGCGTGCATGGCCCTGAGACCGTCTTCGACTGCTGCACGGGCTTCCGCCTCGTCGCGACCGAGACCGTCGACGTATCCCCATGTGCCGTCCTTCGTCCTCGTCTCGGTCATGGCCCGGTAGGCGACGTCGCCTTCATGGGGGGCGACCAGTTCGAGGCCGAAGGTCTCGAGATCGAAGTCGCTGAACATGCTGCCACCGGCACCCACCATGCACATCCTCGCCTGTGGCATCATCTCCTCGGGCCATTCCGGCGCGGTGCCCATCTGTCCGGCATGCTCCTTCAGACCCGTCATGAGGGCCTTGCGGGCGGCATCCTCGCTCGAGCCGTAGGCCTCGTAGGAGAAGTGCTCGGATTCCACGAAGGCCCGGTGTGTGATGCTCAACTTCGTTTCCTCCATGGGTCGACCGTCCATGCATCGGTCCCTTCCGACCATCGGGCGCACCTTCCTCCGAAGGTGCGCCCCTCTCTCAAGCCGGCTCCATGTCGTCCTCGGTCGTTCCGGATCCGCCGACCCGTCCGTTCCGGGCGATCGCGCACGGCGGGTGGCGGGTCGCGATCACCAGCATCCATCGCACGGAGACGATGAGGATCTGGAGTCCGGCCAGCGCGATCAGGGTCGCCACGAGCGTCCTCGTCGGGGTGCCGTAGAACCGGGACATGTACGCGGTGACCTTGGGATCGTTTCCGAGCAGCATCGAGATGTGGACGACCGGATAGGCGAGAATCGCCACCCTGATCAACCCGAGGAAGTCCTCCATGCTCGAGCGCAGTCCTCCGAGCATCCGACTGTTCCCGAGCGTGTTGCACACGAAGCAGATGCTCGCCGCCGGCAGCAGGAAGAACAGGGCGAGGAAGACATCGTCGAGGTTCCTGGCCGCGATCAGCATGGAGATGCAGTGGATCGCGGCGATGAGCAGGACGGGAGCGATGCCGACGATCCTGAGCGGCACGCCGGTCCTCTCCGAGATGCGTTCGGCCCGTCTGGCCACGGCCATGACGCGCCGTTCGTCGATCTCGTTCCTCGTCATCGTCGGCAGCCCGGAGCGCCACTCCTCGTAGGGAAGCGCAGGCTCGAACATCCGGCGCGCGGAGCGCATGGTGATGGGCGAGGTCGTCTCCGCCGCATCGACGGACGGCACGGCGCTTGCCGTCTCGTCCGGTTGCGAGCGCACGTATGCGTTCCAGTGACGGTGGCCTCTCTCCTTGGCCACGGCATCGAGACACTGCTGGTAGGAGCCGCCGCCCCTGCGCGACATGCGTCTCGCCTCTCCGCGCGCATCGCGCACGGCCTTCGATTCCTTGTTTTCCATGATCGATCGTCTCCGCAGGGTCCTGCGAACGCACCGTCCACTCATGCATCCATCGGACCTCGTGGAGGCGATGACGTGCGATTTCCAGCGGGCCGCATGGGTTCGTCAGCTCGGTGGACGACCGGCCTCCGCGTGGCCGTCCGACATGGATATCCGCATGCCGCCGGCTGTGCAAGAGGACTTTCATCGGTTCCGAGCGACTCCGGCGCACTCGCGATCGCGGTGGAACGTCCGAAGGGCCGCATGACGACGCTGGCAACAGCCATGCAGCCCGTCAGATCACTACCGGGACATCCCGCCTCCCATTCCAAGCAGGGTCGGATCACCGAAGTCGATGTCCTCCGCAGGCCCCTTGGCCACGGAGCGCGCGTCGACTCCGCCGATGGCGATCGCCTGTGCGACGATGCCGTCCCCCCTGGCCCTGTCCTGCGGCTCCCTCGTCTCGGCGCGGAGGTCGTCGATCATGGTGTAGGCATCCTTCGCCGACGTGACGCTCACGTCGTACCAGTCGGCACCCAGATAGTCGTTGCTCCCGCCGGTCATCACGACGGCCATCCCGCCTTCGTCGATCGCGAGGATCCTGGCGTGCGGCGTCTGGCTCCACTCGGAGTTCTCGTCGCGTCCCGGATAGCCCGACGCATCCGCCGCCCCCTGCACCGTCTCACGGTAGTCCGGATGGATTGTCCGCTGCAATGCCGGTACGATGGCGTAGTCGTGGTCCTGCTTCAGGAGTGCGATCGGAAGATCGCTCACGTCGCGACCGTTCCAGTCCGTGATGAGCCTCACGGCGGCCCTGAGCTCCATCTCCTCCTCGATCTCGCGACTGATCTCGGCGTCGCTCTCGCCATACGTGCCAGGTCCGGATGCGCCGAAGCCCGCATGGAGGCCATCCCTTCGGATGGAAGTCGATTCGATCCGCTGATCCGCATCCGATGCTCGTCCGGGAATCCCGGTGAGATCGGACCGCGTCTCGGAATCACGGGTCGAGCCTTCGTCGCGCGACGGGATCGAATCCATCACGCCCGACTGGGTGATCCTCCATTCCGCCCTTTGGCTTCTCTCCGCACCGGTGATCCGGGCAGCGAGCGAGGCGAGCGCACCTCTCCTGGGTAGGAATTCGTGAGTCGGATCGGAGTAGACCGCCGTTCGGTCCGACCGGACCGCGTCGATGACGGCTCCATCGATCTTCGGGCCGGAGCTTCTCGTCGCCACGACGACCTCGTCGGTGCGTTCGGCAGCCACCTTGAGCTTGGCGGCCTCCACGGCCGGGTCCAGTCCCTTCTCCGTGAGGAGATGGACCTTCACACCGTTACCGTCGGCACCGATCCCCTCGATGTCGATGCCGCTCGCATTGGCGGTGAAGCTCGGGCGTGTGAGACGGTGGGCGGTGGATGGCATGATGGGGACTCCTTCGTCCTCATTATCCCGGTACGGAGTCGGATTGGCAATGGAGTGTTGGTTCCGCGGGGCGTGTCCGAGGGCATCACGTGCAGTTCCGCTGGCGCCTACTCGTCCGCATCGATCCTGTCCCGGCGCCTTCGCATCAGCATGTGCGATACGACGGATGCGATCAGGCCGAGCGAGTATCCGATGATGGCGATGCCGAAGAGCGGCCATATGAGGAAGACACCGATGAGGAGAGGGACGGCACCGTCCATCCCATAGGAATCGAACGTCCATCGGGTATGGTGGCCGTATGCCACCATGGGCGCCGCGAAGATCCCCAACATGACGATGAGGGGCCATACCGGCCACCATTCGCGCTCGCGTTCGTCCCTCATGACCCTCGAGTCCCTTCGTCGTCATCATCGACTCCGTGATCGGAGATGGCAAGTCGTGATGACACGGGCTAGGATCCGGTCATGGAAGACATGCCCGCATACGACCGGATCGAAGGGGAGGCGCTCGCCTGCCGCATCGAGATGCGGTCACCGACGCCCGAGGACCTATCGCTCGTCCTGTCGCTCATCGAGGACAGGGGCGGCCCGAGACGAAGGCAGGACCGCGAGCCGCGTCTGGACAGCGCCGACGACTTCGAGGCCTGGGTGGTGATCCCGGGAGAGGGCGGTCTGAACGCCATCCACATGGGACAGTCGGGTGACGAGCACGTGGTGGGGTTCGAACCCTTCGCCGCTGGTCGGGGCCATGGCTGCGGCCGCACCATCGGCGCGGCCATGTGGGCGGCGTTCGTCCGGTCCACCATGTGCCCCGAGATCGACGAGGCGCCGACGCCCGACGCGCCCAGGGTCATGCTCGTCGGTCACCACTACGCCTCGTCGACCCAGTCGACGATGGTGCAGGCGCCGTTCGGGTTCAACGTCCACCGCACCGCCGCCTACATCCAGCTGGCATGCGAGGAATGGCACGACGAAGGGGCGGTTCTGCTGCCCCAGACGATCGTCGAGGCTCTGATCCGCTTCTACGGATGCAGCCCCGCGCTCGCCGACGCACGCCCGGGTCCGGACGACGAGGTGGACATGTACCTCGAGCGCGAGCGCTTCTGCGGCGACTTCGCGCTTCTGATGGGTGATCCGTCGCTGGAGCGCGCCGGGCTCGCGGAGTTCCTGGAGGGACGCTACGAGGCCTAGCCCGTACGGTCCCTCGGGAAACACCTTCTCAGACGAGCATCAGCGCGACCGATGCCGCCATTCCCACGGGGAGCCATGCTCCTCTCAGGCGGCCGAACGCCACGCCGGCGGTGACGCCTGCGGTGGTCGTCGCCAATGCGATTCGTATCATGGTCATCGTCGTCATGTCGTTCTCCTTGGTGCGCAATCCGATCCTCAGTCCCAGTCGTCGTCGCGACGACTGGCATGGCATCCGTCGCAAATCGGATGCCGGTGCCCCGGCGGCAGTCCGTTTCCGCAGTTCGAGCAGGGACGTCTGATGGCCTTCTGCGACAGGATGGCTGTGATGTGGGCCGTCCCGACCGTCCTGGTGTCCCGTGCGTTCTCCGGGTGCGGATATCTGTCCGGGAAGCGTCGCGCCAGCCACATGTAGGCGCCCGCCTGCTGGACGGCATCCTCGATGCGTCGCAGATCGTTGGTGTCCGGGTTCGGCCCCGGCTTCAGGCCGGCCAGCGTGGGTGCCGGGACCTCGGTCCCCTGATTGACCCGACGCACCCAGCCGGCGAGCACCGTCCGGTTTCCCTGGGTCCGCATCGACAGAGGCAGGCCGAGGTGCCTGAACCGGTCGTGCGCGTCGTGCATCGGTCCGTCGACGATCCGCAGGATCTCGAGCACGTCGTCGGTGATCGTGTACGAGGCGTCCGGGTGACCCAGCAGCGCATCGGCCACGAGCGAGAGCGAGCTCTCCAGGGAGAGGCCTCGCTCCGCGATGATGCGCGCGACGACCGCCCAGCCGGGCTGCATCGGCAGCGGGCCGTCCTCGTCGATCAGCGAGGGCCCCTTCATCAGGGTGGCCAGCCTCTCCGGCTTGCCCGCTCCGGTGATGACGGTCACGACACCGGGCTCGGTCGAGGAGAAGCGACCGGCGCGACCGGCGACCTGCCGGGTCTCCGAGCCGGTGAGCGACCTCACCTCGCGACCGTCCCACTTGTCGAGGCGGGTGAAGACGACGCGGTCGATGGGCAGGTTCAGACCCATGCCGATGGCGTCCGTGGCGACGAGCACGTCGACGTCGCCCTCCCTGAAGCGGCGCGCCTGCTCCTGCCGCGCCTCCGGCCCCAGGGCGCCGTACACGGCCGCCGCGCGCATGCCGCGCTGCTCGCACATGGTCTTGTAGCCGAGCACGTCGTCCCGGCTGAACGCGATCAGCGCGTCTCCCCTGCGCAGCGTATCCCACGACACCTTGCCCTGGGAGACGTGCAGCGCGTTGCGTCGCTCGAAGCGTCTGATCTCCACGTCGTCGCCGTTCATCTCCGCCAGGCGCCGGATGAGCGGCTCCGCGTCAGGGGATCCGGCCACCATCAGGAGATCGGTGTCTGCGGTCAGGAAGGCGCGGGACCAGGCCCATCCCCTATCGGGATCCGCGAGCATCTGGATCTCGTCGATGAGGACCGCTCCCCAGTGCCGGCTCTGCTCGAACATCTCGACCGTGGCGGAGACGTGTCCGGCCTCCGGATCGTGGATCTCCTCCTCGCCCGTCATCAACGAGCAGGGCGTTCCTCGGGCGATGATCGCCTCGTGGTTCTCCAGGGCCATGAGGCGCAGGGGGCCGAGGTAGGCACCCGTCTCGGCCGCGACCAGCGTGTTCAGCCCCTCGTGCGTCTTGCCCGAGTTGGTGGGGCCGAGCAGCGCGAGGACGCGCCTGGGTCGCACTGGCACGTCGAGATGCAGCAGACGCGGATCCTCGATGGCCATCCGACGACGCTCCTCGGCGGCGTGCGCGCCGGCGTGATGCGTCGCCACGTACCGCGAGATCAGGGAGTCCATCTGGGCGACGTTCATGCTCGGGTCGCCGACGACGCTCTGCGTCGGCACGATGTCGAGACCGTCGAAGACGTCGTCGAACCTGCTGCGCAGCTGTCGGGCCGTGGCGAGTGCCCTCTCCCGACCGCGTTCGACGGCCGTCGTCGCCCTGGCGCGCAGGTCGGCCAGCGCCGCATCGGGCACGGTGCCCGTCACGGTCAGGGGGAGGAACTCCTCGAAGGACAGGCGCAGCCGGTTCTCCCAGATGACGGGGAACTCCTGTCCGGCGTAGCGGTGCCGGAAGCGGATGCCTCCCTCCATCGGTTCGCCGTCGATGATCTCGTCGGTGCGCATGGCGCTCGTGACGTGCGCCCGTATCTCTCGCATCGAGGCGGTCAGGAGACCCTCGTCGAGACCGAGCATGGTTCGCATCATCGACAGCGCCTGTCTGCCGTTCTGGGCGATCTGGTCGCCCGGCATCCTCATGCGGTCGAAGCCCTCCGGCGGCCGCTGTCCGAGATTGGCGAGGGTGGCGATCGCCAGGTCGGTGTTCCTCGCCTTCCGGATGGCCGGCGTCTCCTTGGCTCTGCGCTTCTTGACCGCCATCTTCGTTTTCCTCTGCGGGGACCCGTTCGGCGGGACCCGCGTCTCACCATATTCGCACCGGATCGCTCTCCTGGACGAGGCAGCGGGGCGAACCCAGATGCCGTCTGATCTTAGGGTCGTTGATCGGACCCGCCGGGCATCTGTCGAGGATCCGCCAGCGCTCGTTCGCCTTCGGGATGGTCTTCTCCGTCACGTCGAAGCCCGAACCCGGCGGAGGCATGTCGCCTCGACTCGCACTCCTCGTTCTTCCCGTATAGGTCACGGTGAGAAGGTCCCCGACGACGTCGTAGCGGACCTCGGCCTCCGTGTAGGACTGGCAGCCTGGACAGGTCGGAGGGGTATGGACGGCGGTGCCGCACCGGTAGTCGATCGTTGCTGCCATGTACCGGGAACCCGCCGTCGATCTCCAGACGCCCTCGAGCGGGCCGGGACAGCTGGCTCCAGGTGTCGAGTAGAAGGCTCTGGCTCTTTCGACGTTGTACGATAGGGGGTCCGGCGCGGGTCCGGTGGGCTTGTCCGCCGACCAGTGGTCGTCCAGTCTTCTGGTCTCCTGGACGATCCTCGCCTCGTAGCCGCGGGCGGTCCTGATCGGCATCGTGACGATCGCATCCACGGTGAAGACGTTGGGCGGCGACCTCATGGCGTCGGCCACGTGGTTGGCGCTGCTCTCTCCCAGGTGCAGGATGAAGACGCCGATCTTCGTCGGCCACGACAGCTCGCGTTTCCGTGCGTCGAACGATACGATCCTCGTGTCTAGGGATTGGCGGTGCAGTCTGACCAGCGGTCGCACTCCGTCCTTCGTCGCGCACCCGTCCATGGTCGTAGTGAGGCCCTCCGTGCAGACCTCGGTGTTGGAGAAGGGGATGAGGCGCGTACCGTTCTTCGCGACGGGCGTCACGGTCGTGCGGAACGCCAGTTGCGCTTCGGGCAGCCAGTACTGGTCGTTGACCTGGTAGGGCTGCATGAGCCAGCCGCCGCCTCCTGCCACCTCCTCGGTGCCTTCCGACTGTGTCAGGCTGCATTCGGGAGGGGTGGTCCCGTCGCCTGCGCAGCGGTCGGGATCGGGGATCCCGTCACGACGCAGCGGATGGACGATGCCTCCGAGGATGTAAGAGGTCGTCACGGAGCGGCTGACCGGCCTGGGGGCGGGTTCGTCCGGCCGTCGGTCCCGTTCATGCGGCTGCGTCGTGGCCGCGACGATTCCCGCGATCGCGATGATGGTCCTCATCTATCCTCCTGCACTCCTGTCGCGTGAGCGTGGACCGGAACCCGATGATGGTCAACGCGGTCGCCGCTCGTCATCGGACCGCAGGTCCGACACGGTCTCCTGTTGGTGGCCGACGACGGGGTGGTTGCACCTGGTGGCCACATCCACCTACAATCAAGCCGGACGGGGACGCCTTCGTCGTCCGTCTGGAGGGTATCGTCGTGCAGCTGAGCGTACAGGTTCCGATGAAGGAGGCCACGGTGCTGATGGCACCGGCGACCGCCGAGGAGATCTCGAGGATCGGCGGCGCCGTGGACGCAGGGGTCGCTCAGGCGGCCGAATGGTTCGTCGCCGCGACGGCGACCCATACGAGGGACGACGAGCATCCCGGCAACGCCCTGCCGGGCATCCTCGTGCGCACGCAGCCGTTCCATTGGGCCTCGAAGGACGTCGATGGTCTCGTGCCCTCGAGGGACGGCCTCGGATACGTGGAGGCGGATCCCGCATCCAATCCCTTTTCGGCGTTCCGCGAACCGGTGACCATCACGGAGGACGGCATCTCCGACAGGAGGCCTCCAGCCTCTGTCGAGGCGGCGGCGATAAGGGCCGTCGTCACGGGCGGCGAGCATGATCGCGATCTTCTCCGGGGAGTCACCAGGGACGAATGGATCAGGGCCGCCGTCAGGTCCGAGCGCTTCGAGAACGATCGCGACGGAGGCAGGAGCCTCACCGCCGTCGATCGCGGCCGGTTCATGGCGTTGGACGTCGGGATGCAGCTCCAGGCGAGGGCCCAGATCGAGCACGCGTTGCAAGACAGGGGCGGTGCCGCTCCGCCCACGCCCGCCATGGTCTCCATGGGGCTCGGCGAACGCCTGGAGGGCATCATCGCGCAGAACGTCGGTTCGCTGGAGAGGCCCGATCTCGAGGCCCTGTCGAGCGGCGGCGTGATGTCGGCGAAGGGTGCGGACAGGATCGCCTGGTCGCTGCGTCACGTGCACGATCTCGATCTGACGGAGTTCGACAGGAAGGCCACCCGCGCGATCATCCCGGACCGCTGGATCCATGGATCGAGACCCGTCGACTATCTGACCCTGCGCGACATGTCCAAGGCGGACGCGCGGTCGTCCCTCGTCTGGCGCGACGAGGTCATGCGCCGCGAGGACGAATGGGGAGTCGCCAAGGGTCGCGGCCCGGTGACCGGCAAGCCGCTCGCCGAGGAGGAGCGCAATCACCGCAGGAAGGGCGGTGTGAGGATCGCCTCGGCGGTTGCCGGTCTCGTGACCGGACTCGGCCTCTCGGGCCAGGCGAAGGGTCTGGGAGCGACCGATACGCCGAATTGGCCGAAGGGTCCCGCCACCGAGGACCATGTCTCGGCCTATCACCGTCTGGTGGGACCGAGAGGTCGCTGATCGGGCATCCCGCGATTGCTCGTGGGATGCCGTGGTCAATCAGAACGGACTCCGACACGTCCGACGAGGGTTGGCCGGTTCATAGGCTGATGAATCGAAGCGCCAGGCCGTCATCATGTCCCAGTCGACGAGAGTCGATGTGGTGTCCGTGCCGTCACTCGAGGACATTACGTAGAGTGCGCGTCCTTTGGGGAAGCTCGATCGTAGGCGACAGGTCATCAGCATCGTAATGGGCAGCTTCGGTCCGCACGATCGCGGCGGCACGTAGTCGCATGCCTCGATGTGATTCATCGCCTTTTCGGATATCGAGGATTCGTCGTTGGCATAGACGCTGACTTCGTTGTCGCAGTTCGATCCCTTCTCAGGCCGCAACCTGAATGTCGGCGGGGAAAGGCTGCTGGCACGGAGGTGCATGACCTGCATTCCCGCGATGATGCTGGTTCCTTCGGGGCCGCCCGCCCAGATCGTCATGCCGACGTAGGGCCCTTGATCGCTTGCTTCGTGAATACGGAGCGTTCTGCTGATCCGACCTCTATTCTCCATCTTCATTGGGGAATGGAGGGCTGCCGTGTCCTTTCCCGCGATCGGGAGCGTTCTTCCGGATGCTCCGAGAGGGATGCCGTTCAGATTTCCCTCGGGGCTGGTCGACGACCCTTGCTCGACGATCTGATATCGGCATCCGCCTGAATTGATGAACGCGGGTATCGAGGCTCGGGGTTCGCTTGATGCGAACCATATAATCGAGCCAACGGCGAGCGTGATCGAGAACGTCATGTTTCTGTTCATCGACGTGTTTCGTGTTCCTGCGTATGTCCGTCGAATTCCTCGACGTCTAGACGGACCGGGAAAGGCTGGCCGATCGTCGCTGGATCATGCCTTCTTGGAGGATGGACATGGATTTGGCTTCTGGGCATGCGAAGGGTCCTTTCTCGCATCCCTCGATGTAGCGTTCATGCTCTCGATAGGAGGAAATCATCTGTGGCGCCATGTACAGGCCGAAGGCAAGGGTACCCATGAGGAAGGCGGCGATCATCCGTCGACGACGCTCACGTGTGGATCGTTCCACGGCCTCGAGTGCCAGGATGATGGTCCAGGGAACGGCCGTCAGCAGTGACAGGACCGTCGCTCCGGCCATGACGTCGGGACCATTTAGGCCGGTCGAGAGTGCCACCACTGCGATGATGGGACCTAGCCAGGCGCAGGCGGTTCTTCCTCTTGGACTGCATCTGGCGACTACCACGACTGCACCTTGGTAGAGCATGATGCATATCAGGATGAGATCCACGATCCTTGCATCGGTGCTCTCCAGTCCGAAAAGATGATTCATATCTCTTTCTATCGAGTGTTCGGATTGTAGAACCATGCCCTGCAGAGGGAGTCGAAGTGATCAGTCTATCGTCTGTACCGCTGGCCGTATGCGGATGTCGAGACGATGGGACCGATGAGCGGAGGCACGATCTGCGCACCGTGCGTGTGTCCGGCAAGAGTGAGCGTAACGGAGGAAGGGACCGAGGGGAATATGTCCGGGTTGTGGCTCACCAGGACCACAGGCTTCGCACTCTCGGACAGTCTCGCCATCATCTTCGGGTCGGGGCGTCCGAACCATAGGTCGTCGACGCCGGCGAGGACGAAGTCGCCCAGGTCGATGGTCGCGTTTACCAGCGGTACGACACCGGCCTTCCTGAGCCAACCGGCCCGCTTCACTCGGTCGTCCCCGCGCTCGTAGTCGTGGTTACCCAGCACGCCGTAGACGCCCTTCGGTGCGTGCAGCTCGCGGAAGGGCGCGACTGAGTCTTCGAAGCTGACCGGGTTGTTCGGACCGGTCTTGCCTGTGATGTAGTCGCCTCCCAGGACGACGGCATCCGGATGCAGCGCGTTCACCTGGGCGACGATTGCGGAGAGCTGTTCGGGAGTCGCGGGTGCCATCTCGTCGTTCAAAGCGTCATGAGACCGGAGTAGCATGGTCGCTCGAGCTGATCGACCACCCTTCCCCGCAGGGGGAGGCGGGGGTGGTTTAGAGGTGACGATGAAGCCACTCTTTCATTTTCTTGCTTACGAAGAGGTGTTTATCGGATGATGGAACTGATGAAACGATAAGACGGTCGTCATCATCGAATATGTCTTTTAGGTGATTGTATATATCGCCAGAGCCCAGGTTATCTGGAATCCAAACAAAGGCGAATGTATCAACCTGCCTGCCCTCATAGCAAAGATCATAGGACAGCAATCTGCTGATTATGGCATTCCTTGCTGAATCATACCCGGAACCTTCCTTATTAAGGTTCCATGATACCATGTAAACGGACATAAATAGCTCCTTATCGAGATTCGGCTATCATCATGTAAAGAGCTTTCTGGCTCTCGATCATGAGTGCTTGTTCTTGCTTAGCTATGTTGGAGGGAAAAGAAAATATACCCCCACCCATAGGAGTGTATTTTTCCCTCCTCAAGCGAACATATCTGTTCATGGCAGAAATGTAAGCGGAGACATGACGATTGGTAGATATCTTGATATAGCGTGCCATCATGATCCCACTCATCCATAGATCTGGAATGTGGCATGAAGGATCTGGTATGAATAGCCGTGTTTTCTGCCCTTCGGCGCACGGCGTAAAATCTCTTATCTTACCTGTGGAATCCTTCCACACGACGTGTTGCAGGGCCTCCGCGTACATTCCGGGCCACAGGTAGAAAGACCATCCAAAAACCGGCTCACCACCGTCTGACCGGATTCGCGATCGGACGTTGAGATTGCAGAAATCTACTGCGGATTGGATATCTTTTTCGATGGTTAGCAGGATCGGCTCTGCGTTTGGAGTTATGATCCTGGCAAGAGACAGAACTTCTGGTGTGACTGCGGATGGGGTAGTAGTAGTCACAAATCCTCCATAAGGTACTACTCCCCGGGCGGGGAGGCGGGGGTGGTTCAGTCTTCGGTTTCGAGGATCGTTGGTGTTGATCTCCGTAGCGCGTCCCTACCGATGGCCGCACCGAACCTGTCGGTCGCGAATGCGACGATCCAGCTGGTCAGGATCGCGAAGACGACCGGCATCACGAACATGGCCGTGACCATCCCCATCGGGGCGTCGCTGTGCCTGAACATCGCACGGGCTATGAAGGGGAGCGGGGTGAGGACCAGGGCGATCGCCGGAATCCAGATCCGCAACGGCATGGTCTCGCCGGGAGCTCGCCTGAGGCCGGATCCCGGTATCGGCGATCTCGTGCAGGCGAGCCATACGGCGACGCCCATCAGGACGGGCGCGAGTATGCCGGAGGACGGGGCGAACAGCATTCTCGGATGCATGACCATCATGAGCGTCGTCGCGGCGATGGTCACGGGCATCGGCGAACGGCGGGTCATCAACGCGGTCAGGATCGCCGGGATGGCGAACACGAGCGCCCACGGACTGAAGGCGTGCCTCGGCATCGCCAGGCCGTAGGCATGGCGGCCGGGTATCAGCGTGACGATTAGGATCGCGATCATGATGGCCGCGATCAGTGACCAGGGCGACGGAGCCTGCTCGTCGACCAGCGTCACCGATGGCTCGCGATCGTTCTCGACGGTCTCTTCTACCACTGGGGACTCCTCGATGACGCGTGTTCGCATCACTTTGGTTCGGAACCCGGCGAGTGTCCAGCCCCTCGCCGCTCGGTCGTGTCAGAGGGTCGGTGGGGTGTCGATCGACGTGGCGGGCACGAGGACCGACACGGCGCCCGTCTCGTGATCGTATCCGCACCACGAGCAGTGACTGGGCCGGCGGGGCTGACGCTGGAAGGCAAAGGCCTTCCTGCAGCTTGGACACTTGGCAGCGTTCGCCTCCAGCCAGGCCATGCCGTCCTCGTCGATCCGCTTCGCGTCGGCGATCGCGTCCTCCATGTCCTCGTCGGGTTCGATCACACCTTCGGCGATCAGGTCGCCGAGGATCCTCTCGAGGGACTTGGCGACGTTGAGTGCGCTGAGGAGAGCCTGGTCGCTGCTTGTGATGGGGGTGTGGATCATGAGGTGTCGTTCCGTTCTCAGATCGTGTGGTATCTCAACGCAAAGATTGCCGCGGTTAGGAATAGCACGGAGAGAAGCTCGCACATCGCTCTGGCCCCGCTGTTGTCGCGATAGGTCTTCCTGCCGGACCCGAGCCAGAGGCTGATGGATGCGATCGCCAATGGAATCGGAGACGAGTATGCCGCCAGAACCACGATCTGGGCCAATAGGTTCTCTTTCACGTGGATCGCGAGCATCATGTAGATGAAAGGCAGCATCATCATGGTGATGCCCAGCCCTCCGAGAGCCGTGGCCACTGTCTCGGAGGTCAGCGGCAGTGCGATGATTCGTAGAGCACCCTTCATCGCGACATCTCCTCGCCGAGCCTGCTGGTGAACTGAGCGAGGTCGTTCTCTGGGATGATCCAGTTCTCGAATCTATCGTTCCAGTGACCCAATCCGGTCGCCGCCGATGTCACCACCGCACTCAACCGCTGGTCGGGTTTGTGACGTATGGCTATGCCGTAGACGTTGCGCTTGGCGAAGATTCCGTTCTGGATCTCCCATCCCTCCGCAATACCGCCGTCGTGACGGGCCGCTTTGTCGGAGGCGAACCTCTCGCGGGTGAGAGCATCCGCTTTGAGCACGTCGCCGCCCATGGAGCGCAGCTCGACCTCGGTCATTCCGCGGCGCATGTATCTGACCCCCTTGTGGATCCACCAGAAGAAGGTCTGATCGTTGAGCCAGTCGTCCCACCAGTCAGCGAACATGTCGGCCTTCACGACGCTATGTTGTTCGAGCACGGTCGAGCGATCGATTGACGTCGTATGCGGCACCAGAACGACGGGTACGACTTGGTTGATTCGTTCGTGCCCTGCGTCTTCGAGCCAACGCTGTAGTGGCAGGCATGCGCCCTTGGCTTGATCCAAGGGCGAAGGGATGACGCGATTCGAACCTTCGAGCGTCTGGATCCATTCGCCATCGGTGTTGATCGATATGCGGCCGTTCAGGCTCTTGGTCTCAATCAGCCAGGCGCAGCATAGGATCCTGCTGACGAGGAGATGATCTATCTGGAACGTGACGCCTCGCGCTTCCAGAAGGACGTCGTGGAATACGGCCAGCTTCCTGGATGTGCCGAAGTGGCGATCGACCGCCCGGGCGACCTCGCGTTCGCCGCCGACGCCCTTCAGAGCGTTCGCACGACGCTGCCGGAGCCTGGGGAGTTCGTCCTCTCCTGCGTTGCGCATCTGGAGATCGATGGTCGCGACCGCGGAGTTTCCGGTGAACGGCTTGATGATCATGATCGGCTCTACACGGCTCCCTCGTGTCGGCGTCTTGGACCTTCACTTCTGAGCATATTAGCCCATGGGGCGTGATTGGGAAGTGGAGAGTCGGGAGAATGGTGATGACACGAAAGGAATGGGATTACGACTGCATCCGGGCTACTGTTCGTGAATGAGTAGACGCATGACGTTCGACGAGTTCGTGATCAAAGCCCGCGAGGCGCGGGGCGATCGGTTCGAGTATCGGGAGGACGGCTGGCGGGGTGTCGCTGGCAAGGTGCTCGTAATCTGTCCTGATCATGGGGAGTGGCTAGCTCACGCGGCATGGCACCTCAAAGGTATTGAATGCCCAAAATGCAGCCGACCTGGTGTAAACGTAACCTTTGATGAGATGGTTGTGCGAGCTCGTGAAGCGCATGGTGACGAATTTATTTATCGTAATGAAAATTGGACCGGCGCTTCCGGCATGATCGTTTATGAATGTAAGGTTCATGGCCGCGTCGAGCAGATATATAGGGATCATATTAGGGGCATAGGATGCCGCCAATGCGGATATGAGACTGCTGCGTCACAACGTCGGATGAGCCTGAAGGAATTCGTTAATAGGGCAAGATCTATTCATGGTGATGTGTATGATTATCCGGATACGCTTCCTCTTAGGAATGATCCTATTCGGATAGTTTGTAGAACACATGGGGCATTCTATCAGAAACGAAGCGAACACTTTGCCGGACATGGATGTCACACGTGTGGGGGTAGGAAGCGTAGAACGACGGAGCAATATATCGAGGATGCAAGGGCAAGGCATGGTGACAGATTCAGCTATGATAGGACCGTGTTCGTAAGGACTACGGATAAGCTGATCGTCACTTGTGGGGTTCACGGTGATTTTCTGGTCAACGCAAATGCGCATCTACTCGGAAACGGGTGTATGGACTGCGCCGGGCTCCGGCGGAGGACTACAGAGCAGTTCGTTGAGAAGGCCAGGGATCGTTTCGGGGATAGATACGATTATTCGCTTGTCGAATATGTGAACTCTAATTTGGAGGTCACGATCGTCTGCCATTCGCATGGCCCGTTCGAACAGCGTCCAATCTATCATCTGGTGAACGCCGTGGGGTGCCCGAAGTGCACCTATAGCGTTTCACGCCCTGAGAGCCAATGGCTCGACGATCTGGGAATCGATCAGTCTCTCAGACAGGCTCGGATTAGATTGAAGGGCAAATCGCGTAGCGTCGATGCGTACGATCCCGAAACCAATACGGTCTACGAGTTCTGGGGATCGTGGTGGCATGGGGATCCGAAGGTATTTCCATCCGATGGAATCCATAGCGTGGCCAAGAAGACGTACGGAGAGCTCTATCGGAGAACGATGGACAAGAGACGACTGATCATTGCCGCCGGCTATCGCCTAGTGGATGTATGGGAGAGCGAGTACGTCGGTTTGAGGGACCGACGGGGTAGGCCTGACCCCGTCGGTCCTTTGCAGTTTGTTCTGTTCTGACCAGGCCCTATTCCGGCATCACTGCTCGACGTACCGATCACGATATCCGTTGACGATCGGGTAGCGGCGATCGCGGCCCAGCAGCTTGTTGCCGATCTTCACGCCGGGCGCCCCGAGGCGGCGTTTGTATTCGGCGTTGTAGACCAGGGTCTGTACCCGGATGACGGTGTCCAGATCGGCGATGCCTTCATCGACGGTCTCGTTGATCGTGCGCTCGTTGTCCACGAGGTTGACGATGATCGCATCGAGTACCGGATATGGCGGCAGGCTGTCGCTATCCTGCTGATCCGGGCGGAGTTCGGCCGAAGGCGGTTTGGAGATGATCTCCTCGGGAACCACGTCGCCGACCGGACCCTGATACGAGAGACGTTCGAGTTCATCCGCATCGAGTCCGTTACGGTATCGGCAGAGATCCCAGACAAGGGTCTTGAGAACATCCTTCAGTGGAGCGAAGCCTCCCGAGAGGTCGCCGTTCAACGTGCCGTAGCCACAGATTCCTTCTGATTTGTTCGTCGTGGTCAGAAGCATGTAGCCTTCCTGGTTGCTTATCGACATCAGGATGTTGCCGCGTGCGCGAGCCTGGATGTTCTCGTCGGCTACGCCGGTGAGCACTGGCATTGCCGCAGGAACGTTCTCCGACATGTCGTAGATCATCCCGGCATAGAGCTTGCGCGACATCTCGACCATGGGCTCGATGTTCACCGTACGCAGTGGGCATCCGAGGCGCACGGCACCGGTCCATGCATCGTCCTTGGAGCCATCGCTGGAGTACTTCGACGGCAGCCGCACCAGCAGCACGTTCTGAGGCCCTAGCGCATCCGCCGCCAGCGCCGCCACCAGTCCCGAGTCCACGCCGCCCGAATAGCCGAGGACGACCTTCGAGAACCGGCTCTTGCCGATGTAGTCCTTCAGGCCCTGCACGATCGCCCCGTAGATGGCCTCGACGCCCGTCGGGGTCACGGCGGGCAGGCGGGGATACGGCTCTCCGCGCGTCGCCGCGTCGCGTGCGCCGGCGCCGCTGGTCAGGTCGAAGCTCACGACCTGCACCGTCTCGCGGAACAGGCCGGTCTGGACGTACGAGGAGCCGTCGAAGGCGAAGCAGTCCCCGTCGAAGACGAGTTCGTCCTGCCCGCCGTCGAGGTTGACGTAGGCGATCGGCACGCGCGCCCTGGCGATGCGGTTGCTGGCGTGGTCGCGGCGCTGGACGTTCTTGCCCGCGGCGAACGGCGAGCCGTTGACCCACAGGAGGACGTCGGCGCCCTGAGCGGTCAGCTTGTCGGTGACGGCGTCGAACCAGCCGTCCTCGCAGACGAGAACGCCCAGGCGCAGGCCGCGCCAGCGCACCACGCGCGGGTGAGGTCCCTCGAGATAGTTGCGCTTCTCGTCGAAGACGCCGTAGTTCGGCAGCTCCGTCTTGTGGACGAGGTCCGTCGAGCCTGTGGTCGGATCGTAGACGGTGACCGAGTTGAAGACGAGCCGGCGGTTGCCGTCGTGCTTTGCGGCGTCGGTCGGGTGACCGAACACGAGGGTCGCCTCCAGGCCGCTGTCGAGCACCATGCCGCAGAGCTTCGCGCGCGCGATCTCGACGTCGCGCAGGAACGCCGAACGCTGGGTGAGATCCTCGAGCGGGTAGCCGGTGAGGCTCATCTCCGGCGTCAGGACGATGTGCGCGCCCTGGGCCGCCGCCTCGCGGTAGGCCGCCATGATGCGGTCGACGTTGGCGTCGAGCGCGCCCACGACGGGGTTGATGGAGCAGAGTGCGATGTCGACGCGCATGTTGTGAGTCCTGATGCCGGTGTGTTCGTGGTTTCGTTCGGGAGGTCGGAGGGAGGATCAGTAGGCTTCGTACGCCATCTCCTCCCGGATGCGTCGCAGGCGGGCCTCGTGCTGCTCGTGTCCGGGGTCCAGCATGTCCTCCGGGCGCACGAGCACGCCGTCCGATCGGAGCACCGCCGGGTGGCGCAGTAGGAACGCGACGATCTCCTCCTGCCCGACGGGTACGTTGCGCACGGCCTGCTGGACGGCCTCCACGTCGCTCTCGGGGAGCGAGCCCGAGGGCACCGTGCCCAGGAGCACGAGGTCCTGCATGTCGTCGATGCGCGAGAGCACGTCCGACGGTCCCGTGGCGTCCCGGGTCATGCAGGCCATGATCCGGCGGTCGAGCATCCCGAGGACCGTGTGATCCTTGGACAGCAGATCCATGAGGATCGACCCCTTCGGACCGCTCCACGACAGGTCCCATCGCTCGCCGTACACCTGGCGCCCGTATGCGTCGGCGTGGAGGACGTCGGCCTCGAAGAGGATGGCGCCGATGCGCAGCGGCGTCGCGTCCGCGGTCAGACCGACCGCGAGACGGACCACGTCGAAGGCCTTGGGGACGCTGGGGATGGGCATGGCGTACATGGTTCTGATCTCTCTCGTATCCGTCGTGTCGTGGTGCTTAGTCGCGGTCGGATCCTCACCTCAGGGGAGGTCGTTCTCGTCGATCGCGTTGTATTCGGCCTGGGTCATCGTCGCGATCGGCTCCCCGGGGAAGAAGGGACCGTGGAGCTCGAAGGTCATGCCCTTGTCGTCCTCGCCGTGGTCGGGCCAGTCGTAGTCGCCCGAGGCGGACGACATCGCCTCCAGGATGCTGGTGCGCACCTCCTGCACGGTCGGAGGCGCATCGGGCCTCAGGTCCGGGTAGTAGATGACCGAACTGCTCCTCGTGACGCCCTGCGCGTCGAGGATCTGGTAGAGGTAGAACGGATCCGGCTTCATGGTCGTGACGTCTCTCACAGCGGGTAGGGGATCCGGTCCTTGAAGCCGTTCTCGCGCTTCAGGTCCCGGACGTAGGCGAACATCTTGTCCAGCAGCTCCGGATCGTGCTCGCCGACGCGGATGTCGTGGGTCAGGATGGCGTCGATCAGATCGATGTTCCGGGCGGCGAGCTCGTCGCGGCCGCACAGGCAGTCGGGCTGCTGCGCGTACTCGATGGCGATCGCCGGGACGCGGAGGGCCCGGCACATCCGCATGATCATCGACTTGCGGATCCTGCCGATCGGCATCAGGCTGACGCCGCGCGACATCGTGCTGAACTTGCCGAGCTCCTGCTCGGTGAGGTTGGTGCAGCCGGCCACCCAGTAGTTGCGACCGTTCTCCAGCGCGCGGGTGACGGTGCGACCGTCCTCGTCGATCTCGACGGTGTTCAGGGCGCGCAGGTTCAGGTCCGCCCAGCGCTGCTGGTCCTGGTTGCCGCCGAGCGGCGCGACGACCTGGATGTCGGCCAGCGGGCAGCGCTCGCGCAGCCAGGGCACGACGTGCTCCTCGTACCAGGTCGGCTTGCGGCGGTGCTGGTTCACGTAGTGGATGCCGACCACCCGGTGCGGCATCCCCATCCGCAGCGCCGCCTCGTAGAGAGTCAGGAGGACGATCGTGGAGTCGGTCCCCGACAGGCCGACCATGAAGCCGGGCACCGGCGTCTGCGACAGCTGCATCTTGGCCGCGAGGCTCGCGCCCAGCTTTTCGAAGCGGTTCAGCGCGGCGGCGTCCTCCCTGAGACTCGCGGCCATGCCGCGGAACGCGGCTTCGCGCCGCTCGCCGTCGTAGCGCGAGCGGATCGAGACGGCGACGGCATCCTCCGTGTCGTCGCGGTCGGCGACGACCGTCGCCTCGCGGTCGTCCTCGGTCATCGTGGCGGCGATCATGTCGCCGTCCGGATCGAGATCGATGGAGTAGCGTGTGACGCCCGTGCGACCGGGCGTGCGCGGCACGTCGAAGACCGTGCGCGTCGCGGCGCTGCGGGCCAGCTGCAGGGCGGTGGGCGCGCGGTCGGTCATCGCACGAACTCCACCATGCCGGGGAAGCGCTCGTCGAAGTGCTTCGCGACGGTGCTGCGCATGTCGTCGACGATGCCGGCGACCAGGTCCTCGACGATCTGGACCTTGAAGCCCATCAGGAGGAAGCCCTCGATCGCCCACCGGACGCAGAAGTCCGAGGCGAAGCCGAAGATGCGGATCGTGTCGACGCCCCTGGCCTTCTGACGTTCGAAGAAGGCCCGGCGCGCGCGGACGGGCTCGGAGGCGTGGAGCCGCTCGATGACGATGTTCGGCTCCTCCCACATGTCGAAGACGCCCTTCTCGAGCTTGTAGGTCGGGATGCCGAGCGCGTGCGGGATGCGCAGGTTGATGACGTTCTCCCAGCCCGCGGTGCCCTTCTCGCAGTGGATGTCGAATCCCTGGATGCCGAGCGTCTCGTCGCCGAGGTTCTCGGGGCTGCCGATGAAGGTCTCGAGGTCGTGGGTGTCGAAGGTGGCGAGGAAGCCCGCGACCTCGTTCGGATCGAGGGTCGCGACGTAGGCCGTCATGGCGCCGATCATCTCCTGCGCGCCCTTGACGGGCAGGAGGCCGCGCACGAGGACGAAGTCCCCCTGGGTGTCGACGGCGACGACGAGTACGTTGGGTGCGGTGTTCATTGTTTCGTCCTCCTCAGACGATCTTGATGGTGACGGTCACGCCGTTCAGGCTGGGACCCTCCCAGCCTCCGCGATCGCCCTGGTGACGGCCCGAGAGCATCATGCTCGACTGGACCGCGGCGCGGGACACGCCGCGCGCCTTCGCCACGTACTGGCCGATCGCCTCCTTCACCTCGGCCTCGTCGAACAGGAACGTGCGGCGGCCGAGCACCGCGAGCACGTCGTCCTGCGTGGTCGGGGTGACGGTCTCGACCTTCGCGCCCCTGAAGACCGGGACGTCGGTCTCCGAGCGTCCGTAGCCCTCGGTGCGGGTGCCGACCTCCAGCACGATCCGGGTGGAGGCCCGATCGATGCTCTCGGTGCGCTCGACGTGCAGCTTCAGGATCTCCTCGAGCCCTGCGCGGTCGATCCGGATGTCCTCGTGGATCTGCTTCAGCATGATCTATCCCTCCTTCAGGCCGTGACGGTGGTGCGGATGGAGGCGCCGGTGAGCGCGGCGAGATGGCTTCCGTATCCGCTGCCGCCGCTGCCCATCACCTTCCAGTCGACGTTGCCGACGGGCACGTTCCGCCCGATGGCGCGGCCGACGCGGTTGGCGACGATGGCGGCGACGGCCGCCGGCTTCAGCTCGAGGACGGAGGGCATGCCCTCGGCCTCGGCGCTCCTGGCGAGCGATGCGGGGAGTCGTATGGTGGCGCCGTCGAAGCCGGCGTCGCGCGTCGAGCCCAGGCCGACGGCGGAGTCGTGCACGTTCAGCACGACGTGGGACGGATGGAACGCGAGGCCTCGGGCGGCGTAGTGCTCCGTCACCATGGTGCGGATCTGGTCCGCCGCGATCTCGGTGTTCTGGCGCAGGACGATCGGCTCCCGGCCGGTGTCCAGACGCGCTTGTGCGTCGTTCATCATGTCGACCCTCCAGGTCGTTGACGTCGCGGCGGAGCTGATCCCCTGTGCGACGCTTGGATCATGGACCTCCGGAAGGTGCGCTTCAAGCGCTTTCTTCCCTCGATCCGGTTCCACCCGGAAGGGATCGCGCCTTTCCGCGCGCGGCCGACGTCAGCCGGCCGCCGCCACCTTCAGATGGACCCGGTGCGTGTAGGGGCTCTCGTCCAGCATGTCGTCGATCGACGAGCCGTCCGGGTTCGTCACCACCGCGTCCATGCGCTTCTCGAACAGCCTGCATAGGCCATGGAGCGTCCGGCATCCGGCCCGGTAGAGGGCGATGCCGCTCTCCCCGAGCGGTTGGGCCGCGAGCGGCGAGTGGGGCATCACCGTGTGGACGTAGATCTCCGCCACGTCGCCTCCGTACGGGTTGTCCCCGTACAGCGCCTGCGTCAGCTGCTCCCAGACGGACAGCGCCTGAACGACCGAGACCGAGAGCAGCGCGTCGCTCATGCGTCACCCACGATGTCGAGGGCGCCCCGTTCGGGATGACGGGCGCTGAGGAAGGCCACCTCGACCCGCAGGTCGCTGCTGCGCCGATTACGCTTCAGACGGAGCGCCTCGTCGAGGCCCGCGCCGATGCGCTCCAGCCCGATGTCGAGCTGGCTCTCGGCCTCGGCGTGGTCCGCCTCGGGATCCGCTCGGGTGGCCACGTAGCCTTCGAGCAGTCGCGGCAGATGGGTGGTCAGGAGCGGTTCGATCGGCGTCCCCGACGCATCGGCGAGATCCGGCCAGCGCGAGAGGGCGTCGCGCAGCAGGCGGACCATGATCGCCGCCTTGGGGCTGCCGGTCTCGGACGGTCCGGCGATGACCGGAGGCGTGCAGGCGATCGCCTCCTCCACCGCCCGCGTCGCACGGCGGTTCTCGGCGGCCAGGACGAGGTCGCGATCGATGCTGACGCTGCCGAGGACGCCGTCGCTGACGAGAACGACCTTCCTGTTCCACAGGCGCTCCTCGACCTCGCAGAACAGCGCGTCTCCGGGGAGCACGCGCCAGACCGAGGGGAGACGCCGCTTCTGGTAGTCGTACCGCGAGGTCGTTCCCATGTACGTCCTCTCCTGAGGCGGCGGCGCGCTCCGCTCTAGGATGCGGCACAGGGCCTCGCATGCGAGACCCGCGGCGTCCGAGCGCCGCTCCAGGGTCGTCCGGCCGGGCTCCACCGCGTCGAGGAAGCGTTGGCAGACGATGGCGCGCCAGGTCGATTCGAGGAGCGGCACGTCCTTCTCCTCCAGCGATCTCGTGACGCCGGCCACCGTCAGGACGTAGGTCCTTTTGGTGTGTCCCACGTCCCCGGTGCTGGTGAGACGGGTGTCGATCCTCAGGCCGACGTCGCCCGGCAACGCGAGCGTGACGGACTCGTCATCGGGATCGATCCTCCAACCTCCGGACACGACCGTCGGGGCGTGACGGTTCGCCCACAGCAGTTCGGCGATCCGTTCCACGAGGATCTCCTCGTCGGTACGGGCCGGTGGCAGCGGCTGGACACGCTTCGGGAGCGTGTTCCAGTCGATCACGGCGATGCGGTGCCCCAGGACGCTCAGGACGAGTCCGTACGATCTGGCGAGCCACAGGGCCGCCAGCGGAACGTCGCGGATGACGGTCCGGCGTCCGGAGGTCGAGGCGATGCGCCAGCGCCGGCCGGCGGGGACGTCGATGCTCTCGGCCACCATGATCGCCGCGTGCCTGGCGGATTCCGGTCTCGTCTCGTGTCTGTGCTCGATCATGCCGCGGCTCCCAGCCCGTTGGTGTCGGGATGACGCGAGTGCAGGAAGGCTATCTGTCTGCGCAGCTCGTCGCGCGCATCGTCCTGCTCGCCCCTGTGCAGGATCGCCAGGCCCTCGTCCATGGCGCGGCAGACGATCTCCATGCCCTGGTCGAACTCCTCGTCGATGCTCCTGAGCTGGCTCGGATGCGCCGTTTTCGAGGCGTCCCTGTGGATGCGCACCAGATCGGGTATGTGCTTGTCGAGCAGCGGCGCGAGCAGCGTGCCCTTGGAGTCGGTCAGCATCGGATTGCGGCGGACCGCCTCGGAGCAGAGCTGGATCATGCGGGTGGCGTGCGCGTTGCCGAGCGCCGGCACGACCGGTGGCGGAAGGGGGGCCTCGTTCGAGACGGCCATGACCAGACTGCGCTCGCGCAGCGTCCTCAGGGTCGCCGCGAGCAGCGGATAGTGGTCGCCCGGTCCGTAGTGCGAGGTGCAGCCGTGATCCTCGTGCATGATGACGCCGTGGGAGTAGTGCCTGAAGACCGTGACCCCGCCGCCGATGTCGATGTGGGATGCGTCGACGTCGGGAGGGAACTGGGTCATGATCGAGGACGCGATCGCATCGAGACGTCCCATCAGCCGATGGTAGGCCGGAAGACGACGGACGCCCATCGTCACCCCGATGCGCTCCATCAGACGGATCGGCGCGAGTTCGATCCGGTCGCCCGCGATGCCGTCGTCCTCGCCCAGCGAGCGCAGCATGCGCGATGCCTGGGCGGCGCGCCACGCGTCCGCGATCAGCATGATCCCTTCGGGGTCCTGCGTCCAGGCATGCATGATGACCTCCTCGTGACCCGACGAGCGGATCACGACGTCGTGGAGATGACCGTCGTTGCTCTGCAACGTGAAGGTCAGCGTGAGCGCGGGATTCACCTTCACGACGGTCGTCTGGACCTTCTTGCCGTAGTCGTGGTCGATCTCCAGCGTGTGCCGGTTGGCCCAGATCGCGTCGGCGATCATCCGGTGACGCGATCGCCCGGTCCGGTGGTCGTTGCCGCCGCTCATGTCCGTTCCCTTCCCCTATGCCCTTGCGGGGCCGTTCCTCAGCCCCTGATGCCCGCGGCGTGGTATCCGCGACGGACCAGTGCGTGCATCTCCGTCGGCGAGATCCGCATCATGACGCGTGCGAGGATGGCGAGGTCCTCCGCCTCGACGCCGCACGGCGGTCCGTCGCTCAGCGATCCGCGGAAGTCCGATTCCGCGATCCTCCCCTCCATGGCGCGGGCGGCGCGGGTGCGGGGCTCCATGCCCTGCCACTGGCGCAACGACAGTCCCATGGGGCGCAGGTCCTCGACGACGTGCTCCATGCGCGTCGCCTCGTCCATGGCGTTCCATTCGGCCTCGGCGACGTCGTCGGGACGGACCGGATGCTCGTTCGAACGAGCGCCCTCGACCATGATCTCCCGGATGCCCTGACGCAGGGTGTCGAGATCGAGCGGGACCGAGTGGAACATGTTGCCGTTCCCCGAACCGAGGTGGAGGATCCGTCCGACGACGTCGGAGTCGATGTCCCCGACGGCGCCGAGAAGGGTGTCCTGCGCCTCGTCGCTCTCGATCGCGTGGAAGGCGGCGTGGAGCAGGTCGACGACGGCCTCGTCGGTGGGGGCTGTGATCAATTCGGGTCTCCGGATTCGTGGTGGTTCGGACGGTCCGCCGACGCTCAGACGAGCGTCGTGCGTTCCGTGCCGATCCCCTGGTGCCCGAAGGTCTCCATGTAGAGCGCGAGCTCCTTCGGATCGATCGAGCTCGCCTTGGCCGGGTTGTCCGAGATCTTGACGGTGGCGCGACCGTTCGCCTCGACGGCCTTGGCGACGATCGAGATCGGACGCATCAGGTCGGGACGACCGGGGACCGTGCCGCGGAAGCCGTTGCTGGCGTTCGTGCCCCAGCCGTAGGTGTCGATCGTGCGGCCGCCGATCGCCTTGTGGATGGCGATCATGTCGGCGCCGTTGCCGGGTTCGCCCGGCAGATCGACGTCGAGACCGTCGGACAGGATCAGGAGCTTCTTCTTCGGGTCCTGGCCCATGCGGCGCCAGAACCCGATCGCCTCCTCGGCGGCCTCCACCGATTCCTTGGAATCGGGGCGGAACCCCTTCCACCACTGGAGCCAGTTCGGGGCGTTCTCGAGGAACTGGGTCGTGCCGAACGTATCGGGCAGGAAGATCCGCAGATCCTCGGGAAGGACGCTCTGGACGTCCTGCAGCATCTGGTACTGGCTGTCGCGGATGGCCTGTGGACCGTCCGGAGCGGCGAGGGCGGCGTACACCATGCTCATCTCGTGGGCTATGGTGCCCTTGACGTCGACCTCGAGCTCCTTGGCGTGCAGCATGTTCGAGGTTCCCACGAACTGCCTGCCCAGCACGTCCTTCATGGTCTCGATGACCCAGCGCTGCCACAGGAAGGAATGGCGCCGACGGGTCCCGAACTCGGAGATGGTCAGTTCCGGGGCCTCCCGGACGATCCGCTCGAGCTTCGCGTACAGACGCACCTTGGCCCGTGCGTACATGATGTCCATCTGGGCGCGCGAGAGCTGGCGCAGCTGCGAACGCGCGTACAGCTCGTTGACGATCGACAGGTAGTGGATCTCCCACTCCTTGGCGTCCATCCAGGCGCCGCCGCTGCGCAGGTCGAACTGACCCGTCTCCTCGTTTACGGAGACCTCGTAGTCAGGCAGTCTGGAGGCGGCGACGCGATCGATGTAGCCGTCCTTGAACAGGCCGGTGTGCCCGTAGTACGACTGGCCGCGCAGATGGATGATCTCCGACGGGGTGTAGCGCAGCGTCTGCGCGTGATCCAGCTGCTCGCGCAGCTCGTCCACGTGGATGTGGTCGGCCAGCCTCACGTCCTTCGTGCGGTTGGTCAGCTGGAAGACCACCTGCGTCATCGGGTGCTTCTCGTGGATGGTGGCACCCATGAACAGCTTGTATGCGTCCGAATCCAATCTGCTCCGCACGATCGGATCCATGCGGTAGTTGTGGTCGTGGGCGCGCTTGGCGAAGTCCATCTCGGACCCTTTCATTCAGCAGTCGTGTTTCGATTCCCGGAAATCCGACTTCGGGTCCCGATCCACGGGGACGGTCAGACGTCGGCTCCGAGGCGGTCCCGTTCCCGCGTCATGCTCCGGACGATGGCGACCGGCTCGCCGTCGCGGGCCAGGACGTGCATCGTCATCCCGTCCGGTCTGGTCACCACGCAGACGATGCCGCCCAGATCCCCCCGCAGCCATCGCGCCTCCCCGACCGCGGGCCGCGGCCCCCTGGCGTCGCGCCAGCTCCGGTCCCCCAGGCCCAGACCCCGCGTCGTCGCGACGAGGTCCTCGACGGTCCCGCCTTCGATCCGCCGCCCCGTGGTCGTGTACGACCGGGTAAGGAGATGAAGCGTCGGGAAGGCGAGACGTATCACGTTCATCGGGGTTCTCCGTCACGGGTTCAGTCGATGACGAAAGGATCCGCCACATGCTTCGTCGACGCCATCAGCGCGCGTCCCAGCGCCTCGTCCATCTCGCGTCCGATGACGACCGGGCGTTCCGTTCTGGACCGCCTGCGGACCTCGCCCTCGAAGTCCCTCGCCAGGAGCGACGTGGCCGCGTCCTCGAGCATGGTCGCCTCGGAGGCGAAGTCGTCGAGCATCTGCGATCCGGCCGGGACGCCTCTGATCATCCAGCGGATCATGATCGCGCCGCCGATGCTGACTGGCATCGGGACGATGCGCTCGGGCGCCCCTCTCGCACCGTCGACGAGGGTGCGCAGGATCGTGACGGCGGATTCCAGATCCGCCTGGACCGGGACCGACGAGCGCCGGCACAGCACCTGCACGTTGCCGCGTCTCCAGTACCCCTCGGGGCAGCTGACGACGATGCGCTTGGACGAGGCCACCGCGTAGCCGATCTCCAGCAGGGTGATCGGCGCCTGGCCGCCCGGCGAGAAGTGGAAGAGCACCACGTCCGCGTCCTCGATGCCGTCCAGCTCCCAGTCGACCTGAGCCGCGAACTCGGGTTCGTCCACGTCCTGACGCAGTTCGGGGTTCCACCTCTCGCGCCGTGGATTGAGCACGATCACGTCGAGGTCGGCGAGAGTCTCGATGGCGCGGTCCTGCCACGCCTCGGCCCGACCCTCGTCGATCGAGCCCGCCAGGAAGACCACGGGCACGCCCGGGGTCCTGGTCTGATCGATCGACGTCGGCGTTATGACTCTCATCGTCCCATACTCCTCGGTTTGTGTCTGGCGGCATGCCATTCCATGAAGCCGCGTACGGCCCTGTCGCTGCGACGGCGGCCGATGCGGGCCTCCTGCCTGGGCGGAAGCGTCGCCTCGGGTTCCGCCTCCGTGGCGACGACGGCGTGGTCCGCCTCCGCCCCCGACCGTCCGATGGAAGGCTCGTCGTCGCTCGCATCGTCGGCGTCGACCTCGTCCTCGGCGAGGATCTCCTCGACGAGCAGGGGATCGATGTCGTCCTCGAGGTCGGGATCTATCCCGTCGATGAGGATCTCGGCCCGTGCGTCCGCGTCGTCGTCCTCGTGATCCTCGGGCGGCAACCCCTCGATCACCTCGTCGAGGGGTGTCTCGACGACCTCCTCCATGCCGTGATCCCATGCCGGACGCTCCTCCTCGGAATCGCGCAGCGGAACGGACCATCTCCTCTTCTGCGAGTAGGACATGGCGTCGCGGAGCGGGGAGTTGCGGAAGCCGAAGCGCAGACCGTCCGTCCAGGCCCGGGCGAGCGGCTCTTCGTCGTGGGAGGACAGGACGGCGTCGTGATGCACGACGTCGAAGCGACGGGGGTTGCGGTGCATGACGATGGCGAGACCGTTGGGGTCGATGGCGATCGATCGCATCCCGAAGTCGTGGCCCTCCATGTAGGCGTCCGCCCGTCGCATCCCGTCGGCGCCCTTCAGATAGGACGCGATCTCCTCTCCCTTCGAGTCCCTGACGACGACCCAGCTGCCGCGGCGACCATCGTTTCCGAAGGGCTTGCCGATGTGGAGCCTCCCATTGCCCTCGGGAGGAACCACGACCTCGGGACTCCAGCCCAGGTCCATGGCGAGGTCGGGATTGATCGCCGTCACCGCGGTGCGCAGCTTGATGACGATCTGCTCCTCCAGCTGCCGGATGCGCTCCCTGGTCACGCCGTAGCGATCCCCGAGAGTCTCGAGCGACTCCGGACTGGTCGCCAGCATCCGGCTGCGGACGATGTCGCGCTCCCGGTCGGAGAGGTTCCTCGACGCGGTCCTGACCGCATCCTCCATGCGTCTGCGACCATCCCTCTCGGCGATTTCGTCGAGATGGGTCGTGCGATCGTCGATGAGCGGATTGAGTGCTCTGACCCAGGGGAGGTCCAGGAGATCGATCTCGAACTCGGGGACGTTCATCCGGGATTCCATCTCCTGGATCTGCTCCGGAGGAACGCCGAGATCCTCGGACAGGAGAAGGGACGACGCCCAGTCCAGAACGCCGCGCTCCTCGATGCCGAGCTTGCGCTTGGCACGGGCGAGGTTGCTGAAGATCCTCTGCTGCACCGGCGTGTTCTTGATGGCGATCAGCGATCTTCCGGCGACCGAATGGAGGCGGATCTCGTTGTTGATGTACGCCGCGATGTACGCGGAGGAGTTCCCGCTGAGGTCGGGATCGTATCTGTCGATGCCCTGGATCATGCCGATCATCGCGGCGGAGAGCGTGTCCTCGTCCAGCCGGCCGTCGCGGCCGCGTATCCTGGCCATTCTCAGAGCCATGGGGCCATGGGAGAGGATGACGCGCCGTCGCGCCGTCTCGTCGCCCTGCTTCGCCAACCGCACGAGGCGGTTGCGTTCCGCCTTGGACAGCATCTCGAAGCGGGGATACCTGTTGACCCCGTTGCACGGGTCCGGCTGGAAGACCCGCGAGTCGTCCGCCGGCGCCTCGTCGTCACCGTCGTCGGCGATGCAGGTCTCGGGATCGTCGAGGAGGCGTTCGATGCTCATGACCGGCCCTCCCGGACCAGCCGCTCGTAGTCGGCGACCGCCTCCCCGGGGGAGGCGTAGGTGCGCTTGCCGATCCTTCGGTCCCGCATGTCGGTGAGCCACCAGCGATCGTTGGCCAGACGCATGGCCATGGCGACGATCTCCTCGCCCCGCTGGATGCGTTGCGAGTCCCTGTCGTAGCGGACCGCCCTGGCCGGGATCAGCGGTTCGACGAGGGTGATGCGATCGAGCGGAACGTCGTCCCAGCACGCCGTCTCGCTCTCCCACTCGCACGAGTGCTCCGCTCCCCAGACCTCGCTGACGTAGGGTCGTGCGTCGAGGCTCTCGACGTCGATCGCGAGCACGACCGGTTCGCCGCCGTCCTCGGCCGCGCAGGCGTTGATCGCGAAGTAGCGCGCGACGTGGATGTCGTCGGTGAGGCTGACGCAGAGGTCGCCGAAGGGCGCCTTGCGCAGCACGCCGTCCCGTCGCACGGCGTCCCACCGCACGGACGAGGTGCCGTGGTAGAGACGACGCGGTCGATCGAGGCGCTCGACCAGCGCGGGCAGGACGTGTTCGGCGATGCTGGCGGCGATCGGCAGCTGCGGAGCGTCGATGTCCAGCCATGCGGCCTCGACGATCTCGCCGTCGATCATCGGGTCGCCGTTGATCGCCCCGATCCATGCGACGAGTTCCACCTCGTCGCCGGGACGGTCGGCCGCCGGCGACCGGCAGGTCAGGAACGGTTCGGCGCCCGCCATGTGGCGGCGACACTCCTCCCAGACCTCGCGGGCGAGCGCCTCCTCGTCGGTCTCGCCCTTCTCCGGTTTGCCCCCCGGAAGGATGTAGGTGCTCCCTCCCTCCTTCAGGAGGACGAGAAGCCGCCGCCTGCGGACGACGCACAGACCGATCTTGCGGATCAGCGCCACGTCAGGAGTTCCCTTCCGGCGACGGTTCGTCCTCGGGCTCGGGCGGGGCGTCGTCCCGGTCCGGCTCGGCGAGATAGCCGTCCCTCATGCGGATGCCCATCCACGAGAAGAGCCACTGGCCGTAGTCGCCCGAGGTCTCGGGATCGTAGCCGAAGGGGATCGAGGCCTTGACCAGATCCCAGCCGAGTCCCGGCTCGCAGACGAGCGCGGCGACGAAGTCGTCGGGCGCCGTGTCCATGGCCCGGTCGAAGGCCGGCGTGCCTCTGTTGGCATCGAGCCAGGCCTCCCACTGGTCGTCCGGAACCCCGTGCAGAGGATCGGGGGACGGTTCGCTGGCCCAGACGAAGTCGGGATCGTTGCTTCGCACGAGCGCCCAGTGCCCCTGAGGCCATTCCTCGTCGCCGAGTCTGGATCGCATGAGGTACCATCCGGGCAGGACCAGTCCGAGGTTCTCCGCCTCGACGTCGCACTGCTTGCACATGACCTATCCCTTCCCCTCGTGTTCTCTCCGCCCCGAAGGGCCACCATCGGCGTCGTCGCGTCCGTTCCCGGATCCCTGCGGATCCGCCCGCCCTCAGTATCGCGAGCTGGGATGGGAGGGTACGTCGCATTCGTTCCTGACCGAGTCGATCAGGTCGTTCGCCTCTCCGAGTTCGGTCCGCGTGAAGCGTCCATCGGCGAGTATGGCATCGATTCCGGGACGGATCGACGGGCATTTCTCGACGACCGAGAGCACCCATCTCCGGTTGCCCTCGTCGACGTCGAAGGCGTCCTCGGGTCCGAACAGGGCGACGGCATGGGCGATGGCCGCGCCGGATCCGATCGCGGCGGCGAGGAACAGCACGGTCGAGAGGATCGGCCTCCTGTCGGACATGACGTTCATCGTCAGAACCGCGGCCGCAGGCGTTCGAGAGCCTGATCGATGATGATGGCGTGATCCTCGTGGATGAGGTGGCGCATCGCCTCGATCTCGTCGGGGGTGAACCACCCGACGCGAGGAGTCGCCTTGGTGCGCGGCAGCATGCGCGACTTCATGCGGTCGGCAGCCGTCCGACCCTTCGCGTGCATGCCGAGCTGGAAGAGGACGGGGAAGCTGATGGTCCTTTCGCGGATCGAGCGCTGCACCTGGTCCATGAACCACTGGTCGACGATGCTCTGACGCAGATCCCCGGCCGTCATGTCGATGCCGGTCTTCTGGACGACGCCGCGGATCGCGGCGTCGGCCGCCGTCTCGTCGGCCCGGATGATCACGCCGGGAAGCGCCCACATGTCCTTGCCGGGGAAGCTGTCGCGCTGATGCATGAGGATCATGTTGCCGTGGATGACCACGGGATCCGCCGCGTTGAAGTTGATGGCGTGCGGAAGACCCGGACCGTCCCGGTACTCGCGCACCTTCCACGGCGCCGCGGCCGACTTGGCCCGGCGGTACTCCTCCTGGAGGCGGGGGAACTCGTCGCCGTGGACGAAGTCGCGGATGATGTCCCTGACGCCGGGGGTGACGGCCACGAGGACGCGTTCGAGCCATTCCTCCTCGAGATCGCTCAGACCGGTCTCGAACATGCCCTCGCGCACGTCGCTGGCGCTCAGCAGGTGCGGCATGTCGCCGCGCATCCGTGCGGGGTCCGGCGCTGTGTAGGCGGGCAGGTTGACGAGTTCGTAGCCGGGGAAGTCGTCGAGGTAGCGGGAGGTCGAGTCCTTGTAGTGTCCGAACACCGCCGCCTTCACTTCGGCGAGGTCTATGCCGGCCTCGCGCGCCGCCTCGTAGACCTTCCTGTCGACGGCCGACGCCCAGCGGGCGCCGTTGCCGAGATCGCGCTGGCCGATGATCACGAAGCGTTCGCGCATCCCCTCCGGGATCGAGGCGAGCCACATGTCGCGACGCTCGGCGAAGTCGAACGGGAAGCGGGGGTCGCGGGCACGGTCGATCGATCCGACGCAGATCACGTTGAGGAGGCATCGCTCGCCCATCTCGACGACGTGTCCCAGATGCGCGAGCGTCACGGGCTCGCTCTTGCTGGTGAACAGTCCCACGTCGTATTCGTACGCCTTGTCCGGCGTACGGACGCTCAGCGTCCTCTTGTCCATCTCGACCTCCAGTCGCTTCCGGCGGCGGAGCTCGTCTCCTTTGCCGGTGTTGCAGTACGGTGGACCCGACCCGGATGCGCGTCAAGCGCATCCTTTCGTCGCCCATCGTTCGTTCACGTCGTCCAGGGCAGCATGACGGATGCGGTCGTCGAAGCCGGCCGCATCCCCTCTCACACGTCGGGCACGACCCCGTCGGGCAGATGCGTACGCATCGATCGCAGTGCCTTCGACACCCTCATCCCGACGGATCCGGAGACCAGCGTCCATGGGACGTCCCTGGCCTCGGCCTCGGCTATGCACAGGTCTCGGAACCGCTTGCGGTCGGCGGGTTCCGGGAACCAGCGTTGTCCGTCGTCCTTCCACGGCACGTCGATGTCGCAGAGCACGTACATGTCCGGAGCCGTCCACAACGCCTCGATCAGGGGATCGCGTTCGTGGCCGAGCATGTCCGCCCAGATCTGCGTCATGGCGGCGTCGGTGTCCTCGATCAGGACCCTGTTCGCCTGACGCTTCGCGGCCTCCACGCCGGCGATGTGGCCACGGGCGATGCGGCGCAGTCCCTCGGCGTCCGGAACGCCGAACTGGTCGCACCAGACCCGGCCGTACTCGGGCGCGACGACGGTGTTCAACCGACGTCCGAGCTCCTCGGCGAGGGTGGACTTCCCCGACGATTCTGGACCGATCAGCACGACGCGTCGGCAGTAGTGAGCCCTCACCGGGGTCGTGAGCATGTCCCACATGCCGTAGGGATCGGCTCTCACGCGGGTCGCCGACACGTCGCGGCAGCGGCGTTCGATGTCGACCGGCACGAACTCCGCGCCGAGGATCTCCGCCACGCGGTGTCCGTACGTCTCCGAGGCGTAGACGTGGGTCACGCCTTCCGGCGCGTACCGCCGCAGCACGTCCTCCCAGATCGTCCAGAACTCCGGCGTCTCCGAGGGATCCTGCGGAAGCGTCTCGTGGCAGTTGACGATCCTGGCGGCGGGCAGGATCTCGCGCATCCACCGTGTCCGCAGCTCGCCGGGGATCTCCTGACCGTCCTGGCTCTCGACCATGACGGTCAGGTCGCCTTCGCTATGGGCCAGTCCGAACTGCCCGAGGAACTCGTGCCCCCTGGTGGGAGGCAGGAACTTGCCGATCATGAAGCCGATCCTGCGGGGCGTCGCCCCGTCGGCTTCCGTCGCGGGCGTCGCGCCCTGCATGATCATGGACGCTCCTCCCGTTCGATCCGGTCGCGTTCCCGGGCGAGGATCCTCCGGTTGACCGGAGAGCTCCGGGTCTGGAACGCGATGTAGAGGAAGATCGTCACCGGTACGGCCAGACCGAGCACGAGGCTCTGCGTCAACAGTCCCACCATCAGCGACATGGCGAGCGTGAGGGGCACGAAGATCCGTCCCGTGCCCTCTCTCGACACGATGCGTATGATCATGATGGCGTCGGTGAAGAATCGCATCGTCATTTCCCATCCTCCTGCGGATCCGCATCCCCATGCTTCGCGAAGAGCGTCCGGAGGATCGTGCGCGCATCCCTCGGGGCGGGTGCGCCCGAGGCGAGGGCCGTCGCGATGTCGTAGGTCCTCCCCGTCGACTGGAAGAGGTCCGCGTTGGCGAGCGGTCTCGAAGCGCAGCGTCCCGCGATGAAACGCGTCTTCTCGAACGCGGCCTCGAGGAGCGCGCGCTGGATGGAGGGAAGATCGTCGATCAGTCGACGCCATTCCTCGTTGGGGAGGACCTCGGGATCCTCGCCGAGGATCATCCTCGTCATCATGTCCAGGCTCGCGCTCTCGGGGTTCGCGTAGTGGACGATCCCCGGCATGTCGCGCATCATGGCGATCGCCACGATGGCCGCGGCGGCCTGGTCGACCGGGGTGAGATCCACCAGCGCCTCCTCGCAGATCTCCGGCACGGCTCCGACGAGGCGCACGCCCCTTACCAGCACGTCGAGGAAGGACCTGGGATCGATCGTCGACGGGGTCTCGGGCACCAGCAGCCCCAGTCTGACCGAGCATGCGTCCAGACCGGCGGCGCGCGCATCCTCCACCATCATGTCAGCGACCGCCTTCGTCTGCGCGTATCCGCCGAGCAGCATCCGCGAGGGGGAGTCGCGCAGGGAGGTCTCGTGCCTCTCTCCCCCCATGTCCGACGAGACGAAGACCGAGAGGGTCGAGGCGACGACGAGGCGCGATCCGGTCGCGGCGGCGGAGGCGATGACGTTGCGGGTGGCCTGCTCGTTGGCTGCGGCCAGCCTTTCGCGCGGGGCGAAGGCGTCGACCGCCGCCGCCAGGTGGATGATCGTTCCGATGCCGTGCTCCCGCACGCGGCGCAGCATCCCCGGCACGGCGTCCGGGGCCGAGAGGTCGACGGGCATCATCGTCACGCGCTCGTCCAGCATGAGACGCAGCGTCTCGGGAGCACCGAGCAGATCGCGGAGCACCGCCGATACGTGGACCGGATTGCGCGAGGCGATGACGACCCTGCCGACCTCGGGATCGGCCAGCAGATCGCGCACCACCCGCGCACCGAGGAACCCCGCTCCTCCGGTCACCAGGACGCCGTTCCCGCGTCCGCCCACGGGTATCGTCATCCGGGGGGTCCGTTCTGCCGCGTTGCGCGGATCGAGTTCGGCCACGGACCGGCCGAAGCCTCTCGCCCAGGTCGACAGCCGCATGTCCGCCGGGGTGAAAGACGCCGGTCTCGGATTCCATGCGATCGTCATGGGATCATCCCCGTGAGGACGGCATCGTCCGGCTTGCCGGTCGTGCCCATCGGCATGGTCGGGATGGCGATCACGAGTGATGGTCGGAACGTCGCTCCGAGCGCATGCGCGATGGTCGACGCCAGATCGGAGGGCGGCTCGACGTCCGACACGAACAGGACGATGCGGTCCCGGTCGACCACGACGCGGGCCCTCGCGCCCGCGAGGATGGTCGGGACGAGGGTCTCGATCTCCTCGGGGCACATCATCCGTCCGTTGATCTTCACCTGCCGATCGCGTCGTCCCGTCCAGATCAGGATCCCATCCTGCAGCTGCGCGAGATCACCGGTGAAGTGGACCCGCGAGCCGTCGAGGGTGCCGAACCGATCGGCGCCCGCGGACGGAGCATCAAGGTAGCCGTGCGCGACCAGCGGACCGACGACGACGATCTCGGACGTGGCGCCCTCCGGCAGCATCGGTGTGGTCGTCACGCCGTTGGTCGTGCCGTCGCTCGTGACGCGATGCAGGACGCCCTCGTGCAGCAACCCGATCGTGTCGGGCACGAGCGGACGCCCGATCGTCCCCGCACGCCAGTCGGAGGTGGGCGTCGCCACCATGCAGCAGACCGAGGCCTCGGTCGGCCCGTAGGCCTGGAATGCGTGGGCCATGCTGGTCAGACGGCGGACCTCCCGGACGGGTGCCGGTTCGCCACCGAACACGACGCCCTCCAGACGATCGGTCTGCGCATGGAGGAGATGGAGCATGGACGGCGGGAGATCGGCGACGCCGACCATGTCCAGCGCATCCTTCAGGGCGCGGATGCGGGTGGCTCCCTCGCGATGGACCCGCAGGGTCCTGCCGGACAGGATCGGGCACAGCACGTCGGACAGCGAGGCGTCGAAACCCGGACCCAGAGCCCACAGCGACGTGCCGGGTGCCGGGGGCAGCAGCGCGTTCTGCGCGTCGACGACCTGGAGGAGGCCCTCCTCCCCGAGCATGACGCCCTTGGGCGTGCCGGTCGATCCCGACGTGTGGAAGACGTGGCTAACCCCGGCGGGCAGCTCCCGCGACCCGTGGCAGCGGAACACCGAGAGCGGCTCGAAGGTGGGCCCGGGCGCGAGCATGCGCAGCGCCGGCGGCACGTCGCCGACGATGTCGCGCAATCTGGACTCGTCGGATTCGAGAGTGAGGACGGCGACCGGTCTCAGGTCGTCCAGGATCCCCCTCAGACGCATGAACCCCTGGTCGGGGTCGATCGGCGCGAAGATCGCTCCCGTCGCCCTGACGGCCGCCAGGGCGACGGGCCATGCCCATGTGCGGGGCATGACGACGGCCACCGGTCGACCAGTCAGGTCGCCGGTCCGGCGCAGGACCGTCTCCAGCCTCGTCACGGCGTCGAGGAGATCACGGCCCGACAGGACGCCCGGGGCGTCCGAGATCGCGCCGCATGTTCCGTGGGCGCGCCAGGCGTCGCGCATGCGGTCCGACAGCACCGATCGGGCGGGTCTGGGCGACTGGCCGAAGCGCAGCAGCAGCCGCTTGCCGCCCGGCGTGGCGCGTCCGAGCAGCGCCGCGTCGAGCTCCACGGGTCGCATGAAGCCGGTCGACGCGGCGATCATCGCCAGGGACGTGAGGTTGAGGGGCTCGAAGGTCGCCCGTCGCTCGGGCAGACGACGGCCCGCCGGATCGACGTATGACCAGCTCTGATCGATCCGGCCGATCCCGCCGCGGTCGGGCGGGTGCGTCATCGTCCCGAAGCAGGAGACCGTCCACTCCGCGTCGCCGAAGCGGCGCTTGAAGGTGAGGTTGGGGTCGAACCGCTCCATCACGACGTCGGCGTCGTGCGTCTCGGCCACGAACACGCCCTCCTCGGCGAGGCATTCGCGCACCGCCGCGAAGGTGTCCTGCAGCATCGAGATGCCGCCGTACCCCCAACCGGTGTAGTGGCAGAAGGCCAGATCGTAGGGTCCGTGCGGGATCGGCTCCGCCGCGTCGCCGACCACGAAGCGGGCTCCCGACCGATCGTCGCGTGCGAGCCTGAGCGCCTCGGCGATGCGTTCGGCGTCGTAGTCGATGCCGACGACGCTCGCTCCGAGATCCGCCATGGCGATCGCCACCTCTCCGCGGCCGCAGCCCACGTCGAGGACGCGCAGACCGGGAGCGTCTCGTGGTTCCAGACCGGCGGCGGCCAGGATGCGCAGGGCGGCCTCGTCCGCATCCGCGCGCGCCATCGGCTCCTGCGTCGCCCAGAAGAGATCCGAGGGGAAGTCGTGTGGCCAGCCGCCGGGTGTCATGCGAAGTCCTCGATGAGAGTGCGGATGAGCGTCTCCGCGGCCTGTCCGCGCGTGATCGTCTCCGATGCGGTCGGCGTGTGGTCCCATGGCCTGGTCATGCCCTGCTCGTGCATGCGTCGACGATAGGCGTCGTACTTCCGGTCGTCGCCCTTCAGCTTCACCGCGTTCCCGGTGAACCTCTGGAGACGGAGCATCTCCTCCTGGTCCGGGTCGTCGCGCAGGATCATGTCCTGGAGCCGCGTGGCGGCGTCGACCATCTCGAGGCGCATCAGGGAGCAGAAGCCGTGCGGCTCGGCGCCCCATCCCCAGATCGGCTCCTTGGCGATCTGGCACAGCGACTGTCCGTGACCCTTCCCGGGCAGCGGGCATGGTCCCTCCACGACGAGACGACCGACGCCGGGTCGGACGGGATCGCCGACGCGGCTCTCGACGGTCATGGCGACCATGTGGGAATCGGGCAGGGCGCCCTTGTCCAGGCTCAGGCACATCAGGACCGAGACGAGCGACGTCCCCTCGGGGCTGGGCGCTCTCGTGTCGCGCAGGATCATGCCCCCGCCGCCGTATCCGAGCGCGCGGTGCACGTCGCCCACGTTCCTGAACTCCATGGACGTGGCGAGGAAGGGCAGGTCGCAGGTCCCTGCGTAGGCCTCGAGCGGGCGAGGGGCGCCCTCGAACGACAGCATCCCTCCCGTCGGCCCGAACAGCGTGCCGACGTCGTGGACCATCTCGCGTCTCCATCGCGCACCGTCGTCGATCTCGGCTACGCCGACCATCGCGTAGGCGGTGCCCTCGGAGGATCTGCGATGGCTCCACGATCCGGTGGCGTTCCCGCATTCGCGGACGTAGAGCCGCGCGCGGCGGATGCCGCTCTCGATGTTCATCGCTACTGGCATCCCATTTCTTCCGGCATCGGTTTTCCGCCCGGGGAACCCTTCACAGTCGGAAGTCCTCGATCAGACGCGCCAGCGAGGCAAGCGTCATCAGGTTGGCGTCCCCGACCGGGGTCGTCTTCGCATCCAGCATCCCGGCTAGCGCCTTCCCGCGGAAGAGACCGGTCCGCTCCAGTCCACCACCCAGCACCCGGTCCCTGGCCCATCTCCGGCCCTCCTCGGTGCCTGTGAGCATGGGAGCCATGAAGGGAGCCTTGCGCCTATCCAGCACGGCGTCCGGGACGAGACCTCGGGCTCCGTCCCGCAGCAGCCTCTTCTCCATGCCGTCCGTCCTGAAGTGATCGGCGGGAGCGGTGCGGGTCGCCAGACGCTGCACGACGGGGTCCAGGAACGAGAGCCTGCTCTCGATTCCCCGGCTCATGCCCATGGCGTCGTCCAGGCCTCTCAGGATGTATCCCGACAGTCCGTGCACGTTCCACATCGCCCTCGCGACGTGCGCACCGTCCATCGTCGTCATGGCGTCGAGCCACGCCTCGGGCAGCGCCTCGGCCATGGAGGCCGGGGAGAAGCCCGTACCGCTCAGCGCAGGTCCGAAGGCCGCCTGCACGCTCGTGGTCATGGCCGCCTTGGCGCGCACGAAGCCCGGTACGGGACGGCCCAGCGCGGCGGCCAGGTCCTCCAGACCTTCGACGTCGTGGAGGGCGCGATGGACGCCCGCGGTGTTCGCGGCCGCGTCCTCGTGCATGGCGAGCCCCGCGTCCAGGCGCAGATGCTCGTAGCCCCAGAAGGCCTCGTCGGCGCCCTCCCCCGTCAGGACGCATCGGTGCCCTGCGCTCCGGACAGCCTCGGCGATGATGATCTTGGCCGCCGCGTGTCCGTTGATGGAGAGGCCTTCGGAATGGCATGCCGTCGCGTCGGCGGCCTCGAGCATCGCGGCGGCATCCATGGTCACCGGAACGAGGTTCGCGCCGATGTGCCGGGCCGTATCCCGCGCCTGCTCCGTCTCGTTCGGTCCGAAGGAGAAGTCGGCGACGAAGGCGTCCACGCCCGGTCCCGCGACCTCGCTGGCGAGCGCCAGGACGAGCGCGCTGTCCAGTCCGCCCGACAGGTGGGTGGCGAAGCCGCGCTCGGTCGGAAGACGACGGTGGACGGCGACCCGCAGCGCGTCGATCGTCTCCTCCGGCGTCGCCGGCCGGTCGTCCGAAGGCGCGCCGAGTATGAGATCCGACCATGGCGCGACGATCGCGCTCGACCCGTCGTGATCGATCCGGTGACCCGGTGCGAGCATGCCGATGCCCCGGAAGAGGGTGCGACCCATGGGTAGGTACTGGAGGGTCAGCGCGAACCTCAGGGATTCCATGTCGAGAGCGCGATCCGCTCCCAGCGCCATGATCGCCTTGGCCTCGCTCGCCACGACGAAGGACCGTCCGTCACGGCTCGACCAGTGGCGGAGCGGTCGGGCACCGAAGGGGTCGCATGCGGCATGCACGGCCCCGGTCCTGGCGTCGATGACGGCGGCGGCCCATTCGCCGTCCAGCGGACGAAGCCATCCGGCGGCGCCGTCGACGGCGTAGGACGCGTGCGCGATCTCGGAGTCCGACGAGGTGAGGAAGGTCGCACCGCGCGCCTCGAGCTCGCGCCGGCGATCCCGCCAGTCGTAGAACTCGCCGTTGACGACCGTGGCGTGGTCCCGGTCCACGAAGGGCTGTCGTCCGTCGTCGACGCCGACGAGCGAGAGCCTCGCGTGCGCCATGACGGCGATCCGTCCGTCCGGTAGGACGAAGCGGATCATGTGGGACGCGTCCGGGCCACGATGGCCTAGTGAACGGAGCGCCGAAGCCAGCGCCTCGGACGTCGGCGCGTCATCGGGCGTGAAGACGCCCGCGATGAATCCGCACATCAGGCGTCGCCGGCGATGTCGACGAAGACCTTGCGGCCCTCTCCCGTCTCGGCCTGCAGGAAGGCGCGTCGCCATTCATCCAGGGGGTGGCGATCGCCCAGCAGGGCCTCGACCGTGTCGACGTTGTCCTGGATCCAGGACATGGCCTCGGGGAAGCCCGATCGCGTCATCCCGATCAGGGAGATGCGCTTCAGGACCATGTCCCTGACGGGGAAGCTGGCGCGTTCCAGGTGCCGGCTCTTGAGGATCAGCGCGCCGCCCGCGACCAGGCGGGACATGGCGACGTCGAGAAGACGATCGGACAGCCGCGCCTCGAGCAGCCATTCGAAGGAGCATCCGGGCCGCGCCTCCAGCTCGTCCAGCGTGAGCGTCTCGTGCGCGACGCCGAAGGAGGACAGGACCGCCGACGTGAGCGTGGCGATGCGGTTGTCGCCGATCACGGCGCCCCGTCCGCCCCGCTCCATGGCGATCGGCAGTCCGCCCATGGCCGCGGTGACGGGTTCGAGGTAGGCCGCCTGTCTCGGAGTGAGGCCGTCCGCGCGGTGGACGCGTTCCGCCGGCAGGACGATCCATGTCCGCAGGGCCCCGTCGGCGTCGACGCCGATGAAGCCGTCGCGTCCGTCCGCGAGCGGGAACGTCGGATCGCCGGCGACCAGCGTGCCCGGTGCGAACGCCGACATGACGCCCGGTCCGACGTCCTCGATCCAGCCGGAGAACTCGTGTCCGAGGACCGTGTCGACGGCCACCGGGATGGTGCCGTCGGCGACCAGCAGGTCCGTGCGGCACATGCCCACGGTCGCGACACGTATGAGCACCTGTCCCGCTCCGACCGACGGGCGTGCCATCGGTTCGATGCGGGGTTCTCCCTCGACGGGCTTGACGAGTCTTCCGCCGACGTCGTCGGCGGTGCGGTAGGCGTTCATGTCGACCCTCCAGGTCGTTCGAGCGGCGGCGGGGATTGTCCCCTGTGCCGCTTGGATGGGAAGATGATGACCCGATGGGAGCGCCGGGTCAACGGTTCTTCCATTTCGTCATGCGCTGGTTCTTCCAGCCGCGCTCCGTCCTTCTCCACTCCCCGTCCTCGTGGGGTGCGGGGCCGACCTTGCGCAGGCGCACGATCATGCGGCTCTGCAGACCCTCCTCCGCGAGATCGCGCGCGAAGGCCGCGCCGTCGCGCCTCTCGCCGATGTACGGTCCGACCCGGCGGTACGGTCCGCGCATGCCGGGGCGGCCCTTGCGCCCCGTCTCGGGGATCGGGAGTCCGCGTTCGGCCGCGGCGTTCACCGCCGTGCGCCGGCGTTCCCACCAGGACGCGCGCGTCCTCGGTGCGTCCGGGATGTCGCGGCTCTCGACCACGGCTCCGAAGGAGTCGCGGGCGATCCACTCGCATTCGATCGTCTGCTCCCAGGCGATCGAGCCGTCGAGGTCGTACCGGCGGACGACCTCGCGGTGATGCCGGTCGGCGCCCATGCCGGCCGCCTGTTCCGGCGTCTCAGCCGTCCAGACGTACCCGTCGCGACGGATGAAGTGCAGGGGATATTCGATGTCGGCCATGTCGGCCCTCCGTGTTCCGTTGGTTGGAACATCGGCTCGTGGTGAATTCGCTGACCTTGCGCATCGTGCACTCCTGCGGTTTCGTCATCCCACGGGGATGCATGCACATTCCACATGCCCTTGACCTTCGGGTCCTTCACGGGCAACGGACGTCCGACATGCCCTTCGCGGGCTTCGGTCGGGGGATCGTCTTGTTCGAACACGAGGATGGGATCGTCGGCAGGCGCGCACTGATCGCCGGTGGCGTCATGTGCGCCGTCGGCATCGGGTTGGGTTCGCGGTGGAGCGTCGTCGCGCCGGATGTCGTGCCGGTCGCCGCGACGGCCTCCGTTCCGCCCCCGTCTCCGGCGTCGTACGCCGTTCCCGCCTCTCCTCGGATCCATGGACCTGAGCCGAGGCCTCGCCTCCTGGCGCGTGCGATGGCCTCGCTCGACCGCCATCGTCGTTCCGGGGTCCGTCGCGACCGGGTCGCGCTGGTCGACTTCTCCCTGCCCTCCTCGCGGCGCAGGCTGACCGTCCTCGATCTCGAGGACGGTCGTTCGTGGAGCGCGCTGGTGTCGCACGGATCCGGCTCGGACCCGGATCGCACCGGATGGGTGGAACGCCTCTCCAACGTCGAGGGATCGAATGCATCCTGCGAGGGCGCCTTCCTGACGTCGGATCTCTACGAGGGGCGTCATGGCCGCTCGCAGCGGCTGATCGGTCTCGACCGCACGAACGACAGGGCACTGGAGCGTGCGATCGTCATCCACGGAGCATGGTACTCCGAACCCTCGATCGTGAGGAGCACCGGCGCTCTTGGTCGCAGCCAGGGCTGCTTCGCGGTCGGGGATTCCGTTCTGGACGAGTTCCTGTCCCGCCTCGGACGGGACAGGCTCATCGTCGCCTCGAAGGTCTGAGTCCGGCCGTCCCGTCGTCATGTCCGTCACGTCACGAGGGGGGTGTTGACGGGATGGGCGAATCGCTGCATCATGTCCTCATGCAGCGGTGATGGCGCCTTCGGGCGTCGCGGGTCATCGGGACGGATGCCATGCCTGGGCGGAGGACTCGTTCCTCGAGCATGCGCGGCGGTACTCCCGGAGATGGCGGCCTCCCTTCACGGGGCGCCTGGCTCCGCTGCGGTTCGACGACGGCGCTCCTCGCGAGCGTGGCGGCGGATCGGGGTCCCCCTCGCGACCTTCGGGGCGCGAGGGGTCCTTCCCGGGAAGCCTGTCCTCGAAGGGATTGCGCATGTCGCCCTCGTCGCGGCGGTCGGCGGTCCGGCGGGCTCCTAGCGGGGTCGCGGCTCGGTCCGGCTTCGGTCCGGCACGGTGCTCCTCGGAGCATCCGCGGCGGTATGCGCGGTGGCCATCCTCGTCGGAGCCTCGGCTCCCGGAGGAACGGTCGGAGAACCCCGGTGGCCCTCGTGGCCGCCGGGGTTCTCTTCGTTCAGGAGATGCGTGCGTACGCCTCGACGACGGCGTCGTCGTCCAGCCCGTTCAGGAAGTACGCCTCGGGCAGCTTCGTCAGGATGCTCGCCTTGGACGCGTCGAGCGACTCCGGGCTCTCGAGCCTGTGCGCCCGCAGAGGCTCCCTGGTCCCCTTCGCCGGAAGCCCCTTCGGGAAGAACAGGATCTTGCGCTTCGCCTCCCGTCTGATGTGGGCGAGGATCATGTGACGCTCGACGATGGTGGCGCACAGCAGCTCCATCGTCATGGGCAGGGGATCGCCGTCGCCGGTCGGCAACGGCGGAAGGTCGCTCGCCACTCTGACGCTCGCTGCGTCGTAGGCCTCCATGGCATGACGCATGTTGCCCTTGGCACCGGCACCGACCACCCTGTCGGCGCCGCCGTTGCCCTCGTTCTCGATCACCGCGACGAACCGACCGTCGACATGCAGCCGCGCCGTGTACGCGTTCGTCTCCCTGGACCGCGACGAGGCGGTCCTGATCGACTTCAGTTCTACTCTGATGGGCACCGGCATTTACAACTCCCGCATGTTCTCGCATGCGCGAATCACCATCAGGCGACGGCCGTCGCCCCCGTTCGGCCCCTCACCATCGTCATCACGGTCGCGGCGCACATGGCGAAGGAGACGATGGTCCCCGCGAGCACCGCCCACGCGGCGCCCCATGCTCCGCCCGCGATGGTCGCCGGCACCATCAGGCACACGGTGGTGATCGTCGAGAGGATGCCCGCCCTCAGCGCGACGCCGCCGCGTCCCGATGCGAAGAGGGCCGGTTCCAGGGCGGAACCCGTCATCTCGAGGACGGCGGCCGCACCCATGACCATGAGTGCGCCGTAGGCCGACACGTAGGCGCCGCCGCCGACGACCGCGAGCAGGGGATGGCCGATGAGCGGCAGGGTCACGGCCGCGACGCCGGCTATCGTTCCGACCATGCGGGTCGTGCGCCACACGACCTGACCGAGATCCCCGTCGCCGGCGAGACGAGCCCGTGCGAGCTCGGGGAAGACCGCGCGGCTGATGGTCTGGGACACCTTGGTGGCTGACTGGGAAAGCTGGAGGCAGATCCTGTAGGCGCCGGCGGCCGCGGGTCCGGCGAGCCATCCCACCATCAGGATGGCGACGCTCCTGCTGCCGACCTTCAGGGAGGACGTCGCGTTCGTCGCCAGGGCGTAGCGCCAGATGCCCTCGTTGTCGCGGCGAACGCCGTCGATCGACGGTCTGGCGCCCGGACGCCACGGTGCGCCGCAGCGGGTGGCGGCGAGCCACCAGTACGCGACGGCGACGATGACGTCGGCGACGCCCCAGACCATGAGGAAGGGGCCGATGCCGGTGCCGAGCCACCAGCACGCGACGGCGCCGAGGGTCTTGACGACGGGTGCGACGGTCTCCGCCCCGCTCGCGATGGCGAAGCGGTCATGGAGGCGTAGCACTCCGACCGGCGTCGATCTGATGCCCATCATGGTGAGTACGCAGAACGCGGCCGCGCTCCACGTCGTCGTCGCGTCCCATCCGAAGGGACCCGAGAGCAGCGCGATCGCGACGAGCGATGCGACGGATCCGACGGCCATGCCGAAGAAGTCCAGGGCGGCGCAGAACCAGAGGAGTCTGCCGAGCTCCTCCTCGCGGCCCGCGTTGAGGTGGTCCATGCCGTAGTGGACGACGATCTGCCAGGACTGGAAGGCGACCAGCGTCCCGATGGCGGACGAGACCGCGAGGACCATGGAGAAGGTGCCGAAGCCGGCGGCACCGAGCGTCCTGGTGGCCAGGGCGAGATACAGCAGGCTCAGGATCGCACCCATGCCCTGTCCACCCAGCATCCAGCCCGCATTGGCCAGGACGCGTCTCGTCGTTCCATCCGTCATCTGCAACCCCCGGCACCATTGTGCCCGATGGGCGCCTCCGCGTCCAGCGCGGGAGACGTCGTTCAGATTATGGTGCCCCATCGATCGGGCATCCGCCATTCGACGAGTGGTCCGGTACCGTCGGGCAGAGGCATCGCCTCCATGGCCCTCAGGACCTCCAGGGGATCGCGACGTCGCGCGTCGACGTATCTCCTCAGCGGAAGAAGGGTGTGCACGAGGTCGTCCCCCTCCACCCGGCGCCTGAGGACGAGTATGCCTCCGACGCGTCTGACGCATTGCGTCCTGAACTCCGAGCTCACGACGAGACGCAGATCGTCCCTTCTGCGGACGAACTCGTTCCGGCGGGTCTCCATCGGACCCGGACAGTCGATCGGGGTGACGGGGGCAACGACGGCTCCGTGATCACCGTGCGCCTGGATCGCGACCAGCTCGCACAACGCGTCGAACCTCGAGACCCTCCGGCTCGCGGCCGGGGTCGAGTCCCAGGGGGTCGCCTCGTCCACCGCGGCGGCGAGCATGTCGAGGTGGCGCCCGAGACGATGTCTGTCCCGCCTGACGACGAGATGTGCCGGATGGCCCATCCTCAGGACCGCGTCCCGCGCATCCGGACGTCGGACGAGGATCTCCAGCATCGGCGCCCCCGGCCATTCTCCGCGGTTGAAGACCTCGACCGAGACCGCGCCGGTGACGTGTACGTATCCCGAGCCGTGATCGGAGGATCCGCCGAGGCGTCTGGTCGGGACCTGGATGCGTCTCGTTGCGTAGTCGTCGCTCTTCAGCGATCCGGCGGCGACGCGCATCGCGTCACGCAGGTCGTCCTTGCGGACATCGCCGTCCTCGTTTCCGTGATGGACGGTGACCCCCATGTCAGTCCTCGACCCTCTCGGCCGAGCCGAGCGATGCGACGCGGAATCCGTAGTGGTCGCCGAGCAGCGTCACGAGCCTGTCGTGCTCGCTCCAGTCGGCGGGCACACCGACCACGAGGTCGGGAGGCAGGAGCGGACTGAGGTCGGCGCCCTCGACGACCACGGCATCCTCCGCGCCTTCGCCGGAGGTGTCCCACACGATGCCGGTGATGCGGACGGTGACCAGATCGCCGGCGGCCAGATCGACCCGCCCGTCGGGGCGTTCGTCCAGCTCCAGGCCCATGGGATTGACCGGCAGGGGTCGACCTTCGCGTGCGAAGGACGCCAGGTCGAACCAGCCGTTGTTCGCGTCGGCGATCGCGGCGGCCTCGGGCAGGTATCTCTCGTAGTGCCGGTCGTCGCCGTCGGCATCCGTGTCCATGCCGAAGAAGGCGTTGCCGTCGAGCAGCGCCAGCACCTCCGCGACCGGACGCAGTCGCGCCTTCTCGTCCGGGGTGAAGGAATCCCTCGACCGCCAGCCCGTCTCGGGCATCTCGATGGCGTATCGCGCCGAGCGGTCGACCGGTGCCGCCTTCGGGTCCCTAGCGAGCCATGCATCGTAGGCTCTGGTCGCGCGCTCGACCTCGTCGGCGGGCAGGGTCGCCATCTCGCCATGGGCGGGATCGTCCTCGTCGTCGATGTAGTCGAGTTCGTTCTCGACGAGGATCAGGGCGCATTCGGGCCATTCCTCTCCCTCGTCGTCCATCCACATGGGCTGGCCGCGTTGCACCACGGTTCTCTGACTGTCCCAGTCCATCTTGGAACCGCCGCCGCCCTCGGCGACGATGGAACCGTCGGCGGCGCGTGAGAACGTGCCCTCGCCGAGTTCGGCGGTGGCGAACAGGCTGTCCTTGGTGCCGGTGATCAGGGTGCCGTTGGGTGCGTATGCGTACATGGTGATGTCCTCGCTCGGTTAGCCGTCGGATCCGACCAGGTCGGCCGCGGTGAGTGGTCGCTGATCGCGTTCGAGGCGTTCGGCCTCGGAGCGCAGGGTGGTCCAGCGACGACCGTCCGTGGCGAAGGCGTCGCCCCTGGTGCGGTACAGGCTGGCCGAGAACTCGGGATGGTCGCCCGTCCCGTCCTCGTTCTGCAGATGGGCGAGCTCGTCGTTCTCTTCGGCACCGATCTCCTCGTCCTCGTCGTTGTCCTCGACGTAGACGGTGACCGGGTTCTGCCCCTCGACGACGATGATGTCCTGCACGACTCCGCCGGTGCAGTTCACGAGCACCTCGACGGGTTCGGGGTTCGACAGCCGGTCGACGGCGATCGCGGATCCCAGCAGCAGTTCGGCGAGCGTCCGCACCTCGGTGATGTCGAGGACGATCTGCGCCTCCTCGGAATCGCGGTCGTTCTCGTTGCCCTTCTCGATGTCCTCGTAGAGCATGTGGATGATGTCGTCGCGGATCCTCAGCAACGCCGGCGCGTCCGGGACCTTCACGCCGTCGGCGACGGCGTGGCGGATCTCGATCCCGGCGCGCCGGACCGCCTCGTCCCGGATGCGGCGCGTGGTCTCCCTCGCCTCGTCCTCCATGCTCCGGTCGAAGTCGCGGGTGACGATGAGGCCCTCGACGTGGAGGATGGCGTTGGCGAGACGCTCGTCGGCGTGCTCGCCGTCGTCGACGGCGCTCTGGATGGCACCGTCTGCGTCATCGAACATGCCCCGCATCTGGCCGATCTGGTCCGCCTGGGACGACAGCGCGCCCTTGGCGTCCCGGAGTGTCTCGAGGAGATCCTCCAGTGAGTCCACGTTCACGGGGAGTTCCGCATCATCCATCTGGTCGGACATGTGCAATTCTTTCATCTGGCGTAGGCCTGCGGTCCACCGCCGGTCGAACGTCCACGGCGTACGGGGGATGGCGGGATGCCATTACCCGTCGCCGTCCCTATATCAGGGTCATGAGAAACGTGATCATCGCGGCCATGGCCCTCGCATCGGCGCTGCCGGCCTCGGCGCAGACCTGGTACGGGCGCGACATCGCCGCTTCGGCGGAACCCATCCGCACCGTCGGGCCCGATGGTCGCGACGCGCGTGCGGAGCGCGGCCGCGATGTCCGCGCGAGACGGGACGGCTGGAGGCCGCAGCGCAACCTCTACGTCGATCCCTACGGAGGCGTGACCGTCTGGGCGGGTTCGCCGCCCTTCTGGGCGACCGGGCCGATGAGAGGCCATGACGCCTCCACCCCGGACGAACGGGCGTACTACGGGGCGGGACGGCCTGCTCGTGCGCAGGATCCCTGCGCCGCCGGGATCGGCGGAGCCGCCAGCGCGTCCGCCGCCATCAATTCGGCGGCGAGCGCGTCAGGACGTCGCTGCTGACGCGATCGCGTCGGCCATCGCGTCGGCCGATCCGTCGGAGTGGCAGTAGTCGCATGCGACTAGTCCACGGATCCTGTTCTCGTTCCCCCTGACGCCGCCCTTGGCGCCGTGGCAGACCTGGCAGTTGTCGGACAGCGTCATCCAATGGCGCTCGAACGCACGTCTGTCACGCGATCTGCGCTTGTTGTTGGCGGTTCTCAGTCTCATGTCGTCGCTCCTCGTCGCATCCGTCCCATCCGATCCTCGTCCCTCCCGCCATGTTCAGGTCGGGACGTAGGGGACGATGATCGTGTCGGGAGCCTGATTCGACGGTAGAACGCATGTCGGCCCCTCGAAGGCCTTGGCCAGATCACGGATCTGCTGCAGTTCGAATGCGGTCATGCGTCCGTCGGCGAGCTTCTCCTGGATCAGGCCGCGTGCCGGGGCGCAGTTCTCCGCGACCTCCACCGCCCATAGTCTGTAGGGGTTGCCGGGGTCGATCTCGTCCTCCGGTCCGTACGAGCCCATCGTCGATCCGACCAGTCCACCCAGCAGAAGGGCGCAGCCGACGAAGAGCATGATGGCCATGACCATCACCACCGTCGTCCTTCGTCCCTCGTACATGCTTCCCTCCCACCGTGGCGTGCTTCGCCGCGTCCCTCCTTCCCATCGTCCTTCCGTTGCTTCACAATGATCGCCAGGATCAGGATCGAGGATGCGTCATGAAGGACTTCACGAGAATCGCGGCTCCGCAGCCCGACGACCGTCATCTCTCCGATGCGCAGGACGCCGTCGCCGCCATGCGTTCCGGAGACGAGCCCCGCAACCGCATGGAGGCGGGCCTGGCGACCGCGATGCGGATCGGCATCGATTCCGCGCACTCCCCGCAGGTCGAGGAGCGTCGCTACGAGATGGCCTTCGCGCACGCGCTGGCACGCAACCAGCGTGACGGCGTCGAGGCTCCTGCTCTGTCGAGTCTCGATTGGGCCCGGTCCTTCATCGTCGACGCTTCGATCCAGAGGGAGGCCGAGGTGACGCTTCAGAGCGTTCCGAAGGTCGCCGCGTCCCGCCATCGCTGGGGTGCCTCCGAGGTCGCCTCCGAACCATGGGCGCAGGCCGGCGTTCCGCCGACGCTGTTCCTGAACGCGGGTCAGGACGATCTCAAGTCGATGGCCTCGGGTTCCGTCCATGACCTCGGGAACGATGCGGCGGCGCAGGTGGAGATCTCGGTGCTGTCGGCGATGACGTCCGGATCGCCCCATCTGGAGAACCGGCTCGAGAACGCGGCCGTGCTGGTCGCGGACGGAGCGTCGCCGCGCGGACGCGAACTGATCGAGATGCTGGACGAGCAGGTGTTCGGACCGCGTCGCGAGGGGCCGGACCATGCCGACATGGGCGCGCTCGCCGACCGGATGATCCTCGCCAGACGCGCGGCGGAGGTCGGTCATCGCGACGCGAGGGGCCTCTTCGATCCGACGCCTGGCCGCAATCCCTTCGTCGTGACGCCCGAGAATCTGAGGAGATCGGAGCGCGCGGTCATTGGTCTCGAACCTGGCGCTTTCGGCAGGACCGTCGCCCTGGCGGCCAACTCCCTCAACGCGATCGCCGGCTGGGACCAGGACGTCGACGGTGCGCATCGTCTGAAGATGGCGGCGGCGAGACTGCTCACGACCGGACCCAATCCTCTGGGTGACCAGAAGGCGGATGTGCGGGTCCTGATGGCCGACGTGTATCTGCAGAGGGCCGCGGAGGACTGTCTGTCGGGCAGGGACAGCGGCGCGGCCCGACTGCTCGAGACCATCGTGTCCGGAAACGCCGAATCCCGCGAGTCCGTCCGCTTCACCACCCTCGCGTCCGAGCGGATGGAGACGCAGGCGGTGGCCGAAGGCAGGTTCGACGACGTCGGCGACGCCAGGGGGATCGCATCGGGTCTACGCAACGCCACCTGGCGTGCGGGCATCGTCGGCGCCTCGGAGGTCGACAGGGTGATCAGGCAGGAGATCGTCAGGATGTCCGCACCCGCGAGACCCGTGTCCGTCGCGAAGGGCAGACGCGTCGAGGAGGCTCCGGCGATCTCGATGGCGATCGCCGCGCGGGGAGGCAGGGATCGCTGATCGTCCGGCGATGGAAGAAAAAGCGCAAAAGAGGTGTTGACGCGGTCGGCGTTCGCCTCCATCATGCAGGGACAGACGGCATTGGTGCCGGTCATGGAGTTCGGTTCGATGGTCTTCGGTTTCGACATCGCGAATGGCGCAGGGGCTTCCGCCTCGGCGACGACGCGCGTCCTGCCGCTACCATTGCCCGCGCTCCTGCCGCTTAGCGGCGGGCCGGCGGCGTGCGGTCTTGGACAGGGGATCTCGATGGCCTAAGGGTCATCAGATCGCAGGTTCGGGAAAGCCCCCGTCGGTCTCTGACCGGCGGGGGCTTTTTTCATGCCCTCCACGCCGGGGACGACGGGGGCGGTGGTTCGCGGGAAACGGGTCGTAGCTCAGGTGGTAGAGCGCGGCACTGGGGGTGCCGAGGTCTTCGGTTCGATCCCGGACGGCCCGACCAGCGAACGAAGATGGGAACGGGGAGTGGCGCAGTCCGGTAGCGCAGCTGGTTTGGGACCAGCGGGTCGCAGGTTCAAATCCTGTCTCCCCGACCATCGAGTGGACGACGACGATACGACGAGCAGAAGAGCATGGCGCCGAAGGCGCGATGAGTGACGAAGTCCGGTTTCGGGAAATAGCTCAGGTGGTAGAGCGCCGCTTTCGGGAAGCGGAGGTCGCAGGTTCGAGTCCTGTTTTCCCGACCATCATGATGCCCGCGTGGCGGAATGGTAGACGCAGCCGCGTCAAAAGCGGTGGACCGATGGGTCGTCGGGGTTCGAGCCCCTGGGTGGGCACCATGATGGAGGATCAGGGGATCCGATGCTTCGAGCATCGATGGAATGACCGGTCGCGATCTGATGCGCGTCTGGCGAAACTGGTAGCCGCGCCACGCTCAGGACGTGGTGGTCGAAAGGCCTTGAGAGTTCGAGTCTCTCGATGCGCACCAGATCGCGACCGGTGATGATGGGAATGCGGTCGTGGCGGAACGGTAGACGTGCAGCGTTGAGGGCGCTGTGTCCGCGAGGACGTGAGGGTTCGAATCCCTCCGACCGCACCAGCATGGAAGTCGAGTGATGATGCCGGCGTGGCGGATTTGGTAGACGCGTCTGGTTCAGGTCCAGATGGGCGAAGGCCCGGGCAGGTTCGACCCCTGTCGCCGGCACCATCACTCGATTTCGCGGACGTGGCGTAATGGTAGCCGCGGCAGCTTGAGGGGCTGTTGGGATATATCCCGTGAGGGTTCGACTCCCTCCGTCCGCACCATGATCGATCGATGTGGGGCGGTCCGCCTGGGTTCGGCATGGGCACCGTCAAAGCAAGGAAGACGGTTCGGGTAAAACCGGAACCGTGGCGCAAGCGTCGGAGGGGTATTTTTCTAGGGCTCGCGACGAGCTTTGAACCCGACGGCGGCATCTGGTAATGCGGGTGTCCAACGGCTCTCGGGGGTTCGAATCCCCTCCGCTCCACCAACATATCCGATCGTTGCCTCCGGGCCACGTCCGATGATGAACGGACGTTGCATGTCCCGCTCAGGGGAACTTCATGTGATGACACGCATATAGTCCCACGTGCCTCCATCCGGAGGCGAGGAGATGCACATGAAGAAGACCATGCTCTCGATGATGGCGGCCTCGATGCTTGTCGCCCCGATGGCCATCGCTCCCGCATCGGCGCAGTCGCGCGACGTCCGTCAGGCGGAGCGTCAGCTCGAGCGCGAGCGCCAGGATCTGCGGGACGCGTATCGCTCCGGCGATCGCGGCGATGTCCGCGAGGCGCAGCGCGACTACCGCGATGCCGCCCGCGACCTGAACCGCGAACGCCGTGAGGACGGTCGCGACTGGAGGAACGGCAATCGCTACGACTGGAACCGTCCGGGTTCCGATGGTCGGTACTACGCCGATCGCTACTACCGCGACGGCGGCCGGTATCAGGAGCGCAGGCTGGGCCGCAACGATCGCATCTACCGCGGCGCGGACGGGCGCAACTACTGCCGCCGTCCCGACGGCACGACCGGTCTGGTGGTCGGCGGCGTCGCCGGCGGCCTGCTCGGCAACGCGATCGATGGTGGACGCTCGTCCCTGCTGGGCACTCTGCTCGGCGCCGGCGGCGGCGCTCTGCTCGGTCGCGAGATCGAGCGCGGCAACGTCCGCTGCCGCTGAGGTCGGTCGATCCGATCAACTACGGAAGGGGGCGCTTCGGCGCCCCCTTCTCGTTCGTGCATCCATCCCTCTGATAGAGTGGAGTCGTGGCAAGCGACGAGCCGCGTCGCCTCCCTCGATTCGGACTGGCGTCCAGGCGACGTCCGTGCCAACGTCCCCTTGGACATCATCACGATCCGGGGGGATCACCGAGAATGCTGCTGGCTCTGCTCGCCGCCGCCGCGATCGTCGCGCCGGCCGGACGCGACGTCGTGGATCCCATCGTCCTCAGGTCGACGATCATCGACATGCATGCGGACGAGAGAGGCCGGGTCGGATCGCCACCTCTATCGTGGAGCGATGATCTGGCGGAGGAGGCCGCCGTCTGGGCCGGCACGCTCGCGGCCTCCGGTCGCTTCGAGCACGATCCCTCCAACGAGGACCACGGCGAGAACCTGTGGATGGGCACGAGGGGCTACTACACCCTCCGCCACATGATCACCGGATGGTCCGAGGAGAAGTCCCATCTGCGTGGGATGCGCTCCTGGGAGGACGATCACCATAAGGTCGGACACTACACCCAGATGGTCTGGAAGGATACGAGATCCGTCGGCTGCGCGATCGCACGCAACCGCACGGACGAGTTCCTGGTGTGTCGGTACGATCCTCCGGGCAACGTCCTCGGCGAGAGTCCGTTCGTCGGGGACGGCGGGACGGCTCCCCCGCCGAGGTGACGGGGGAGATGTCGGGGGACGGCCCGATCAGTTCGCGGAGGGCGTGGGAGCGGCCCGGCCTTGTCCTCGCCCTCCCTGCCCACTTGGTCCGGAACCACCGAACCGCGGTCCACCCTGTCTGATGCCCTGGGCTCCGCCGCGACCGGGTCCTCTTCCGAATCCCTCGCGGCCGCCGCCTCGCGACGGTCCGATCCCATCGGGTCGTCCGGGGCGACCGTAGCCCGGTCTGACGCCTTCGGGGCGCTGCCCTCCGGGTCGACCGAAGCCCGGCCGGACGCCGTTGGGTCGGCCGCCGAATCCCGGCCGGATGCCATCCGGACGTCCGGCGCCGGGACGACCCTGGTTCATGTGGTTCTGCCAGTACCGGCGCTGACCGTCGTTCCACCGGTGTCGCCTGCCTCCGCGATCGATCACGTAGACGCCGCTGCCGGGATAGTAGAAGTCGTTGTACCAGCCGCCCAGGCCGGACCCGTAGGCGCCGCCGTAAAGACCGCTGCCGAATCCCGGCTGACCGTAGCCGTAGCCGCCGTAGCCGTCGTCGTAGTAGGAGTTGGAGGCGTAGCCGACGCCGAAGTCGGTGGTTGCGCAGGCGCCCAGGGTGAACGGCGCGGCGAGCGCGAGGGCGAGAGCGGCCCTCCTGAGGATCGAAGTCATGGGATCCCTCTCCGGGGTGGAGCCGTCGGGATGACGGTCGTTGACCACGATGTGGGTTCCTCGACCTCCGAAGGCAATGCGTCCAGAGGCGACGCACCCCATGGATCGCGTTCGGCCGGCTATTTGACGATCATGCGGGCGAGCGGAGCGTAGCTCGCCGGATGGATGCCGTCCCTCGTCGGGAACCAGGCCATGTCCACGACGAGTCCGCCGGTCTCGGCGGCGTTCGCGTTGACCGCGTGTGCAGCCGTCCGGTCGTAGGGGAGCACCCAGACGACCTTGCTGGTGCGCAGATGCGAACGCAGAACCCTCACCTCGTCCTCGAGATGGGGATTCTTCGGGTTGTTGGATCCCGCCGACACGTAGGCGACGGCGTATCGTCCGATAGGTGCCAGCAGGCCGATCTGCCAGGCGGTGAGGCCCTTGCGGGCGAAGACGTCGCAATCGACGCCCTGGGCCTTCAGAGCGACTCCCAGACCGACCGCCAGGCTGTCCCCGATCACGAGGCAGTCCTTCTGACCGGTCGCCGATGCGGCCGTTCCCTGCCGCTGTTCCTCACGGGCGTCCTGGCGCGTCGGTGCTGACGCGACGGAGAGCGCGACGGCCGCGTAGGCCATCATGATGCCTGTGGTCACGACGTCCCCTCCTTGTCCTTCTCGTCGTCGATTGCGACCGATCCCTTCGAGAAGTAGATCGTCCTCCCGTCGCGTCGCACGGCCCAGAGTCGTGCGCCGTCCTCGCCTCTGGCGATCTCGACGACGGATCCCCTGTCGAGCTGCTCGGCTATCCGACGCTCGCGGCGGGCGACGCTTTCCGGCCATAGAAGCGTCGTGAGCACGAGGACGAGCGCCAGCGCGCAGACGACGGCCGTGATCGGCCTCTCGAAGGCATGCCCGACGATGTCGTCCATGATACGTCGCATCTTCATCGTGTCCCCGACCGACCCTCGCTGAGGTGGCCTTCCGCCGACCCCCGTCGGCGCGCGCATCGTAGACGCGTCGCGCGGATCAGTCACTCATTAACGTGGATTTGCTCAGGCCAGGTCCATGCACTCGCGTGCCGGGGCCTCCTCGGCACCGGCCAGCTCCCTCGTGATGCGTCTGGGTAGCAGGAGCGTGGACGCGATGTCCTCGACCTCCTTCCGACCGTCCGGAGTGTTGGCCCGGGCGGCCGCCCTCATGATGACGCCGAAATCCATCTCCGGGCCGACGCCCGCCTCCTCCATCCTGCGACCGATGTGGATGTCCTTGGCGATGTGGAGCTTGCGGCTCGCCAGAGAGGGCTGGAAGCGCAACGCATCGGTCCTCGGCCAGTCGATGCGCGTTCCGAAGAGGCGTGCGCTGAAGCCGTGACGCGCCGGAACGCCCGTGGGCATTATCCTGTCCCACGTCCTCTCCCTGAGGCGCCACTCGGCCGCGGTGATGCCGTCCGGTCTGTCGCTCGCGTTCTGGTAGCCGAACTCGCGGATCCCCGCCTGGCGCATCCAGAGGCGCTTCCAGTCGGTCCGCTCGGCATGGAGCATGCCGTAGGTCGAGCGGGTCTCCGCGTCCGGGATGAGACTGATCTCGAATCCGAAGTCCTCGAAGACCGCCCGTAGCTGGGTCACGTCGGATTCTCGTCCGGCCTCGTCGATCGCACGATATGCCTTCGAGAGAGGGCTTCCGGGCCACTCCTTGCCCTGGGCCACGTGCCGATCGATCGACAGGGTCGTGCGTTGCGCGAGCAGTCGCGCATGGTCTCTGCGACGTATCGGTTCGAGTCTCTCGCGGAAGTCGTCGACGAGACGCGCGAGCTCGGTCGCGTCGGTGATACCGACGACGAACGCCCAGCCTATGCGGGTGCTCATCGGCCGGGCTCTACGACCCAGCCGACGTGGACGGGATCGCGTCCGACGCATGCGTCCGCGGTGAACGCATCGATGCGACCCTCGGCGATCACGGTCGTCGGATCGGCGATGTCGGCCCGCACCTGCACGATGCAGTCGCCCTGCGTCGACCGCATGGTCACGACGCCGGGATATCCTATGCCGCGGATGGCATCGTCCTGTCTGAAGGCCATGCCGCGGCGTTCGATCTCGTCGGCGATGGAGCGTGGCATCCTGAGAACGCCCTCGTAGTCGCAGCCCGACAGATCGTGTCGTCGCACGACGAGCGACACGTCGCCGTCGTCTCGGATCATGAGAGCGAACGCGGTCATTGACCAGCCACGGCGTGGCCTAGGCGCCTGAGCGTCTCGCATGCGCCGGCGAAGCCCTTGTGGCCCGAGTTCCTGGCCGCGAGATTGCGTGCCAGCCAGCGCAGATTGTCGTTGTTCCCGGGCGTGTGCTTGCCGGGAGGCAGGTCCATGCCCCTCAGCTGCACGTGCAGCTCCGACAGCAGCTCCTGGAACTCACCCTTCTTCATTCGTCATCCTTCTATCCTCGTCCCCACAGCGCCCCGTTCCATCACGGGACGACACGGGCGCGACGATAATCGTCGTTCGCGTCCGCGTCGAGTCCGTCGTTCCCGTGCGCGGCACCGGAACCCCGGTGCGGTCATGCCGCGTCGGGTAGGCCCAGCGCATCGACGCGATCGGCATCGTCCGCGAGCGGGACGTCGATGAGGGGAATCCTCAGCTCGGCCGCGATGTGACCGGCGATCGACGTCCGTCCCTCGCTCTCGCCCATGTCGGGCGAAAGCACCGTGCACGGGATCTCATCCTCGGCGAGGGCGTCCGACAGCCGCGTGGGTTCGGCGAAGCACATCACGATCGTGCATCGCGCAGGGAGCGAGGGATCGCCGTCGAAGGCGAGATCGAGCAGTGCGTCCTCGTCGGTTCGTCCGTCATTGACGGCCTCGTCCGATGTCCGCATCGAGGAGCAGCCTTCGATGATCAGCACATGGGTTCGCTTCGATCGCGCATCCGTCATCGTCTCGGCGGGGCGGCCGATGGCGTCGATCCCGATCCGGACGACGACGTGTCCGAGCGATTCCGCGATCGATGCCGCAAGATCGACGCCATCGGCGTCGATGCCCACCAGGGCGACGGGAGAATCGGCTTCGATGGCCTTGGCGACGAGGGTCCCGAACGACATGGTCGATTTTTCCTTCGGTATTCGAGTTCACCCACCGGAGGACCACCTCACCGCCTGGGGCGGAGCCTTCTCCCTCCTCACCTCGACACCGGGTTCCAGGCCGTGGAGACGTGCGCGTCCGGCCGGCACCTCGATCACCAGAGACACGTTCCCCCTCGATGGCACTCCCCTCTCGTCGAAGGGCTCCGCCCGGGTGACGGATTCGATCCGCCCATCCGTGCCGACGTAGACGATGTCCAGCGGGATGCGCGTGCCGTGCATCCAGAAGTTCGCGGGCCTGCCGTTCCATGGGAACGCCATGCCCTGCTCGGCGACGTCGTCCCGGCCCATGAGGCCGCGTTCCTGCTCGTCATGCGTCCTGGCCACCTCCAGTCTCAGAACGTTGGTCTCGGGTGGCCTGCCGACCACGTACGACGCCGTCGCCAACGGGGGATTGGGGATGACCGGGCGATCCGGCTCCTCGGACCCGATCACGAGGATGATCATGATGGCGAGCAGCATGGTCGCGCCCGCGACGCGTCCCCATCGCGGAACCGGCCTCCGTTCGACTTGCATGTCCTTCCTCCCTTCCGCCCGTTCGCCCCGCCCTACTTGTGCCAGCCTTCCCCATCCTGCACAATCAGTGCGAACAGAGGGGTTGATCATGAAGTACGGGGAAGCACACGATACGTTCGAGACCGCGATCGCGGTGCAGGATCTCAGGAACGGCACCATCCGCAAGGATGCAGCCACCTACGGCATCGAGGATGCGGCGGTCATCCTCAAGGAGCGGGGCGATCTGGATCTGGAGGATCGTGCGTCCACGCTGTCCTTCGCCAGGGCGGTCCACGAGGTCCTGGCCCATCAGACGGACGATGCGACGAGCCTCTACGAGCATCCGAGGGACATCGCCCGCGGCGTGCTGGCGGCATGGTCGCTGGACCAGGTCCGCGAGTTCCATTCGGGCAGGGAGGTGCCTGAGGATCACGACCGGTTCCTCCGCGACATCGGCGCGTACGACGAGAACATCCCCGCCGTCGAGGACGGACCATCGATCCTCGACGCCAAGGTCTGGAGCGCGACGATGGAGTGCGTCCTCGCCAACGCATCGCTGCCGAGCGGGATGCGCGACGGAGTGGCCGCATGGGAGATGCGTCTCGACGATCTGGGTCGCATCGACGACATGCGCGACCATCGTCAGCTGCACGGCAGCAACGGGCACGACATGGGATCCGCCCACGACGTTCCGATGGATGCCGCGGTGCACGCGGTCAACGTCAGACACGACCATGCCGGGCAGGCGGATCGCAGGGACGAGCCGTCCTACGATGCCGCCCTGGTCATGGCGTCGGATGCGAGGCGCAGCTTCCCCGGGGATCTCAATCCCCTCCAGGAGGCGCTGCTGGTGGCCGAGGCGATCCACGCGCCCACCGCGACGAGGAACGGCGACGGGCTCGATCCGAGGATGGCGGAGAACGCCCTGGCGAGGATCGTCGCGAGGGGCGATTCGGCCGCGATGAGCGCACAGGACGCGGCGCGTGTGATGGTCGTCGACATGTCCATCGCGATGTCCGCGCGGAGGACCGTCAGGGAGGGATCGTACGGCGAGACCCGTCGAGGGCAGATAGAGCCCTACGATCGCATCCTGGCCGATCTGGACGGCGTTGACGTCGTCCGGGACGTCGGCGCCATGCGGTCCCTCCCGTCTCCGATCACCGGTCCGATCGCCGAGGCGCGCTATGAGGCCGTGCCGGAGATCGGGGTGCAGCTGTCCATCTCCGACTCCCTGAGGATTGCGAGAGCCCCGTTCTCCAAGCCGTTGGAGAACGAGATCGCGATCAAGCTGGCGGTCCAGAAGGGAGACAGGGACCGTGTGTCCGACATGGTGCTCGGCACCCCCTCCTCCCTGAGGGGTCCCCGATCGGTCGCGAAGGGGCCCGGAACGCCGGATCCGACGCATGGCATGACCCTGCGTTCCGGGGTGGAGCGCTGATGCGCATCGGCCGGGAGACGGGCGGTCTCACGGCCTGAGGATCGTCGATGGAGACCGCCATGCCGCATCGTCGGGGCATGGTGGTCGCATCCTCATGCGGCCGCGAAGAGCGGCAGGTCGTCGATCGGCCGGATCGCCTTCATGCGCGGTGTTCCGCGCGGGGCCTCGCGCCCGTCGACCCAGGCCCTGACGGCGCCGCCGATGCGTTCGCCGAGCGCGCGGAAGGGTTCCGCGAGCACCGACTGTCCGAGCATCTCGTGCGCGGCGGTGACGGACAGACCGGCGACGAGCGTCTCGGGAACGCCCTTGATGCGCGCGTGCTCGGCAGGCGTGAGCTGGCGCAGGAGATCGGGGTCGACGGGATGTCTCACCTTCGGTTCGGTCGAGCGGACCTTTGCGTAGCCGCGCCCGATGGTCGAGACGGAGACGTCGTCCTCGCCGAAGGTCTGCATCCTGAACCACTTCCCGTCCGCCATGTCGCGGGCCTCCTTGGCCTTGAGCCCCGCCATGGTCGACCAGCGCGGATCGTCGTGCGCGAGATCCTCGAGAACGTCTCCGAGACGCGTCGCGGCGGGTTCGACGGGTGCGAGCGTGTCCAGATGCACGTCGACGCCGGGTGTCGTCGCCACGAGCGCCATGCGGTCGCGGCTCTCCAGACATCCGAAGTCGCTTCCCGACAGCACGGTCGAACGCACGTCGTAACCCCATTCGACCAACTGGTTGGACAGGATGGCGAAGGATGCCGAGCGCAGGTACTGCGGCACGTTCTCGACCACGAGCACCGCCGGATTGCAGGCGGCGACGATCGCGAGGAAGCCGGCCACCAGATGACCGGCGCCGGGATCCTCCTCGGGGATCGTGAGGGACTTCTTGGCGCGTCCCGCCGAGGAGTGCGCCGTGCACGGGATGCCGGCCTCGAGCACGTCCACCCTCGGCAGGGACGCCAGCAGCGTCGCGTCGAACGCCACCTCCTGCAACGGCGCCGACACGGCCACGGTCCGGTCGTCCCATACGGGATTGGCGGCCATGGAATGGTCCTGATACGACTGGTCGATCTCCACGGAGAAGGCCAGGCGGCTTCCGATGCCGGCTGCGGTCAGACCCTCGTGCATGGCGAGAGCCAGCACACCGAGACCGGTCGACACCGAGCCCACCTGCAGAGGCTCGCCGACGCGCAGGCGTTCGCGCAGCCTCGTCGACCGCTCGATGCGTCGCAGATCGGATGCGGCCGGGGTGATGCGGATGCATCCCTCCTCGAACCGCACCGTCAGGCGATCCAGGCCGTCGAACATCGACAGTGCCCGTGCGCTGGCGATCTCGACGATCGGCGTCAGCGATCCTTCGCGACCGCGGCGGCTCACCATGCGGTCACCCTCCGGATCGAGCCGCAGCACGATGCTCATGCCGTCCTTGTCGATGTCGAGCTCGTAGCGCGCCGCCGGCGTGAAGCCCGACCGGTCGAGGCGTGCTCCCTCGAGCCAGACGCGCGGCCTGCCGTCGCGTCGCGTCCCGATCGCCGTCGTGGTCGTACCCTGCATGCCACTCATAGCCCTTGCCTCCTTCGGCGCCGTCATACCGGCGCTCCCGAGGACATGCATCACCGCCGTTCGCGGCGGGGATGGGCGGGGTCGCGGACGTCGCTACCCCGCCTGCTCGTCAGAGCCCTCCCTGGGCCAACGCGACCATGCGGTCGGCGCCGAAGGCCACCTCGAAGACCGCGCATGGGCGCTGCCCGGGGATCTCGGGGAAGTCGGTGCGCCTGGAGGTGCTGGCCACCTCGCGCCATTCCCCGTCCTCCAGAAGGACCTCGATGTCGACCGTCTCCGAGGAGTACGCCGGCACCCGCTCCGTCTGGAGCAGCAGCCTCGTCTCGAGGCCCGTGATCCGAGCGACGACCGGAACCAGCGCCTCGCGCACCGCCGTGGCGATGTCGGCCTTGGTGTCGACGCCGTGGATGCATTGCATCTCGAGCTGGTTGAAGGCGTTGAACCGCAGCTTCGCCGCGGTCGCGCCGTCCGACGTCTCCCTGCGGAACGACTGCCCCATCTGCCAGACGCACAGCGGCGGCCTCATGCGGGTGGAGCGCAGGATCTGCACGGCGGTGGCGTAGGTCCCGTCCGTGGTCTCGGCGCGCAGCGCCCATTCGGACATGCCTCCGGGCGCGTCCTGGAGCATGAAGACGTCGGATCGGTCGTAGGCCGCGTTCATGCGCGGCCTGGGCATCATCGGAGGCGTCTCCACCTCCTCGAAGGCCCACATCTGGTTGAGGTCGAGCAGGGTCGAGCTGACCGTCTCGACGATGGTGTCGCGGATGCGGCGGCGGAGCTTCAGTTCGGACTGCCGCCAGAAGCGGAGCCCCTCGAGATCGTCGTAGAGTGCGTAGGACATGATGTTCCCCTTCGTGGGGTTGAGGTCGTGCGCTTCGGGCGCGAGGGATCGTGACCGCTTCCCGAGGGGAAACGGCCTATCTACCTCGTCCGTACTGGCGGGACCTCCACGTCATTCTTCCATCCTAACGTCTGTTCGCGCATTCGCGCAACACCTATTCCGCCGCCTCGGCGTTCACGGACAGGACGTGCCGCGCCGCGTCCCTGAAGGCGCCATGGCCGCCGGTCCTTCCCGTGACGATCACCGCCGCGTCGAGCACCTCCCGCTCCGCGTCGGCCGGGGCGAATGCGATGGACGCCATTCCGAACATCGGCAGATCCGTGACGTCGTCCCCTATCACCGCGGTCGATTCCGCATCGATCCCGAGTTCCCTCTGGAGATCTGCCAGCATCCGCGCAGGCTCGTTACCCGCCATGACGTGCTCGACGCCGACGTCGTCGGCGAACGCACTCAGCGCATGCGAACGTCGGGCGGTCACGAATGCCACGGTCACGCCCATCCTGACGAGCATGCGCACGCCGTGCGCATCGCGCGCGTTGAAGATCCGGCGATCCGGTCCCGAAACCCCGTAGTCGAGGGATCCGTCCGTCAGGACCCCGTCCACATCCGTCACGAACAGTCTGATCACGTGTCGTCCCCCCATCCGCACGATAGACCGTCGAGGCGTGCGGATAAAGTCGGAATCTCCTGAAACCGTCTCGTCATGGAGTCGTTACGACGAGACTGGGGGGACTGACGCGAGGAGAGTCCCTTTGAACGGTTTCATGAGTGCGACGATGGTTCTTCTGGGTGCCACCGTCCTCGGCGTATCCACCTTCACGGGAGCCGAGGTCGCGCCCGCCAGGCAGGAGGCCGAGACGGCCTCCGACGCGGTCGTCGTGATGAGCGGCGTCAGGCAGACGCGACAGGCGATGGCCATGACCGGCATGATCGACGGGTCCGTCGATCAGGGCATCCCGGCGGTCGAGAGGATGGTCGACAAGGGATGGCTGAAGGCCGTCCCGGTCAATCCCACGAACGTCGGACCGTCGGGCTACGCCGTCCCCCGTCCTCTGGGAAGGGGTCGCGTAGTGGGCATGCATCTGGTCAGGAACGGCAGAGCCGTATGCGACGAGATCTCTCGTCAGTACGCCGGGATGTGGCCGGCCCCCGTGTCCGACGCTCCCGTCAACGGCGAGGGATGCGTCGTCACGTCGTCGGGGCCGATGGCCTACATCTCCGTCTGATCGGCTTCCGGTCCGGATTCCCGGGGTCGCCTGCGCGTCGCGATCCTCCTGCCCGGCCGGAAGCACGCGGCCATTCTCGCCCGCGTCCGCTCCGCGATGCGCAGGATGGCCGGATCGACGGCATGATCGTCGAGCCGCCTCCCGATCGTCATCGGGCCGCTCCTGCATCGCCCGTCGATCGGGGCCCGGTGCAGGCGGACTGCTCGCGGGGCGCGTCGCGCTTCGCCTGCGCGTCGTCGGCCTTCCTCTCCGGCCTGTTCCCGAAGAGGGACAGCCGGGGTCTTCTATTGGGTTCGGTCATCGCCGGTCCTTGCTCCTGTTCCGCTCGCGGATCGGATCCCAGTGATCCAGCCGCTCCTGGATGCGCACCTCGTTGCCGCGGTCGTTCGGTCTGTAGAACCGCTGGGGCTGCAGCTGGTCGGGCCAGAAGTCCTGACCGGAGAAGGCGCGTTCCGCGTCATGGTCGTAGACGTAGCCCTCCTTGTAGCCCTGCTCCTTCATGAGCCTGGTGGGGGCGTTCATGATCCTCTTGGGCGGTTTGACGCTGCCCGTCTGCGAGGCGAAGGCCCAGGCCTCGCCCCATGCCTTGTAGGCCGCGTTCGACTTCGGTGCGGTGGCGACGTGGATGATCGCCTGTCCGATCGCATGTCCGCCCTCGGGCAGGCCGAGACGGTCGTAGGCCTCGGCCGCCGCGATCACCGCGGTCAACGCGGTCGGGTCGGCCATGCCGACCTCCTCGCTCGCGGTGACGATGAGGCGGCGAAGCACCATGGCGACGTCGCCGGCGACCGCCATGCGCGCGCCGTAGTAGAGCGCCGCATCCGCATCGCTTCCGCGTATCGACTTCTGGAAGGCCGAGGCGAGATCGTAATGGCCGTCGCCGGCCTTGTCGTGGGACGCGATGCGGCGCTGCACGAGTTCAGACACCTCGTCCGGCCCCAAGGGCCTGGGCGTCTTCATGCCGAACAGGAAGTCGGCGTTGCCCAGCAGGAACCTGGCGTCACCGCCGGAGTCCTGGATGAGGGCGCGTCTCGCCTCCTTCGTGAGAGGAAGCGGGCCCTCCCTGTCCTCGGTCCGTTGCAGGATCCTCTCGAGCGCGTCCTCGTCGAGCGACTTCAGGACGTAGGTCTTCGCACGCGAGTTGACCGCGGCGTTGAGCTCGAACGAGGGATTCTCCGTCGTCGCGCCGACCATCACGATGATGCCGGTCTCCATCGGATCGAGCAGCGAGTCCTGCTGGCTCTTGTTGAACCGGTGGATCTCGTCGATGAACAGGAAGGTCGGACGTCTGGTCGCGCGCATCGAGGCCGCGGCCTCCTCGAAGATCCTCTTCAGTTCGGGAACGCCCGTCTTGGCGGCCGAGATCTTCACGTATCGAAGATCGAAGAGGACCGCGAGAAGCTGGGCGAGCGTGGTCTTGCCCGTGCCGGCCGGACCCCACAGGATGAAGGACTGGGGATTGGTCACCATCCGCATGAAGGGACCCTTGGGCCCGGTCAGGTGCTCCTGACCGACCACGTCCTCCAGATCCCTGGGGCGCATGCGTTCCGCGAGCGGAGCGGCATCGCCGGCGATTGACGGTGCGAGGGGATCCTCGCCCGCGTCCGTGAACAGGCTGTCCATCATCGGATCCACAGGGGATCGAGGATGGGTCCGATCGCGTAGTCGTTCCCGGGGCGCTGGTTGTTGCATCTCGGTGGCGGCGCCTTGACGCCGAGACCGAGATCCCTGCGCGCCGGCGCCATGTGCGCGTACTCGTTCGCCGCTCTCGTCATGGTCTCCATGCGCTCGCCGATGCCCATGGCCTCGCTTCTGCTGAGCATGCCGTCCGCCAGCGCCTGGTCCACCATCGGCTGCAGCGACGGGCACATCGAGCGGACGTATCTCACGTCCTGATACTGCTGCGGCCCCGAATCCGATACCGAGTCCGAGATTTTCGCGGCGATGAACGGTGTGGCGATGCCCAGTCCCCCGAGCGCGACGCCCAGGAGCAGCCCCTTGGCCATGTTCGCGTTCGAGGACGATCTGTGACGCGTCGTGTCGCTGCTCATGCCGTGTGGTATCCGATGTCGGGGTCGAAGCGCTTGAGATGCGCGGGTACGACCATCAGCCCGAGTTCGGCTGCGCGTGCGGCACCGATCTCCTCGGATCCGGTCTCGCGCAGCTCCTTCAGGATCGCGCCCGCGACGTCGTCCTCGGGGCCTTCCACGTCGTCACCGTCGATCGGCACGATGTAGAGGATGCCCTCGTCGTCGGACAGCCACTGGCCGTTCTCCCAGTCCTCGGACTCCACGTGGCGTCCGAGTTCGTTGTCGTATGGACCCATGTCAGAACCTCGTCTCGAAGGGAGGGATGTCTATCCGTTGACCGTCGGCGACGACCGGTTCGGGCGAGGACATTCCGGGAATCCAGTATTCGGACTCGTCCCGCAGCCGCAGATCGAGCGCCTCGAGTCTGCGCTCGTAGGGGAGACCCAGCGTCCGGCAGACCGTCGTGACCGAGCGCGCGTCGTCTCCGGTGGGAGCCGCGAGGACGAGTTCGAGCAGACCCTGCTCGTTGATCTCCTCGGAGGCGCATTCGCGCAGGTCGTTCTCGTCCAGGTCGATGCGCAGGTCCGAGATCCTCTGGTCGCTGACCGCGAACCACGCGGACGACTCGATCGCCGCGTCCATCAGACGGTCGAAGGCGGGGCCATCGATCGTCCCGCCCACGCGGACGACGAGCATGTGGCCGTAGATCGGCTGCTCGTCGGTGCCGAGCGCTTCGCTCTCCTGATCGCTCATCGTGCGTCCATTACCTTCAGGGGCGGCATCGGAGCCGGAGTGTTCTCGGTCAGGAGCGCCTCCAGCGTGCCGTTCTCCATGGCCGCCCTCACGACCTCGACGCCCAGGGTCGGCCGTCCGTCGTGGTCGATGGCGCAACTGCCCATCTCCTCGATGCCGGGACGCGACCAGCTGATGCTGCCGTCGGCCTCGTCGTCGGAATGGATCTCCCTGTTGAAGGGGAGACCGAGCTCCTCGCAGAGCATCTCGAGATCCTCGAGAGTGTCGTCGCTGTGGTCGTACTCCTCGAAGCACAGGGTGCCGTCCGTTTCGCGGATGAAACCGTGCAGCCGTCCGGCTTCGATGTCCTCCCCGTGCTTCTCGAGGTCGTGATCGGCGGGGCTGCCCGTCTGCTCGACCTTCAGGTCCATGTCGGCAGCCGTCTCGAAGAGCCTGACCACGTCCCTGGCGGTCGTGTTCCCGCCGATGCTCAGTGTGATGTTCCAGCCCACTGGTCAGTTCTTCCCTTCGTTCCTCGCGCCTTCGGCGCATACCCCGGCCCCTGCCTCCGCGGCGTCCTTCGGGACACCGATGCGGTACGCGTCGCGTGCCGATGCCGATGCACCGTGGACGACCATCACGGGTTCGCGGTGCTGGACGACGCCCTCGACCGTGTGCGTCTCGCCGGTGCGTGCGTTGCGCAGCACCAGCGGCTGGTCGTATGAGACGTCGGGGATCGACATGGGGATCACGCCTCCGGTGCCGTCCTTGAGTTCGACCGGTACGGTCACGCTGGGGAGCGAGTACTCCACATGCATGCCGTGCCCGTCGGTCCGTGCATGCGAATCCATGACTACGGGCCGTCCACCGACCTCCATCGTCACGACCGGGACCGTCAACGGGATCTGTCGAACGTTGGCGTGTGCGCCGGGCGCCGCCGCCTGCATCACCATCATCGCGATCAGAATGCTCATTCGTTAATCCTCGTCGGTTATGTCAACGCGTCGTCGGATCACTTCCCGACGACCTTTCTCCCGCATGGGGAGCCGTAAGGTGATACAAGCACCCCGCCCCTCATGCGGCATCGGAGCGCCTCGCGGCTCCGTCGTCCGCGCCGTCAGGCCGGACGAGCCGTATCCTTCTCCCTGGTGGAATCCTTCCATGCGTTGTGACGTCTGGCGAGATGGTATCCCGTCCAGGCCGCCTCTAACGGCGCGACGATCGCGAGGATCAGCACGCCTAGGGGAAGCGAACCGTCGCCGAACGCCTTCGCGATGACCATCGGATAGACGAAAGGGGAGATCAGGACGGGGCCGAGTAGACCGTCGAGGTTCATCTGGTCCGCCGGCAGCTCGTGGATCATGGCCGCCAGGGCGATGTAGGTGGTGGTCCACAGGAACCACTTGATCGCCGAGTTCCTCGGCTTCTTGCGCACCACGTTGCGGTTGCCGACCCAGAACAGGGCGGTCAGCACCACGTATGCGGCGATGTAGGCGATCAGCATCCCCGGCGTATCCTTCTTTCCATCCGTCGATCGGAGTCGTTCACGACTCCAGCATCCTTCTCAGCGCGTGCATGTCGATCTTCGAGCCATGCCGCGCGTCCACCGGGATCCTCCGGACGTGGAGGACGTGGGTCCCTCCCATCCCGCGGAATCTGCTGGTCCATTCCGCGTGATGACGGCGGCTCCCTTCCACGACCAGAGCGGCGCCACCCTCCACGCGGATCAGTGCGCATCGCGTCACCCCGGGCCACCGGCGTGCCTGCGTCTCCACCGGGAAGGGCCACAATCCGTCCACGTCGTTCCCGTGACGGCCCAGAAGCCTCAGGCGGCCGTACACGTCGATCCTCCCGGCGTCACCGGTCCTGTGCCATATCGTCCCGTCGACGTCCACGATCTTGGTCCCGGCATCGTTCCCGGGGTCGAGGTATCCCCGCACGACGTGATCGCCGGCGACCTGGATCTCGTCGTCGACGATGCGCATCCGCGTGCCTTCCGCGACATGACCGGCGACGAGACCCGTCCGGCCCTCGTCCTGATCCGGATTCTCGCCCCAGATCTCGTGATGGGCGATGGGTTCGGCCTCCGTGGATCCGTACACCGGGACGACCAGCAGACCCGGCGACCATTCGATGAGGCGGTCCACGAGGTCCGGGAAGACCGGCCCGCCACCGACGAACACGGTGTGAAGGCCCCTGGGGGGACGGGTCCGCGTCATCCCGTCGGCGATGGTCGGATTGACCAGCAGCCGGGACACGCCGTTCCTTTCGCAGTGTTCGGCTATCCGGGTGGGATCCGCATGGCCCGGGTCCGACGCCTTCCAGTTCGGCAGTACCGAGGTGTCGCCTCGTCCCAGCGCCGCCACGACGAAGACGGGGAAGCCGACGAGGTCCACCGACGGTGACGGCGTGCCGAGGAGCGGCGAGACCGCATGGTTCTGGGCCTCCAGGAAGCCATGGCTCCGTGCGATCGCCTTGGGTCTTCCTGTCGAGCCGGTCGTGAAGGAGATCAGTGCGTGATGGTCCGCAGGCAGATCGACCACATCCATCGTGGCCCCCGTGTCGCGCACGTGCGTGCCGAGGCGGATCGGGATGCTTCGCACGGCGGAGGAGATCAACGGCAGCATCCGGTACGCACCGTTGGCCACGAACGCATCGGGGCGGGCGATGTCGATGGCCGTGCGCAGGCCCTTGAGGCCGAGCGCCGGTTCCGGGAAGACCACGGTCGCTCCGATGCTCCACAGCGCCGCGAGGGATGCGTACAGATCCGCGTCCACCGTCATGGCGAGGAGGACGCGATCACCTCTTCGCACTCCGGCGGTTCTCCAGGAGGATGCGAGTTCGGCCGCCATGTTCGCGAGACGCGCATAGGACGTGGATCGTCCTCTCCCGTCGATCACGGCGATCCGCTCGGGGTGCCTAAGGGCGTTCCCGATGAAGGCGTCGAGGATGTTCATGCGCGGTGATCCCTCGCGTAGATGGCGTAGCGACGGAACACCTCGCCTTCGTGCGCGGCGCTTCTGTCGAGCGACACGTTGTCGACATGCATCAGCGCGTGGACGACGGACGTCCGTCCCATCGAGCGTGCATCGTCGTGGAAGCGCTGTGCGAGCATGCGACCGATGCCGCGATAGGCGCCGGCGTACGTCTTGAGGACGGCGGCGCCCGACGACGGGTCGACGTATCCGAAGAGGAAGCCGACGAGATCACCCTTCGCGTCGAACGCGAAGAGGACCATTCGCGGATCGATCGACGACAGGAGGGGGCGGTAGAGCGACAGGAACTCGTCGCGCGTCACCTCCTTGAAGAAGTCCTTCTCGGCGAACGACGTCGACGCCATGGCGAAGAGCCTGTCGAGGAGGCCTTCGGCGTCGGAGCCGTCCCATGCGTGCACCGTCACGCCTTGGACACCCGGCGTGTCCTGCCGGCCCTCGGGCACCGGCGCGCGACTGGACGCGTAGCGCCCCACCACCTCGAAGCCCGATGCCTCGAGACATTCGACGTCGTATGGTCCGGACCATGGCTCGAGCGGGAAGCGCGGCGATCCGTCGCTCTCGGTGACGGCGCGGTAGGCATGCCATGTGTCGCCGTCCATGGGGGCGAGTACGACGTCCCGTCCCGCCTTCTCGAGCATCGTCGAGGAGATCGCCAGGATCTCGCGACCGGCATCCGGGTCGTCGATCGCGAGATTCCCGATGGTGCCGGTGACGTCTCCTCGCCAGGTCGGACCGTCCACGCGGATCCGGCAGCTTGCACCGGGGATCTCGATGAGCAGCCCTTCGGGGACGGGAATGATCGGATCGGTCATGGTATGATCGCCTGTAGCAGATAGGTGGTGAGGGGGACGGCGCACGAGACGAGCGCCAGGCGGGGACCGCGCCACCGGTCGAACCATTCGGGTCTGGACGCGAGCGCCAGCAGCACCGTCGCGATGGACGCGGTCGCGATCATCGGCAGTCCCCGGACCCATAGCCCGTGCGTGGGGCCGAGGATGGTCATGACCAGATAGAGGGCGAGCATGCCCCCTGCCAGCAGCGGCCTCGAGCCCGGCAGCGCGACCGCCTTCGAGAGATAGCCGAGCAGCATGCCCGCGATGGTGAGATTGTAGAGGACGATCGCGCTGGGGCCCGTCGTCTCGCCGATGAAGAACCAGATCAGGCCGGTCGCGGCGAGCGTGGCGACCACATCGAGGTCGCCGTGTCTGCTCCTGCACGGCCTGTTCCGCTTGGCGAACAGGTGCGCGACCAGCACCGCTCCGGGCAGGATCGCACCATAGACGCCGGCCGCCGCCAGGAAGAGGAAGGCGGCGATCACGATCGCCCTGCTCGCATGGGCGCCGATGCCCGTGCGACGCACCAGGAAGGCGATCACCGCGATCGCCGCGAAGAAGGCGGCGGCCAGGGCCATCAGGTCCATCGGTGCCGCATCCAGCCATCCCGCGAGGAACAGGTGCGTGCCGATGGGTACGAAGAGGTTGTCCAGACCTCTCCATGACACGGCCTCGACGGTGGCGGCGAACGCCGCGACCGTCAGCGCCAGGAAGAAGACGTTGGTCCGCGGCACCTCGGAGAAGAACAGCAGCATCGTCATGGCGATGATCATCGTGACGGCGAAGAAGGCGATGACGCCCTCCCAGCTCTTCACGCCGTCCTCGATCGCGAAGCGCCTGCGCCCGTAGGCCGTGCCTGTGAGCGCGGCGGCCGCGTCCGACAGGGTGATCACCGCCATCGGCAGCGCGTACAGGATGTACACGCCCTCGGAACGGATGAAGACGAATCCTATGGCCAGCGCGAGCCATACGTCCCCGTAGGACCGTCTCTCCACCGCATGGATCGTCGCCCCCAGACCGGTCGTCCGGCATGCGGGGCTGCGCATCCACATCATCAGGGCGAGGGACGCGAGGATCAGCGCCACGACGGGCCACCTGTCCCTGAACAGGAGGGGCAGTGCGATCGCGTAGAGGCCGATGGCGACGTGGACCGCCTTCCGGCTCACCTCCGGGTGCCACTCGAGCCTCGTGCCGAGGCGCTTCACGCAGGCTATCGCCCCGAGGAGCGCGCCGACGGATGCCACGAGGAGGATCGTCTGCTCCATCATCGCGTCCGGACCTCGTCGACGAGCAGACGATCGTAGAAGAACGCCTTGTCGCGAGCGGCGAGCGCCATCGACTCCGCCCGTCTGTGCACCACCCTGTCCTCGAACACCTCCGGCATCGAGCGTGGCACCATCATGTTCCAGTAGACGAGACGTGCACCCTCGTCGGATGCGTCGAGGATCGATCCGTAGGTGCTCTCGAAGCCCTGCGGCGACATGTACTCGAAGATGTCGGAGAGGTTCCAGCCGTCGACGCGGATGCCGGTCGCGGTCAGGTCCTCGATGGTGCCGTCGACGACCCGGAGACGTTCGATGCGATCACGGATGACGACGTGGTTCTCCGGTCTGAACGCCATGGGGAGGCGAGGGCCGTGCGTGCCGGTCATGATCCAGCGCAGGTACGGGTTCTCGACCGGATCCTGTTCGACGAAGGCGCGACGGATGCCGGCCGCGACGTGCTCCGGGAGGCTTCCGCGGACGTGATCGAAGAAGGCCGGATCGCGTCCCAGCGCGCCCATCGCGGTCTTCGAGAAGAAGACCCTGAGAAGCATTCGCCAGCGACGGTTGTTCCAGCGCCGCTCGAGGAAGCGTTCACGCTCCTCCCGCGTACGGGGTTCGAAGATGGCCGCGACGTCCGCACGCGAATGCGTGAGCGGAAGGACGAACCTGCGGAACATGGCGAAGTAGCGCTCGAACTTGCCGATCGCCCCGATGCCGTCCCTGATCGCATCCTCGCGCAGGCCCTCCCAGAACGTGGCCGTCTCCGGATCGCATGCCTCGAGCACCCGATCGAACAGGACGTTCCGTCTGGTCGATGGAGCGAAGCCCATGACCTCGACGAGTTCGGCATGGTCGAGGATGGGCCATGCGGCCTTGCGGAAGCGTACGCAGGCGGTCTGCGCCCGTGACAGGTCGACGGCCACGACCTCGGCCGGATCGAGCGTCAGCATGGCCAGCGCGTTGTCTCCCGCCGACGCGATCGAGACCAGCGTCCCGCCCGGTCTGGGACCGATCGCCTCGCACAGGACGTCGGCGTCCTCCCACAGCTGCGCATACCGGATGCCTCCGAAGCCGGCCTTGCCGGTGATCTCGGTGCTCATGCCACTTCCCTCCTGACCAGTCCCGTCGATCCGTCGACGAGGATGACCTCGCCGTCCTCGATCCAGTCGGTGGCCGACGACAGCCCCACGACGCAGGGGATGCCCATCTCCCTTGCGACGATGGCCGAATGCGACAGCAGGCTGCCTCTCTCCACGACGATGGCGGAGGCGCTGGCGAACAGCGCTATCCAGCCCGGATCGGTGTGACGCGCGACGAGGATCTCGCCTGGCGCGATGCTCTGCGAGCGCGGATCCCGTACCACCCTGGCCACCGCACGGACGGTGCCGGCCGAACAGCCCGTGCCCGTGCGCGAGGTGGATGCGTCGCTGATCCGGGGAGCCGGAGGACGGCCGCTCGCGGTATGCGCGGGTCCCTCGACGAGGATGCGCTCGGGCGGATCCGGCATCATGCCCACGGACTCCGTCTCCGCCCTGCGGACGCCGGCCAGGCCGATCAGATCGCCGCCGGGAGCGAAACCCTCGATGGTTCCGAGGACCTCGTCGACGGTGAGCATGAACACGTCCCTCGGATCGTTCAGCAGACCCGACGCATGGAAGCGACGGCCGGCCGCGAGGAACAGGCGTCGCGCCCGGCCGAAGATGCGGGTGCGCTCGTAGCGCAGGTTCTCGCGATCCCTGACCCTCGCCCTCGTCCACGCGAGGAGCGGTCTGGCCAGCAGCCGTCGGAACGGCATGCGGGACATGGCCGCGTCGAAGCGGGCGAAAGGTTCGCGTTCCGGCGGGGTCTCGCGCGGCGGCGAGGACGCCGACGCGAGTATGGCGGAATGCAGCGAGCGGGGGTCCTCGTCGAGGGTCACGCTCTCGAGCTTCAGCTCCTCGGTGCACCTGTCGCCGAACTCGGAGACGTAGGCGTCGATCATGCCGCCTATCGCGCTCGCGCGCACGGCGGCGACGTCGCCGCTCCTCAACGCATCGAGCGTGGCGGGATCGCCCGCCGCGACCGTGCCCATCTCCCTGATGAGGCGCGGGGGTCTCGCGGAGACGATGTCCCCCTGCCCGATCAGGAGGTCGTTGTGGATCTCCAGTCCGTCGGCACCGAGCCATCGCTCGAGCATCCTCCTGGAGGCTCCGAACGCCATCATGCACAGGAAGTCGTTGATGATGGGTGCGTCCCAGCGGTCGAGCAACTCGGCCTCGATGCGGCGATACTCGGTCGCGAGTTCGGTCTCCGACATCGCGGTCAGACGCTCATGGGTCGTCGCCTCGAGCGCACGGTCGAGACGGCCCCGGAAGTCGGTGGACGTCGACGGCAGTCTGACCGCCTCCCGCAGGAGTCCCGCGCCTACGCCTGCGACGCGCAGCCATTCGCGCATGCGTGCCGCGCCCGTCAGATCGCTGCCGCCGATCGTCGACGCCACCCGATCGGGGAGAGGCGCGCCCACGCCCATCATGGTCTCCATGTGGGCGCGGTTGAGCGAGTAGCCCGGCAGCAGCGCCAGGGCGCGATACCAGTTGCCGAGGTTGTAGTAGACGCGTCCGTCGACGCGCACGAGCATGTTCTCGAACACCGTGCGGCTCCGCGCCGTCTCGCTCCTCGTGACGCCCAGAAGCTCGACGAAGGAGACGTAGACGCGTGCGTACGCGTACTGGGCGAAGGAGAAGGTGAGAGGGGACACGATGCCGGGATAGCTCTCGACGATGTTCGAGTTGTCGAACACGGCGACGCCGGGATCGGCGATCGGCGCATCCCTCAGCTTCGACGTGACGGGCCGCGCCTGGAGGAGATGCAGCCTGTCACCCACGAAGGCCCACTCGATGTCCTGCGGGCAGCCGCAGGCGGCCTCCACGCGACGGACGAGATCGGCCACCGCCTCGACGTGGAATCCCTCCAGCAGCGAGGCGTCTCCCTCCACGGAGACGATCCGCGCGCTCGCGTGGTCGAGCCACCAGGTCGTGCCATCGACCTCGCCGGCCACGAGAGCCTCGCCGAGACCCGCCACGGCGGACATGACGATGCGGTCCCGCCTGCCGGTCACCGGGTCGGCGGAGAATGCGACGCCGGCGTAGTCGGCTGGCGCCATCTTCTGGACGACGACGCCCGGATCGCGCGCGTCGACGACGCCGCGCTCCTGCCGGTAGGCGGCGATGCCCTCGCCGTTCGCCGATGCGATCACCCTGGCGATCGCCGCAGGCACGTCGTCCGCCTCCACGTCGAGGATGGTCTCGTACTGTCCCGCATGGCTGTCCGAGGCTCCGTCCTCGGACAGACCGGATGATCGGACGGCGTAGGGTCCCCGCCCGATCGCCGCGAGAGCGTCCGCGATCGCGTCGGCTCCGGGAACGCATCCCGAGGGGATCGCGAAGAACTCGGGAACGTCGAATCCCTGCGCGGTCATCCGCCCGAGAGCTGCGGCCTTGCCGCCGACGTCCGATGCGCTTGCCGCATCCGCACCGACGACGATCACAGTCCGACGATCCCGCCGAGGGCCGCCGCGACGTAGCAGGCGATCACCCAGATCCCCGCGGTCGCGTCCATCGCCGTCTGCGTCCCGGCCGTCGGCATGTGCCTGTAGGCCTGCGCTCTCCGGTACGCCCAGAAGGCCGCTGCGATGCCGATGGCGGCGGTGGTGACGGGGCCTCCGGTGTACAGACCGACGCCGAGCAGCAGGACGAGCGACGTGGTCATGCAGCCGATCCACAGCAGGCCCGCGTTGGCCGGTCCCATCAGCGCGCTATAGGTGTCGACGCCCTCGCGCTCGTTGGCCGGAGCCCAGAGCTTGCGACCGATCTCGAGGACGCAGCCGTTGGAGAAGCTCATGAGGAGGAACACCCACAGGCCGCTCGGCGAATCCCGGTGCGGCATCCATTCGAAGCCGGTGACGACCAGATCGATCAGCGGCATGACGAGCATGTGGGAGACGGTGTAGAGGGTCGGGCTGGAGCGGAGCACCTCGGGCACGAAGAACTCGGCGGTCATCAGCGCCATCCACAGCCAGACGAGGACGAGCAGGACGATCAGGCGGGGATCGACCAGAGCGCAGGCCGCGATGGTCAGGGGAACGGTCGCGAGCCCCAGACCGATGATCAGCCTCAGCGACACGAGGCCTCTCGGGATCGGGCGCTCGGGTCTGAACTCGAGATCGTCGTCGGCGTCCTTGATCTCGTCCAGCACCCGCAGCTGGAAGAAGAAGCAGAGCGTCGCTACGAAGGCGGCGAGATAGGTGGTGATCGGCGGCAGGCCGCGACCGGCCAGACCCGACGATGCGGTGACGCTGGCGGCGGAGAACACCGCGACCAGCAGCGAGGTCCTGCCGAGCGGGAAGCGCTCGGCCTGGTAGATCGCCAATCGGCGCATGACGTCCATGTTCATCTTCCCCTTGCGAGACGGTGGTGGGCGCGCGTGAACTCGCCGGCGGCGATCGCGGCCATGATGGAGATCTCCCCGGCCAGGCAGACCGAGGCGACGACCTCGGCGAGCGCCGCGGCTCGTCCGGCACCCGCCAGCCCCATGATCGACAGAGCGGCGGACTGCGATGGAAGCGAGGTGCCTCCGCCGACCGATCCGACCAGGATGTTGGGCATGGTCACGGACATGAAGAGATCGCCTCCCCTGTCCTCCATGCGGGTGAAGCCGACGGCCGATTCCGCGACGCAGGCGGCATCCTGCCCGGTGGCGAGATACAGGGCGGCCAGACCGTTGGCGTAGTGGCCCTGCGCGCCGATCTGTCCGGACAGCATCGCGCCCAGCTGGGCGACGCGCGCGTAGTCCAGCATGCGATCGACCTCGACGCGCAGACAGCGCCTGACTATCGCGGCCGGGATGACGACGCTCGCCGAGACCTTCCGGCCCCTGCCCGTGAGCAGACCGAGGTAGCTCGCCTTCTTGTCGCCCGAGAAGTTGCCCTCGACGAACCAGTGCCTCGCCCTGATCGGGCAGGCGGCGACGATCGCCCGGCACATCGCCTCCGTGGCGATGGTCACCATGTTCTGCCCCGCCGCGTCGCCCGTCGTGTATCGGCAGACGAGGAAGACGACGTCGTTGTCGATGAACGGATCGATCGATTCGAGGCGACCATGCCGCGTGGTCGCCTCCGCGGCCTCCCGGAGCATCGTCCCGTTGGCGACGACCCATGCGACGAAGGAGCCCGCCTCGACCAGATCGGCGAAGACGAACGCCGGCGACCGGACGACCCCCTCCGACAGCAGCGCCGCGGTCACGCCGCCTGAACGCGTGATGACGTCGGCGCCGCGCGCATAGGAGGCCACGAGCGCGGCCTCCGTGGTCGCGAGCGGCACGACGTAGTCGCCCTTCGCGTGCAGACCGTTGACCCGAAGCGGTCCGGCGACTCCGATCGGCATCGTCAGGGTGCCGATCATGTTCTCGATGTTGGACGAGTAGCGCGAGGCTCCCTCGAGGACGTCCGGACCCGCGAGCGCGGGATCGGGATCCAGACCCCGCGAACGCCACCAGCCCACGATGCCGTCGGGGTCGGCGGAGCGTCTGACCCTGAAGCGTTCGCAGGCGCCCTGCTCGGGTCGCATGCGCGATCCGAACGCCGCCGCGGCCGCGAGGCCGCCCAGTCGCGCGATGCGCTCGACGAGCGTGGCCGCGAACGGTCCCGGACGTTCCCGGCTCAAGCGACCGTCTCCTCTTCGACGTCCTCGAGCGGAGCCGGCGTCGCGGCGCGGGCCGTGGCCTCCATGGTCACGTAGTCGAGCTTGCCGGTGCCGAGCACGGGCAGCGCGTCCAGGATCCTGAGATCCTTCGGCACCGCCAGCTCGGCGACGCCGTTCTCCCGCGCCCAGACCTGGAAGGTCCTGAGGGACGCGTCCGGCGCGGTGGTGAAGAACACGAGCTGCTCGCCCTTGCGCGCGTCGGGACGCGCGACGATCGCATGATCGTGACCGGGGAACGCCTTGCCTGCGTAGCCCTCGACGGCGGTCAGCGAGACCATCTCGCCCGCGATCTTGGCGAAGCGCTTCGCGCGACCCTTGATCGTGATGAAGCCGTCGCCGTCGATCTCGACGATGTCGCCGGTGTCGTGCCATCCGCCCTCGGGCGCCTGCAGGACGCACGGCGCGTCGTCCCTGTAGTAGCCGAGCATGACGTTGGGTCCCCTGATCGAGAGACGTCCGCCCTCCTCGATGCCCGGAACGGATTCAAGCCGCGTGATGACGTTGGGCAGCGGACGACCCACCGATCCGCCCTTGTAGTGCATAGGCGTGTTGACGGCGATGACCGGCGACGCCTCCGTGGCGCCGTAGCCCTCGAAGATGCGGACGCCGAACTTCTCGGCCCACGTGCGGCGCGTCTCCTCCCGCACGCGCTCGGCGCCGGCGAAGACGTAGCGCAGCGAGTAGAAGTCGTACGGGTTGGCCATGCGGGCGTATCCGGACAGGAAGGTGTCGGTGCCGAACATGATCGTGGCGTTGGAGTCGTAGGCGAGAGCCGGCACGATCCGGTAGTGGAGCGGGTTCGGGTAGAGGACCGTCTTCAGGCCGTTCAGGATCGGCAGCAGCATGCCGCCCGTCAGCCCGAACGAGTGGAATACGGGAAGGGCGTTCAGAACCACGTCGCTCGGGTTGAAGTCGACGCGCGCGGCGAGCTGGCGGCAATTGTCGAGCAGATTGCGATGCGACAGGACGACGCCCTTGGGCAGACTCTCGGATCCGCTGGTGAACAGGATGCACGCGGGTTCGTCCGGCGATATGCCGATCGACGCGTGCATCCGACGCGCGAATCTCGCCGAGATCATCGCCGCCAGCTTGTCCAGTCCGGTGATGCGCTCGCGCATGCTCTCGAGCGTGTGCACGCGCACCACGTGATCCGGAGTGGAGAGTTCGGTCATCAGGCCGTCGAGCTTCGCCTCCTTCAGGAACCGCTCGCTCGTGATCACGTTGCGGATGCCGGCGGTCCGGCAGGCCGAACGCAGATTGGCCAGTCCCGCGGTGTAGTTGAGCATCGCGGGCACCCGCCCGTTCGCCTGGAGGGCGAAGAACGATGCGACGGTGCCGTTCACGTTGGGCAGGAGGAGGCCGACGACCTCCCTCTCGTCCGTCATGTCGTGGATGACCCGACCGAGGGCGATCGACCCCACGACCAGCCTGCCGAGCGACAGGGGTTCGCGCTGGATGTCCTCGACGACCTGCGCCTTGGAGCCGTGGATCTCGCGTGCATCGAGCAGCGCGTCGAAGATCGTCTGGTCCTTGGCCGACGTCTCGAAGATCATCGAGCTCATGACGTCGTAGAGGCGACGTCCGGCCTCGGCGCGACGCTGTCGCGCGGTCATGCCCTCCGGCAGATGGAAGCGGACCGGCGGCAGGATCGTGAGGCTGACGTCCGGGAACATCCGGCGACGGACCTTGCCCTTGAGGCGCGAGAAGGGCGTGTACTGGGCCCCGTCGATGCGGACCGGGATGATCGGGGCGTCGGCCTTGTCGGCGACCATGCCGGGTCCGTCGAAGATCTTCATCAGGGCGCCGGTCATCGTGATCCTGCCCTCGGGGAAGATCACGAGGGTGCGCCCCTCCTTGACCGCCCGGACCATCGCCTTGGCGGACATGGGGTTGGTCGGATCGACGGGGAACGCGTCGAACAGGCGCAGGAGCGGACGCATCCACCAGGACTCCGCGACCTTCGTAGCCACGGCGAAGGTCGGCTTGCCCGGCAGGAAGGCCGCCAGCACCGCTGCATCGAGGAAGGAGGTGTGGTTGACGACCACCACCGCCCGCTCACCGGGGACGGGCATGTTCTCGGTGCCCTTCAGATCGACGCGGTACGCGACGCGCAGGACGACCTTGAGGATGTGTTTGATCGACGCCTCGGGCAGCAGGATGCAGCTGTACAGCGCGACGGCGATCCCGGCCACGCCGAGGATCATGAAGGTGGTCGAGATCGAGGCGCCGACGACGGTCGCGCCCCATGCGGCCATGGCGACCACGACCATGCCGATGGCGTTGATCACGTTGTTGCCCGCGATCTCGCGGCTGCGGCTGGCGGGATCGCCCAGCGTCTGGAGCAGGGCGTATAGCGGCACCACGTAGACGCCGCCCGCGATGGACGTGACCAGAACGCCCAGGACGATGAGCAGACCGTGACCGTTGGAGAGGAATTCGACGTGGTCCGCGCCCCGTGCGGTGAACGACGAGGTGGTGAGGGCGAGCGAGACCACCCCGAGCGCGATGACGAGCGCCGAGGCCGGCACGAACCTGGCCGAGATCACGCCGCGCTGCAGCCGGCCCACGAGCACGGAGCCGATGGCGACGCCGACCGAGAAGACGGCCAGCAGCATGACGGCCACCGACCGGTCGCATCCCATCTGGACGGCGAGCGCCGGGATCTCCTGGGTGAGGATGCCGCCGAGGGCGAAGAACCACGTGATGCCGAGGGCCGAACGGAACAGTGCGGGATTGTCGCGCACCTGACGAAGGATCGAGGCGGTCGAGGTCAGGGGATTGCGGTCGATGGGCGGACGCTCGGCGGCGAGCGGCGGCGCGGTCGGGATGAGCATGCTGGCGAGCAGACCGATCCCGGCGACGGCGAGTACGCCCATGGCGGCCGTCTCGTGGTGGACGAGCCCGCCCGCGATCTGTCCGAGGAGGATCGAGATGAAGGTGCCCGCCTCGACCATGCCGGTTCCGGCGAGAAGCTCCTCGTCCTTCAGGTGCTGCGGCAGGATCGAGTACTTGATGGGTCCGAAGAACGTGGAATGCGCGCCCATGGCGAAGAGACCCGCGAACAGCAGCGGCAGCGACTGGATCAGCAGGCCGAGACCGCCGATCAGCATGATCGCGAACTCTGCCGTCTTGACGATGCGCGCCAGGCGGGCCTTGTCGATCCGATCGGCGATCTGCCCGGCCATCCCGGAGAACAGGAAGTAGGGCGCGATGAACACGGCACCCGCGAGCAGCGCCAGCATCGACGCGCTCTGCGCGCTGGATCCCTCGCCGCCGGCGATCCCGAAGGAGAGCGAGAACAGCATCGCCGACTTGTAGAGGTTGTCGTTGAACGCCCCGCCGAACTGGGTCAGGAACAACGGTCCGAATCTCCGCTTCAGCAGGAGTGATGGCTTGATCGACGACATTGAGATCTCCTGTGGGCGCTTACGCCGCCCCCCATTCCTACCATGAAGGCAGCGTCACCGACGTGCCCCAAGCGATTTTCCGGATCATGGTCGGCTCCGCGTCACCCATCGACGGGTCGTCGACCACGTCGACGTTCACGACGGAGCCGCGAGGATCTCCCTGACGCGTTCGAGCGCCTCGCCGCGCGCGTCGTCTCCGCCCATCAGGGCGTACGAGCCTCCCAGTTCGAGCGAGCAGTGTCCGTGCACGGTCGCGATCAGCGATCTGGTCAGCCGCTCGGCGTCCGCACGCCGGACCTCCGGCAGCACCGAGGCGACGATGCGTGCGACGATGCCCGTCAACCGGGCGCGGTCGCGCTGCTGGTCCTCGTCGATGACCCGGACGTCGGCCGGCTTGTGCTCGTAGATCGCCCCCCAGAGATTCCTGTTGGTGCGGGCGAAGTCGAAGTAGGCGGAGACCAGGGTGTCGACCGGCGACGCATCGGATTGGGTCAGCGCGTCATCGACGTGCTCGGCCCATAGCGCGAAGGTCCGGGTGTTGACCGCCGCGATCAGCGCGTCGGCCGAGCCGAACACGTTGTGGATGGTGCCGCCGGAGTACCCGATCGTCGGGGCGATCTCCCTGATGGAGAAGCGGGAGAAGCCGACCTTCGCCATGTGGGCGTGGGCGGCATCCAGTATGAGCGTCCTCAGCTCCTCGCGCGTATGATCGGATCTTCTCGCCATGGATCGGATGCTACCCTCATTCTGAGCACCGCGCAATATGTCTGCGAAGATAATTGTCCACTGCTCAGAACGCGCCTGCCCTCAGTGCAGCGAGCCTCCGACGTTGCCCGGGCGGGTGCGCTCGATGGCGAAGCGCGCGTTCAGGCTGTGCGCGTCCATCTCGGCGCTGGAACGCAGATCGACTCTCGCCTCGGCCGCCGCGATCACGTGGTCCAGGGCCTTGCGGGATTCGGCGGTGATGGCGCGCTCGCGCGTCACCGACGAGGCCGTCGCCATCGCCTTGGCATGGCTGTCCGAGATCCGCTTAAGCGTTCCCTCCATGAGCGCGAGGGCGGCGACGTCCTCCAGATCGATGGAACCGCTCAGCCGGTCGCGCACGACGTCGTATCGTCCGCGGAGCCTCGTGCCGTCGCGGATGTCGCCTTCGAGCGATCGCCATCCATCGTCGTCCGCATCCGCCTGGCCGTCGGCAGCGGCGCGCCTCTGCGCCATTCGGGACAGGACGTCCGCCAGGTTGCGGACGTGGGGGCGGCCGGAGACGACGGCCGTCGCGGCGCTCGCGATCGCGAGCGTCGCCAAGACGTCGAGACCTATCCATAGCGCGACGAGCGTTCCCAGGCCGCCGACCGTGGTCGCCCCCACGGCGATCGGCATGCTGGTCGCCCTGTCGAGGAACGATCCGGATGCGATGGATGCCCGCTTGACGGCCGAGCCCTTGGATCTCGCGACGTCCGCGATGATGGCGTCGACCACGCCGTCGGCATCGAGGTGTGATCCGAGATGATGGATCGTGACGAGTCCGTCGTCCACGACGCCCACCTGATGCCCGCTGCCGTATTCCGCGATGTCGTAGGAGATGGCGTAGTCCGGTGAATCCTCCCTGGTCAGGACCAGCATGGTCCCGGCCTCGGATTGCGACACGTACACGTTCGTGGTCCTGCGGCCGTAGCCGCTTCCGGTCTCGAATCTCGAGCGGGCGTAGATCTCGTGCACGAGCGAGATTGCGATCTTGGAGAGCACGATGTCCTCTATCCGTCGCGCCACCCGCTTGAGCAGCCCCTCCACCACCATCTGGCGGCGCACGGGTATCGCACACTCCTCGTCCAGCACCCTGGCGACGGTCGGCGCCCTGATGCCCATCACTTCGCGCGCGTCGCAGAAGCGCGTGCTCTTGCTGGTCGTGTTGGGGATCGATCGTCTCCTCGGAAGTCTTACTTCGATGGTCAGCATGCACCAAGATCCCCGGAACCCTACCGATCGACGCGGCGCACGACGATGCCGTGCCGCGATGTCGATCCGTCTCCTCTACCATGCGTCCGCGTGATGCGCATCATCGCCGTGCCTCTCCTCGGCATGAGGGATGGCTGTTGACAGTCGCGCATCGCATATCCACTGTTCACTGGTTGTTCCACATCAGGGGATCCCGCGGATGCTGACCGCCAAGCAGAACGAACTCCTTGCGTTCATCGATCACTCCCTGAGGACCACGGGAGTCTCGCCCAGCTTCAGGGAGATGATGGCCGCGGTCGATCTGAGGTCCACCGCCGGGGTGGACAGATTGATCAGAGCGCTGTGCGAACGTGGTCATCTCCGCAGAATACCCAACCGCGCGAGGGCGATGGAGGTTCTCAAGCGTCCTTCCGGACCGGGTTGGGAGGAGAGGATCTCCGGCGGAGCATCGGCCGCACGGGTGCCGAATCCTCCGGTGGTCGGCGATGGCGCCCTGGCCCTCAGAGTCCTGGACCGGATCGTCGAAGGCTCTCCGTCCTGGTCCGACGGCCCCGCCGCAACCATGTCCGTGCCGGCCGCCCTGGTCGGCGAGGGTGAGCATTTCGTCGTCGTCATGTCCGACGACGCCATGGTCGGCGAGGGAATCCTGCCTGGGGACGCCGTCATCGTCCGGTCGGCGCGACGGGGCATCCATGGGAGCATGTGCCTCGTCCAGGTTCCGCGGCCGGGTCATCTCGTCAGGCGCTGGAGCAGGGAGGGATCGATGATCCGGCTGGATCCGTCGAACCGGTCGTACGATCCCGAACGGTTCATGACCGATGCGGTCGAGGTTCATGGCATCGTCGCCGGCGTGATCAGGCTCTATTCCTGATCCGGGGAATTCCGATCCCGGCCATGTGGGGGGTGTTGCCATGGCGAGGCGTCTGGAGGACAATCCTTACGATCCGCAGGAGAGGGAGCGTGATGGGAATCTTTGATCAGGCCAAGTCGTTGTTCGACGGCTCGCGATACGTCTCGAAGGAGGGTCCCCGGATCGCCGAGTCCATCGCCCGCCCCGTCGACGCGGATCGCCATGCCTCGCTGATGCGGTCGCTGCGCGAAGGCCGGATCGAAGGCGACGGTCCCGCCGAACGGATCCTGATGTCGATGGAGAGCATCGAGAGGGAGATGGCCCAGGGCGATCATCCCGGTTACGTCAGGCGTGCCGAGGGGATCGCGAATGCGGTTCTCCGCACTACCCGCGATCTCGAGGAGGGACGTCTGCCCGACGATCCCAAGACCCTTCTGAACCGCACCATGCTCGACATCTCCTACCAGCGCGACGCCGATTGGGAGACGAGGGTCCGTGCAGGTGCGAAGCGCGCGGTCTACTCCGGCGCGGAGAATCTCGTGCTGTCGTCGGGCGGTGCCTTGGTGATGCGCGGCATGGACGACGCCGAACTGAAGGCGGTGTCTTCCGGCGTCATGACCGGAGCCCCGGCGGAGCTCCGTGCTGCCTTCGGGAGGGATGCCGCCGGTCTCGCGGTCTCCGGATCGCGCGCCGACATGCAGGCTCGCATGCCCAAGCGGGAACGCGCGGTCGACGTCTCCGTCCTGGCGGAGATGTCGAAGTCGGCTGGAGCGGTATCCCGCTGACCGTTCAGAACCGGGTGGAGACGCCGACGTAGATCTGGGCGTCGGGCGTCTCCTCGTTCAGTCCGAAGTTCGCTCCCGCGTCCAGTTGGAGCAGCGGAGCGACGAGCCAGGTGGCGAAGACGTCCGCGCTGTACTGGCGTTCCGCTCCGGAGGGATCGAGATCCTGACCCGTCCAGGCCTCGATGCCGACGGCCAGCCGGTCGGTGATCGTCTTTCCGACATTGAGCGTCCCGACGACGTAGGCATGGCGCCCTCGACCGTCCTGGTCGAGGACGGCGTCGATCTCGGGGCTGGCACCGAGCGAGAATCCCGACGGCAGCGCGTACTGGATGGGGATCGATACGCCGCCCTCCCAGGCGCCGTTGCCGATCCGTCGTCCGGCCGTCGGGATCTTCACGTACGGCATGAGGCCGACCTCCAACCCGGCGTTCTCCGATGTGAGGCGCTGCTTCACCCGCACGAAGACGTCGCCGAAGCCTCCGTACCGGGTCGTACCTTCCGGATCCCGCGTACGGCTCTCGGTGTACGGCGTGAAGGTGGTCTGTACGTCGGTCGCCGGCCCGATGCCGAGCTTCATCGTGGGGCTTGTGTAGGCGATGACGTCGGTGCGCAGGCCATCGGCGTCGTCACGCGTCCAGTTGATGAGATCGCTCTCGATCTGGATGCGACCCTCCGGAACCGTGCAGACGTTGTTCGACCGGCTGGGACGGTCCGTGCACAGAGGTTCCTCCCTCGATTGCGCCATCGCCGTCGATGCCGTCATGGCCATCGCGGCCGCCATCATGATCCGCAGTCCGTTCAGCATGCCCATTCCTCTTCGTGCCTCGCAGCCGTGCACGGTGCGATTCTCTCCGTCCGTCGATCGTCCGATCACCACAGGACGCCGTCGACGGGCTTCAGTGGTTCGGGCGCCTCCTCCTCGAGGATCTGCAGAAGATCGATCTCGATCGTCCGGCACATCGCGCTCAGCGGAACGTCGTGGACGTCGTTCGAGAAGGGATCGGTCAGATCCTCCGCGATCCGCAGCGCGGAGACGAACACCAGGCCGATGAGCGTCGCGAGAAGAGGCGTAGCCCAGGACACGTCCTCGACGATCTCGAAGGGCAGCAGCATGCAGAACAGCCATGTCGCGATGTTCGGAAACGCACGGAAACCGCTCGGAAGAGGAGTGTTCTTGATCCGCTCCATTCCGCCCTGCGCATTCGTCATGTCTGTGAGCACGCCTTCGATCATCGTCTGCTGCAACGCGCCGATGCGATCGTCGTGCAGCGCCTCGTCGTAGGCGATCGACACGTCCTCGAGCAGCGCGTTCGGCTTGTTCGTCCGTACCATCACGTGGCGGATCTCTCCTTCGCCGAGGATGCGGGCGACCTCCGGACTCGGATCCTGTCCGCGTAGCTGGCAGCGCAGGACGTGCGCGTAGGTGATCGTGTGCTTGATGACCCAGCCGCGCAGCTTCGCGGCCTCCTCGTCCTTGGACCGCGTCAGGGACACCGTGATGCGCGCCAGGCTCCGCGAGGAGTTGATCAGCGATCCCCATAGTCCGCGCGCCTCCCACCAGCGTGCATATGCGGCGTTGGTCCTGAATCCGATGAACAGGGTCAGGGCGGCGCCGAACAGCGGCATCGGCAGGGGAGGCTCCTTCACCTGCAGAGCATGGTGGAGGACGGTCACCATGATCGACCACATCAGCAGTGCGCCGACGGGCCGCCAGGTCTCCAGCGCGATCTGCCGGATGCGGGGGTTGGTTCCCACGATCATGTTACGGTCGTCGTCTTCGTCATGGCGGCGGCCTCTTTCCTATCGCTCGTCGTATCTCCCGGAGATCCGGATGAGACCCCAGTCCCTCATGCTCGGCATGGGTGCTTGAAGGATGTGTCCGACGGGTCTATCCCGTCTCCCACGTCCGCTCGGGGGAGCGGCACCATGGGGAACATCACTAATGGCCAGGACACCGGACGATCTCACCATCGTCCCACGGGATCTGCGTTTCGGTCGCGAACCACGGCGCGATCGCTGGTGGCTGAACGACGATCCCGTCGCGACCGCCTTCTACAACGCTCTCTCCGTCACGTTCCCCAAGGGCGAGGCGTTCTTCGTCGAGAGCGTGCGCGCGTTCCGCGAGGGGACGTCCGACAAGCTGCGCGGCGAGATCGACGCCTTCGTCAAGCAGGAGGTCATCCACAGCCGCGAGCACGTGGCCTTCAACCGGCACGTGGTCGATCAGGGCTACGACATATCCAGACTGGAGGCGGACGTGGCGCGTTCGCTCGAACTCACCAGGGGAAGACCGCCCATCGCCAATCTGGCCGCGACGATGGCGCTCGAGCATTTCACGGCCATCCTCGCCCACGAGCTCATCGCCCACGGCCCTCATCTCGACGGAGGGGAGCCGCAGGCCGTCGCCCTATGGAGATGGCACGCGGCCGAGGAGATCGAGCACAAGGGCGTCGCCTACGACACATGGCTGCATGCGACCCGCCACTGGTCGCGATGGAAGCGCTGGAAGATAAAGTCGATCGTCATGCTGAAGGTGACGGAGACGTTCGTGAAGCATCGCACCAGGGGGATGCTCGATCTTCTCGCGCAGGACGGACTGACGGGCCGCGGCGTGAAGCTCAGGCTGGCGCGGTACGCCCTCCTCAGTCCCGGCATGGGCCTGAGGGTGGCCATCACGTGGCTGACCTACTTCCTGCCGGGATTCCATCCCTGGATGCATGACGACAGGAGGCTGATCGCCCTGGCCGAGAGCGACTACGAGGCGGCCATCCTTCCGCAGCATCAGAAGCAGCGGAAGGTGGCCTGAGCGTCATCCGTCCCGGCCGGCTGCCGGGACGTCCGGACGACGGGCGCGTCTGCGCTCGCGTTCCCTACCGCCCTCGATCGTGCACATCGCGTAGGTCGTTCCGTAGATGAAGATCAGGGTGACGATGCTGGAGACCAGCATCGCCGCGTTGGCCTCGTTGGTCGTGACCGCGAGCCAACACTCCAGCACCACCATGACCGAGATGATCGTCCTTCAGGACCAGGACGCTTCCGGATCGATGCGCCGTCTGACGTAGTCGACCGGCGCCGTGACGACCAGTCCCATGAGCACGAGAAGCGGTCTGAAGATCACCAGGGTGTCGAACAGACCGCCGAACGTCGAGGGAGTGGACGACCTGTAGACGGAGTCCCCCTCGTCCGGACCGATCATCGCATCGACCAGTCTGGTCGACAGATAGCGTCTCGCCCGGGTCGTCTCGTCCCCGCCGGGGATCGTGGTGGATGCGATGTCTTCCATGTCGGGGATGTCCTTCATCCGATGGGTGTCGCCTGTCCCACGTGGTTCGCCGTGCGACGGTGGAATGGGATCGGTCCTCAGCCGCTCTCGCCGGTGCCGGGTCGGCCGTCATGCGAAGTCGCGCCGGCCTCGGCTTCGTACGCGACCGCGGCCTTGCCGAACATCCTGGCCGCATTATGGGCGAAGACGCCCGCGACCCCGAGCGAGATCATCGAGACCCAGGCCGAGACGTTCGTGGATCCCTGTCCCACCAGCATCGCGAGACCGCCGGCCGCGATCGGGATCGAGACGGCCGCTACGATGTGCATGTCGCGGGCCTCCGCGAGGACCTTGGCGATCTGCCTGTCTTCATTCCGCATGCTCCGGCTCCTGTCATGGACGTCATGTCATGTGGATCATATCCCCAACGTGCGGAACGTTCCATCACGGTCTGGTGATCATCAGCAACAGGATCACCATTATCGCCATGAACGCCGGGACGCCGAAGGCGAACCATCGACGGAACAGCGCATGGTACGCCTCCGGCAGCGGGGCGTCGGCGGCCGCGGCGGTCATCGCCATGTCACGCATCCGTATCTGCATGCCGACGACGGGGATCCACAGCGCGCCGATCAGCATGTACAGGACGATCGACCAGCCGACCCATCCATCCAGCAGCGGGAGGCCCGCGCGCCTCGCGAGCATGATGCCGGTGATCGGCTGCGTCACCGCGGCGCTCGCGGTGAAGACGTAGTCGGCGATCACCACCATGCGGGCGACGACGGCGACCGTTCGCGCGTCCTTCGTCAGATGGGCCATCAGCATGAAGAAGGCGATCCCGGCGCCCGTGCCTATCAGGACCGTCGCTCCGACCACGTGGACCGTCTTGAGGAGGAGATATCCATCGACGTGCATCAGCGCTCGTCCATGACGGCCAGGAGCATCAGGTTGGCGATGATCACGGGCAGGAGCTTGACCAGGGGGCCGAGCGGATCGATCCACAGATGCGGCTGCAGGACCGATGCGCTCGCGGCGTAGACGAGCGTGAGCGCGAGTGATGCGCGCAGACCTTTCCGTGAGGTCGTCCTGAAGGCGATCATGATGCCGATGAGCGCGTCCGCGACGGTTCCGATACCGGTGGCGACTTCCGGTGCGGGGACGCCCGATTCCCGCATGATGGCGACGCCGGCGTCCCATCCCGGACCGGCGGTGACGATCGCCGTGACGAGCCAGAAGATCGAGAATCCGGCGATGCCGATCCCCTTGAGAAGGTAGAGGCGTGCGAACCACTTCTCCTGCACGGATGCGGGTTCGCGCGACAGGACCGTGGCCAGGTCCTCGGGCCTGATGCCCGTCATCGCAGACCAGCACGTGCCGTCGCCCTCCGAACCCCGCATCGTCTCGCGCCATGCCGTGGTCCGGACGGGCGTGCGCCATCCCAGCATCGACACCGCGTCGCCCGCCCGGAAGCATGCGGCCATCAGTGTGCGCGGGATGCCGACGATCCGTGCCGGACTCGCTCCGAGCCAGCGCCTATAGGACGAGATCGTCTCCTCGAAGGACAGCGATCCCTCGCCCGCGAGCTCGAGCGTCTTGCCGATCGCATCCGGCGATCGCAACGCCCAGGCGACCGTCTCCGCGACGTCGTCTACGCCGACGTGATCGAAGCGTCCGGCGTCGGGAATCCGGAAGGAGAACGGCAGAGCGGCCAGGGCGCGGAACAGCGCGCTTCCACCGTAGGCGGTGCGGCCGAGCACGAGAGTGGGGCGCAGGATCGTCCATTCCAGCTTGCTGGAGGCCAGGTTGGCGTCGGCGATCATCTTGGTCCGCATGAACGCCGTGTCCGGGTCGCGATCGACGCCGGCGGCCGAGATCTGGACGACGCGCCGGATCCCCATCGCGGCGCATGCCTCCCATAGGAGCGACGGCGCCCGGGCATGGGTCGCGTGCACGGAGTCGCGAGGACCGTCCTGCAGCGCTCCGGCGCAGTTGACGACCGCGTCGATGCCCGTCAGACGCGACGTCCAGTCACGGACGTCATGCACGTCCCGCAGGTCGAGCTCCACCCAGGCCGATGCCGGCACGCGGCGAGCGGCGTCGTCCAGGCGTCTGGTGACGCCTATGACCTCGTGCCCCTCCCGCGCGAGTCTCGCGGCGATCGCCGAGCCGATGAGGCCCGTCGCACCCGTGACGAGTATCCTCATCGGTCTCACGCCGTCCCTCCATTGCGATCCTTCCGCACGGAACGCAGGGTCGGTGCACTGGCGGAGCCGAGCGCGCTTCTGCGGAAGGCCTTGGCCGAAAGCGTCAGCAGGACGGCGATCCAGAGGATCTGCCATGCGAGCGCGGCCACGTGCCATGCCGGGTCCAGACCACCGAGATGACCTCCGAGCATGACGATGGGCGACGTGATCGGGAATATCGCTCCGACCATGAACGCCGTGCTTCCGACGTGGTTCATGGCGTACAGGGAGAACCCGTAGGAGGAGAGCAGGAGGCCGAACACGGGAAGCGAGGCTATTCTCGAGCCCTGGACGTTCGTCGGGATCGACGTGATGCCTATCATCGTTATCGAGGATATGAGGTAGGTCGTCGCGAAGTAGCAGAGGAACACGACGAGCGTCGACCATCCGGCCTCGCTGAGGATCCTCGCGAGGAACGCCGTCATCTCGGGTGGCAGCAGGAAGGGGATGACGAGCGCGAGAGTCGCGTACACGCTCAGGAATACCCACATCGCGGCGAACTCCGCCAGGATCTTTCCGAACAGGATCGCCTCCAGCGGCGCCGCCGCCGCGAGGGCGTCGATGAGCTTGGACGCCCTCTCCTCGATGAGGCTGGACGCTATCTGGGTGACGAACATCTGGTTCAGCAGGATCAGCACCAGGACGAGGCCGTAGGTGACCAGCATCCTGCCGAACTTCCCGATCTGGTCCTGGACGCCGTTCATGACGTCAACGGGCCTGTCCGGCTCGGTCCTCGCGGCCTCCCGTCTCAGTCGCGTGAGATATTGCGCGTCCAGCGGGTTCGAGATCGACACGACCATCGATCTCTCCCCGTCGTCGAAGGACACCGCGGTCACCTTGCCGTCCGATCCTTTGGTGATGCGCCGCAGCTGATCCCTGGGGCGCCCCTCGGGCTCCTCGATGATCAGGCGCGGTTGGGCCATTCTGGTGCTGTTCCAGGATCCCAGCCTGTCGGCGACGGCCCTGGCTCGATGGCCGGTTCCGGCGTCCGTCACCATGACGACCGACCTCTCGGCGACGGCTCCCTCGACCGAGTTCTGCAGCACGCCCCCCAGAAGAACCGTCATGACGAGGCCGAACAGGGGCAGCATCAGGAAGATCAGGAAGATCGGCGACCACACCTTGGCTGTGAAGTCGCGGCGGGCCACCGCGAGCGTCTGGTCGATGGTGAGGCGTCTCATCGCTCGTCCTCCGGCTGCTCGCCGACGATTCTGACGAAGGCGTCGTGCAGGCTGGCCTTCTCTATGGACAGCGACGTTATTCCCAGACCGCTCGCCGTGATGGCGTTGAACGCCGTCGATGCGTCGGTCCCGGGAGCCATGGTCCATTCTCCGTCGACGAGCAGGGAGCCTTCGGGCATCGACGCGGAGACGGCGGAGGGATCGCGTTCGGGCCTCCATCTGATCCTGCCGGGCAGGATGGATCTCGCCTCGTCGACCGTGCCCTCGAACCGCACCCGGCCGCCGCCGATGATCACGATCCTCTCGCACATGCGCTCGGCGTGACCGAGGACGTGGGTCGAGAAGAGGATCGTGGCCCCTCGGGCGCGCTCCTCGAGGATGATCCGCTCCATGATCCCCTGGTTCACGGGATCGAGACCCGAGAAGGGCTCGTCGAGCACGATCAGGTCGGGGGCGTGGACGATCGAGCAGATGAGCTGGATCAGCTGCGCCTGGCCCTTCGACATCCGCCTGATCCTGCTGCGGGTCAGATCGCCCAGGCCGAAGCGGCCCATCATCCGCTCGCCACGGGTCCGGGCCTCCCTCCATGCGAGACCGCGCATGGCTCCCATGAAGCCGATGGCATCGCGAGCCGTCATGTTCTGGTACAGGGACCGCTCCTCCGGAAGGAATCCGATCCTCCCGACGACGTCGCGGGGATGACGCGCTCCGAGCACCGTCCTGCCACCCTCATCGGGCTCTATCACGCCGAGGATCATCCTGAGCGTGGTGCTCTTGCCCGCGCCGTTCGGCCCGAGGACGCCGTAGATGGATCCGGCGGGGATCGCGAGATCCACGCCGTCCACGGCCGTCCTTCGACCGTATCTCTTGAAGAGACCGTGCGCCTCGATGGCCATCGTCGGTTCGGTCATGCGGCAGGCTTCCCCTTCCAGAGGGAGGCTACAGGCGAATCATGGCATGTTCCACCTGTAAATGCTCGGCATGCCCGCTCGCCGATGGCGCGTGTGCCCGAGGACGATCGCACGCGCCATCGCCTATCTTATCCTCACCCTGAAGGTCAGCGTCGAGGTCGATGGATTGTCGGCGGTGCCGGCCGCCATCGAACCTCTCGTCCTTATCCTGATTCCGGTGATCGCGGGATCGTATCCGGACTGGTCCGGCTTCGGCGTGTACGTGTGCGGCGCACCGCCCCCCGGCTGCGTGGTCCAGAAGATGTCCGTCTCCGAAACGGTCAGTCCACCCGGGATGCTGCCCTGCGTGATCGTCACGGATCCAGAGCTCACGAACGCCATCACCTGTCCCGGAAGAACGTCGGACACCTCTATGGTGTCTGCGTCCACCGCTCCGTCCGTTGCGTTGCTGACGGTCACCCTGTAGAGCATCACCGCCCCCGGGATCGCCTTGGGGTTGGTGGTTCCATTGACCGGATCGCTGAACGTCTCCACCGACTTGGCAAGCGACAATCCGACTATGTTGGGCTTGATCGATGCGGTGTTGTTGGTCATGTCCGGATCGCCGGTCTTCGACGATACGACGGCCGTGTTCTGTCGGTCTCCAGTCTTCCTGGCTCTCGCCACCACGGTGAGAACCGCCTGTCCACCGTTCGCGATCGTTCCGATCGTCCATGTCGGCGAGGTATACGTGCCCTTGTCGGCGGTGGCCGAGACGAACTCATAGCCGCTCGGCAGCTCATCGGTCACGACCGCTTCCAGAGCGGTCGAAGGCCCGTTGTTCTTCACCGTCACGGTGAACGTCACGGTCTCTCCGACGAGCGCCCCGGGCGCCGACGTCGTCTTCGTGACCGCCAGGTCGGCGGATGCGACGACGTCGTCCATGTCCTCCGCGGTGTCGTTCGAGGCATCCGGATCCGCTATGCCCGCTGCCGCGGGAAGCACGTTCGCCTTGTTCGAGACCTTGTCTCCCGCCCAGTCGGATGACAGCATCATGGTCACGAGGAACGTGGCCTTGCCTTCCGGACCGAGGTCGATCGTCGTGTCCAGGGCTGCGGTGCCGTTCGCGGCGCCGCAGTGCGAACCGCTCGTGGCGGTGCATGTCCAGCCACTGGTGGTCAGACCCGACTGGTTGGGATCCTTGACCGGCAGACCCGACACCGACAGCGTCGTGCTGTTGTTGGTCACCACGATGGTGTATACGGTGCTCTTTCCCGGGGTCTGCTGAGTGGTCCCGTTCGTCTTGGTGATCGAGACGTCCGAACTCCCGGAACTCACCAGCGTGGCTGCGGCCGTGTTCTCGTTGAACACCCCTTCGTTCGAAGTCAACGATCGCGAGGCCATGACGTTGACCAGTGTGCCGATCGTCGCCGTGGTGACGTCGAACGACAGTTCGCACGCCGCTCCCGCGGAGACCGCACCACCGGTGACCCTGACGATCTTTGCACCTTCCATGGCCTCGATCGTGCCTGTGCACGTGCCGGACGTCGACACGAGGGTCGCATTGGGCATGTTCGCGACCACGAGTCCTTCCGGGAGCTTGTCCGTCAGCACCACTCCCGTCAGTGCGCCCACCGCGGTCGGATTGGCGATGTACACCGACAGTCGCGACTTCTGGTTCGGCGTTATGTTCGTCGGCGAGAAGGCCGTGTTGATCGTGACCGACGGAATGCTGCTTATCGTCGCCGACCCGGCTGACACGTTGCTCACGGGCCCCTTGGAAGTGCTCCCCGTCACGCCACCTGCGCCGATCGTGTTCGTGAAGCTGCCCGTCGTCGGTGGGCCCTTCAGATTGACGGCGACGGTGCAGCTGGAGACCGCATCCACCGTCGTGCCGGTGCTGGCTCCCTTCATCGAGAACGACTTCTCTCCGGGGACCGCGGTCAATGCCGCTCCTTCGCATGTCGTCGTCGCGTCGGGCGCTTCCGAGACGGTGAAGCCGTTCGGAAGGTTATCGGTGAAGGCGAGGTTCGTGATCAAGGCCGCGTTGCGAGCTCTGGTCAACGTTATGGTGGCGCGCGTCTGACCTCCGGTGACCACCGTCGCCGAGGAGAACGACTTCGAGACGCCGATGGCCGTCACGACGTTCAATGCCGCACTGAACGCTACCGAGTTGTTGCCCTTGTCCGTCTTCAGTCCCCCGATCGGAACCGTGTTCGTCCGCGAACCGGTCGGCGCCGCATTGCCCACGTCGATCGGAACGGTGATCGTGCATCGTCCTTCGGTCGATCCGGAGGCGGCCGGGATCGATCCTCCCGATAGGGATATCGATGTGGATCCAGCCGTCGCCTTCAGGGTCCCCCCGCATGTGGTGGTCGCCTCACCCGTGCTTCCCACCAGGATGCCGGCACCCATGGCCGCTATGTCGTTCAGGAAGGAGTTTACGAGGGTCGGCGATTCCGATCGGCTGTACAGAGTGATCGACAGGGTGGTCGAGCCGGTACGCGGCGTCGCACCCGCGAACGACATCATGCCTCGTATCGACGTGGTGACCAGCGTCGCCGAGCTCGAGTTGTAGTTCGTGCCCGTCAGATTGCCACTCGGGATCGTGTTCACGTACGATCCGCCGGTCGTCGGCACGACGTTGAACGTGAAGGAGCACGTGGTGCTCCCGATCCCCGCCGTGGGAGCACCTGGCAGCGTTCCTCCGGACATGGTCACGGAACCGCTGCTTATGCTCACGGAGGCTCCTTGGCACGTCGTGGAGGCCGATCCCGATCCGATGGTCGCGTAGTTCGCGTCTCCGCTCTGGGCCGATGCGATGAGGCCCGCAGGGAGATTGTCGGTCACCGAGAACGGTCCCAGCCCTATCGCGCGATAGTTCGTGACCGTGACGGTCACGCTGTTCACCTCTCCCGGGGATGACGTCGTCTTCGCGAACGTCTTCTTGACCTCGGCGCCGGTCTGGATGACCAGGCTGCCCGAGATCGTCGACGCGTTCGTCACGTTCTGGTCCGTCCTGATGCTCGACGGCGCTATGTTGTTGCTGTAGGACTTGTTGGCCGGCGTGGCCGGGTCGCGCGCCACGATCTCCACCTCGATCACGCACGAGCCACCTGCCGGTATCGTCGCGTTCGTCAATTGGACGGCCGTGGCCGAATCTCCCAGCGTCGCATTCTCGCATGTCGTCGTCTGGTTCGGAACGTCAGCTTTGATCATCTCCTTCGGAAGCCCGTTGGTGAACGAGGTTCCCGTGATCGCGAAGCTGTTCGGGTTCTCCAACGTGATGCGCATTCGCGAAGAGGGCCCGTCACCTCTGATGAACGACCGGGCGAACGAGATCGAGCCCGTCAACGACGACGACGGCGAGACCGATAGCGTGGCCGCCGCCGAAGACGAGGTCGTTCCGATCGAACTCGACACGTTCGAGGATGCGATCAGGTTGAGGTACGTGGTGGCCGATCCGCTCGGTGCAGGGTATGCCAGCACGTCCACGGTGATCCAGCACATTCCAGCGACTCCGTTCGTCGCCGCCTGGATCGTTCCTCCCGTCAAGGTGATGGTGGTGCCACCCATCGGAGCCGTGACGGTGCCGCCGCAGGTATTCGCGGTGGCCCCCTCCTTCGCTATCATCATGCCCGTGGGCACCTTCGGCAGATCGTCGGTGACGTTCAGCCCGGTCGCCACCTCGGCCGTGTTGTTCGTCACCTGGATCGTCACCGTCGAGATCTGTCCAGGTTTGACGTTCGCAGGATTGAACGAAACGTTCAGAAGCAGCTGCGCCGATGCGATGCTCGGGCACGCCGCGAGCATGGCCAATGCCAGCAGCAGCTTTCCGATCATGATGAATGGAGTCTTTGCGAGTGCAGCGGGGCCTTTCGCCTGATCACTCACCTTGGATGTCCCGTTCTGCCTCTGGAATCGCTTGCTGGTCCTTGCATTCCAGCAGATTCCTCGTCGTCCGGTCCTCTGGTATCTTGGTTGTAGGGATCTCGACCGGAGGCTCTCGCTCGGGCATTGGATTCATCGAGGGTTGTCTTTCCTGGTTTTCGTCACAAGGACCATTGCGATCCTGATCCGTCACCCATGCGCTTCAACCGATCCTCCCATGGCGCGATCCGAGTCTCGGCGGGCCTCCATCTCCCATATTGAATCCATCGCCTCTTCCTGGGGGGGGAGGGTGGCTGTCCCGGGCTATGCCGATGCGGCCCTGACCGCCGCCGCACATGTCTCCTTCAGGTCCCCGAGAAGCGGAATTCCAGGATACTTGCTCTTCAGCGTGTGTCGGATGTAGCGGGCGTTGGAGAAGCCCTCCTCGATCCCGACGACGACCCTGCTTCCTCGAAACTGGTGCCAACCCAGTGCGATGCCGAGTTCGAGTCTCGTGGTCTGCGCGTATGCCCGGTCGCACCGATGCTCGGCCTCGCGGGCGAGCCAGAACAGGATTACCCCGTTGGTCGCCGCCATCTCCAGATGGCGATGCTCCCACGTCACCTGCTCATGGTACATGGCGGCGTCGAATTCGCCTCTGGAGCGCGTCAGACGGCGCGGGGAGGCGATCGGCATCGCCGCATCCAGATCCTGGATGTGCGCGACGGCTTCGGCCTGCCAGTCTGGACCTCCCTGGATCGGACCGGCGAGGAAGATCAGCGGTTCGGCGCCGTGGTGGTCGTCGGGAGGAGTGAACAGGGTCATGGATGCCTTCTCGTCGGATGTCGGGATGATGGTCTAGAAGCGTTCGGGGACGCCTTCGGGCGATCCGGTAAGCCTGCGGACCATGGCGACGGATTCGCTTCGCGTCCTCGCCATGTCCGTCTCCAAGGCCTTCCGTCCTCCCTCGTGATCGAGCCAGTGCGCATAACCTCGAGCGAACTCCTCGGGGTCGACCATGGAGAACGCCGTCGTCCCGCGATCACCCTCCCGCACGAGGGATCCGGGATGTTCGATCGTCATCGCTCAGATCATGATCCAGCGGCCGCGACGCGGCATCGTCATGCGGTCGAGCTCCTCGCAGCGCCTCATGCATTCCTCGGAGGGGCGCAGCGAAGCGAGGATCTCGGGATCGGTGATGATGACCCCCCGCTCCCCCTCGGTGCGGCCGATGCTCCTTCTCTTCAAGCTGGTCATTCCGATGTCCTCGCCACGTGTGTCAACACGATGGATCGGATCCCGAGGATGGTCAACATCCCGATCGCGTCAGCGTCGTCGGATCGGGCCCACGACGATCTCGATCCAGTGGACGATGACGAGGATGAGCACGACGATCAGCGGGATGAGGGCCGGTGACGCGAAGCGCACCAGCCGGCCGATCAGGCTCCCGGTCTCGTCGTCGATGTCGTTCCTTGCGTCCATCCGGCAATGCTGCAACGCGGCAGGCAGGGTGTCAACGACCTCCTCCCGACCGGAAACACTAAGTCATGCTCCGGCAGGAGAAGCGTCACGTCCGGACGCGGCTCAGCGTCCCTTGATGCGGCGCTTGCGCTCCATCTCGAGATCGTGGTCCCGGACGGCCCGGACCACCGCGTCGCGGACGTCGTCGCGGAGGCGGAGCCGCATCGCCCCGTCGTCCTCGATCCGTCGGACGAGATGGAGGATGTGGACCTCGGATCCGTCGTGGTCGTCGATGGGAGGTCCGAAGAACGCGGCGCGTTCGGAGACGATTGATCCGAAGAGCGAAGTGCCGCCCTTCCAGCCCATCCTCGTCGCGAGTTCCTTGTGGGTGAGATCGCCCTCCTCGAGGAGGATGGCGAGAAAGCGCCGCTCGTGACGATCGAGCGGCTTTTGGGCGAAGGCCGCGGCTGCGCGGTCGCCGGGCGATCTGGTCGACTGCGCGCTCCAGGTCTCCTCGTGCCTGCGCAGGTGCTCACGCCCGATGGCGGCGATCGTCTCGCGCGCCATGGCGACGTCGGCCTCGGAGCGCTCTCGGGGCGTTCCGATGCTGGCGATCCAGCATTCGGCCTTGGTGATCATGTCCGAGAGTTCGGCTTCCGTACGCTTGGCGAGCGTCGAGATGGTGTTGGTCGTCATGTCTTCCGTGCATATGACGGGGAGTGTGCGCAGGTTGCGCGCCTTGTGGATCCCCTTGCCCGCAAGCTAACATCCCATGCCGACGACGCAAGCGCGATCATGGTCGTGCCATCATGATGATGGTCGATGTCGATCGAGGAGACCTCCCGCCCGGTTCCGGCCGGGCGGGAGCATCCCGGCGTCAGGCCGGCGTCGTCGGTGCGGAATGTGCCGAGACGTGCTCGACGCAGGGACCGCACCAGCCCTCCCCGTCCACCTCGGCATGGAGACGGCACCGCTGACAGGTCGGGAGATCAACCGGTTCGACGGCATCGTTTGGACCGTTGCGAATGCGATCGACCTTCAGCCATCTCGCGACGTCCGCATGATCGGCCACGGCGAGCAGCGCCTCGTGTCCACGACCCAGCACGACCGACGCGTCGGAGCGCTTCGGTCCTTCGACGTCGAGCATGTCCGTGACGGTCGCATCCGCAGCGGCGACGAGGTCGCGCAGGGACGTGTCCGGCACCCGCGGCAGAGCCGCGCAGTCCGATCTGGGCGGCAGCGCCGCCTCCAGTTCGGCGACCATGACCGGAGCGAGCGTCCTGAGCAGCGCGAGAAGCTCGCCGTAGGTCCGCATCAGCGCGGATCTCGACGCATGCCAGGCGGGCGTGCCCGCACGGCAGTAGAGCAGATCCTTGCGGACGTCGACGTGGTGGGCCGAGAGGCGCTGATCGACAAAGTCGCGGACGAGCTCGAGCTGGTGCCGGAAGTCGTAGGCGTCTCCGGCCTCGTCGCAGGCGCGCACGAGATCCGCGGTCTCCGAAAGGAGCAGGAGATCGTGCGGACCGTCGACGACGGCCTCGGAGTCCCGCTCCGTCCAGTCGCGCAGCACGCCCGTCAGGTAGCGCATCGCGTTCCTGAGCTTGTCGCGAGTGCGCCTCGCCTCCTCGAGCAGCTGCGTCCCGTAGGGCACGTCGTTCGCCGGATCGACGAGAGCCGCCCACAGACGCAGGACGTCCGCGCCGTGCGTCTCGGCGGCGTCCTCCGGCGACGTGCCGTTGCCGCTGGACTTGGACATCTTGGTCCGCGTCTCGTCGACGACGAAACCATGGGTGAGGACCGTGCGGAACGGCAGGGGGTCGCCCAGAGCGCATGCCTTGAGCAGCGAGGACGAGAACCATCCCCGATGCTGGTCGGTGCCCTCGACGACCAGATCCGCCGTGCCCTGTCCGTAGTCCTGCACGCAGGCCGAATCGAACCAGACGTCGAGCACGTCCGTGACCCTGCGGAAGCGATCGTGGTCGCACCTTCCGGCGGCCGCGAACACCTCCTCGTCGGACGCCTCCCACCAGGCCGCGACGCCGCCTTCGGCGACGAGCGACACGACCGCGTCGAGGACCTTCGGATCGCCCAGCGGCTCGCCCGTGGCGCGATCGGCGAACATGCCGAGCGGCACGCCCCATTCGCGCTGACGGCTGACCAGCCAGTCCGGCCTCGTACGCAGCATCGAGACGAACCGTGCCTTGGACGATGCCGGCAGCATCCGCACGTCGCCGCACTCGACGGCCTCGAGAGCCCGTTCGCGGGCCTCGCCGAGATCGACGAACCATTGCGCCGTCGAGCGCATGACGAGGAGACCCTCCGAGCGCCAGGAGCGGCGCAGCGTCATGGTCCGCCTGCCTGTCGTCAGAAGGTTGCCCGCCCTCCACAACTCGTCGAGCACCGCTGCATCGGCGGGTCCGAGCGAGCCGCCGTCGACCACGGCCAGGTCGGCGAAGAGCGGCACGCCATCTACGTAGCGGCCGTCCTCGCCCACGACGTTGGGATAGGGACCGGTCCACACCGACCAGTCCTCCAGCGCATGGGCCGGACCGAGATGCACGAAGCCCGTGCCCTTGGACGCGTCGACGAAGTCGGCCTCCAGGAGAGGACGATCCTCGCCGGTCAGCGGGTAGCCGTGCATGTGGAGCGGGTGTCTCGGTACCGCATCGGCGAGCTCGTGCGCCGGAACGTCGCGCAGCCGCGCCGCATCGGGGAGCAGCAGGGCGGCACCCTCCTCCGAGCATACGAGGCGCATCCCGCCCATGTCGAAGAGGCCGTAGGACTCGGACGGGTTCCAGGCGACGCCGGCGTTGCCCGGGAGCGACCACGGGGTCGTCGTCCAGACCGCGAGGGCGGCGGGACCATCGTGCAGCGGTCTGGTCAGCGGGAAGGCGACGACGCATTCGTCGACCTCGCGCTCGACGTCCACCGTCTCGGCGTCCGCCAGGACCGTACGGTCCATCGGCGACCAGGTGGACGGACGGTCGCGTCCGTAGACCAGCCCGGCCCTCACCAGACGGTGGAACTGCGACATGACGAGCGCCTGCACCCGTGGTTCGCAGCTGAGCGTCCTGTCGCCATCGTCGTAGGCGACGCCCAGAGCCCGCATGCCTTCGGCCTGCGCCGCGGCCCAGGTCGACGCTTCGCGTCCGAGGGCGTCCAGGTACTCGCGACGCGAGGCGAAGCCCGCCCGCCTGTCGGCGAGACGGTTCTCCAGGGGAAGCCCGTGGCAATCCCAGTTCGGCAGCAGGGGGGCATGGTGGCCGCGGCGTCGCCTGTCTCTGAGGACCATGTCCTTCAGCAGGCGGTTGAGCGCGTGTCCCATGTGGAGACGGCCGTTCGCGTAGGGCGGTCCGTCGTGGAGGACGAAGGCGGGGCCGTCGTCGTCACCCGCGTCGGTGTCGACCGGGGCGGGCGTCTTCGGAGCCTTCATCGGCACCGTGGTTCGTGGCAGGAAGAGCGTGTCCTTGACGGAGCGCCCTAGCGGCGAATTTCCAATGTGGTCATTTCGTTATCCTCCTTCTGGATAGCGTGTTTCATCCGGACATCCGGACCATGTCCTCCCTACAACCATCCGGGCGGCGGGTCCAGACGTGTTCGCACTCGGGATCCGCCGCCATGCCGGATCGTCATCCCGGTTCCGAGCAACGGTGTTCCGCTCAGAACAATCCGGTCGGGAAGGCGGAGGTCCCGGTGTCGCGTGACGTCTTCCCTTCGAGTCTCGCGATGACCTCGTCCGCGTCCGACGCGCTGAAGCGTCTTCCGGCGAATGGCGGGTGCCAGTTCCCCTGGTTCCCGAACATGGTTCCGCAGGCCTCGGTGATCGCCGCGTTGACGCCGGGCAGGCCCTTGTTGGGTTTGCGGGCGATCCATGTCTCCGGATCGACGCGCACGATCTCCACCTGGCCGTCCGGCGTGTCGATCAGCATGATCTGACCGTTGGCCTCGTACCAGTCCAGATCGGGCTTGTTGCCGAACACTGAGGCGTATTCGAGACCGGATTCGCGGAAGGTGCGCTCCGGCACCGCGTACTCGTCCCGGCCCCGCTCCCTGGGCGGCTGGTCGGGCTCCATGGCGCGAAGAAGCGCGGCCTGATGATGGGCGTGGACTGACCAGCATCGCTTCATCGGGTTCCATCGTCCGCCGAGCGCGGGGCACACGAGATCCAGTCGCCTGACCATCGTCTCCTCGTAGGGGTGCGACTTGACGTCGATGTATCCCTTGCCGCCCATCTCGAACTGGCGGATGTGCAGCGATCCACGGGGCGTCCGGTGCGTCGGATCGACCCGGTTCCAGACCTGGTTCTCATCGCGCAGACGAAGCGACAGCTCGTCGGACCGCAGCCACGTCATCATCCGGTCGTATCGACCCAGATCCAGGATCCAGCCGCGTCCGTCGACGACCGCCTCATGCTCGACGCATGCCTTCGCGACGTGCGGGAGGAAATACCGGTCATGGCACTGCACGGACATCCGGTTGCCCCCGATGCTCTGTACGATGACCGCGCCCCCGGACAGTTCCACCGCGTAGGGTTCGCCGGCACACAGCACTGCCTCCGGGATCGGCCGCTCCGCGATGGCATCGGAGACGGGAGACGTCACCGAGCCGTCGGCGACGTCGGACGCGACGACGTCCGCCTCCGGCGGGCTCTCGGCGGGCGGTCGTCCACCCGACCTCGCCGGGTCGATCTCGCTCGGCGAGGATGCCGGAGTTTCGGGAGCCGGTTTCCTCGAGACGACCACCGGCTTCTTCGTGCGGGTCGAGGAGGCCTTTCTCCTGCCTGTCTTCGCGGGTTCCGGGGCAGGAGGGACGGCGTACGGATCGGATCCGCTCAGGATGGCCTCGACGGTGGGCGCATGGATGCCGGACGTCCTGATCGCCTCGAGTCTGTCCGGCAGCGCGTCGACGAAGGCCGCGACGGATGCGGGTCCCATGCCTCTGATGGCCTCGATGCGCGTGAGCGAGGCGTCACGGATGTCCACCACGCCGTTCGTGGCCAGCCGCGTCGCGATGCGCTTGTCGACGGCCATGCGGTGGACGGCCCATGGCCCGTCCGGCATGTCGGCCGCATGGTCGTCGGGCCTCGTGTCCGCGCTCTCGTCGATCTCTCTCAAATCGTCACCTGATGGGTCGATGGTATCGAGGGCATGTTATCATGACGGTCGGGAAAGTCACGTCCGGATGGGGTCATGGCGTTGCCCTGCGCCTGCGTGTATCCTGATCGCCGACGTTCCATCGAGGGACGGGGGGAATGCCAAGTGGTGCAGTCGTTGAACGCGAAGGACATGGATCTGGTCGGCTACGCGGTCACGCGCGGCAGAGCACGCAACGGTTCGCTGTACGCGACGCTCCGGAAGGCCGGAAGCCCGACGCTCACGGGCTACGGCGAGACGGCGGACGCCCTGGTCGACGCCGTGAGGAGCGGCGGCACCGTCAAGGTCGAGGCCTATGGGCACGGCAAGGCGCTGAAGGTCGCCTCCGTGTCCTGCCCGGTGACGGGACTTCCCGTCGGGGAGCGCGGCCGCATGGAGCCCACGGCGATCGTGCCCGTGGTGATCGAGCCCGAGCCTGCGCGGAGCAAGGGCTTCTGGGCGCGGACCGTCGATGCCCTGAAGGAGCTGGTCGGGATGGATGCGCAGCGACCGGAACCGACCGCTCCCGTGGTCGAGAACGGTCGCACGGGCTATCCCGTGATCGACGCCCTGGCTGATCGGATCGCCAGGCAGGTGAAGGATGCCCCTCATCTGACCGACGCCAACGGATCGCGTTTCGATCTTCTGCTGGAGCGCGACATCCCCAGGCTGGCCTCGAGGCACGCGGACACCGTCCGCGGCGCGTCCCCCGAGGAGCGACGCCGTGCGGACATGATTCTGCAGCAGGCCATCACCGTCATCAACGGGACGCTGGAGGAGGCTCTGCTGCGCGAGAGGCAGACCCGGATGGACGCGCTCACCACCGAGCTGAACTACATCAGATCGCGTGCCGGGATGCGAAGCGGCCATGATGCGATGCTGTCGTCCATCGCGCCGTCCCTGCCCGCGCCCGACCCCGAGATCCATCCCGCCCTGTCCGCGCCTGCCGAGCGTCGCCTGGCCGGCATCGCCAAGGGCCCTCGTGGTCAGGGCGATCAGGACGACGTCGTCGTCCACATGCATCGTTCGGGAAGGGGCGGCGGCAGGGGTTGAACCCCGATGCGGATCGCGGCGGTCAGCGGCCCCGCGATCTTCCGACCGTGTTCACGGCTTGCATCCTCGACGGTCCTCTCGGACGGACGGTGTCGTACGCCTTCCGGGCGGATCTCTCGTGCTCCTGGACATCCCTCCACACGTCGTAGGCGATCTCCTTGAACGCGGTGGCATCCATTCTCCGACTGGATGCCACCGCCTCGTCGTTGAGGATGATCGCCTGGGTGGACAGCCCGTTGTCCTCCCTCAGCATGATGACGTCGTGGTCCTCCGCGAGTCGGCGACCTTGGGCGTCGAACCAGTCGCGATCACGGGCGCCTTCACGCTCATCCCCCATCCTGCGCAGCTCCTCGACGCTCATGTCCATGATGCGGGTGTCGGACCGCATCTCGAGCGCATGGACGTCCCCGCCGAAACCGGCGATGTAGCTGTGCGGTCCCGTGGCGCAGTAGATCCCCAGGCCCGAGTTGGCGTGATGATCCCCCTCGGTGCGACCGGCGATCGTCGGTCGTTCGATGTCGGCGCGGCTCGCGTGCCAGAGCGTGATCGGTGCATCGGTCATGAATCCAATCCCTTCATGCCGATCATGCTACATGGCCGCACCGTCGCGCTCAATGGACCCCCCGACGCCGGGTTCCTCACATGCTTCTCAGCATGTCCGATCTCTCCATGGTGTCGGCGGAGCACAGGATGCCCCTGTCCTTCTCCGACAGGACGACCCGTTTGCGCCTCGGGTTCCCGGCGGCCTGCTCCCTGTAGGGTGCCGACACCAGATCGTCGGCGATCTCGGTCGCCTCGACGTACGCGGTGCCTCCCCTGCAGTCGACGTCGAACCTGATCCGCACGACCGGATGGTAGGCCAGCATCTCGCTGCGCTCTCCCGCCCAGCGCATGTTCCAGTCGACGGGTGCGATACCGATCGCACGCAGCGCGGGCATGACGTAGCGCTGGCCCGGCCAGGGGGTGCCCGGACGGTAGTCGAACATCGTCACGAGTGCCGCCCTGCGACCGTTCGGACGATTCGACACCGTGACGTAGTTGTTGCGGGCACCGTCGCGGATGCCGGTCTGATCGCGCGGTCCCATGATGGATCCGAGCGTCGCCGACGTCGCGATCCTGTGCTCTTCGCTGATGTCGATGCTGACCGATGACTCCGTCCCCCCGATCGCGGGCGCGGCCGCGACGAGGGCGGTGCCCACCAGCGCCATCGCGGCGATGGTCCCGATCCGCGATGATCGGCGACGGTGCGCCTCGACGGTCGGCTCCTGTCGCACGGCGGCCTCGCCCCTCGTGACGAAGGAGTCCGCGGGATCCTTGCGGGACATGCCCGAGTGCATGCCCTTCAGACGCCGGCTCGCGTCTTCGGGAAGGGCCAGAGGGTCGGACAGATAGGTCGCCCAGTCGCCGCTGCCCGCGATGCGGGCCAGTGCCTCGAGCGCCTGCTGATGGGGGATGCCGACCTCCCGGGCATGCGCCCTGGCGATGCGGCGTGCGGCTGCGATGTTGGGATTGTACGACATGAAGCTATGGCCCCTGGAGAAGGCTGATCTGGGGAACCGATACCTCTGGCATCGGTCCATGACGGCGGTCGCGGTTCCAGGGTTCGACGACGTGCGTCCGGCCTCCGCAGGCCGTGAGGACACGATGGCTCAACCCCGTCGGCACGTCAACGCCCAACCGCGGCGCGTCACGCGCCGGCGAGATTGCGCGCGTAGGCCATGATCCCGCTCACCATCACGCCGTTCACGAGCACCCCCGACGGGGCGAACCCCTCCTCGCGGATGAAGTGCAGCCATGCGTCGTGTCCGACGGCGTCGTCGTCGAACCTGGTCTCGTCGACCATCCATGTCGCGAGATCCTCGGGACGGAGGAATACGGGAGACACCGGGGAGCCGGAGGTGACCGTCTCCCAGATCTGGTATCCCGGCCCCGACGGCGGTTCGGACGGGGTCCAGGCGTCATGCGCCCTGCGATGCTCCTCGTCGCGGTGGATCCATCCCTCGCCGCCGCACGCTCCGCATTCCAGCTGGCCGCCGCGGCGGATGGCGGCGGCACGATGGATGGCCAGAGCCGGCATGCTGAGGGGTCCGCACCCGTTCAGACGCAGAGTCCAGACGTTCACCTCCTCCACGCTCGGACGTTCGCGAGGTATGACCTCCCATCCATCGGGGCTGAAGCGATGGGTGAGCCCCTCCAGATTCCTCTCGCCATCGAGCAGAGCGTCGACGTCCTCCTGCGAGAGATGGTGCTGCCACATGCCGTTCCAGATGCCGCACAGGCGTCGCGCCTCCCGCAGGACGGTCTTCTCGCCGCGGGAACCATGCAGATCGTCGTAGAAGGCACGGGCGTCGATCAGCTTGCGGCGGCAATGATCCATCATGCCTGGGGTCTCGGGCGTATGTGGCGTCGAACCGTTGTCCTCCGGTCGGAAGGGCACCTTGCCCCACCACAGATCGTACAGGACCTTGCCGATCTCGGATTCGCCGCGCCCCGCGCATGCGGTGCATGCGACCGGCTCCAGCTCCTCCGGCATGAAACTCCCGGAGTAGGGGGTGCGCAGGGGCCAGTCGAAGTCCAGCGGAACCCGGCGGACCTCACGGCTCATCGACCGAGGTCTCCGGGAGTCCTCGGGCAGGCGACGATCTCGACATAGGCGATCGCCGCGCCGGACACCGCGTTGACGGCGACGATCCGAGCGGGTCGCGAGAGAAGGATCGGCTTGGATGCACCCGGCGCCAGGCGACCGAACGGGAAGGCGACGTCGGTCTGGGCCTCGTAGAGATCGATCGATACGGATCGTGCCGAACGGTTGCGCAATGCCAGCGGTTCACCGAGGCACTGGCGCGGAAGCGTAGGGGAGGCGACGAGCCTCTCGTAGGACGTCCCCTTCAGAGCGGCGTCGGTGATCACGAGATCCTCGGCCGCGGCCGGGGCCGCGAGTGCGATCAGGGACGATGCGATAAGAGCCGTTCTGAACATGTTCTTCCAATCCAGCGTGTGCAGCGTAACTTTATGACAACACTCATGGCAATATATTTCGACGATGTTCGTCGGGGTTATTGCGATATGACTCGATGAGGAGGACAATCAGGATCGGTTTCAAGGAGGGAAGTCAACATGGCCGAAAAGATCGAACTGTACTCGACCCGTGCTGGTGACGAGGTCACCAAGTCCACCGAGGAGATGAAGAAGGACGCCTGGCAGGTCCTGGCCGATCTGGGCATCACCCAGAAGACCAAGGACAACGCCGAGAACGAGAAGGGCGTGGCCTCGCTCAACTACGTTCCGCGCGGCACCGGCGCGTTCGTGATGACCGTCGAGGGCGCATCGCCCGAGGCGATCGAGGCGTTCAAGGAGGGCACCGCCTTCCACCGCACGCCCGAGGCGAAGGCCGCGATGAGCGCCGAGCTCGAGCAGATCCGCGCCGAGAAGCCGGCTCCCGCCAAGGAGACCGGCGAGAAGGCCAAGGACGCGCCCAAGGAGAAGGCTCCGAAGGAGCCGGAACTGCCGCGCACGAGCATCGCCCTGTACCCCGTCGCGGTCGACGCGTCGCAGGTCAAGGAAGGCCAGGAGCCGGCCAAGGCCGCGTCCGCAGCCATGCTCGCCGCCTCCGATCGCGCGATCGAGGAGCTCGGCGTCAAGGGCACCGTCAAGAACAGCTACGACATGAAGACCGGCAACTGGGTCGTCGGCGGTCGTGGTCTGGACGAGGCGGTCGTCAAGGGCCTCGAGGAGCGCCTGGCCGACTACCGCACCCCCGAGGCCGAGGCCTCGTGGCGCGCGAACGCCCCCGTCAAGGAGGCCAAGAGCGAAGCCAAGGGCCCGTCCGAGGGCGTCGACGTCGCCGCGGCGGCGCAGGCGAAGGGTGCCGGCGCCGAGCGCTGATCGGCGCTCCCGCAAGGGCATCGGAAGGGGGTCGCCGTCAGGCGGCCCCCTTTTCCGTTCCGCCTCGACGGGACTCCTGCCGCTCGATCGTCAGTCGAGAGCGATGGCATGGGCGAAGGTGGACGATCCACGGCGTCGGACATTCCGGGATCAACCTGTCGTCGGTTCCTACGGGGACCGATCAGCGGACGTCACCTGCACGTTTCGCGATCCATCCCCGCATCCGGGAGATCTCGGTCTCCTGGGTGCGCACCACGTCCGTCGCCAGCGCCCGCATGTCGGGATCGCTGCCGTGTCGCAGCTCGATGCGGGCCATGTCGACGGCGCCCTGATGATGCGGGATCATGCCTCTGGCGAAATCGAGATCCGCATCTCCGGTGGGAGCCGCGTTCATCGCGGCATGCATCCTGGCCGAAGCCTCGAGATACGCGCGCGAAGCCGGATCGTCCGGCGTCCGGCCTGCGTGCGGCATGGCGGCGTGGTCCCTGCCTCGTGGAGTCGTCGTCGTGCGCGTCTCGTGCATCGTCGCTGGGGCATGCGGAGCCTCGCGTCCGATCGATCCCATCATGTAGCCGGCCGAGAGGCCGACGGCGATGCCCGCCAGCGCGGGAACGAGCCGTGCACGGCGCGCGATCGCGGGGACGGTCATGAGAACACCGTGGACAGCACGACGAGCATGGCCGCGACGGCCGCCAGGTAGGCGATCAGGGTGAGAATCTTCGCGACCGTGATCCAGGCGCTTCGCCTTCTGGGATCCTGCCTCTCGAAGACCCACCCGATGGGCATGGAGAAGACGAGTTCGAGAAGTTCGCCGGCGATGGTCATGGGTCGGTTCCCCCGTTCCGCAGGTGATCCGCGGAACGGGGGATGATAACACCCGTCCCCGACCCGTCAACCACGGGCGGCGGGGGCGGGACGGAGGTCAGCGCCTCCAGGTGGGAGGCGGAAGGGTGTCGATCACGACGCCGTTCCGGTTGCGCTCCGTCGTGCGCCTCGCGAAGCGGCGGCGCAGGCGCTCCCTCTGCCTGACCGTGCTGGTGACGAAGCGGGTGTTCGGTATCACGTCGCCCAACGGGGTACTCCTTCGTCGTCTATCGGATGCGGGGATCGATGATCGGGATCGCAGCGGTCGTGCGCAAGTGCCGTCCCCCTCAAGGAGAAGGGGCCCGCCTTTCGGCGAGCCCCTCTTCGTTGCGTCGATGGTCGGGATCAGTCCTGACCCTCGGTGTCGTCCTCGGGCGACACGCCGACCAGCAGGGCCTCCGAGACCTCGTCCGACTTGCCGCGGATGAGGGCCTCGATCTTGTCGGCGACGTGGGGGTTCGACTTGAGGAACTCCTTGGCCTTCTCCTTGCCCTGACCCAGGCGGACCGAGTCGTAGGAGAACCACGCGCCCGACTTCTCGATGAAGCCCGCCTTGACGCCCAGATCGACGATCTCGGACAGCTTGGAGATGCCCTCGCCGTACATGATGTCGAACTCGACCTGCTTGAACGGAGGCGCCAGCTTGTTCTTGACGACCTTGACGCGGGTCGCGTTGCCGGTGACGTCGTCGCCGTTCTTGATCGCGCCGGTGCGACGGATGTCGAGACGGATCGACGCGTAGAACTTCAGCGCGTTGCCGCCGGTGGTCGTCTCGGGGTTGCCGTACATGACGCCGATCTTCATGCGCAGCTGGTTGATGAAGATCACGATCGTGCCCGACTTGTTGATCGAGCCGGTGAGCTTGCGCAGCGACTGCGACATGAGACGCGCCTGCAGGCCGACGTGGCTGTCACCCATCTCGCCCTCGATCTCGGCACGCGGCACCAGTGCGGCGACCGAATCGACCACGAGGATGTCGACCGCGTTGGAGCGGACGAGGGTGTCGACGATCTCGAGCGCCTGCTCGCCGGTGTCCGGCTGCGAGATGATCAGCTCGTTGGTGTCGACGCCCAGCTTCTTGGCGTAGATCGGGTCGAGCGCATGCTCGGCGTCGACGAACGCGGCGGTGCCGCCCATCTTCTGCGCCTCGGCGATCGCGTGGAGCGCGAAGGTGGTCTTGCCCGACGACTCCGGACCGTAGATCTCGATGATGCGGCCGCGGGGCAGACCGCCGATGCCGAGAGCGGCGTCGAGGCTGATCGAGCCGGTCGAGATGACGGGGGTGTCGACCTTGGGGCGATCGCCCAGCTTCATCGCCGAGCCCTTGCCGTAGGCGCGGTCGATCTGCGCCAGAGCGGCCTCGAGAGCCTTCTTCTTGGCCTCGTCGTTGGTGCTCACGCCGGAGCTGCCGTTGGGGACGGCGCGAAGGCTGTTGCCTGCCATGTGGATGCTTCTCCTAGGGGGTCAAACGGGTTGGTCGAGTGCTTCTCGGCCCGTGTGATCACCCTACGGAGGGTCACCCTCCATGGCAAGCGGAATCGACTCCAAAACCCATATTCCATCGATGTTTTGAAGAAAATTAGGACCCCCTACGGGCCTGCCCGGAGAGGTTCAGGCCGCCCTCGCGAGGGCGTTGCCGGACAGCCATGGACCGATGGCCGCGAGAGCGTCGTCGGTCGCGGAGACGAGGCCGGTCACGGCCTCCGGATCGTCGGAGAGGGACGCGCCGACGGCCGCCGCGACGATGAGCGGCTCGGGCGCCGCGGACAGCGTCACGAGGCTGGCGCGACCCGTCGCGCCGTCCCGCAGATGCTCCAGGACGACGACCTTGGCATGCGCCCGCGACAGGAGGCGACGTCCCTCCAGGCTGACGGCCCTGCGGAGCCTTTCGACGCCGATCGGCCCCCGTCTGGCGACGTGTTCGAGAGCACGGTCGTATGCGGCGTCGATGACGGCCCGATGGGCCTTGAGCTCGCGACTCCTCGCCATGGGATCAGATCGCCTCCGCCAGGCGGGGGAGGACCGCGTTAGCGCGTCCGACGGTCGTCGCCTTCCGTCCCCGCCCTCCGTTGATTCCGCGTCGGGGCGACCCGTAGCCGCCCGAGACATGCACCAGAGCGCGACCAGCGGTCCCCATGCGACTTCCCTCCATCGTGATCCCGATGGATCAGTCCGACCCCTTCCCCGCCGTCGTCGTCAGGCCGCCAGACGCATCTGCGCCGCGGACTTGTCCGCGATGCGCTTCTGCGTCCTGTTGATCGCGCTCGTCAGCGAACGGATCCAGCCGGCCAGACCTCCGGTCGGGCGCTGGTTGCCCTTGGCCCGGTGCTGCACGAGGCGCCACACCCCGTCGTTCCCCTGCTGGAACTCGGCGGTCGAGCGGTGCGTGCCCTTCGCGGTGCGCAGCGAGAAGATGCGGGTGCGCATGGTGACGCAGGCGTGGGCGTAGCCCGCGACGCAGTGTCCCATCTCGCGTCCCTCGCGAGCCAGCGCCGCGCCGTCGCACAGCTCGGTCGCCGAGGCGACGGGCGTCGCGTGCTCGGGGAGGAGCGGCGTCCACGACAGCGTCAGCGCCTCGGCGTTCCCGAAGTCGGCGTTGGCGTGCCACCGCGCCGAGAGTCCGTTCAGGGCCGTCCAGCCCAGGTTCGGAGTGCGGGCGACCGCATCCTCCGCGCGGTGGAGCGCGTCGAAGGCGTCGGCGATCAGGCCGATGTTGAAGGCCTGGTCCTTCACCAGCTTGCGCCGACGCGCCGCACGACCTCCGTCGAGGATCCCTCCGAGATACAGGGGCAGGAGCTGTCGACGCTCCTCCGACAGGAGGGCGATGGTCCGCAGGAAGGTGCGCGGGGCGGTCTCCGCGCGCAGTTCGGCCATCCGGTTGAGGACGGCCACCGCTCCCGCCTTCGGATCGGCACGGCCCGGACACAGCACGTCGCCGAACATGCCCAGCATCTGGTCGCTGTTGACGCCCAGCGCACCCTCGACCAGCTGGCTGACGGCGGCGATCTGCGGATCGGTCATGCGCAGCATCATCCGCCAGACGGCGGGCTTCAGTCCCGACCGTTTCAGCGCCGCCGGCCCGTCCGCGACGATTATCGCCAGGCGGTTGCGGTCACGCAGCAGCATGTCGTCGTTCGCGGCCTTCGGGACCGCGACGCAGCCGGCGGTTCCCGCGTCACGCAGTTCGGGGTCGGACCACGCCTTGATCAGTCCCGGGAGGAGGATGATCGCGGGACGATGCGTCCGGATCATGGCGCCGATGCCGGCGTCCCTGCCGTCGGAGAGCAGGACCTTCCAGGATGCCGCGATCTCGTCGTACTGGCGGGTCGTCGCCTTCCGTCCGAACGCCGCGATCGTGGCGCGGGCGATGGGTCCGTCGTAGAAGTCGGCCCACATGAACGAGTTGATCAGCTTGGCGCAGCCGACGCTGCCCCGCGAATAGCCGAGCGACGATACGCGCAGACGACGTCCCAGCGAACGGGTCTCCTCCTGGAGCACCTGATGCGCGAGGCTCCGCAGCTGCGCGTCGCGGTCGTGGCGATAGCCGAGGAACTCGTCCTCCGGCACGTCCCTGATCGAGGACGCGTCGACCCTGGCGAGCAGACGTCGCGATGCGGGCGACAGACGCCCGTCCACGGGAACGCCCGGCAGGCAGGCCTCGATCAGCGGCACGTACGCCGCGTCGCCCGTCTCCAGCCCGGCGAACAGCGAGGGAGGGAGCACGTGGGCGTGGCGGCACCATTCCGCGTCGATCATCAGCGGAACCTCCGCCGAGCGCCCCTCCTTGTCGACGACGGCGAGCCGTTCCCCGTCACGCCTGGAGAGCGTGTAGCGCCCCATCAGGGTCACCGACCCGTCATCGCCCCGCACCCATGCCTTGGGCGAGGGCACGTGCTCGATCGCGGCGAAGGCCTCCGAGGCGAAGATCGTCTTGTGCATGGTGCCCTTTTCGTTCTGCGTAGTGGTCATACCACCGCAACCCATGCCCGATAGGGGCCGCAGGCCCCTATGACGGGTGGCGCTCCGACGCCATCCGGAGCCTTCCACGAAATAAATCGCGAATCGCCGCTTGACGCCGTGACGATTCGATACGATCATGGCGGACATGTTCAGGAACTCATCTTCGACGACGTCCAGTAACTCGACCATCTAGGGTCGGGCGCCACGTCGCGTCCGGCCCGAACGGGGAGGACGCAGCGAAGATGACCAGGAGCACACGGCTCCCACACCATCCGAACAGACGACCTCCTCGCATAGTACACGCTGCCTTAGCTCAGTGGTAGAGCATCCGCCTCGTAAGCGGGAGGTCATAGGTTCAAGTCCTATAGGCAGCACCATCCACCGCGGTCCCCGAACGGATCGCATCATGCGAAGCGCGGCCATGCCGCCAGGAGGTGCAACGATGTCCCGTAACGCAAGACCAGTCAGCCTTCAGGCGGCCCTCGTACTGCGACGCGCCCAGGTGGCCAGGGAGCGCATCGAGGCGGCCTCCGCCGCCGCGGCATCGACCTCGCGTCCGTCCCGCCCCGCATTCTCGTTCACCTCGATCTTTGGCTCGCGCAAGCAGGCTTCGAATGATCAGGCAGAAGTGGAAGTCCGAAAACGGGCGGCATGACGAAGCAGACATAAAAACGAACAAAGTCGAAATCAGCGCTTGCGCAAATCGGAAAAGGACTTCAGATAGAATACGACGCCGGATGATGATGCTGCCGTAGCTCAGTGGTAGAGCGCATCCTTGGTAAGGCTGAGGCCGTGAGTTCAATCCTCACCGGCAGCACCATCATCCGGTGTCGAGTTGCTTGATAGAAACATGGCCGAGTGGTCTAAGGCAGCGGTCTTGAAAACCGCCGGGGCGGTCAAACGCCCCCCTGGGTTCGAATCCTCAGTGTTTCCGCCAAGCATCAGACCCGCGGAGAGTTGGCAGAGTGGTCTAATGCACTGCACTCGAAATGCAGAGGGCCCGCAAGGGTCCCCAGGGTTCGAATCCCTGACTCTCCGCCAGATTTCAACTGGCTTGGTGATCCTGCGGGATCATCCATGGAACGGTGGCCGAGTGGTCGAAGGCGCACGCCTGGAAAGCGTGTAGGCCCGCAAGGGTCTCCAGGGTTCGAATCCCTGTCGTTCCGCCAGCAAGGGGAGGACGTCGATCGCGCCGCATGGTCGCCGATCCGTCCTCGCCCCATACGGTTCCGGAGGGCTGCGTGAGTGGTCGAAACGATCGGTTTGCTAAACCGACGGGCCTCGCAAGGGGTCCCAGGGGTTCGAATCCCCTGCCCTCCGCCATGATGGCGCAGCCTCGATCAGATCGGGTTGCCGTTCTGATCGCAGTAGCCGGATATCGCCACCCCGGGGTTCCTGGGATCGACGTATATGCAGTTCACTATGCAGTTGCCCTTGGGTCCCGGCGTGCAGGTCTTGCCCGGCGTCGGGCTCGCCGTCTGCGGCGCCCATGTCCGATTGTAGGCGTAGTAGACCGACGAGCGCGCATTCCCGATGACCGCCGATGTGCGGAAGCAGCCCGCGTTGCCGCCGGGCACGGACGCCACGTCGTTGGCGACCGGTATCGCCGCGAGGCCGCTCTGCCGCGAGATGGCCTGGCAGACGGCCTCCGCCCTGGTGCCGAGCTCCATGAGCACGAGGCTCGTGCGACCCCCGCTGCTCACGACCTGGGCGGTGTAGGTCTCCGGGACCGGTCCCGTGGTCGGGTTGGACGGAAGGCTTCTGAGGAAGCGCGGCATCAGAGTGCCGAGGGAAGTGCCGGCCGTGAAGGTCTGACCCGTCTTCATCTCGTACATCTGGATGGCGTTCGAGATCTGCGCGATCTGCGAGATGGTGGCAGCGGCCCTGGATTCGTTTCCGGCCGACGTGAACCTATCCCCGAGGTAGAGGGCGCCGGCGACCGCCAGTCCTATGAAGAGGATGACCCCGATGATGCCGATGAGCACGTTTGACATGCGACCCTACCCCCCGAACGGACGTGCGAAGGGACGCCGGTCGCGAGGACCCTACACCTGATCCGAAGTATCGCCAACGACTTCCTTCGTCGGGGCCCTGAGTGCCCGGCCCGTGACCGCGAGCCAGACGATGCGCGTGCATATGAACGCCATGCTCCCCAGGAACATCCAGAGGACGATCCTGTCGAAGGGTTCGCCTATCGGACCCGACAGCAGGCCCAGCACCAGATGGAACGCCAGTATCGCCGCCAGCATGACCAGGCCGGCGATCGCCCTGAACAGTTCGTCCGTGCCGCGTTCGGCGAGCGTGCTCATGGGCGTCTCTCCACGATTCTGGTCCCCAGCGGTTCATCGGCCGTCAGAAGGCGTCCGGTCTCGTGGTTCAGCGGCACGACCCCGTGAAGCGAGGGGATGTTGTAGAGCCTCGCCGAGAAGTCCGGGCAGGCGAGCGGCTCGCCGACGTCGACCACCCTCGAGCGCTCGCATTCCCTCACGCACCATTTGTTGTGGTGATCTGGGACGTCGGGCTTGGCGTGACCGCCCTCCCACGTTCCCGTGTCCCGCGGCGCGACGCCGGTCTCGTGATCGGCCCCGTATGCGATGTCGTCATCGTCATCGGACAGCTGGACGACCCCGTCCGGTGCGTGTCTGCGCCCATTGAGCCCCCACGCCTTGTCGCAGCGACAATCGCAGAGGCAGGCTCGCACCGGTCCCGGCCTGCCGCCACGGACGACGCTGAGGAGAAGCGGCGTCACTTCTCCGCACACGGGTAGCGCTTGGACAGCACGAGGAAGACGACGCTCCTCGCGGACTTCTGCAACGAGGGCGGGTTCTCCTCGAGATACGCCGAGACGTCCGAGACGATCGATTCGTTCGACAGGCCGGATTCGGGCAAGCAGATGGGATATCCAGGACCGATCGTTCCGCTGATCCTCACCGCTCCCACGAACCCCGCCATGTATCCCACGCAGCTGGGGTTCGCGATCGATCCCGAGATGCTGCCGTCGAAGCACTGCTTCATCAGATCGAGCGAGGATGGACCCCCGGCCGGCGCCTGACTCTGATCGGGCTGGAGATAGGTTGGTCTCTGCAGCGGACCGGACTGCGCGGCACGCGCCGGGATCGGCTCGGCCGCGGCCGGAGCCGCGGCCGCACCGGCCGTCGAGACCTTGTTCGCGGCTCCCTTCGCCGGCCTGCGGTCGGGGACGGCCACGTCGGCGTCGTTGCGCGCGCCCTCCACTCTGGGAGGAAGGTTGAGCGCCGGCGTCTCGATCCGCTGCTGCCGCAGTCGAGGATCGACCTGCTTGAATCCTTCGACACGCATCTGCGCCTGGGCCGCACCCGACGTTCCGACCATCATGGCGGTCGCGAGTAGGAGACCTGTTCTGTTCATGCTGTCTGCACCTCTACGGACCATGCGGCCCTTGTCCTTCGATGTTGATAACACGGTGGTGTGGACGGTGCGAGCGTTTTGCACCGTCCACCGGGTCCTCAGTCCATGCGACGCAGAAGCGCCGTGCTCTCCCGCGTCACCTCCATCATCCTGACGGGATCGGAATGGACGGGCACGTCGCTCGCCTTGACCGACATCGCCTTGGCGATGTCCTCCCGATCGCGCGCCGTCGTCACGTCGTCGACGATCCAACGCCCGATCCCGTCCAGTCCCTTCCGTCGATCGCCGTGATCGGACGAGGCCTCGCGCGGCGGAAGGGCGACGTGCGACCATATGGCACCGGGGCTCTCCAGACCGATGGATGCGGTGATGCCGTAGGGCGTGTATCCCCTGTGCAGCACGGTACCTAGCCAGGGCATCCTCGGAAGATCGTCGGCACGTGTCGCATGGACGTGCATCGCCCTGCCCGAGGCATCGCTCCGGATGCGCACCGTCGCGTCCAGCGCGATCGCGGCCAGGATGGACGCCGCATCGTCGTCGCCGCCCACGACGATCGTGGCCGGGGTGCGGCGCAGCAGCACGGCACGGGCGAGGACCATGCCGTCATGGACGTCCGAGGGGGACAGGATGGCGGCGACGTGCTCGTCCCCGCAGAACGAGAGGGCCTCCACGAGATCCCCGGCGATCCGGATGCGATCCTCCGTCGCCATCGCGACGATGCGTGCGAACTCCATCGACGCACGTTCGCAGTCCCGGGCCTCGTTCGTCAGCAGACCGACGAGCGTGCCTCTTCGATCGTCGGCGATCGTCATCGCCGCTCTGCCGATCATGGGAAGGTCGACGACGCCGCGATCGTCGCGGACGGCTCCACGCGCGACGGCGCTGGACGAGAGGACCTCGGCCAGTGCGATCATCAGGCCGTTCGCACCCGATCCGCCGCCGTCCATGCGCCCGGGCATCAGGATCTCGGCGATCGCGCTCGCCGCATCGACGATGCCGTGGGGCATCATGTCGGGATGGAGGGGATTGAAGGCCGACGACCCCGCGTCCCTCGGATCGATCAGCAGACGGTTGTCCGATCTGATCCATCGCTCGCCGATCATCGCTCGGACTCCACCCGACGGGTCGTACACGAGGACGTCCGTGTTCGGCACCTCCCTGACGGCGTTGGATGCGAACGCATCGCGATGATCCTGCGAGCTTCCGCTATGGACGATCAGCTCGCCCGCGCGGGCACGTCTCTCCGTACGGCGGAGCAGTCCCGCGTGTCCCAGGAGAAGACCCGCATCGAGCGGGATCTCCTTCGTCCGGTTTAGCGCGTAGGTGCGACGGACGAAGGGTGAGAAGCCCAGTCGGACCGTCTCGCCGAAATGGGAGGGTTCGGTCGCCAGGTGCACGGTCATCATGACGCCGTCGATCTCGTAGGACCAGTCGCCGTACTGGGAGACGCGCGTCTCCATCTGGTCGATCCTCCCCCTGTCCTTGCTCATCGCGTTGAGGTACGACAGCTGCGACAGCGGAATGGTGCGCATGAGACGGCGTCTCGAGGGCGAGACGTAGTGGATGGTCGCCTCGAACCTTCCCGGCTCGATCTCGATGTCGTACATCCCGTTCCTGAGCGAGCTCAGCGTGAGCAGATCCAGCAGATCGCCCTTCCGCTCCTCGTCGGGCGGCACGGGAGCCTCGTCCACGCCCCTGTCGGTCGCCGCCGCACGTCGTCTCAGCTCGTTCTCGCGATCGGTTCTGGCAGGGGCGTCCACCTCGAGCAGAGACTGGTCGGCCACCGGATCCGAATCGTCCAGGGTGATGGTCACGACGGGGAGGAAGTCCTCGCCGACGCGTCTGTCCTCGATGGACCATCTGACGTCGACGTCCTCGATCCTCGCACGGTCCTCGACGGTGGCGGCGGCCCTGATGGATGCCGCCAGGGCGTGGAGCGAGACGCCTCGCGCGTCGACGCCGTGATCGAACCGCGCTCCCCTGCCGCTGTAGAGCATCACCGTACGTCCTTCGGGACCGGAGGGTCCGGCCATGAACGATCCGGAATCGAGAGTCAGGGCGTATTCCACGCAGGCGACGAGCTGCGCGTCGTGACTGATCCGCGTGTGGTCCGGCTCGCCCGCCGACAGGCGGGTGGCCTCGTCGATCGGCACGGGATCGGCCAGGAAGTCGGTCCAGTGGCGTCTTCCGACGTTTCTGGCCACGACGTCGAGGCATGACTGGTGGGAGGTCCCCTCGCTTCGCGAGAGGTTGCGGGCGGCGCGTTGCGCGGCCGCGATCATCTTCTGACGGGAATCCATGACGACGTTCTCCTGGCCTTCGGGTCGTACCGTCCACTCGCACATCCACTGGCCTCGGAGGGTCGTTGGAATGGCATTGTCTCATCGTGTTCCATGCGGTCCTGTCGGGGTTCGTCATTGGTGGACGACGGGCCTCCGCGCGGCCCATGGATTCTTATCCCACCGTGTCATCACGCTGTCAAAGGCTTTCGCCGGGGGTATGGTCAGCGGTCCCGGCCGGAGCTACTCTCGGCCGTCATCCAGGGGGAACCATGAAGAGAACAGCACTCGTCGTCCTCGCGCTCGTCGCCTCCATCGGAACCGCGGCCGCGCAGAGCCAGCCCTTCGACATGAATCGTCTGAAGGGCGGGGTCGATCAGCTCGCCGTGATGGCGGCCGACGGCATCATGTCCAGGGGCGACGTGAACCGCGACGGCGCCATCGATCTGCCCGAGGCCCGCAGGCTGGGTCGCATGATGGGGAAGTCCGGACCGGATCCCAGGAGCTGGTCCACGCTGGACATCAACAGGGACGGAGTCGTGTCCAGGCGCGAGTTCATCGACACCTTCCGCGTCGTGATGGCCCGCACCGGGACGGCGCAGCCGCCCTTCTGATCAGCCGGAGGCGCTCCGTGCGAGCGCCTTCGCGGCCTCGGCGGCGGCATGCTGCTCCGCCTCCTCGGCGAGCCCCTTCTCGATCATGGTCCGCACGCCGGCCTCGTCGATGGGCGTCTCGGCCTCGGCGTACTCCTGCCAGTTGTCGGCGACCTCCTCCAGGGACAGTCCGTGGCGTTCGAGATCCTCGAGGGAGGCTCTCCCGTATCCGGCCTCCCATTCCGCGCCGTCCTCGCCGCAGTCGAACCAATGGATGTCGGTGCCGATCCATACGCCGGGCTCCAGCGCCGTTCCCCACAGGTCGTCGTCGACCGAGTCGACCTCGTGCAGCTTTATGCCGCTCCGTGCCAGATGGGCGTTGTGCGTGCCGCCGCCGGGAAGCGGTACGCAGATGACGATGATCTCGTCGGCGTCCTCGCGGGCGAAGGCACGTTCGATCTCCTCGGCCATGTCGTCTCGGGTGGCCTGGCCGAGATGCCAGCGGAAGCATCGCCCGCCGTCGGTCGGCGCATCGGGCATCCAGCGACCGACGGCCTCCTCGTCCATGTCTCCGACGATCCTGAGGAGATTGGCCTTGAGCACTACCGGCTCGTCGGTCGGAGCCACGGTGGGATTCCTCATGATGAGGAGATCACCCTCGATCGGATGGTAGGCGGGGGGCTTCTCGCCCCATCCGACCCATGGCAGATCCGCGTCCGGTCTGATCAGCACGGGTCCGTCGAGGACGTAGGCGTTCCCGACGGCGTGGCCGGGCCAGCAGTCGCCCGTCCGGAGAAGTCCGCGAAGGCCATCGGATTCGCCACCCTGCGACGCCGTATGGATCAGCCGGCAGGATGCGGTCCCGTCCTCCAGGACCCGTTCGCACAGCAGCAGGTAGGGCAGATTGCCCCGCTGCCGCGCCATGAGGGCGTTGGCGAGCGGCTCGATCTGTTCGAAGGGCGCGTTGGGGAGGCACTCGGCCCAGATGATCGACTTCTCCATGAGCCTCTCGTCCCTGCCGAGATCCGGCCTCTCGTTCCACCTGAGGCGGCCCTCGTGGATGCCTCCCAGATGGTCCCTGCTCGTGAAGGACATGCCGTCGCGGGCGACCACCTCGTGCAGGAGGGCGGCGCACTGGGTGCTCCCTCCGTTGACGTGGAACATGGGGGTCCCCCACTTCCCGGTCAGGAAGCGCATGCCGGGTACGAAGTCCTCGTTGCGCACGCCGAATCCGATCATCCCTTTTCCTCCTCGTCGACGATGTCGCCATCGTCCTGCATGCGCGCCATGGAGCGGATCAGCAGGGCCGACTCTACGAGCGTGGTGATCGCCATCACCGCCAGGATCAGGCCGGCGATGACGAAGCCCGCGGCCGCGTCACCCATCAGCCAGGTCAGCATGAGCCCCGCCACGAACGAGAGGAGGGCCAGACGGGCCAACGCCCGCAGGACGGGAGCCCGCGAGGCGATGATCATGTCCCTGAGATCATCGTCAGGCCGCCACATCGCCGGATCCTCCTTCCACGGGCTCTAGGATCATGACGACCATGATCCCTTCCTTCGCGAGCGGGTGGCCTTCGGGGAGAAGGTCCTCGATGAAGCCGCGCCCGCTGTGGAGCACGCGGTGCGGACCCTTCAGGGTGCGGATGCGGATCGTCTCCTCCGTCATGCCCTCCTTGACCCTGGCTTCGACGGCGTCCACGTCGTCGTCGAGACGCGTCAGGATGGTGCGAAGCGCCTCCTCGTCGATGACGCTGACCTGACGCAGATCGAAGCTCAGATGCCCAAGGCGCCTGAATCCCTGAGGGATGGTCGTCATGTCCTCGTCGTAGCGGATCACCGCGTGGATGCGTCCGTCGGTCACCACGTCGATGCTCGTGCTCGCCGTCCTGACCGAGGTGAAGCCGTGTTCGCTCGCATAGCGCACGGCCTCGGCCTCGTTCTCGCGTTCGCTGGCTCCTCGGTAGATGTCGCCCTCGTCGACGTGGTCGGTGAAGCCGTCCACCCGGATCCAGTCGGTGATCACGCCCTTGCCGCTGGGCATGTCGATGACGACCGAGCGCAGAGCGTCGGGTTCGAGATCGGGGGCCAGGACGTCGGGACGCCGCACGCGGTTCCTGATGTCCTCCATCGTGATCTCCGGCCTGAGATAGAGCTCGGGGCACCAGTTCCTCATGCGCAGCGACAGGGTCTCTCCGCTGACGTGGTCCTGGCATTCCATGTGGGTGAGGATCGAACTGGTGTTGCCCGAGTCGATCGCGGACACGGCGTCGGCGATGCATTCGAGGCGATCGCGTCCGTCCTTGATCGCGAAGGACGCCATGATGAGGTGGACGGAGACCATCGAGTTGGACAGGCGGTCCGCCGTCTGCCTGACCGCCCAGTCCGGATCCGGCCAGCTTCCATCGGCCTGACCGAACATGCCGTTCCAGTGGACGATGTCGTTCATGCGACGGTTCGGGGTGGCGGCATGAGGGACGATGAGACCGGCATCGCGCAGAGCGAGCAGATGCTCGGCGAACGCCTTTCCGATCCGCTCGGCGATCGTCGGGTCGTCGTCGTTCCCGTCGATGTGCGCCTGGATGGCGCTCTCGATGAGCGGCAGACCGAGCCGGAGGCTCAGCGGGGTCACGGTGGTCATGGCTTCACTCCCGGAATGGTCGTCTGGTCGCGCAGCGCCTTGACGCGTGCGATCTCGGCGGGATCGTGCGCGACGGCGCCCTCGTTCATCTGGAGGTACAGATCGAGGAGCTCGCGCCTGTGTTGGAGCGCGTGGACGCTCATGAACATGCGGAGCTGACCCGTCATGGAGGTCATCTCGCGCCGCGAACCCTCGTCGAAGTCGGAGAAGAGATGGCCGCCGAACACGGGCACCTCGTTCTCGAGGAACCGTGTGATGGCGGTGAACCGCTGCTTTCCGTCGACGAGGACCAGGACGGGTTCGAGATCGCTCGGGAAGTCGGACCGCGGGGCGTCGTAGTTTGGCGAGTTCCAGACGATCGTCCGACCGTGCATGCCGCCGCGCAGCAGATGCTCGATGAAGGCGGTGCGCAGATGGTCGGTCCATACGTGGCCGCGCTGGAAGTCCGGATCGATGTCGAAGCCGCCCTCCTCGGCATGCTCCTCGACCCAGTGCCGCACGCGGCCTGCCGAGACGCAGATCTCGTACTTGGCTGATCCGATGTAGGGTGTGACGTCTTTCAGGGAGATCATCGTCTATGTCTCGGTAGAGGAGAGGATTGGACCGCGAGCAGCGCCTGCTCGGGGGTGAGATGAGGGTCTATCGCGGATCGGACCAGCAGTTCCAGGCCCAACCGTCTCCGCTGCTCCCGGATGCGCTCCAGATCCGTTTCCGACATGGCGCCCGCGATCTCGTCGGAGAGGCCCGCATGATCGGCCGACAGGATGCGGTTGCCGTCGAGCCACATCGCGATCCGTCTCGCCTGGCGCGCGTTCATGCCGACCTCATCCATCCCGTTCCCGGGACGAGGCGCGGGGAGGCCATCAGTTGAGCACCCTGGCGATGGAACGGCCGACCGCCTCGGCCATCTCGCACGGGACCGCGTTTCCGAGCTGCTTGAGACCGGCCGACCACTTGCCGCCGCGTCCGCCGCCGTCGGACGGCTCCGGAAAGGCGTAGTCGTCGGGGAAGCCCTGCATGCGGGCGGCCTCGCGCACGGTGAAGTGCCGATAGCGGGCATCGCCGGCGTCCTCGCCGTAGTCGATCATGTTCTCGCCCCCGGACACGCCGTGGTCTCCCGCGCGCAGCGTCTTGGAGGGGTCGTCGATCGCCGATCCGGTGTGTCCCTTGTAGGCCTTGGCCGCGCGAGGTGCCGCCTCGTGGTCGAGGATCCCCGGCGTCCCTGTCGGAGTCGGCTCGGGAAGACCGATCAGCGCGTCGCGGGTCGTGCGGTGCGCGATCAGCATCGCGGGCCGATCGAACAGGTCGCCCGCCGGCGCGCGGTTGTGCTTGCGCAGGAACGCCAGCCCCGCCTTGTCGATGTCCGGACGCACGATGCCGTGGCGATCCCAGTACGATCCCGTGATCCACTTGTCGCGCATCAGCTGTTCGGCCGAGTGCGTCGCCTGCGGACGCTCCCAGCGCGCGTCGATGTCGTCGCGCACGCCGACGACGAACACGCGGCTGCGCGCCTGCGCGGTGCCGAAGTCCGTGGCGGTCAGCTTCTCGACCGACACCCGGTAGGTCGGGACCGAACGCACCTTCTGCTCGATGCAGCGACGAAGGAACGACGCCTGCTCGCGCCAGTCGGGGATCGGCGGGCACGCGATCTCGGGGAGCGTGAGCGCCAGCATGATGTATTCGAGGTAGTCGGCATGACCCGACATGAGGCCCGGCACGTTCTCGAAGACGAACGCCCGCGGCCGCAGCGCGTTCACGTAGCGGAAGGTCGTCGGCCACAGGTTCCGATCGCCCTCGGCACCGGCATGCTTGCCGCCGATCGAGAAGTTCTGGCACGGAGGTCCGCCCGAGAGGAGATCCGGCTCGGGTGCGATGCCGTCGAGATCGACGTCGTTGGCGTCGGCCTCGACGACCTTCCAGTCCTGCACCAGACGATGTCCGAGACGCTGGTTGTGGCGGATGGTCTCACAGGCGTCGTGGTCCTTCTCCACCACGACCTCGTGATGGAAGCCCGCCTCGGCGAGGCCCAGTCCCAGGCCGGCGGCGCCGGCGAAAAGCTCGATAGAGCGCATCTTCAAATTACCTCCTCAGGGGATCGATGACGCGGGCGTGCCCGCTTGTCGCATCCTTCCCTTAACGGCAGTCGCGCGAGATGCCGTCCTTCAGACGCGGCAGGGGCGGGGAACATCGTTCCCCGCCCCTGCTTTCCTACCCGTGCCAACATGCCCGGAACGTCATCCATTCCGATCCTCTCGAACGAGAGGAGGTGTCATCTGTCTCCACCGCCCATCGCGCTCGCCGTCATCGCGCGCACCGACGAGATGTCCGCGATCTGCTGGGCCCTCCCCTTCGCCGGGATCACCATCCTGTTGTACGTGATCGACCTGAACCTCTTGGCGACGTCGCCGCCGTCGAGACTCGCGACGTGCTTGGTGCCGGCCTGACCGGAGGACTGTCCCAGCACCTCGACGACCTGATCCCGCGTCGCGGTCGGGTTCATCCTGACGTAGTGGGCGCCGTAGGCGGCGGCACGCGCGACGGCGAACGACGATCCGTTCTCCTCGGTCGCATCGAGCTGCGGCGAGGGCGTGTCGCCGTTCATCTGGAACGCCGTCCACTTGCGCATGCCCGCGTTGCCGGCGAAGTCCAGGTTCGGGTTGTTGCCGGTGACGGCGATCGCATACGGATCGCGCGCCGGGAACGGGACCGTCCTCGTCTTGTCGTTGTTCGTCCCCGCGAACAGGACGATGCCGAGATCCTCGGCCTTCTTCATGAAGGACCGCATGTTGGGTCCGTCCTGGGTGTAGAAGGCGGTCACGACCGTCCGTACGCCGTTGTCGTGGAACCACTCCAGGGCCTTCTCGGCGCCGGCGAAGTCGAGCGACATCCTGCGGTTGCCGTTGGGATCCCTCGGCCCCTGCTGGTAGAAGGCGTTCGCCGAGTAGACCGCGATGGGGACCCGCTTGTCGATCTCCCTGGACTGCTGCACGAAGGACGAGGCGACGACGTCGCCATGGGTGTGACCGGGAACCGCGGTCCAGTCGCCGGCCTCCTTCCCCTCTCCGATGAAGATCCGCTTCTCGATCGCGACGTCCTTGTAGCCCAGCATAAGCCTCTGGACGCTCGTGTCGATGATGCCGACCTTGACGGGCTGCGTCGGCGCGGTCTGCGCCGAGGCTCCGGCGGCCGCGAGTGCGGTCGCCATCATGGCCGCGATGGTGCTCTTCCTGACGCTCATGTTCGTTCCCCCTCCCTGGTTGTGGTCGTTCCGCCTCCCTTTCCCCGGTAGCGGAACGACCGGATCATCAGCACTTCGGAATGGTCTCCCATGCCGAGTTGTAGCTGGCCTTCAGCTCGACCTTGTACTGGCAGACGCGCGCGGCGTACTGGTAGGACGAGACGTAGACTCGGCTGTAGTAGACGACGCCGTCGATGATGTAGGTCTTGTCGCCGCTGTCGCAGGCCGGACCGCCGCCCGGGCTGCAGGACGCCGAGACGGTCTGCGCGACGCCGTTCGAGACGATGGTTGAGGAGCCCGTCAGAGTCCTTCCGCACGGATTGTCGTTGCCGTTGTTGAGCGCGGCCGGGTTGTTGAACCAGAAGCTCCCGTCCTCGCTCGTCTGGGTCTCGACGAACTCGTCCCTTGCGCTCCCCGCTCTGGTCAGCTTGTACCGCGGAGACATGGCGCAGAAGGTCGGCTTCGACGAGCAGCTCTGGGACTGCGTGGTCGATACCCCGCGCGCGTTGCACACGTCGTTGCCGACGATCGTGCCGTCACCGCGCTGGCACTGGGCCGTACGCGTCTGGGATCCGTTCGTGCAGGTGCCGTAGCCGCCCCAGTTCACCGCGGTGTAGGTCCAGGGATACGAGCAGGCGTCGTACGTCGGGTTCGCACGGCCGCAATACGTGCCGCTGTCGACCATCTCGCCGGTCTCGTTGCGGCGGCAGTTCCAGTAGTGCGGCGCCTGGTTGTTGGTCTGGCATGCGCCGACCCCGCCGTCACCCAGGGTGTAGGTGTACGTGCACGAATCGTAGGTCGGGTTCGGGCGACCGCAGTAGGCGGCGCTGTCGACCTGGGCCCCGTCCTCGTTGCGCACGCAGCGCCAGTAGTGCGAACGGTTGGTGCCGTTGCACGCGCCGACGCCCGCGTCCTCCAGACGATAGGTCCAGGGGTACTGGCAGGCCTCGTAGGTCGGATTGGACCGGCCGCAGTAGGTGGCGCTGTCGACCTGCTCGCCCGTCTCGTTGCGGACGCAGCCCCAGTAGTGCGGCGCCTGGTTGTTGGTCTGGCACGCGCCGACGCCCGCGTCGCGCAGGCTGTAGGTGTACGTGCACGAATCGTAGGTCGGGTTCGGGCGTCCGCAGAAGGTGGAGCTGTCGACCTGCGCGCCGTCGAGGTCGCGCACGCAGCGCCAGTAGTGCGGACGGTTCGTGCCGTTGCACGCGCCGACGCCCGCATCCTCGAGATGATACGAGCACGACGCGTAGTTGGCGCTCGTCTGCGATTCCGTCAGTCCGACCCCGCGACCGGTGCACTCGCCGTCGGCGACGATCTGACCGCCGTCGTTGTTGCGCACGCACTGGTACTGGCGGGTACGGGTGGCGGAGGCCGAGCAGCCCGAGCTCCAACCCGACCAGCCGGACACGGATCCGCCGGGGCTGTAGCTGCATCCGGCGTACTGACCCGAGGTCTGGCTCGCGGGAGGGCGGGCGGCGGCGTTGCACGACGAGTCGGCGACCGTGGCGCCGTCGAGGTCGCGACGGCACCACACGCTCTGCGTGCGCGTCGCCGAATTGGAGCACGACGAGGACCAGGCGCCGAAGCCGCCCTGGGCCCAGCTGTACGTGCACGAGCCGTACTGCGGGGCCGACTCGCTCGTTCCGGGCTTGGCCTGTCCGCGGTTGGTGCACTCGGTGTCCGCGACGCGGTCGCCGTTCGAGCGCTGGCACCAGACGTCGCGCGTGCGCGTGGCGCTGTTCGAGCAGGAGCTGTTGTAGGCGCTCCAGGCGGCGCTCCTGAACTCGTAGGTGCACGAGCCGTACTGCGGCGAGGTCTCGGACACGGCGGCCTTCGCGACGCCGGCGGCGGTGCAGGACGAGTCCGGCACGACCTGGCCGCCGTCGTTCGAGCGGATGCAGCTCGCGGACCGGCTGCGGGTCGCGTTGGTGTCGCAGCCGCTCGACCAGGCGCTCCATGCGCCGTAGTCGTAGCGGTAGCTGCACGAACCGTAGCGTGCGGCCGTCTCGCTGGATGCGGGTCTGGACGCCGCTCCGCACGCGGCGTCCTCGGCCGCCGAGCTGGGATAGGTCTGGCCGTCGAACTTGCGCTCGCAGGTGACCGTCTGGGTGCGGACGGCGTTCGTGGAGCAGTCGGACGACCACGAGCCGAAGCCGCTCTGCGTCCACTTGTGATCCGTCGTGTTGCAGGACGACACCTGGGTCACGTCGCGGTTGTAGCCGAGCGCGTCGGCGTTGCCGGATGCGACCTCGTCGTAGTCCGGACGATCGCTCGAGCAGAAGCGGTAGTCGCCGGCCGACAGGATCACGTTGGTCCCGCCGCCGGTGCGCTGGCAGTAGGGGCTGAACCTCTGGTTGACCTTGCCGCAACCCACGCGCCCCACGGGGTACGGGTTGATCGCGACCGGCGTCTGCGCGACGGGAGGCTTGACCCAGTCGTAGCCGCAACCCGAGTACACCGTGCACGGCGAACCGAAGTCGGCCGGCCTCGGGCCCGACGAGGCGTTGCACATCGCGTCGGGCTCGGGGAGGCCGTAGCCCGAACCCGAGAAGTCGTAGTCGGCGACGTTCTGGCACTGGTACGTCGTGGTGCGCGTGCCCGGGCCGCAGGTCGACGAGCAGCTTCCGACCTGCTGGAGCCACGAATAGGAGGCGTCGACGGTCGAGCTGGTCGGAGCGGATCCCAGAGGAACGCGGAAGGCGGGCGTCGTCTGCGCCGATGCCTTCTCCGGCATCGCGACCGCCATGGTCAGCAAGGTGGTCGCACCCATAAGGGCGGCGATAGTCGACTTCATCCGTGTTACCCCCGCACGCCCGATAGGGCTCGTCCGGCGGTCATAATGCCCGATCATCGTCCCCGGATCAATGATCCCGTGGGGGTTTTCCACATGTCGCGCCGTAATCCCGGATGGTTCGGACGCGTCAAGGGAATTGGTATCATCGGACGGGGAAGCGTCGTCTGCTTCCGAGAGATGACGGATCTTGCCGCAACCCCTTGCTTTCCGGCTGTTCCATGATGTCGTCGGGATGGATTCTATCGTCATCGTCGCGGATTGGTATCATCCGCGCGATGATCTCGGAAGGCCGGCGATGCATGCCGCGCGATCAGTTTGGATCGACGGATCGCGCCGTTCAACTGCCGATGGAGGGTGTCATGACGATCGTCGAGCCTTGCAGGACGGTGGCGCATCCCTCCCACCACGCCGTGTACGAGCAGTAGACGGTGGGACGGACGTCCAGGACGTCGATGCGGTCGATGGCCGGATGCGCCTCGAGACGTCCGACCGCTTCGGAGGCGAACGCCATGTGACCCTCGTCGAACACCGTGCCCGGGCCTCCGTTGTTCGTACGCCCGGCCGCGTGCATGCACGCGAGATACGCGTCCCGCGCGATCGCGAGGATCTCGATCACCGTGGCGGGCCGCTTCAGCGACGCCTGGAGGATGGTGAACCGGGTCTCCTCGTCGCGTGGCCAGACGTCGGCGACGATCCGGACCTCGCCGACCACGGAAAGGACCGCATCGAGATCCTCGTCGCCGGTCGGCACCCGCGTCTCGCCGGCTTCACGGGAATCCCTTGCCGTCTCCCTCATCCGTTCGCGGATGTCCTCGTCGGTGTCGTCGATCTGGTACAGCCATGCGTCGACGCGCATCAGGGACCCGAGCCCATGCTCGTCGGCGTTGCCGGTCGTGATGGTGATCGCCTCGTCCTCCTCGGCGGCCTCCTCGCGCAGCGTCGGAACGACGTGCGCGGGGACGTGGAAGCCCTCCGCCGAGAGGGTCTCGAGCCAGTCCGCGCACTCGGCGGGATCGCCGAACGTGCGCATCGCCCCGGCCAGGGGATGATCGATGGCGACGAGTTCCCTCGACTCGATCATCGCGTACATGACGGCCATCTGCTCGGCCGCCTGTTCGGACGTGATGCGGCCGTCGATCAGAGCGGCCATGTCGGGGCCGGGGATCGGGACGCGCCCGCGCTTCGCCGCGACGTGCACGACCCATCCCTCCTGGCTCTCGTAGACGTACGCGTCGGAGCGCCAGTCGTCGCTGGAGAAGCGGCAGTAGGACATCAGGCGGCCTTCAGCAGTTCTTGGGCGCGATCGCTGATCGCGTGGAGACGACGTGCCTTGCGAGCACCGATCGTGGAACGCGCGTCCATGAGATCGAATTCGGGGCCGAAGCGTCCGGATCCGAACTTGGAACGTCCGTAGCGTTCGAACAGATCGACGATCCGCGCGGCCTCCCGCTCGTCGAGCGGGACGTCGGTTCCATGCTCGCAGAAGGCGTCGAGGCGCTCGCCATCGTCCATCCACGGCGCAGAATTGCCGGGCCACCATTCGTCGCCGTACAGGCTGGAACCATGCTCGTTGAGCAGGGTGGCGTAGCGTTCCACCGTTCGGGCGTTCAAACGCGTGGTCTTGTCCTCGTCGCGCATCGTCGGTCCTCTTTCAATCCGGGTAGGTGACACGGTAGCACCACATGCCTGCATCTCCGCGCGCGGCGGCGACGCGGTGTCTGTGATGTCCGTCCTCGATCCGTCCGTCCATCAGCAGTATGGGTGGGCAGGTCGCAGGATCCATCGTCGCGTATCGACGCTCCCTCGATGCGACCGGGCGATTGCCGTCCCCTGGCGATGGCTCGATCTGGTCCATCGGCAGGTGGACCAGGACCGCCGAGCAGTCCCTGAAGTGTTCGTGGACCATCTCCCGGCAGATGTCGCCCACGGCCCATTCCTCGACGTAGTCGGCTATGGCGTCCGCGTCGTCGAGGGTTGCCGCGAATCCCTCCGGTGGCGCTCCGGTCACGGCGTGATTCCGAAGAGCATCGCGTATACCGCTCCCACCAGGGAGCTCGTCATCAGGTTGCTCGTGATCGTCCACCGGAGCCAGGCGGGGCTCCTCCGCGCCGGTGCGGACGTCATCAGGTCGACGACCGTGTAGATCAGGGTGCCGATCACGGCGGTGCCGAGAGCGAGCCGCACGCCCGTGACGCCATGCTGGAACGCCAGGAGCGCGAGAAGCCCTATGAGAACCGGGGCGACCAGCACCCGCACCATGATCACCGTTGGCCCTCCTTGGCCCGGCGGAAGGACGTGGGATGATGGAAGCCGTGCTTCTCGGCCTTGATCCGGTCGTTCGTGATCTGGACGGGGACGGGGCCGTCGCTGCCGAGCACGCCGCTCCGCCACATCGCGATCTCCTGGAAGGCGGTGACCGGATCCATGGCCTTGGCGAAGCCCATCGCCCCCAGTCCCGCCTGATCGATCGACCACGGCTTGTCGCGGTTCTCGTAGGTCACCGCCTCGGGGTCGTAGGCCAGGATGGTGATGCGGTTCTCCAGGATGGTGTCCCGGGGGCGCCCCGTCAGCTCCTTCGGAACGAACCACCTGGAGAGCGACAGGAGCTCGACATCGTAGTGGATCTGTCCGGTCGTCTTGTCGAACTGGGTGTCGGCACGACGATCGTCGTATCCCTCGACGATCCCCAGACCATGCTTCTGCGCGAAGGAGCGGAAGGCCTCCTCGCTCCAGATCCAGTGGTCCTCGGAGGGGCGGCTGGGCCAGCTGTTGGCGTGGCTGCGATGGATCAGGATCCCCGAGCGAAGCACGCCGCACAGCACCACGTGTCCGGCGCTCATGCGGTACTGACCGTCCGTGCCCTGGTACTCGACGTTCGCGTTCGGGACACGGTGCGAGTCGTACATCATGCGGCTGTACCGGCTGGCCTCGCCGAAGTGGAACGTCGGACGCCGGCGTTCGAGCCCCATGGCGTCATGCACCTCCCGATGGGTCATGCGGCTATTGCCGTTGCGCAGGAACACGACGGTCTCGTCGAGACCCCATGCCATTCCCGAATCGTAGTAGTCCTTGCCGCCGATGATGCGCATGTCTCGTCTCCTCCGACCGGCGTCAGCGCGCCAGTTCCTCTCTCATGATCCGCCGCATCTCGGCGGCCTTGCGTCTGCGCATCTCGCGCGAGACGCGTCTACGTGCCAGCGAGCCGCGCCAGCGCGCCGGCCCGCGCCTGTCGTAGTCCCTTCCGCAGAGCGTGCAGGACCAGAGAGACGCCTCGGCTCCGTCGTTCTCCATGACGAGCACGGGAGCTCCGCATCGCGTGGGGCAGACCGGAGCCTCCTCGGCCCTGACCGGCACCGGCCTCGCCTGGGAGCCGTCGAGCCAGAATGCCGACGGAACCTCCGCGGCGAGTCTGGCCTCCTCGTTCTCGGAGGCCAGCGCGATCGCCGCGATGGTCTCCGAGATGTCCGGAACCGGCGCATCCACGACGCGCACGACGTGATGCGCCGAGGTCACTGCGTCAGTCCTGCGCCGCGTCGGCGTCGTCGGGTCCGATCTGGACCTCGAGCTTCCAACCGGCGTCGACGAAACGACGGAAGACGCTCATCATCGTGGTCCGCACGACGTCGCTGTCGGACACGTCCATGTCCTTGGGCGGCGTCATCGCGACGCTGATCGCATGGCCGCTGTCGAGCGCGGTGAGCGTCGCGTTCTGGAACTCGTCGGCCTGCCTGGATGCCGGAACGCCGAAGCGGAAGGTGATCGGACCCTCGGAGGGCCAGTCGATCTCCTTGCGTCGACGCGCGATCTCCTCCTTCAGCTTCTCCTCGCCGCCGGGCACGATGATCGCCCGGTACTGGTCCCAGGTGAGGCCCAGGGCGTCATGGAGCTCGGCGTGCTGGTCCAGCTGTTCGTCGTGCCAACGCTCCGCCCAGTCCTCCAGGCGGTCGATGGTGGGACGCTCCGCCCCGGCGAGGACGGCCGCCATGTAGGTCGGATAGGAATGGCGTTCGGCGGGATGCGTCATGTCGTGTGCGTTCCTGTTCATGGGTCGGTGCGTATTGGATGCGGTGCGGTCCGACGTCAACGGAGCCGGTCGAAGACCGAACCGAACGTGGGGTCGAACATCCGTCGGTAGTTGCGGTCGAGTCCGGCGTCCGTCATGCCCGCGAGATGGTCGCAGATGACGCGCATGCGCGCCGTCTCGTCCTCCGCGGCGTCGAAGAGCTGCCAGATTGGACGCGGCAACAGGTGCTGCGGGTCGTGCCGGTAGTAGGCGAACAGGTCGACGATCATCTGCTGCCCCTTGAAGCGCAGCTGCTGCACGGCCGGTGCGCGGATCACGCGCTTCATGACGAAGCGCTTCAGCGCGGTGAGGAGCCGTTCCGCGTTCGGACGGATCACCACCTCGTGGCGATACATCGGCGACTCGAAGCCCTCGCGCCTGCGGGCGGTGACGTTCGAGATCATGTAGTGGACGATCTTGCCGATCTCGCTCTTGGTCGCCGTGTCGAACAGGCGATCGAGGAACGGCTCGAAGCGGCCGCCGCTCAGGGTGCCGAAGTCGTCGGAGGTCGAGAGGTACTCGTTCCACAGACCGATGTCGATCCGATCGGGACCCGAGACCAGGTCCTCCTTCGTCACCATGCCCAGGATGATGGCGTCCTCGAGATCGTGGACGCCGTACGCGACGTCGTCGGCGCGGTCCATGATCGTGCAGAGGAAGGCCTTGGCCTTCGTCGCCACGATCTGCTCCTGGTCGTTCGTGGTGAACGGCTCGAACAGCCAGTTCACCACGTCCGCCTCGGTGTCGAGATAGCACTTGGGCGGCTCGTGCCAGGCATGGACGAGCAGGGCCTTGCCGTTGATGGGCGAGATCGAGTCCTGCATCACCTCGGGCTTCTCGACCATCGAGTAGGGGACCGGATACTTCAGGGCGCCGAGCAGCGTCGCGCGGGTGAGGTTGGCGCCACGACGTGTCGACGAGCCCTCGACGAGCTTCGCCATGAGACGGATCGTCTGGCCGTTGCCCTCGAACCCGCCATGCTCGCGCATGGCGTGGTTGAGGGCCACCTCGCCGCCGTGACCGTAGGGCGGATGACCGATGTCGTGGATGGCGCTGATCGTCTCCATCAGACGCTCGGTCGGCAGCATGTCGACGACCTGTTCGCAGGATGTCGCGCGCAGCTGCTCGACCATGCCGAGCGCCACCTGGCCCACCTCGAGGGTGTGGGTCAGCCGGTTGCGCTGGAAGGCGCTCTCGTTGAGGCCGAGGATCTGCACGACGCCCGAGAGGCGGCGGAAGGATTCGCTGTGGACCACCCGCGCGTAGTCGATGCCGTAGTGACTGCGGTGGTCACCGTCCTTGGCGACGTGCGCGTGCATGCGCGCGGTCCACACGTCATCATCCAGCATGCCCATGCTTGTTTTCCTTGTCCGGTCGGTGTTCAGATGCCCGAACGACATCCGCGCGAAGCGCTATCTGCGGAACGTGCCCGTCTCCGCGCAGAAGTCCCGCCAGGGGATCTTCTCGCCGTTCCTCCCCCTGAAGCCCCACGCGTTGTACTTCGGCCCGTGTTCGAAGATGGAGATCGGCAGTCTGCCGGTTTCGAACGACACGCGGTGGAAGTCCGTCGCCCTCCTCTCCACGATCTCGCCCGGACCGATCCAGCGACGACCCTCCGGCCTGTCCTCGAAGTATCCGTTCTCCACGCAGATCGTACGGTTGTCCCAGGGATGGTCGTGCTCCTCGTTGTCCGCATCGGGACGCAGGAACCGGTGCACGTAGCGGGCGGATCCGTCCGCCCGCCGCTCGATCAGCCACTTCTCCAGATAGGGCCCGTGGACGTCGTGGTCGAGCGTCTCGTCGGGCTCCCTTCCCAAGGCCATCGCGACCATATCCTCGATCTGCACCGCCGTCAGCGGCTCCCAGCCCAGTCTCATGCCTTCGTCTCCACTGGTTCGTCCTCGACCACACCCTCCGCGCGCAGCGCGTCCATCAGAACGGTCATGTCCTTGCTGCATGCACCCATCTCGGTGAGCGCCGCGATCGGCTGTCCGAGCGTCATCCTCGCCATGACCCTGCCTTCCCGTCTCACGATCATCGTCCTCGCCAGCGCGAAGGCCGCGGCCGTCGACGAGTCGGAGAACCGCATCGTCAGGCTCGTGGCATCCTTCTCTCCCGAGGTGGCGGTCATCGCGATCGCGGGCGCCTGGTCGAAGGACACTCTGACGGGATACGCCGCGTTCCTCGCAAGGCCTCGCCATCTCCCATCGGACATGACGATGTAGACGGACTGGGGCCTGGTCTCCCGATCGATGCCGAAGCGCATCGTCGTTCCGGTGCGGAACCGCCCCATGACGAAGCATTCGGCATCGTTCTCGGCGTCGATGACGATGCTCCAGCCTCCCGAGGTGCCGTAGGTGACGTACGTCGACGCCGGCGCATCGTACTCGGGAGCGGATCCGCTCCGATCGCCCGGAGCGACGCGATCCGACGCCCCGGTGAGGGCGGTGGGCAGCAGGAGGGCGAATGTCGCGAGGAGCGTCCGCATCGTTGTCTTTCGGAGAGACGTGGACGATGCTCCGCCCCCGCGCGACGACAATGCCATCACGCCATCCCCGCGTCCACACGAATCACGGGCCGGGACGGATCGACCGACGATTCGTCCCGGCCCGCCCGGAGGCTTCTCCAGAGTGCGATCCACCGATCGACGCGGGGTCTGCAGGTATCGAAGGAATCCCTCACGTCCCGGCTCGCCACGAAGGACCGGTGGTGGGAATAGGGGTCTCGGCCACCGCCGCGCAGCGCCTCCACGTCGGCGGCCGCCGCGTTGAGATCGATGATCCTCCCGCCATCCGTCCTCACATGGAAGTGATGGAGGTTTCCGCGTATCCGACCGCCATGCAGCCCCTGGACGAAGAGGCTGGAGAAGCGGCACGATCCGCTCAGATCGACCGGTCCCGGAAGACCCATCTCCCGTGCGCGTTCACGCCATCGCTCAAGGACGAAGCCGGACATGGCGGCGACCGTCGCCTCGTCCGGCTCGGGGAGCCAACCTTCGTCGGGCCCGACCGGCGAATCCAGTCTGCCGGGTCTTCTGCGCATGTCTGGGGATCTCCGGTTCGTCCATGTCCTGGTCGACGGCAGGAGCCTCGTGACTCCCAGGCCGACGCGCATCACGGCTGATCCGCAGGACGTCATCGTTTCCTACCGGTCCTACAGCCAACGAGTGCTCGACATGTCGTATGGATGTCCCATCCCTCGGGGTGGGCCTCGGGTCGTGTGATCGACCGCATGCGGTTCGCGTGGATGCCCCTGCAGGCCTCGAACCTGCACGCCCGCGAGGGCACCGGAATCAAAATCCGGCGTGACTACCAATTTCACCAAGGGGCAGCGCGAAGCGTGGTCCGCCATCGAGTTCGCCCCCGTGGACTCGAACCACGATTGGCGGATTCAGAGTCCGATCTCTTACCGTTAGAGGAGAGGCGAACTCGATGGTGGATGTCGGGAGGGAGGATGGATGCCCCGGATGGATTCGAACCACCGGCATTCGGATTCAGAGTCCGACGTTCTACCGCTGAACTACGGGGCAGCGAACGCCCCGTCAGGGACGTCTCAGTTACGCTGACTGCGTTGCTGTCGGATGTCGCGGTAGTTCATGATGGCCAAGGAATAGTGTCATCGCGTCGTAAGCGCAATACCAAAAACGCACGGCCCGTGTTCGTACGGACCGTGCGTCGGTTCACGAGGCGTATTGGCAGGTCTTGACCGTGCCCACGATTGGGTCGCCGAACACGGTGTTGTTGCACGGGATGCCACCCTTGGTGACGATCTGCCTGTAGGCGTTGTTGGCTCCGTATCTCACCACGACACCCGTCGTTCCGTTCGTTATGGCGGGGAGGGCGCAATAGCCGTTCTCCGTCGCGCACGACGTCCAGGTCGCGGCCGGGGCCTGCTGGCACACGAAGTTGTTGCCCGTCGTGTTGAGCCGGTTCCTGAGGTCCACGCGCTCGACGTTCCTCTGTCGCATGGCCTGGTAGTCGGCGACCTGCTGGGCCGTCGGCTGCGCACTCATCATGTTCGCGGCCCAACCTTCGTCCTGGCTCACCGTGGACACGTCTCCGGCGACGCCCAGCGGACTCATGCGGAACACCGACGAGTCGCCCCGATACCAGCAGCGGGTGCCGTTGTAGAGATTGCCCCAGCCCGACACCTTGGAGGTGCTCTGCGCGGCGATCCCGTACTGCGCGGGCGACGAGCCCTGCATGTGGATGTCGTACAGCGACATCTCGCCGCCTGGGTTGCCCTGCAGACCAACCCAGGTGTAGGCGTTGAAGTTCATGCGGGTGGTCATCATCCCCAGATTGCCACCCACCGCGAAGGCCCATTCGCTCGAGCCGTTCACGTTGATGGTCGTGTTCCTGAAGTTCAGGGTGGAGTTCGGCCTGAGCACGAAGAGGCTCGGCGTCCTCGACCCGGCCGCATTGGCGTCGATCGGCGAGATCGTGAGGTTGTTGACGTTGATGGCCGCAGTCGACGCGCTGTCGACGATCATCGCCGGCAGGTTCCTCTGATAGGAGAGAACCAGCACGCCGCTGGTGCCGTTCGTGTTGTTCACGGCGGCGGTGCTGCCGTTGAGGACCTGGATCGCGGCGGCGACGCCGGGGGAACCGTACACGAAGTTCGTGCCGTTCATGAGAAGACGCGAACGACCGCTCATCACGATCGAACCGGTGTACGCATCCGTCAGCTTCAGATAGCGTCCGCCGTCCATCACGATGGCCGAGTTGGCCGCACGCACGTTGCGGAGCTCGAGGTTGCTCGGGACGGACATCGCCGCGCTGTTGACGGTGGCGACGCCGTTCCCGATCAGGAGCAGCGACGAGGCCTCCTTCTTGGGGGCCATGGCTACCAGCGTCTGATCGAACATGTTCCCGCCGGCGTCGTACGTCCCGGCGGCGAGCCTGATCGTGAAGGAGCCACCGAGGCTGGTCCTGTACGCGTTCATCGCGTTCGCCAGCGATGCGGGATTGCTCCAGGAGCGGCCGTCCCCGGTGCCGGTCGGCGTGACGTACCACGTCGCACCGTCGGAATTCCTTCCGGCGTCGACTTCGGCCACCCCCGAGCGACGCAGCACCCGGACGATCCCGTTGGGCGCCGTGTAGTTGTCGCCGCTGCGCACGATCTGTCCGCAGCCGGGCATGGGAAGGGTCGGCGTCAGCTGGGCGAGCACGAAGCCGATGACGTTGGGATCGCCGGCCGCGGTCGTCGGTAGACGTCCGGTCGTCACGAACGCCTTTCCGTTCAGTGCGGCCGTGCTGATGCCGTAGGAGCCGCCCTGATAGGCGACGGTGTCGTTCTGACCGCTCAGATCCAGCCCCATCGGGCAGTACTGGAAGCGCGAGCCGAAGGACGTGAGACCGGTCGGCTGCAGATCCGCGGGAAGCAGGTACTCACCCGTTCCGGCGACGCCCGCAGGGGCGTAGATCACACCGTCCCCTTGGATGCTCGAGGCTCGTGCCGAGAGCGCTGACGCCACCGCATCGATGCGTCTGATCGTGTCGGCGCGACCGGCATAGGTACCGGTCGTCTCCACCGTGGTGACTCCGGTCACCGCGATGTAGGCGAAGAAGGCGACCGTGCCGATCGCGATGAGGAACCATGCCACCATGACGGATCAGCCCTTCTGGCAGGCGAAGGTGGACGTGTTGGTGTTGCGCAGCTGCTGACGCAGCGTGTTGCGCGACATCGCGTCCGAGTTGGCCTGCACCTCGGTGGACGTGGGGTTGGGACTCATCCCCTGGATCCCTTCGTTGTTGGTGACGGCCGACGAGGACCCGTTCACCGTTCCGTCCTGGCTCATCATGAACTGCGTGCCCGAGGGGTTGTTCGCATTGTGCCAGCACACCGTGGACGCCCTGATCGTGGCTCCGCCGGTGACACCCGACGCGCCCACGTCGGTGATGCCCCAGTCGGGGGCCACGTTCATGCCGAACGTCCCGTCGGTGAGCGAGAGATAGCCTCCGCGCTGGATCTCGATCAGTCGCGGGCTCTTCACGTTCATGAAGACGTTCGAGTTGGACGACGAGTAGCGGCCGTGCAGAAGGATGGGGAATTCGCCCCTGGTGTTCCAGCTGATCGGTGAGGACCTCACGTTGAGATCGGAATTGTCCTCGACGTAGAGGCCGATGCTCGTCTGGCTGTTGGCGGAGGCGAGCGAGACGTTCGCTGCCTCGAAGACGACCTTCGAGGTGCCCGCCACCCGAAGATTGTTCTGGTTCGCGGCCGCCGTGATGTTCAGCGCACCGTTGAAGACCGCGCTCGAGCCGTCGTTCACGTCGACGGCCCACGTCAGGCCGCGGCTGTTGACGATGGTCGCGTTGTTCGACTGCAGGATTCCGCCGTTGTTGATGTACAGGTTGCCCGTCTGGGTGTTGCTGAGGGTCACCTTGTGACCCTGCTCGGCCCACACCCCGACCGAGGTCGAGATGAACAGGTTGCGGATCTCGAGATTGCCCGGAACCCAGATGTCGGACAGTCCGGCGAAGTCGAGCTGCGCTCCGTTCTGACCCTCCAGGACCAGCGTGCCGGCATTGCCCTTGTCCGCGAACCCTCCTTGGGTGGCGTTCAGGTACTGCGCCGGAAGCTGATGGTTGCCACCCGACATGACGATGCGCATCGCCTGCGGAAGGTTGGCGCGGTAGTAGGTCACGGCGGCGTAGATCGTCGTCGGATCGTTGGGCGCCAGGCCGCGACCTGTCCCGTTCGGGGACACGTAGTAGACGATCTCGCGCCCGGCCTGCTGACGGGACTCCTCGCCGGACGAGGCGCGGATGATGCCGCGCACGAACGCATCCGGGGCCTCGAAGCGGCGAGTGCCGGGATTGAAGCGCACCGAGTTGCAGGTCGGCGTCGGCGAGGTCTTGGTGCGGGGCGCGATGAGGTAGCCCATCAGGTTCGGATTGTCCGAGACCTGCGGCAGGTTGGGACGACCGGCCGTCACGTAGCTTCTGCCGCTCGTGTCGGCACGGATCTCGATGGGGTAGGTCGCACCGCTGCCGAGCGGGACCGCGCCCGCTGCCGAGCCGCTCTCGCCGTCGCCGAACGGGCAGTAGACCATGCGCTGACCGAAGGGCGTGGTGGCGTACATCGACAGCTCGGACGGAAGTCCGTAGACGCCATCGACCGTCGCGCCGGCGACCACCATCATCCGGCCCGTGTTGTTCGGAGATCCCGAACGCGCGATGATCGCCGAGACGGCGGCGTCCATGCGACGGGCGGTCTCGATGCGGCCGACGCCGTCCGTGGTGGCGGCGACCGTCTGCACGCCGTTGACCGCGATGAATGCGAAGACCGCGAGAGTCGCGATCGCGATGATGAACCAGGCGACCATGCCTAACGAATCCCCCTAATGCGTCCGGAGGACGCGCCCCGGAGGACGTTAGGCGAAAAGGCATGCTGCGTAAAGCGGTGTTCCCGCAAACGCGGAAGGCCCGCCGCACCTGGTGGTGCGACGGGCCTTCCTGCCGCCAACTCTGGAACGGATCAGATCGTCTCGGGACGACCCGCCGCGTGGACCTCGTCGCGGGAGAAGTGCGGCGCCGCACGCACCTCGTCACCGGTCAGGTCGATGTTGTAGCCCTTCTTCTCCTCGTCGTACACGAGGCGCTCCCAGGGCAGGCGATGGTAGCGCTCGCCGATGCCGAGGAAGCCGCCGACGGCCAGGACGACGTAGGCGACCTTGCCCGAGACCTTCTCGAGGACGACCTCGTCCAACCAGCCCACCTTGTCGCCGTCCTTGTTGTACACCTTGGTGTTGGTCACCTTGGTCGCGGCGATCAGGTCGTGATCGGAGTAGTTGCCCTGTGCGAAGAAGCCGCCGACGCTGGCACCGGTGACGTTGTCCTCGGTCTTCAGGTCCTCGATGGTGGTCGCGCCGGTCTCGGTCGTCATGGATGTCGCCCCTCGTTGATGAATCGATGGGTCTACAACGGGTGTGAGCACGGATCGTTCCTCGACGCCTGCATCCACGGCGTCCCTCCGCGCGATCAGGGCCCTCTGGTGGTCGCGTGCCCACTCCGCACGCGCCTCCGTGACGATCCGTACCCTCTCCCTGGCCGCGGTCGCCTCCGTCTCCCCCTTGGAGGTGAGGTACCAGAGCCCCGTGCCCTGACCCCTCTCGCCCTCCATGCGCAGCGTCATTCCCGAATGGCGGACCCAGCCCGCCTTGCGCGCCTTGGTGTGCGCGGGTCTCAGCCAGGCCTCGTTCGGCGCGAACCTCCCGTGGAACGACCCGTCCTTGGCCGACACGTAGCCTGCCATGTATCTATCCATGTGCGGCGAATCCTTGGGCAGTCGTCTCCCGACCATCACCTCGGACGCCAGTGGAGGCCTTCTGGCCATCTCAGGCCGCCCTGGACGAGGCCATGGGCATGCCGTCGCGGTCCACGCGCGGATCGACGTCCTCGTCGATCACGCACTGGTACACGCCGCTCATGCGCAGACGCCGGTCGTAGTCCCTGCCGTCCAGCGAGTAGTGGCGCACGCGCCCCTTGGTGTGGCCGCGTTCATCGCGGCCTCCGACGTAGGCGGAAGCCACGATCCTCTCGGGATCGTTCCCGTCCTTGACCGCGCAGGTCACGATCCAGCGGTCCGCGTTCAGTCGCTGGAACTCGGAGATGCGGCGACCGCTGCTGTTCAGCACCGTCGCCGTCCCGCCGGTGACGGACTCCCAGATGTCCGGGTAGTCGTTCCGCAGCGTCCTGTCCGCGAAGCGCCTCTCCCGATCGGTGAACAGCTCCGGGAAGGTGATCGCGACGATCGCCCATTGCTGGTCCTCCTCGTAGAAGGCGAAGCCGGTCATGACGTTGCCGCGTCTCCGCCATTCCGGATCCAGCACGTCGTCCGCTTGGCCGGCATAGCCGTCGGCCGGTGCGCGCCAGCGCTCGTTGATGCGTTCGTTCATCTCGGCCGTCAGGATGAATCCGCCATGCGAGGGCGTCGACACGCTGGCGATGCCGGCGGCATAGACGTATCCGTCGTCCGGCGTCTCCCACGGGGTGCGGAATCCCCGGAGCATGGCCCTATCGATCCTCTGGCGCCCCAACGCCGCCTTCTGGCGCTCATGCTCGGCGAAGTCCTCCACCTCGGAGCGGAAACCGTCCTCGTCGTTCGCGGCGAACCCGCTCGCATGGAAGTCGGAGCGCGAACAGGTCGACGGGTCGCGGGCGGGGTAGCACGTCAGCGTCCGCAGCGTGCCGTCCTTCATTGGGATCAGACCGATGACCAGGTGCGCGACGCGTGTCGCCAGATCGCCGTCCGCGGTCCGTTCGTACTTCAGATCCGTCGACAAGGTGTTTCTCCAGCAAGGGGATGCAATGCAGCCCATCGAACCGGAACCCCCTATCTCGTGGGAACCACGCCCTCGCGCACGTGCGCATCGTGACCGCTGTCGAGTAGCGTCCTCAGGAGGCGCGTCTGGCTTGTCCGCAACGCCACGAGACCTCCTCCCACCATGCGCTTCGCGCTTCTGCAGGGGGTCGCCCCGGGATCGCTGTAGACGACGTTCGCCGATCCCGTGCCCGTGAAGGACACCGCGAACTGCTCGAACACGCGTTCCCGTCTCTCGAGCCAGACCAGCCTGTAGTGTCCGCACGGCAGCACGAAGACCGAAGGTCGTGCGTACGAACCCAGCGCATGCAGGAAGCGCTGGGCCGCGGCCCTGCTGGCCGCATCGTGGATGTCGTCCTCGTCCTCGGGTAGACCGAGGTCCCGGAGGCGCCGCTCGACCGAGAGCGCGGCGGCCTCCCCCACGATCATGCGGATCGTGGACGGAACGGCATGGTGGCGACCGTGGCGATCCCGACGACGGTCAGCGCCACGACGCCGAGCATCGCGACGGCGGCATAGGATGCGGCCAGCATGGCGACCGCCTGGATAGTGCGTAGCTTGTTCATGATTGTGTCGTCCCCCTCTTCCCGCGATGATGCCATGGCATCGTGCATCATGCCAGCGGCTTCACGTCGCCCTCCGCATCGTCCTCGAGATCGAGCGCGGCGATGCACGCCTCCTGCGGCGTGTGGTGCAGGAGATCCGTCGAGCGCACCGGTTCGCCGTTCTTCGTCAGGACGCCGCGCCAGCAGCGCATTCCGGACCCGTCGCCGTCATCCACCCCGTCCTCGACGAACAGCGCCTCGAAGGCGGTGCCGACGGGTTCGCCGTCGTCGTGCGTCACGTCCGAGCGGACGTCCGGGTTGACCGTGTCCCAACGGTCGCCCTCGTCCTCGACGAGGTGATGCTCGCCGTACTGGTCGACGATCGTCCAGACGTTCTGCTTCAGGTTCGGCTGACGCAGGCAGATGTCGGCGATCTCGATGTCGACCTCGTCGTCGTACGGCATCCCGACCTTGTCGCCGATCGTCGGATGGTCCGCGTTGTCGCGCGGATGCGACTTGCTCCGCTCGTCGCTCTCGTCGGCGTCCGCGCAGTTGCCGCACAGGCCGTTGAAGCCCTCGCCGTCGTTGTTGTACTCCCCGCAGCGATCGCAGGCGATGTCCTCGGCCTGCGTCTCCAGCTCGGTGGCGATGTCACCGAGATCGGAGATGAACTCGTCGAGCTCGCCGCCGGCATCCTTCCTGTGTCCCTCGAGCAGCGCGATGGCGCTGTCGATCAGGGACTTGGCGCGCAGCATGTCGCCGCCGAGATCCTTCTTGGAGTCACCGGCCTCCTCGAAGCCCGCCACGGCGGCGAGGTGCGCCGCGTCGGCCGCCACCTCGTCCGCCGCCCTGATGTCGTTCCGGTGTGCATCGGTCAGCGAGTCGGGATCGCGATCCATCGCCTCGTAGGCCTGGGGTGCGATGGCGCGGGCGATGCGCTGCGTGATCGTTGCGGTGGTCAAGGCGCCGTTTCCTATAGGTGGGGTCGTTACCCGAAACCCACCCGGACCTCAGATCCGCGGTCGCCAGTCCCAGGCCAGCGGATCACCGTCCATGACCTCCACCTCGTGGGCGTTCAGCTGATCCCGCAGGGAATCCGAGTGCGCGTAGTCGCCTTCCGCTCTCGCCTCGCGACGTCTCGACAGGATGTGTTCGACGTCCACGTCCTCCACGACGCAGTCGGCCGGCCTGACCCTGAGATCGATCCGCTTGAGATCGACGAGGGGCAGGCCCAGCGTCTCCGAGAAGACCGCGAGCGTCTCCAGTCTGGTCGCCGCGCTCAATCTCCTGTCGGCGATCATCGCGTCCAGCGCCACCAGTGCGCGCGGCGTCGACAGGTCGTCGCTCATGGCCGCGTCGAGGGCACGCAGATGCGGTTCGGGATCGCCCTTGGACACCCCGTCGTCGGAGATGCGCAGACGCTCGATGCTCTGGACGATGCGCTTGAGACGCACCTGTGCCGCCATGAGGCCCTCGAGATCGAACTCCAGTTCCGAACGGTAGTGGGCCTGGAGGCACATCAGTCTGTACGACAGCGGGTGGAAGCCCCTGTCGACCAGCGTCTGCAAGGTGATGAAATCACCGTCCGACTTGGACATCTTGCCCTTGGTGTCGACCAGGAAGTTGTTGTGCATCCAGATCGAGGCCCCGCTGTGCGACGAGCACGAGCGGGCCTGGTTCTGGGCGATCTCGTTCGGGTGATGGACCTCCCGGTGGTCGATGCCTCCGGTGTGGACGTCGAATCTCTCGCCGAGCAGGTCGCGACTCATGACCGAGCACTCCAGGTGCCAGCCGGGTGCGCCCCTGCCCCATGGCGAATCCCACTCCATCTGCCGACGCTGTCCCGGAGGGGTGCGACGCCATACGGCGAAGTCGGCAGGCTGACGCTTGCCGTCGACCTGCGCGATTCGCCCCGCGACCTCCTCCGAGGCCTTGCCGGAGATGTCCCCGTATCCGGCGACCGTGGAGGTGTCGAAGTAGAGTCCGCCCTCGAGCTCGTAGCAGTGGTCCTCGATGGATCGACCGAAGTCGATCATCGCCTCCACGTATTCGGTCGCGCGGGGCATCATCGTCGGCATCCGTATGCCGAGGCGCGCGATGTCGTCGAGGAAGCGGCGCGTGTAGCGTGCCGCGACGGCCCACGCGTCCATGCCGTCGCGATCCGCGGCGTTCTCCATCTTGTCGGCCCCGTCGTCCGAGTCCGCGACCAGATGCCCCACGTCCGTGATGTTCATCACGTGACGCACGTCGAGGCCCTTGGACCGCATCGTGCGGGTGAGCACGTCGGTGAAGACGTAGGCGCGCAGATTGCCGATGTGCGCGTCGTGGTACACGGTCGGCCCGCACGAGTACACGCGGGCCTTGCCCGTCTCCACCGGGACGAAGTCCACGGTGGAGCGGGTCAGGCTGTCGTGCAGGCGGAGCGGGGCGCCGATCAAGGGATCAGTCCTTCCGGTTCATCTCGCTCGCGGCCGCCGCCGCGAGGACGGCCGTGGCGAGGCTCGCCACCAGAGGCAGGGCGTTGCCCGTCCGGCTGGTGCGTTCTACGCCCTTGACGAGATCCACGCCGCCGACCTTCACGTCCATGCCCATGGTGCGGAAGATGTCCTTCAGACCATCCAGAGCGTCGCGCTGCGGCGGCTGGGGCTGTTCGGCCGCCTTGGGACCGGACGATGCGGCCGCCTCGGGCTTCGGGGCGGATTCGGCGCGAGCCGCCGCCGCATGGGCGGCGTCCTCCTCTGCCAGGGTGCCCTTCGGCGCGTAGCCCGCCGAATCACGATCGAGCAGGCCCTCGGAGGCGAGGCGACGTGCGATCGACCCGATGTGCAGCGGCGATTCCTCGTTGATCGAGAAGCCGCCGCGATCATCGCTCAGGCGCAGCACCGGATGGATGGCGAGCAGCCGCTCGTCGGTGCGCCACATGCGCACGTAGCGCTCCATCTGGCTCAGGCTCGTGCGCTCGCCGCTGCTGATGCCGTGGTTGTGGGTGACGATGGCCATCACGACCGCGCGCAGCGGAGTGCGGTCGTGATCGGTCGGCGATGGACGATGGGTCGGCACGGGTTCGCTTTGCGGCGCCGCGGCGGATGCTTCGGCTGGAGCCGCCGCCGGCGCTTCGTCCGCTTCCGTCCCGGCCGGCGTCGCCTGTACGTCCGTCGCCATCACTTCGATCAGGCGTTCGATGTAGTTGTCGGCGATCTGCCCGCCTGCGGCACCGAAGCGGCGGGTGTAGTGCTCGCGCACCATGTCCTGCAGGCTCGGCTGCACCTCGGCGTCCGGCTCGTCGTTGAGCGTCGGAGCGATGACGAGGATCTGGGAGGTGTTCATTTCGGGATTGGTCCCCTCGGTGGTCGGTCCGGAAGATTCCTGACCGATGTGGTTGTCGTACTCGTCGAGATCCGACTGGAGGCGGATCTTGAGATTTCGGTCGAGACCGAACATCCCGCAGTCGAGCCCCCTGTGGATGGTCCGCTGAGCATCGCGTCTGGTCTGGTTCCAGTGATCGCCGCCCGTCGCGAGGCGGATCACCTCGTCGAACGTCTCGCGATCGATCTGTCTGATGGCTGCTGTGCTCAGTGGCAGATTGAGCTTCATGTCTTCCAACCTTTCGTCATGAACGTCGGCATCCATGCCTCGTTCGACATTCCATCAGCGCTTGCCGTCCAGCGCCCAGGCCCCGGGACCCATCCCGGCGATCGCCAGGAAGGAGAAGCAGAACATGATCGCGAGCTCGCCTCCGTTCCGCATCGGCCAGAAACCCTGGGTGGCGTGCGACATGAAGTAGGCAACCGCCATCTCTCCCGCCAGCACCAGGGCGACGGGACGCGACATCAGGCCGAGAAGCACGAGCAGACCGCCGATCATCTCCAGCGCGCCGGCGGCTCCGAGAAGAGACGCGATCTCGACCTTGCCGCCGATCGGCCTGAACGGCCATGCGAGGAGCTTGGTCGTTCCATGGACGATGAACAGGGCGGCCGTCATGATGCGGAGCGCACCCAGCGATTCGGAGGCGTAGCGGTCGGTCATGGGTGCGTGTTAGCATTCCGCGTGACGCCTGTCATCGCGGAATGCCTCCCCCGTCTACTTCTCGTTCGGGACGAGATCGAAGCGCTTCAGGATCACCTCGAGCTTCGCCTTCTCGCCCAGGATCCAGCCGCAGGTCGTCTCTCTCCGGAATGTGACGAATCCGCCTCTGGTGCGTCGCGCCTCCATGCTGAACCGGGCCTGGTCCATGAGTGCGAACATCTCCGCATCTACGATGTGCGGATAGGTGGGGTCGACGACCAGCCCCGAGCGATGTCCGAGCGCGGATGCGGCGGCGGTCACCTCCTCGAGCACGCCCAGCGTGATCTGATCGGTGCCCCCGACCGCCAGGCAGGTTCCGAATCCACCGGCGGCACGATGCCATTCGAGGACGTCGGGGTGGACCTCCTCGTTGCGCAGGAGCGGTTCGGCGACGAGGTTCCAGGTGAGATGGGACCCCGCGTGATGCGCATGGGCCAGCGCCTTGCCGTGGCCCAGGCTCGGCAGGTCGGTCCGCATCATCAGGTAGCAGTACAGTTCGGTCATGCGCCGGTCTCCGGTTCGTCCTTCAGGGGGCGAAGCCACACGCCCATGGAGTTGATGGTGATCGCCTGGGTGAAGACGCGGTCGAGATCGTCGCGCTCGGCGAGGAACGCGAGCGCCTCCTCGTGACTGGACGCCTCCCGTCTCCCGACCATCCTGACCATCGCGTCGTCGTCGCCCGAGGAGTCGAAGGGTTCGCCGATGCACGCGTGATGGCGTCCCTTCCGATCAAACGTCGTGTAGCCGATCAGGCCGCCGACGTACTCGCCGTTGGGATACTGGTGGATCTGCCCGTCGGCCGCGTCGATCCGGCGGAAGGACGTCCCGTCCGGCGATCTCCATGTTCCGGACGCGGCGTCGAAGATCGCGACGCGATCATCGTCCCCCGCGCGCGACAGGACCACCCGGGTGCCGTCGGCGATCATCGTGGTGTCCTGGCGCAGGACGTGCTGTCTCGCGAAGCCGAAGCCCTTGAATCCACCGGCCTTGCGCGGTCCCGCGTCCCCCGGACACGTGACCGTGACCTCCACGGTCGGGATGACGCCTTCGACGAGACGCGTCGCCCCGTTCGGCGCCAGGCGCACCGACATGGTGTCGTTGCGATCGCGTCTGACCTCGATGTGCGGCGAGTGCTGGGCATGGTTGTTGAAGCGGCGTTCGACGCCGTCGTCGCCGACGAACACGGTGTGGTATCCCAGGACGTTGCCGGCACGCACGACCTCGGAATGGAGGTGCCATCCGTCCCCGTCCGGAGCCTTGCGCATCGCCGCGTAGCGGAAGGCCTCCATGACGACCTCGTCCTGCGTCAGGACGATCGGCTCCAGCGGGCCGTCGTGCACGGCGCGATCGACCTCGCGACGGATGCTGGGCGGCAGATCGCCCACTGTGCGCTTGCCGGCTTCCAGCCCGGACTGCAGGAGGCCCCAGGAGGCCATGAGCAGGGACATCGCCGCAGTCCCGTCCTCGTCCATGACGAGACGGAAGGCGGTCACGGCGTCGTGGCCGAGTGGTTCGTACGGCATTCTGGTTCCTTCGTCGTCGACGCCCGGGTCGTGGCCGGAGAACGTCGATGGTTGGTTCGGGAGTCGTGGTCCCGGGAAGGCTTCTCGCCTTCCTTTCATCCCGTCAAAGGGGTGATGTCTCCTCGTCCTCGATCTCGCCCTTCGCACGGTCCGCGATCTGGCGGAGCGCCTTCACGTACCAGACGTTCTCGACGTCCGCGTCCGTGATGTCCCTCAGCTGGGATTCGTCCGCGATGACGCCCCACCAGCTCGAGTGTCCGAAGATCATCTCGCCCAGGTCCGGCACGAACATGGCGGGGTTGTGCATCGTCGGGTCGGCCTGGATCAGCCCCTCCTTGGTTATGCGGACCGAGATCGTCTGGGCGATCTCGCCCATCAGGATCCCGAGGTAGGTGCGTCCGCCGTACCTGTCGTTGACGGGCCTGACCGCGACCATGTCGCCGCAGGACCCTCCGAAGAGCAGGTTCCCGCGCCACGAGGGCGTGTCGTACGTCGAGAAGCCCGTGACGGTCATGGGATCGTCGAACATCCTGACGCGGGGCTCCTTCACGACCGGGTTCCCTTCCCGATCGCATTCATGATGTCGATCTCGATATCGGTCATGCGCCACCGCGTACCCTGCAGTTCGAAGACCACGCCTCCCTTCGCGGGGTCGCCGTTCCTCACGACGAACCGTCCGGGAGACGTCCTGTGTATCGACGCGTCCTTCCCCACGAGCGTGATCTCCGGACCGGGCCGTCCGGCCTTCTCCCCGTCGAACAACCTGTTGACGACCTCGGGTCTGATCAACTGGTCGATCATCGGGGCGATGAACGCCTGCGCCATCGCGGCTCCCATCGGATTGGCCCCCCGGTTCGTCGTCTCCGTCGCGATCTGATCGGACAGGTGTCTCTTGAGATTGGTCCGCAGCGTCTCGTAGTCCACGTACTGGTTGATGGCGTCCACGTCGTGGGCCTTCACGGAATCCCGGAGATTCGACATCGCCCAATACGGGGACAGGGCCAGCCAGGTCGCCGTCAGGATGCCGACGACGAGCGCCGTGATCCCCATGGTGCGTCTCGTCATCGTCTCGTATCCTCTGCCCGTACCGTTCGTGTCATCATGGCGCATGACGACGATGCCGTCCATCCGGTTCGGATCATGCCCTGTTCGGGACGATCACGTACGCGTGCAGCAGCATCATCCCGATCGCAGCCATCACGGTGATGATCGCCGCCGTCAGCAACCGTCGCCGGGGAGAGGGATCGTCGTCGGTGATGAACCAGATCGTGACGCCCAGGAACGGCGGCAGGACGATCATCATCCAGTCGATCAGCTTCATGTCCGGGTCCTCGTATGCGGTTGGGTGATCGAGACGCGTGCGTCGCGTCTCTGCGGTCTTGCCTGGAAGCCCTCAACGGACCGGGATGGACGCCATCCGTCCGGACGTCCATCCCGGTCATGGTCGGCGACTAGAGCCGCGGGACGGTCACGCCTTCCTGGTTCATGTACTTGCCCGAACGGTCCGCGTAGCTGGTCATGCACGGTTCGTCTCCGCGCAGGAAGAGGATCTGGCAGCATCCCTCGTTCGCGTACAGCTTCGCCGGCAGCGGCGTGGTGTTCGAGAACTCGAGCGTGATGTAGCCCTCCCATTCGGGCTCGATCGGCGTCACGTTCACGATGATGCCCGTGCGGGCGTACGTCGACTTGCCGAGACAGATGCCGAGGACGTCACGCGGCAGCTTCACGTGCTCGACGGTCCGACCGAGGACGAAGCTGTTGGGCGGGATCACGCAGACGTCGGTCTTGCGGTCGACGAAGCACTTCGGATCGAAGTTCTTGGGGTCGATGATCTGGGAGTCGACGTTCGTGAAGATCTTGAACTCGTCGGCGACCCGAAAATCGTAGCCGTAGCTCGAAAGGCCGTAGCTGATCACCCCGTCCCGACGCTGGGCCTCCTCGAAGGGCACGATCATGTCGTGCTCCAGGGCGAGCTTTCGGATCGTACGGTCGGAGAGGACGCTCATATTGAATCTTTCTTACGGGACAACGTTCGTGAGAACGTAGTCTTCAAGCATATCTGTATACTTCACCAGCCTCGAACGCAGGTCCCATTGGAATTCACGGACGTATCTGTTATCACGTCCGAAAGAGGGGTGGTTGACCATGAGTATAATGCACTGTCTGGCAGCGTCGATGCTGCTCGCCACCATGTCGACGTCCGTCGACGCGCAGACCTACTACGCCCGCCAGCGAATCTCCCCGCTGAGCACGGCCGCATCCGCTCCCGTCGGCAAGTGGACCGCCGAGGACGGCGCGGAATCCTGCGACGGCCCGAGCCGGATCGTGCAGGTGACGTCGTCGTGCACCGGTGGCGGATGCGATGCGGGCGACAAGCCCGCGGACACGACGAGGATCGTGGGTTCGTGCACGGCCACCTGCACGGCTCCGGTCGCGAAGAGCTGGTCGACTCCGGCCAACCAGAGCACCGCCATCCGCTCTCTCGGCACGACGCCGAACACGACGGGCTGGCAGACCCGCTTCCGCGCGATCTGCGAGGCCGATGCGCTGCCCCACGTCGGATGCTACGCCTATGGCACGGGATCGGTGAAGTTCATCAGCGCACGCGAGGGTGGATATCCCGGCATGGCGTTCGCCACGGACGGTGCGACCAGCTGCACCTGGAGCTGATCGGCCTCCATGCGAGCGACAAGGGGGGAGGCGTCCGGTGACGCCTCCCCCCTCTCGTTCCGGGCATCCCTCCTCGGCGATCAGTCGCCGCCGAACGAGAAGGTCGCACCGGCCACCGCACCGACGTTGCTCCCCCCGTTGGGACTGAAGCTCACCGCGGCGTTGTAGCGCAGACGCTGGTTGCTCGAGGTGTGGCCGATGCCCATGGCGACGCCCGTCTCTCCTCTGAAGGTCGATACCGCGGCCCCCATGGAGGTCCGGCCCGGCCTGTCGTCGAACCGCATGCCGGTGGCGGCCAGGGCGACCGCGGTCCCGCGCTGCGCCTCGGTGCGGTAGCGGCCGATGTCGCGGGTCATGTCGAAGTTCAGCGATCTCAGCTGATCGACGTTGACCGCATCGGTGCCGAGTACGCCCGGCGCCACGTTGTGCAGGCCTACCGCACCCGAGCCGTTCCCCAGCGTCACCGAGTTGTAGTTCGGGGTGCCGGAGGGTCCCGTGTCGTAGCGCACGGTCGTGGAGAGACCTCCCTGCAGCTGCGCGACGTTCACCGCGTCGGTCGCCGCCGATCCGGCCGCGACGTTGGTCACCTGACGAGTGGCTCCCGGAGCTCCCATGGAGACCTCGCCGTAGCTGGTCTGCGGAGTGGACAGCCCGGGTGCCGCATAGCCCGTCTGGGCACCTCGCGATGCGACCGAATCCGAGCCTATGGCCACGGAGTCGGCGGCGGTCGAGGTGGATCCGCTGCCGATCGCGACCGACCCGGTCCCGGTGGCGTTCGCGACGGGGCCGGTTCCGTTGATCGCGACGTAGGCGCCGTCGGCGGTCCGGTTGATGGCGTCGACCTGGGTCCTGATGGTCGTCAGGCCGCCGTCGAGCGCCCCGATGGCTCCTCCGACCGTGGTCTGGCTCGTTCCCTGCACGGCGTAGGCCGGGATGGTCACGGATCCGTCGGCGTTGAGGGTCGCACCCGGTCCGAAGGCGGCGACGACCGCGGCGAGCTGTCCGCCGTTCACGGCGGCGTCGGCCGTCGTTGCGTTGGCGACCCCCGTCACGGTCCTGTCGCCCCGGGTTCCAGCCACGGAGACGACGGTGCCGTCGGTCTGCGCACCGACCGTGAGGGCGCGGGTGCCGGGATCCTGCCTCACCAGCCCGATGGTGCCCTCGTCGAGTCCCTGGCGCACCTGGGCGAGACCGGCCTCGTTGGTCGCCACTCTGCCGTCCAGGCCGGCGATGGCGCCGGAGTTCGCGGCCGCGAGCTGCTCACCCGCCGTCACCCGCCCATCGAGCGCCGTGATCGCGCCGGTGTTGGCGGCGATGGCACCCGTGTTGGTCGCGATCTGGCTCTCCGCGGCGCCGAGTCTTCCATCCAGTGCGCCGATCGCTCCGGTGTTGGCGGCGATCTGCGTCTCGGCGGTGCCGAGCCTCCCGTCGAGCGCACCGATCGCTCCCGTGTTCGCGGTCACGCGACCATCAAGGTCGGCGATGGAGCCGGTGTTCGCCGCTATGTTCGCCGCATTGGTGGTGACGCGTCCGTCCAGGCCGGCGATGGCGTTCGTGTTGTCGGTCGTGCGGACGTCGAGCCCGTTCAGCGCGGCGTTCGTCTGATCCACCACTCCGGAGAGCTGTCTCACGTTGACGGCGTCCCCGGCCGCGGTGCCGTCGGCGACGTTCCTCACCTGTCTGGCTGCTCCGGCAGCCCCCACGGACAACGAGCCCGCATCCACGCCGGCGGTGTTGTCGAACGCGATCCCGGTCACGGGTCCGGTGACGACGGGTGCGTAGGTTCCCGCCGTCAGATCCGCCGCGCCCGCGATGGAACCGCGTCCGATGGCCACGGCTCCGTCGGTGATGGCCCTGGAGTCCGCACCGAGCGCCAGAGAGCCAGGCGACGTCGCGAGGGCTCCGGCTCCGAAGGACGAGGCGCGCAGACCGATCGCGTTCGAATTGGCGCCGAACGCTGAGGCGAAGCCTCCCGAGGCGAGCGCGTTGTCGCCGAAGGCGGTGTTCGATCCGAACGGGTCGCCCGGCGCGCCTGCCCTGGCGAAGCGTCCGATGGCGAGATCCGCCTCGAGGAGCGAGAGCGCATCCGCACCGATCGCGATGCCCTGGAAGCCGGTGGCGTTCGATCCGTTCCCGAGCGAGATGCCGTTCAGGCCTCCGACCAGGGCACCGAGCCCCAGCCCGATCCCGTTCGTTCCCAGCACGCTGGTTCCGGCGCCGATGGCGATGCCGTTGACCCCGGTCGACGACGAGCCGTCGCCGAGCGCTATGCCACCCGGCCCGTTCACGATGGTGCCGGTGCCGATGGCGATGCCGTCGGGACCGAGCACCGTCGCCCCGCCGCCGATGGCCAGGCCGCCGGTCGTGCCGGGACCGGTCTGGCCGCCGGCGATGCAGGTGTTGCCCAGGAGATCGACGCTGATGTCGATCCCGAGCACGCTCACGCATTGGGCGGAGGCGTTCGATGCGGTCAGGCCGAGGGCCACTATCGCCGTGGACGCGAGCGCGCGGGTCCACGGCCGGAACTTGTACCGGTTTGGCATGTTGGTCATCCTCTCGACGACGCTTCCATTCTTGGAAGTCGTACTGAACGCGGAATTCCGACGTTGCGTCGGGGTTCCGCGTCTTTTTATCGGGAGATCCATTATGTCCGTAAGTGTGTCATAAAGGACACTATCCAGTCGTGTCCGACGCGGATCCGAATGGAATATGGGGGGATCGATTGATCGGGATCAGTTTCAGGATGAAATCCGTGACCGATCCCCATGGATGCGGAGTGTAATCATCCGCATCTGTTTGGGATATGTTTAGAACCGTAATGGATGTGTTTGCCGTTCTGGTCCGACATCGTCGGATGGTGGTCTCCATGACGCTCAGAGGGTGGAGCGGATCCCGGACAGGGCCTCGATCACCTTGACGTGCTTGATGCCCTGGACGTTGGCTGGATCGAACTCCGTCAGCATCTCGGGGCCGAGACGCAGCGGTCCCTCGTAGACCGTTCGCGGCATCCGCCCGCCCTTGTAGAGACTGACGTGCGGTCTCATCACCGGGTGGTCGATCATCGGATATCGCGAGAGGAGCAGAGCGTGCCGATCGGCGATCCGTTCGTGACGGAAGGTCAGGGCCTTGATCGTCGATGCGAATATCTGCGTCGGCTTGGGTCCCGCCGGGATGACCAGCTCGTCCGCGTCCGGTTCGACGCCCGTCCAGTCGACCGGCTGACGGATCGTCGCCTGGGTGAAGTGGATCTGGTCCGTCGGCATGCACTTGGGCACGCCCGCCTCGACCAGCCACGACAGCACGTCCTCGACGTTCAGGACGCGTCGGTGCAGCCAGGCGGGGCGTGCGTGGGAAGCAGTCATCGTCCCCTGTCCAGCGAGGTCGGCAGACTCCCGATGGCGTAGGCTGCGGCACCCGCCGCCATGGCGACGTAGCAGAGGGCCATCGGGTATCCGCCGATGCCTGTCACGCCCATGCCGAATCCGATGAGCAGGCAGGTGACGGCCGCGATCGTGGCCATCACCAGACCGACCGGATCACCGTCCAGATCCGCCATGGTGCGGACCTCGTCGAGACCCTTCTGCATCACGAAGGCACGAAGCGGGCCGAAGGTCGGCATCGTGCCGCGCTCGACGGCCTGCTGCAGATGATCGATGCGCATCCAGCGCACCGCCGAATGCTTGTGGGGTTCGGCGACCACGGCGGTGCCGGTGTGTTCGGTGATCAGAACGTAGCTGGTGACGAAGTGGTTCTCGGGCCCCCAGAACAGATCCTCCGAGACGATCGTCATCCGGTGTCCGTCGAGCGCCTGGAGACCCGTCTCCTGCACGAGCTCGTCCGACGCGGTCTCCAGAATGGTGCGTCCCGCATCGACCTTGCCGCCGGGAAAGGCCCATTCCCCGGCTCCTACCGAGGCGTCGGGACCGCGCTGGATGAGCAGCACCTCGTAGTCCTCGTTCATGACGACGGCACCCACGGCCGCCCTGGCATGCTCAGGCATCAGCGCGTATCCTGCAGGCGCTTGCGTGCGATCGAGCGCTCCTCCGCGATGTCGACGCTCAGGATCTTCGAGAACTCCGTGTTGCGGATCACGCCGTCGTCCATCGCCACGGCGATCGCCTGTCGGACCCTCTCCGACCCGTTCTTCTTCATCCCGCTCACCATGTCGTAGTCGGATGGCGAGATCTCGGAATCGATCATCGAGCAAGAGCACAGGATCGTGGCGGCGACCGCCGCGGCGGCAATGGATCTAAACATGTTCTTCTCCCTGAGGTCCATGTCCGATGGACCTCGACCTCAATCGATGGCGCGGAGCGGCAGCGAAGCCGGGGCGTCGGCCCGCACGTGCTCCGGCAGCTCCGAGACCGCATCCGCGACGAAGGCGTCGGTCGCAAGACGCCAGTCCAGGAACGTCGGCGCACCCTCCTCGATCACCTGCATATGCAGAGCGTCGAGACGCGCCACGTCTCGCTCGACCTCCGCGAGGGCGTCGCGGCATCTGTCGATCGCGGTGCTGAGACGTCCCATGTTGATCCACGACATGAAGTCGAGCGGCAGGTCGATGGTCATGTCGAGGATGAAGTCGAACGTGTCGCTGATGTGCGGCAGCGCATGGCTCATCGCACCGGCCTCGGCGGCGAGGCGCTGGACGGATTGCTGCGCCTGACGCACCGCGGATGCCGCCGAGGAGGTCGACGACGTCGACATGATCGAGATCGCCTTGTTCGACGACACGGCATCCAGCATCTCCATCGAGCGTGCCGAATCCAGCGAGGAGATGGCGTGCCTCAGATCGCTCTCCGCCTCCCGGCCGAACATCAGCAGACGCTCCGCGGCCTCGATGCGGATGCGGTGGGGAACGTGCGCGCGATGCGCCGCGTCCGCCCGTGCCGCGGCCTCGGGACGTTCCGCCAGCAGCGCCTCCGCGCGCGTCAGCGTCCATGGGACCAGAAGCGCGTCGAGGCGCTCCTGCGCGACGTCGATGCGCCGTGACGCCACGTCGCGCACGCGCTCGTCCGGCGACACCACGAACGAGTCCACGAGACGGGAGATCCAGCCCATTCCCATGCGCCCTCTCGAGAAGCGGTCGATGGCGCCGCGACCCTCCTCGCGGATCGACGACGCCTCGCGGATCGCCTCCAGACCGTCGCCCTGGATGACCGGATCCCGGTGCTTCGGCGCCGTGCGCACCGCGAGAACGCCACCGACGACGAGGGCGACGAGGCAGAGCGGATACCAGAGGGGACCGATCCCGTCCGCCATGGTGAGGCCGAGCAGGACGAAGCCCGTCGTCCACAGACCGGTGGCCACCATCGTGCCCGGCGCGGATGCGCGCACGAACCATGCGCGCACCGTCAGGAAGACGACGAGGGCGCCGGCGACGAGTACGCCGACATGCAGGATGTCCATGATCAGTCCTTCCTTCCGCGACGCCGTGCGGCGCGCTTCTCCATGATGTCGGGATAGTCGCGCAGGGCCTCCGATTCGGATGCCCGGACGCGCTCGATGGCGCGCGCGTGGTCCTCGGGCGTGCCGCTCCGTGCGGTGATGCGCGCGGTGATCAGCGGGGCCCAGTCACCGTCGTCCGGCTTCGGATGCTCGAGCATCCCCTGGGCGTCGTGCTCCTGGATGGAGACCACCGTCCGCTCGTCCTCGCGCAGCAGGGCGAACCACACCGGATCCTCCGGCGCGCGGCCGCCGAGCTCGATGCGGTCCACGTCCGGGTGCAGACCGTCGACGGTCATCGCGCCGTAGAACGCATGGTCCTGCGCACGCGACGCCGTCGTGTCGAGGAACTCCTCGGCCGGCGGGCATCCGTCGCGCGTGAAGTCCGCCTCCAGGTGCTCGTATCTGTCGATGCCCTGGAGGCTGACGCAGGCACCGACGTACGTCGCGAACCACTCCGTGCGTCCGCGACGCGCGTCGCGCTCGCGGGTCCGCACGTGGTAGTAGTAGTCCATCCCGTCCTCGTGGAACCCGACCACGCGCACGAGGTCCGAATCGTGCACGATGCAGATCCGGTTGAACAGGGCCTTGGCTTCCGCCACCGCGTCTTCGCGCTTCATCGGGTTCCTTCCATGGTGTGGTACGGGATGCGGGACCGCCTCAGATGCTCGTGAGCAGCTTGGCGGCCTCGCCGTTGTTGGAGGCGGCGCCCTCCGCCCGGGCGATGTAGCCCTTCGAGCGGTCGACCTCCTTCGACAGCGTCTCCACGGTGTTCTTCATCGTGCCGAGGGCCTTGCCCTTGAAGCTGTCGATGGCGTCCATCGTGTCGTAGATGTTCTGGAAGGCGCGCTGCAGCGTCTCGATCGGGATGGTCGAGGCCGCGGCCTGCTCGTGGATCTTGGCGGTGTTGTCCTTGAGCAGCTTGCTGGTGCCGTCGATGATGTTCGCGGTCGTGGTGTTCAGCTGGGTGATCTGCTCGAGCACCAGCTTCTGGCTGGTGAGCGCCTGCGCGACCGTGACGGCGGTGCGCAGCGCCGAGACCGTGGTCGTGCTGGCGCGGTCGACGCCCTTGACGAGCTCGACGTTGTTCTTCTTCACGAGGTCGAGCGCCAGATAGCCCTGCACCGTCACCGCCATCTGGGTGAGCAGGTCCTGCGTGCGCTGGCGGGTGTAGAAGAGAGCGGTCTCGCTGATCGCCTTGGCCTTCTCCGGATCGGAGTGGCCGAGGTCCTCGACGACCTCCTCCAGCTTCGCGTCCATGCGCTTGCTGAGGAAGATCATCTGCTCGAGACGACCCATCGCGGTCCACATGTTCGAACGCTCGACGTCGATCGCCGCGTTGTCCATGAGCAGCTCGTCCTTGCCGGTGGCGAGCGTCTTCAGGATGCCGGAGATGTGGTTCTGCGACGAGCGGTACTGGTCGAAGTACGCATCGATCTTCCTCCCGAAGGGGATGATCCCGAGGATCTTGCGGTAGCCGCCGAGGCCGCCGCTACGCGACGGATCCAGGCTCTCCACGACCCGGCGCAGCTCCGCCAGATCCTTGCCGACGCCGCCCTCCATCTGCTTGACCGGCTTGTCGAGGAAGCGGTTCGAGGAGCCGGCGCTGTCGCGGATCTCCTTCGCGCCGATCGTCGTGATGGCGTCGGCGTGACGCCCGAACTCCGGGCTGTTCACGTTGAAGGCGACCAGCTGGTCCACGAACTTGTCGACCTGCGTCTGGAGCACGGTCTTCTTCTCGGCGTCGACGGGAACCAGGCCGGCGGCCTTCTGGGGAGTCACCTCGGGAAGCTCCTCGGGAGCGTTCAGTACGAGGGACGTGTCGGTCGCGGATGCCGTTGCGCTCATATCGCATCTTTCCTTTGGAGAATGGTCTTTTCGATCATCAAACAGACCTGCTCACCGCCTCCGGCGGTGGTACACCCGTCGGATGCGCAAGCGTTCCGTCCGGGTGCGGCTTCCGCCGTTCGCACGCGAGTACGTCTCCCACCCGCCACGGCGTTCCCATGCGTACGTCACGAGGGATCGACTTGCGTCACGGGCTATCGCCCGGACCCGATCCTCATGCTATCGTCCTCTCTCAGGACTACGGAGAAACCGCTTGGATCAGGACCAGGACCCTGCGAAGAAGACCGGGGCGGCCGCCTACGGCATGCTTCTCGGCAACGGCGAGGCGGTCGATCTCGATTCCTGCCTCCTTGTGGCGGAGGTCAACTCCCATGAGACGGGTCACCCCGATCAGGGGCTCGTCGGGGTCTTCGTCATCGCGCACGGCATGACCCCGGAGGCCGCCGAGGCGGCGATGATGTTCTTCGATCCCAGTCCCAACCTGATCGTCGACTGCGAGCGGATCAGGGAGATCTGCGGCTGCGACTCCGCGAAGGTGATGATACGCTGGACGAACCAGGCGGCCGAGTATCTGGCCACCGTCTACGAATATCAGGTCCTCTTCGAGGATCCGGTCAACACGCTGTTCTGCGGCTCCTCCTGGGACACCTTCGTCGACCAGGCCCTGATCCCGGTCGAGCAGCAGTGCATGAACCGCGAGAGGACCGTTCGTCTCATGGAGTTCGACATACTCAGCGAGCGTGCTCCCGATCTGCGGACCCTCTTCTTCGCCAACATGATCGAGCAGATCGAGACGAGGGTTCTGGAGGGGACCGTGGTCCCGCCCGCGCTGAATCCCGATCCTGTGACCCCCACGCTCATCCCATGTCCCGGAGCCAAGGCGGAGGAGGGACGCTCCAGCTCGATGCACAAGGCGCTCGCCGGGCCTCTCCCCCTGCAGGGGCGTCTGGAGCCCGTCGCCGGGGCGGAGGAGCCGAGATTCGTCGCGGCCCTGACGGACCTGAGGAGACGGGTCTCCTGGATGGGCGAGGTCGTCGACGCCGTCGAGGAGAACCTCTGGCTCTCCTACTCGATCAGGCGGTCGTGGACCTGGGTCCCGCCCATCCTCCTCCACGGTCCCTCGGGGTGCGGCAAGACGCACTTCTCGTCGCTGCTCGCCAGGGCGCTGGGTCTCGGCTACGCCGACGTGTCGCTGGCCGGTTCGACGGACAACAGGATGATCGAGGGCACGGCCCTCGGCTGGAGCTCGTCGCGGCCGAGCTGGCCGGCGGTCATGATGGCGCAGCTGGGAACCGCCAATCCCTTCCTGTTCGTGGACGAGATCGAGAAGGTCGACTCCTCGCGCAACGGCGATCCCCGCAGGACGCTTCTGCGCATGCTCGACCGCAGGATGGCGGCCTCCTATCAGGATCCGGGCCTCGGTCTGCCCTGCGATCTGTCGCAGATCTCGTGGATGTTCGCGGCGAACCAGGTGGACGGTCTCGACACCGCTCTCGTCGACCGCATGAGGATCGTCAAGGTCAAGGGACCATCCATCGACGAGCTTCCGCTCGTGGTTGAAGGGATCCTCGACGGCATCGCGGAGGAGTTCGGGGTCTCCGCCTCGATCCTTCCCGGCGTGGACGAGATCTGGATGCCCCGCATCGTCGAATCCTACAAGGAGAAGCGCTCCATGCGTTCGATCTCGCGTGAGGTGCGGGCGATCGTCACCCGCAGGATGATATCCGAGGCCAAGGAGGGCCGGCGGATCGGCTGACGTCGTCCGCCCGATCCGCCTCTCCCATCAGCGGAGGCGCCAGACGCCGTCCTCGCGGATGACCGGCACCGGCGCGCCGCGGTCCTCCAGCAGCACGCACCATACGCCGTCTTCCAGGTAGGGCTGGACGTAGGGCGTCTCGAACACGGGAACGCAGCCCGATCCCGTATCGACCATGTCGCCGGTGCGCGGCTGCCTGATGTGCGCCTCCGGCACGTCCATCCCCAGATGGTCGCGGAAGAAGCGCGCGCATGCGTACGTGTGCGACGGGAAGGCGAGGACCCTCGGGCCCCAGGTGAAGTCGATCGCGCGCGTCTCGGCGTCACCGACGAAGGGCGCGAAGACGTCGACGTGGATCGGGTTCGGGTTCACCGAGAACACCAGGTTCTGACGGCGACCGACAATCAGCGGACCGGTCGCGCGGCTGCAGAGCATGCGCATGTCGTCCTCGTCGGGCATCGGGATCCCGAGCTGCCTGAAGACCTCCTCCCACTTCTCCCGCACTGCCGCGTATTCCGAGCTGTGGTCCTCCAGCTCCTGGAAGCCGCCTGTGTGTGCGGGGTAGCCGACCATCGGCGCGTGCCCGCGGGTAGGGGTCAGCAGACCGATGCGGTGGCCGTCGGTCACCGTCTGCATGGCCACCCCGATCAGGTTGATGTGGTGGTATTCGAGAATGCCGCACTCGGCCTCGTTCGTGCACCGCTTGGGCCATTCGCGGCCTTCGAACTCGGGGCGATAGGGACTGCCGCACCGATGGCAACGGCTGTAGGATGCGATCTTCGGCGCTCCGCTTTCGTTCGTGATGCTGTTCATGCCGGAACCATGTACCGGACATCCGGCCGCGCAGCGCGATCGCCTGCGATCTTCGGCTCGTGCCAGCGTCGTTCATGAGGATGGTGGAGCCGAGGGGGATCGAACCCCTGACCTTTCGCATGCCATGCGAACGCTCTCCCAGCTGAGCTACGGCCCCGTTACGACGATCCTGGGAGGTCGTCGCGTGTTCTGGCGGTTGATGGTGGAGCCACTCGGAATCGAACCGAGGACCCTCTGCTTGCAAAGCAGATGCTCTACCATCTGAGCTATAGCCCCATCATCAACCGTCAGTCGTCAGATCATGCGCTTGCTGGTGGAGCGAAAGAGGATCGAACTCTTGACCTCAGCAGTGCGATTGCTGCGCTCTCCCATCTGAGCTACCGCCCCACGAGGAAACGCACGATCCGGCATTCTGGAATGGTGGGCGCGGATGGGCTCGAACCACCGACCTCCGCCTTATCAAGACGATGCTCTACCAACTGAGCTACACGCCCATTCCAGTCGATGATGGTGCGCGAGGCAGGGATCGAACCTACGAAACCTCTCCCATGTCAAGGGAGCGCTCTACCGCTGAGCTACACGCGCGTCATCATCTGCGTCGAGCAACGGCGATTTCTGGTGGTGGGTCAGGTAGGGTTTGAACCTACGACCCCTTCCGTGTGAAGGAAGTGCTCTACCACTGAGCTACTCACCCGTCACCGGATACCGTCATCGCACGACGTGGGCATACTATGCTCCGGAACGACTCCGGTTGCAACACCTATTTTCGATGCGTCGAAAATCCTCGTCACCGTCGAGCCGTTGACACCCGACCGCCACCCGTCGCTGCCCGCGCCTTCCGCCTCCGGCTCTCCTGCGCGAGGACCCGTCGCCTGAGCGCCAGGTAGCCGATCGCGCCGAGGCCGTAGCACAGGGCGTCCACCGGATCGGAGACCGATGTCGGATCGATCGCCGGAACGACGACCTCCCAGACGAAGGTCCCCAGGATCGTGAGCATCACGGCGAAACGGGTGGATCCGTAGACCCTCGCCGACGGCGTCCGGTGATCCATGATCAGGTCGATCCACCCCAGGAGGATCGGCATGGCCATCAGATCGTGGAGGTGCGCGTTCAAGAGGTGCGAGCCCTCCATCGGAAGCACGGTCCTGTGCAGGACGTAGACGCCCATGCACAGGCCGACCACCGCGGCGCCTAGCAGATTGAGAGTGCGACCACCGCGATGATGATGCCGAATGCGATCGTGAGTGCGCCCTTGAGCATTATTCGTCTCCTTTTCCTGTCTGCGAGCCATCGCGACCAGATCCCCGGACCCTGTCGCCGCGCCTGTCAGTCGGCGGGCACTTCGAGCCATGCCTCGACCGCGGCGTCGATATCCATCCCGTTCAGCATCCTGATGCCGGGCTCCGACGCCTTGAGATAGGCGATCGCCCCATCGATGCTTCCACCCTCGGGCACGACGACGGCCTTCAGTTCGGCGGCGGCCCCCTCGCCGACGATTCCGACGGCCTTCTCGCTCAGCATGTCGGCCACCCCGAGGCGCATCCATTCCCATGCCAGCAGCTCGGAGCACCGCACGCCGAGAGCGAGCGTTCCCAGATCCGGGCTCTCGTGCATCATCGCCACGCGGACGGCCTCGACGTCCCGATGGCTGCGTCCGTCCGCGAGCTCGACGATCCGCAGGATGTCGTGCTCGTCGTGTTCGACGCGCGCGATGGGCAGGTCCTCGGCTACCAGCGTGGCGGTCCAGCCCGATGCCGGTCCGTCCGCGTGGATAACCAGATTGCGCAGTTCCACGTCGATCATGTCGGTCCCCCTCGTCGGCATCCGGCCGCCCCACGCATGGGGTATGGCGGGACGGTGCGTCATTGTCTACAATGAACGGGACATCAGGGGGACATGACAGTGCCGATCGACTTGCCGCCGCAGCCGCCCAGAACGGCCATCGAGTACCGCGTCGCCGCTCCGACGAGGCCCGCGGGCTTCGCGCAGGCCGCCGTCGAATACGCCAGGTCGACGCGGGCCAGGGCGCAGGAGCAGGCGAAGGCGGACCCGCAGCCCGGCGTGGGCGTGTACCGCGCCCTCGCCGCCATGCCCGACATCGACGAGGCCAGTCCGCACGTGAGCCGTGCGGATCGCGCCGTCCTCCGGCGCGGGCCCGCCGCGAACGCCGCTCGCGATCCGCGCGAGGGCTACGTGTCGATGCGTCTTCGCATGGCCGCCGTTCTCGACGGCGATTCCGACTTCGGATCGACGGCCGCGCAGGAGCGCGCCCGTCGGTGCATGGTCGTCAGGATCGTGAGCGATCCGCGCGCGGGCATGTTCGTGGTCGGAGGCGAGAAGGCGATGCGCGACGCACGCACGGCGTTGCCCGAGGGTTCGGTCGAGGCATGTCGCGAGACCCTGCGGACGCAGGCCGCCGGCGCGACCTTCGCGTCCGTCGCGCAGCCCCGTTCGGTGGCGAAGGGCCGCATCATGGCCGACGCCAACCCCGCCATGCAGCTCGTCAGGTCGAGGACCCAGGGGCGCTGATCCCACTTCCGTCGTCGCGCGCGCTCACCTCCTCGTGGGGTCGGGCACGCGCTCGATGACGTTGCCGTCCTCGGCCATGACGTAGTAGTGGAGCGACAGGGCTCCCTCGTGCATGTCGAACATCCCCAGTGCCTGCGCCTGCTGCGCGCGGGTCAGGCCCTCCCAGGGAAGGGTCTCGGCGATCCTCGTCCTATCCATCGTCATGATGCTCCTCCTTCTTCCGGCATGATGGATCGGAAGTCGTCCGCTGTCCATCTCCGTCGGGGTCCTTACGGAACGTGGGACGTTAGACTACCATGATGCCGTAATCCTCAGGAGACGATTGTCATGGCGATGGACATGCCGCCCACCACGGTGGTCGAATACAGGATCGAGAGGCCCTCCCCTCGCAGGGAGGGCATCCTCGCCAAGGCCATGGCCATGGCAGCGGGTCCGCGTCGCGAGCTGGCGGATCACGTCGACCAGTCCTCGCGGATGGCCACCTCGGGACTCCCGCGGATCGACAAGTCCTCCCCTGCTCTGACGAGAGCCGACAGGGAGGGTCTCGTCGTCGGAATGGAGGCGTCGCGCGAGGGACGCCTCGGGACGACCGGCGTGAGGATGCCCGACGGCTACGTCGCCGAACGCCTGCGGATCGCCATGCAGGGCGATCGGATCAGGGAGGCGATGGCGAACGACCGGGAGGTCGGCATGGCCGAGGCCCGTGCGCACAGGTGCCAGGTCGTGCGTACCGTGATGGACCGACGCGCGGGTCTGTACGTCCAGGGCGGCGAGCAGGCGGCGCGCAGGGCGCGCGACACGCTGCCGGCGTCCGCCAAGGAGGAGTGTCGCGGCATCATGGGCCAGGCGGCTGCGCTGAACACCGGTCGACCGGCGCAGCGCATCGATCCGCAGGTCGGCGCGCATGCCGCCGCCTCGCGTTCAGGCGTGGCTCCCAGGGCCGACATGGCGGTGAGCCTGGATCTCAAGGCGCCCGACAGGACCCGCCTAGATCCGCTGCCCTCCAAGCGCACGTCGATCGAACCGGCGTCTCATCGTCGCGAACCCGTGCGGATCGACCCCGTGGGTGCGCATAGGGCGCGTCTGGATCTCAAGGGTCCGTCCAAGGGCGTCGGCGTGGAGGTCATGCAGGCGTTCGCCGCATCCGGGAAGGGCAGAGGCGTTTGATCCGCCTCTTGCGGACGCTGGTGATGATGGACGGGTCGGCACGCATCGTGCCGGCCCGTTCCGCGTTCAGCGGCCCGGCATCCTCACAGACACGATCTCGTCGATCCCGATGCGGTCGACGCAGGCCTGGATGGTGTCCGGCACGCCCAGCCAGTCCCTCGTGCGGTGCGGACCGCCGACGATGTCGAGCACGTGGTGCCAGGTGTCCATGATCGCGTCGCCGGCGGTGTCGTGCGGGTAGGCCTCGTCCTCCTCGGGCGTCAGGCAGATCGCGCCGCGGTTCAGCGGCAGGTGCCACAGCTCGTAGTCCGATAGCAGCATGCGTCCGCGCGGCACGTCCGCGATGATCCTGACCCGGTCCCGGATCCAGTGGGCGCGTCTCGGATTCTCGCGCTTGAGCCATGTCCATACCGGCAGATCGCCCGAGAAGCCGGGGATGCGTTCCGCCATCGCCGAGCGCATCCATTCGTAGGGTCCGTCCCAGAGGTCCTCCTCGTGTGGTCGACCGTGGCTGCCCGTGAGATGGCCACGTTCCTTCGAGGCCTCCCAGCCATCCACGTGCTGCCAGGTGTAGACCCTGACGAGCTCCTCGGGATCCATGTCCCTCAGTCTGATGCGGTGGGACAGTGCGAGCGGCTTCGTCATGTGCGTTTTCAATCCTCCACCACGTCGACCAGTCCCGCGACCCTGTCCTCCACGTCCACGACGATCGCAGCGGCCTCGATGACGATGCGGCGTATCTCGCCACGGCGCTGCGCCATGAGCCTCACGACGACCGGCGATTCCGGGAGATCCACGTGCTGATCGTAGAAGCGCGCCCTTCCCGGCATGCCCGGGAAGGCGGCGATCGTCGGGATGGCGCCACCCACGTAGCCGAGCCGGGCGCCGCCGGCCCTTGCCAGGCGCTCCTCGTTGACCGCGATGGCGGCTCGTCCCTGCGTACGGAACGCCGCGGTCAGACCGGCTGGCTCCCGGGCCTCGGGGTCGGCGAGCGCAAGGACCACGCTCTGCGCGGTGCCGAGCGCATCGCGGATGATGCACATCGGCACGTCGCCCTCGCTGATCACGGGTCCACGGATCGGAAGGGTCAGGGAGATCGACTCCTGTCTCAGGAAGCCGGTGTTCATGCGGATCGTCAGGGACTCCGCGAGGCCGGACGATCTGTCCCAGCCCGTTCCGCCGCGATGCTCCATCCTCAGGCGTCCCACCTGGCCCCGCACCACGGCGGTGCGCATGCCGTCGAGGTCCCTGAGGACCGCTTCGGCGTCCAGCCGATCCGAGGCTATGAGATGCATGTCCTGCCTTACTCCCCCTTGTCCGTGTCGTCCGTTCAGGTGGTCCGGTCCTCGCCGACCGGCCCCGCCTGCACGATCCTGTAGCTGCCGTCCTCCAGACCGTCCTCGACGGTCCACATGCCGGACGAAGTGTAGCCGGACAGACGCGACGACGCCACCTCCGGCACCTGCGCCGCGATGAACCAGATCGCGGGCGCGATGGCGGGATCGAGGACGGCCTCGATGCCGAACTCGTAGGTCCAGGCGTCACCGTTCCTGGTGGGCCGCAGGTCCGGCAGGCTGGTGCGTTCCCGAAGCGCCGCCGTCAGGCGCGCCCGCGTCGCCGGGACGTCCGGATCGAGACGCACCGTCAGATCGTGGATCCGCATGAGGCGGGGCTTCTCGCCCAGGGAGGGGATCGCGCGCAGGAACATGCGTGGCGCCCCCGGCCCCAGAGGCATCCCCTCCCGGAGCGCCAGCCTGCTCCTCACCCCGTGGATCGCCAGCGAGGCCGTCTCGGGAAGGGGTTGTGCCGGGATGGGCGTCGGAACGCGTGCCGGACGCAGTCCGATCGTCGCGTGATCGACGTGATGGGAGGCATGATCGCAGCCGTTGCCTGCGCAGTGGTGGTGTCCTGCGGACATGTGTGGTCTTTCCTATCGGGTGTGTGTCGATGATCGGGGATCACGACCTGCCATTCACGTGAACGGCGAGTTCCGGTCGATCTCGTCGAGCCACGCATCGACGTCGATCACGGTGAGCCTGCCGCCGGCGAAGCATGCGCCGGTGTCCATCCACGTCCTGTCGTGATGCGCGAACGCGCTCCTGACCGTGGTGTGCCCATGGAAGACGTGGTCGATGTTCTCGACCTCGCAGGAATAGGGCCTGGGACCTCCCTCGTGCATCATGGCCTGGAGGAGCTGCTGGACCGTCGTCCGCGACCATAGCGAGTGGTTGACGGTCGAGACGTGTCTCGGATTCCAGCGGTCCGACAGGAAGCGGACGTGCTGGTCCCAGTCGTGAAGGCAGTCGGCATGCACGAACCCGACGTCCCGTCCGACGGGTGTCCTGACGGTCAGGGCGATGGGCGCGTCGGCGAGAAGCCTCGCGACCCTTCTGCGCTCGTCCTCCCCGAGGTCGAGGAACCATTGACCTCCCCAGTCGACGATGTCGTCCCGATCGGCCGAGCCGTCGAGGAACATCATCGGCATCGTGTCGTGGTTGCCGAGGGATCTATGGACGTTGGCGCGGGTGATCCAGCGCTCGAAGCCCATGCTGTCGGGACCACGGTCGACTAGATCGCCGTTGATGATCAGACCGTCCCTGCGCTCGTCGTAGTCGAGGAGGTCGAGCTGGTGCTCGAGCTCGCCGTACTCCCCATGAGGGTCGGATACGGCGAGCACCCTCCTCAGATGGGAGAGGTCGAGGCTTTGGTGCGCGGGTGCGGGCAAGCGAGGTTCCTGTCGTCCGTTGGGGTGTCCCAGGATACACCGGACGGACGTCGGATGCGAGCACGCGATGTTTGCTCTAGCCGTGTTTACGGTCGCGATCGCAACATGGCCTATTGGTCCCGCGGCCATGTCGGGCTATGGTGTCATCATGACCCCGACACGACAGGAAGAGAGGAACGGCGCATGCTGACGCCTCCACGCGGCCCCACTCCGGACAGCAGCATGAGGCTGATCGCGATGGGGGTCGCCTCCGATCTCGCATCGGGTGCATGCGGTCTGGGAAGCCGCTCGCTGTTCAGGACGGTCAAGGGCTGGCATTCCCACGGCTTCGCCGGCGATCCCGGCTCGGGTCGCCTGCGCGAACTGTGCGCGAGCATCCTCGGCCCCTCGGATCCGGAGGCGGGAGAGAGCTTCGCGCGAGGCATGAGGAGCGTGTTCTCGATCGTTCTCGAGGGTGAGCCCGTCGGTACGACGGACGACGTCGACGACTTCTGGAGGGTCGTCGCCCGCCTCGGGGAGGTGATGGAGGTCGACGTGCCCTCGGCTCCGATCCGGCCGTCCGGTCCGATGATCCGAGGGCACTAGCTCATCGGGGTCGGTTTCCGACCCCTCCGTCCCTTGCGACGGGGACGGGAACCGTGCCGGAAGCGAGGCCCATCTCCTCCGCGAGCCCCTTCGCGATCGCGTATGCAGGGAAGTAGGCGACCACCATCCAGCCGCCATCCCTCGGACGGCACGTCGCCAGGCGTCCCTTCGGGCCGGATCTGCCGAAGAGCCTTATGGAATCCCCGCTGGGAGGCTTGGCGCGTTGCAGGGTGAGCGCCATCGTCGGCTCGTCGGCGAAGCGCTCGCCGTCGTTCCAGGCCATGATGCGCTCGATGCAGCCGTCGAGCAGCTCCTGCGGGGTCATTCGCTCTCCTCCTTCAGCACGGTCGCCGGTCGCTCGACCAGTTCGGCTCTGCCGCTGGTCCGCACGAGACCGGGATGGAGGTCGGCACTGGACCGCGGATGCAGATCCTCGTGCGCGAGAAGCCGCGCCGCCTCGGCCAGCACGTCCCGCATCGAGTGCACGCCCTCGCGCATCTCCCCTCTGGGGCATAGACCCGCCGCGTATTCGTCGGACATCCTGAACAGCCTGCGTCCGCAGGCGTCGGACGACTGCCCGTGCTCGAACTCGTCGACCAGCATGCCGTGAAGGGTGACGCAGCGGTGGAGCGTCCGGGCGAGGACCGTCGGTTCGAAGCCGCGCCCGAGGAGATCCGCGACCGCATCCGCCAGGAGACGGATGCCAGCGAGATGGTCCAGGACCGAACCGCGCGCATCCACGATGGCGATGTCGGTGCGATCGCGTCTGTCGCCCTGCATCAGGAGGGCCTGGAGGTACTCCTCGGCTCCGCCGTTCGAATAGTGCCAGCCGTCGACCATCGCGAGGCGCGTGGCCCTGCGTTCGATCACGTCCAGCCACAACCCCATGTAGTCGTCCTGGCTCCAGCCCAGGCTTCGGGCCTCGAAGGCTGCGGGGGCGATCACGGCACCGCCGAGTTCGGCCATCCGCCTGGCGACCGCGTCCGCGGCCGCGATGTTGGGGTCCATGACGACCGCGCGGAAATGCGCCGCGTCCCTCTTCAGCTCCTCGACCGAGGTCACGCCGGCCGCATCCATGGCCTCGTAGAGGATGGCTCCGCTGGTGATGGGCGTCGAGACGTAGGTGATCGAGGATCCCATGACGGAATCGTAGGCGGTCCCGACGACGCGGACCTCCCGGATGCGACCGGCGTCGGCATGGCGTAGACGGAGATCCTCGAACAACCGAGGCGTCTCCATGGCGATCTGTCGTGGCTGCGTATGCATGACGCACGATAGCCCGTACCGTCGCCCGTGTCATCACGATTGGATCGTCCGGCTGCGGGAATCGCTAGTCGATGTACCTCAGGCCCTCCTTCCCGTCACTGCCCACCGGATAGATCTCCAGAACGCGGCCGTCGATCTCGCAGGCCCAGTGATTCGGACCCGAACCATGCTTCTCCGCGACGAAGACGAGTCCCATTGCCTCGAAGTGCGCCCTGGTCTCCTCGACGCGCTCTGTCCTGACGACGAGGACGTTCACGCCAGCCCCTCTTCCGCAGCGGCCGCCACGGGCGCCAGCGAAGGCCGGTCCTTCAGCATCGCCTCCAGTCTGCGTGCCGCCGTGGTTCCGATCAGGCCCGCGACGACCGTGATCGCCATGCACGCGATCCCCGTCCATCATTCGATCATCGGGCCCGCCGACATCCATGCATGGACCAGCAGCACTGTTCCCGTGACGGCCGCGATGCATGATGTCATGATCGCGTGATGCCTGACGTCAACGAGCGTCAGGACACGCGACATGTCTCTCGAGGCCGTGTCGGCCGTTCGCGATGTCATCCCAGTCCCCCCGTCACGTCCTCGTAGCGGCACGTCGTTATCGCGTGCCGCGACCGATGTCACCCACGACGTTCACGTCGTTGCATCATGTACGGCCACGAAGAAGGGGGAGCGCCTTTCGGCGCTCCCCCTGGTGTTCGCTTCCGATGTCGGACGATCAGTCTTCGCGCTGATCGCTCGGCGCCGTGCGGACCGTGGTGCGCACCTTCGGCTTGGCCGGGCTCTCGCTCGCGCCTTCGCTCGTCGAATGCGCGTCCGCGCGGGCCGCCTCGGGCGCGACGTGCGCCTCGGGCTTGGTGCCGCCGGCCGCCATTGCCATGCTGCCGACCGAGGTGCCGTCGATGCCGACCGAGGCCAGCAGCTCCCTCACCATCGGTGCCGCCGTCTGGTAGCGCAGCGCGGCACCGGTGATCTCGTCCGCGAGACCCATGCCACCCTGGCCGCCCTGGCCACCGCCGTTGCCGCCCATCACGCCGCCGTTGCCGCCGAGGCCGCCGATCTCCGCGATGCGGATCCCTTCGATCTTCTCGATGGGCTTGCCGGCCGCCGCGATGATCGCGGGGAGCTTGTCGAACAGCGCGATGTCGCGACGGAACGCGATCTGCTCGGGCTGAAGGCTGTTGGCCGCGGCGTTGAGACGCTCGTTGCCTTCTGCCTCGGCGAGCAGGCGAGCCTTCTCGGCCTCGGCGCGCAGCGTGATCGAGTCCGCTTCGCCCTGCGCCTCCAGACGGATCGCATCGGCGCGTGCCTGGGCGGCGTCGCGCTCGGCCTCGGCCTGGACCTTGATGCCGATGGCGCCTTCCTGTGCACGACGCTCGGCGTCGATGAGGGCGATCGCCTTCTCACGGTCCGCGATGGCCGTCTGCTTGGCGGTGGTCACGCCTTCCTCGGCCTTGATGGCGCTTGCGCGCGCCTGATCGGCCTCGGCCTTCGCACGGCTCTCGTCGCGCGACCGCTCGCTGACCGCGATGCTCTGGGCCTGACGGGCCAGCTGCACGGCCTGATCGGATTCGATCTGGCTCTCGGACCGCTTCTGGGTGGCCTCGATTTCGCGGGTCGCGATCGCCTGATCCGTGCCGATCCTGGCGGTCTCGGCCTCCTGACGACGCTCGGCCGCGTTGCGCGCGATCGCGGTCTCCTGCTCGGCCTTGGCGAACTCGCCCTCCTGGGCGATCTCGAGCTCGCGGCGCTGGGCCGCGAGGTTGCGCTCCGCCTTGGCGACGCGGTTGGTCGCCTCGATCTCGTTGCGCTCGCGCGCACGATCCTGGATGATGCGCGTGATCGCGGTCTTGCCCTCGGCGTTGAACGCGTTGTTGTCGTCGAAGTGCTCGATCGAGGTCTGGGTCAGGCCGGTGAGCGAGACGGTCTCGAGTTCGAGGCCGTTGGTCGCCAGATCCTTCTCCAGTTCGTGCTGCACGCGCTGGGTGAACTCCTGACGGTTGGCATGCAGCTCCTCGAGCGTCATGTTCGCTGCCACCGCACGCAGCGCGTTCACGAACTTGCCCTGGACGAGCTTCTCGACCTCGCTCTCGTGGAGCGTCTTGTTGCCGAGCGTCTGCGCCGCGGTGGCGACGGAGTCGGCATCGGGCTTGACGCGCAGGAAGAACTCGGCCGCGACGTCGACCAGGATCTTGTCCTTGGTGTTCAGCGCGTCGGTCTTGCCGCGGACGACGCTGAGACGCATCGTGTTGAGGTTGACGTCCATCACCTCGTGGAGGACCGGGAGGACCAGTGCGCCGCCCGTCAGGACGACTTTCTGGCCGCCGAAGCCGGTACGCACGAAGCCGCGTTCCTTGGTGGACCGGCGATAGAGCCGGGTCAGCACGAGGCCGAGGACGACGATGCCCACGACGACGATGCCTGCATAGATTAGTGCGTTCAAGTCGATCTCCCTTGGATCATTGTGTTCTTCATACTTCTATGAAGGGTGTGGGTTCGACGGCGACGGCTCTTCCGATGCCGCCGTCTATGGAGACGAGGAGGATCTCCTCGTCCATCGGAAGCTCTCTGGTCGCGTCGCTCGGCTCGACCATCAGCATGTGCATCTGGCCGTGGTCGTCGACGAACCGCGCGCGTGCGGGGAATCCCGCCCGCGCCGTGCCGATCTCGATCCGCCCGCGCCGTCCTATCAGCTGATGGACGGTGATCGCGGACGTCTCGTCGCGCGGCAGGATCCTCGCCAGCCCTCTGTTCAGAGGGCGTGTCGCGAGCGCCGTCGGAAGAAGCGCGGCGACACCGGCTGGCAACGCGTCGGCGGTGTGACCCACGAGTGCCGCGAACGCCTGCTGTCCGGCCAGGCCGAGCACGCCGTAGACGCACAGGATGACCGTGAGGCCCGCCAGCATGGGCATCCTTCCGGGATTGAGCCAATCCAGCAGCGGGACGTCGATGCCGTCCGCGCCGTCGGCCTGATCGAAGTCCAGACCGAGGGCGGACACCACGCCCACCATCGCCATCACGCCCAACGCCACCGCGAACGGCAGGTTGTCGTCGAGCGTGATGAACTCAATAGCTTCCAATTTTCGTCTCCGCAGGTCCCGTAGGGAGCCTGTGGTCAGCACTATACGGCTGAGAAAGGACGTTTCTCGTCCACATCGATGCCGCGGCGTAGCCGGTGCCGACCTTTTCCATGTCTCCATGTCGTATCACGGATGGGGGGAGAAGACACGTGAATTTGTGTCATCACCCCGCTCGTCGTCCAGGATGGAAGGAGTCGCTCCTTCATCGTGCCGACGTCATCGCACGTCGCAGTTCCCTCTCGATCTCGGTGACGGTGGTCTTCCTACCGTTGCGGAACCGTGCCGTCGCGTAGCCGGCACTCGCCGTGATCGAGTCCCTGGCCGCATCGGCGGCTCTGGCCCTCTCTCCGTCGTGCGTCCTGTCGTCCAGCTCGACGATCATCATGATACTCATCTTCGCATCGACGAGGACGAAGTCGACGATCTTCCTGTCGAACCTGTTGCGGGCGGACCTTCTGGCGGCGGGGTCCATGTCGCGTTTCACGTCGACCATCGCGGCCATCGCGACCTGCGGGAACACCGCCTCCGCACCTATCCGCTCAGATGCCTGCGACAGCTTCTCGAAGAACGTGAACTCGTGTTCCGTAAGCAGTGGCTTCGCGACGTAGGGATCGATCTCGTCGCCGCTGGAGCCTGATCCTCCCGCGAGTCTTCTGACCAGCACCAGCATCGCGAACAACAGAACGACGCCGATCAGCACGTATGAAGCATCCATTGTGATTCCTCCCTATTGGAATCGCATGTTGGCAGCTCGTCGAGGATGCGTCCATCGTCGACGACGGTCGTGCGATGTGGCATCGTCGCAAGAGGGGGAACGATGTCGTGAATGCCGTTAAATCGCTGTCCATGCTCATGCTGCTGTCGGCTTGCGCACCCTCGTACGACGAGGTGCTGCCGACACCGGTGCAGGGTCCGGTCCTCGACGAGGGTGATGCTCTCGATTCTTCGGGCAGGATCCGGCGGATCGCGACGTTCCGTTCGACGACGCTCGTGCTGAGAAGGGAGAGGTACGGACCGGATCCCCTGAGAGATCCCCTCTCCGAGTTCTCGCCCGTCGACATGGTCATGGCCTGGGGTCGTGCTGGTCTCAGGACCGGACGCGACGGCGTGAGGATCGCGCAGGGTCGCAGGAGATACGGCTGGGAGGCGCGGGGAGAGGTCTGGGCGAGGCCGGACGTCAGGGCCTTCGGGTCGAACTCGGCCAACTGGCATCTCATACCGGCCGATGCCGGTATCGCCGAGCGTCTGGAGGGCGTCGGTCGCGGCGACGTGGTCATGATCGAGGGCGATCTCGTCTCGGTGCGCGCCGGCGACGGGACCGTGATCAGGTCCTCGACCACCCGCGACGATTCGGGCGATGGAGCCTGCGAGATCGTCCGGGTCACCAGGATCATGACGGTCGGAGACTGATTCGCGACGGACGACGGACACGAGCGCGTCGAACGCGCGTTGATGCTCCGAACGGGCCGAGGATCGTCGGCCGCGAAGATCATCGGAGCATTTGCATGGTTTGGTCCACTGAGCGCATGGACGTCCTCAGGTCGATGTGGCTCGAGGGCAGGTCCTCGGGCGACATCGCCAAGGCCCTGGGAGAGGTCACCCGGAACGCGGTGATGGGCAAGGTGGACCGGATGGGTCTGATGCGAAGCGAGGATCACAACAGCCGGATGACGGCCGTCGCCACCGGTGCATGCCGTCCCGCACCCGTCGTCGTCCAGACCCCCGAGCCGGAACCCGAGCCCGAGCCCATCGATCCCCGTCTGGTCAGGCTGTCGAGGGGAACGGTGCATCGCGCCTGCGCCGGCTCCGAGAGAGGCGTAGTGCCGGATTGGCGCTATGCCGCCTCTCTGGTCTCCGATCTGACCGGACAGGAGTTCTCGTGGAGCATGCCGGGCCACAGGGCGGCGATCGTCGGCATGGCCACCATGCTGGTCGGCGATCCCAGAAACATCCTGTGCCCCAAGCTGGGCGAACCGGTCGTGCTGGGCTTCATGCGGCGCTTCGCGGCCGAGGGCATGGTCGTCGGCGGCAAGACCCCGCCGCGTTGGTGCGAGATGGAGAACGGCGACGAGGCGTTCTTCGAGGACATGCTGATCGCTGAGGACGTCAAGGTCCGGCCCGAGATCGTGATGCGCGATCCGGCACCTGCCGCCGCCACTTCCGTGGACGTTGCGCCGGCGCCGGCCTCGTCGTCGTCGAGCGTCAGGGTGCGGGAGCTGGAGCCCGCCTGATCCCGTGTCCGCGTCCTATGCGATGAGGTCGAGCATGTCCGCGGTCAGGGAGCCGTCCTCCTCGAACACCGTGACGGGCTCGAAATCGGGATCTCCGGCCTTGGCCTCGACGACGAGAGGATTGCGACGTCTCGAGTTGAGGGGTCGTTCGAGACGATGGGGAATCCCGTCGATCTCGAAGACGACGTTCGCGATGACGATCCCGCCGCTCGCCTGGCTCTGGAGGATCTCGAAGCGATCCACGTCCTCCTGGACGAACCTGGCGCGACTCTCGATGCTCTCCAGCGCGATCACCAGTCTGCCGTGGCAGTTCAGGAGATCTCCCTCGTTGAACATGTCGCGCGGGAACACCCGCACGTAGTCCTCGTCCATTGCTTCAGGCCATGCGTGCATGCTTCGCATGGAGCCTTCCCATCGTACGATGGAACGTGGTCGCAGCCACGAGGAAGGCCCCGGCGACATCGTCGCCGGGGCCTTCCGTCGTTCGACTATGTCGCGTCGGGCCTCAGAAGGAGAAGCCTGCGCCGACATTGCCGCCGGCCTTGCCGCGGGTGTTGATCGAACCCGCCGCCTTGAAGATCACGCGACCGTCGTCGGACGCGTGGCTCAGGCCCATGGCGAAGGCGGTCTGACCGTTCCAGTGACCGACCGCGCCGCCGACCATGTTCGCGCCGGGCGTGATGGTCTGCGGGATGCCGTTGACGGCCAGTGCGCCCGCCGTACCCGCATCGGCGTCCTTGCGGACCTCGCGCAGGTCGAAGTTCACGCTGGTCGACAGCGCCTGCAGGCGGGTGTCGGTGTAGTCCTTCGACTCGGCGAGGGTCTGCGCCGAACTGGCCTGCAGCTGGCTCAGGTTCACCGCGTCGTTCGCCTGCGTTCCGTTGGCGACGTTGCGCAGCGTCACCGGGTTCGGTTCCGCCGAGAGGGTCACGCCGCTGGCCGAGACGTTGCGCTTGCCCAGCGTGACGACGTCCTTGTCGGCGTCGTCGTACTGGACCGCGACTTCGGCCGTCTTCACCACGATCGACTGTGCGGTGGTAAGCGCGAGCTGCGAGCGCTGGTCGGCGACGTTCGCGACGCCGATCGCGGTGTCCGCCTTGGCATCCGCGCCGACGGCGACGTTGATCGCGGTCTTCGAGTTCGCATCGGCGTTCACTGCGATGTTGGCCGCCTGGCTGGCGATGCCCACCGCGGCGTCCGACTTCACGTTCGAGGCGGTCGCGACCTCGACGGCCGTGTTCGAGGCCGTGATGGCCTTGCCCGCGTCGATCTGCGCAGTCGAGGCGACTGCGAGCGCCTCGTTGGACGTCGTCCTGGAGATCGCCGCGTCGCTGATCGCGACGGTGGCCTTCTCGTCCGCCCTGGTCGCCGTCACGGCCGCGATGTTCGCGGTGGTGTTCGACCGCCCGGCCAGTTCGCGCGCCGCGTTCGACGTGTCGATCGCGGTGTCCGACTTCACGTTCGCGTCCTTCGCGAACGTGACGGCGACGTTCGAGGCGTTCAGAGCCGCGCTTGCGTTGGTGTTGGCACGCGTCGATGCGTCGAGCGCCGAGATCGACGTGGTCACAGCCGTGTCGGCCTTGACGTTGGCGTCCTTGGCGAACGTCATCGCGACGTTCGACGTGTCGAGGGCGGTACCCGCCGTGACGTTGGCGCGTGCCGATGCGTCGAGAGCCGAGACCGAGGTCGTGACCGCGGTGTCCGCCTTGATGCTCGCGTCCTTCGCGAACGTCATCGCGACGTTCGACGTGTCGAGCGCGGTGCCTGCCGTGACGTTGGCGCGGACCGAGTTCTGCAGAGCCTCGTCCGAAGCCGTCAGTGCGACGTTGGCGATGCTCTTCGCGTCGTTGGCGACGAGAGTCGACTTGTCGGCCTTCAGCCCGGCGACACGCGCGGCATCGCTCGCCGTCGCTGCGGCGTCCTGGGCGCCCTTCGCGATGCCGGCGACGTCGTCGATGCGGACGTTCGTGGCGGTCAGCGACAGGTTCGTGTCGGCCAGACCGTTGGTCAGGTCCGTCACGTTCTGCTGCACGACGCCGATGGCCTGGGTGTTCGCGACGACCTTCGAGTCGATGTCGTTCGTGGTCTGAACGACACCGGCGATGGCGGCATCGACGCCGTCGACGCGGCTGTTCAGCCCGAGAACGCCGCCGAGCGCATCCTTCGCGTTCGCATTTGCGTCCTTCGCGTAGTCGATCGCGGTGTTCGCCACGATGCGGGCATCGCCCGCCGCCAGGTTGGCGTCGGTCGCGACATTGATGGCTGCGTTGGCCTGTTGGCTGGCGCCGTCGGCGCGGATCAATGCGTCGTTGGATGCCGTCAGCGACTGATCCGACTTGACGGCGGCGTCGCTGGCCAGGCCGATCGCGGTGGCCGCGTTGGTGTTCGCGATGTCCGAACGCTGGATCGCGTTGGTGGCCGTGGCATCGGCGATCCTGGCCGTCGACAGTGCCTCGTCGACCTCGATCTCGTTGAACTGCATGCGCTGCTTCAGGTCTCGGATGTCGACTCCGGCATCACCCAGCTGGTTGCCGACTTCGATCATGTCCCGGGTCAGGTCCTGGACCTTGGCGCCCGTGACGTCGAGACGCGAATTCACGTCGTTCGCGATGTTGATCGCGGCCGTGGCGTTCTGACCGGCATCAGCCGCGATGGTCCTGACGGCGTTGAGCTGGCCGCCGTTGACGGCGTCGGTGCCGCCCACCACGACGTCGCCATCGGCGACGCTCGTGATCTTGCCGTTCGCGACGATGCCGTTCAGTGAGGTCAGCGACTGCGCGCTGATCGAACCGTTGCCGATGTTGAGGTTCTGGACGTTCAGGCTCTGTGCGGTGAGCGATCCGCTCGTCATCAGGTCCTTGGTGCCGATGTTGAACTGGTTGCCGACGGCCAGTACGCCCGATCCGATCGCGACACCGCCCTCGTAGGCATATGCGTTGTTGCCGATCGCGATGCCGCCTTCGGTTTGGCTGCCCGTCTGCGTGCGGGCTTCCGTACCGATGGCGATGCCTCCGGACGCGTTGCCCGGATTCGGGTTGTAGTTGTAGTTTCCGGCACTGGAACCGATCGCCACGCCGCCGCCGGTGTTGGTGCCGAATGCGTAGCCGTCATTGTACGCATTGTTGCCGATCGTGACCGCGCCGTCGTGTCCGCCCGCGTTCGTGCCGATCGTCACGGCGCTGTTGTATGCGTAGCTGTTGTTTCCGACGACGGTGGAGTCGACCGTCGCCGTCGAGTCCGAACCGACCGTGATGCTGTTGTAGTTCGCTTCCGAACGTTCGCCGATCGTCGTGCTTGTGTTGTCGGCTGCGGCGGTCTGTCCCACCGCCGTCGATCGGTTTAGCGCAGTGGAATTGGCACCGACCGCCGTGCTCGTGCCGTCCATCTGCTGCGCATGAGCAACGCCACCGATCATCATTGCGCTCGCGGCCACTGCCGCAAGCAGGATGTGCTTCTTCATGGAAATCCCCCCGTTCGTCGCTGACCCGCGACTTCTATGCCGCCCGCCCTCCGGGCACCTCGTGCGTGAACCCCCGGTCCCTCTATGGGACGCGTTTCTCCGTTCGACGTGTGTCGCAAGACGCCAGTAGTACATTCGAGGACGTCTGGCCAGCACCTCCGTGCGCATGTCCGTGCATCCGGTTCGAGGCCTGCATCCATGTGCTATGCCCGAACCGTCGGATCCCCTCCGCGTCATCGTCGGAGGGGATCGTCATCAACTGTCGATGGTCGTGAGATGGGTCGGCATGTGCCCGATCAGGACCCGACCCTCCTCCTTGTCGTAGGCGAAGTAGATCCGCAGCAGGCGATCGTGCTCGTTGTGCACGCTCTCGTTGCCGCGGATGTGGTAGTCCATCTCCCATCTGCGCGCCTCGTGCTCGAAGCGGTACTCGGCTCCGCCGCGGATGCCCTTGCCCATCTGGGACTGCTTCTTGCTCTCGAGGCGCAGCTCCTTCAGTCCCTCCTCCCAGAGTTCGCGGGCGCCGGCTTCGCCGGCGCGCATGTCGACGTAGGGGCCGTTGAGGAGCTCGAGCGTCCTGCACAGGCGCTCCATGTCCTCGTAGCGGATCTTGCGCATGCCCCGATACGCCTTGGTCGTGACGACCACGTTGGGCAGAGGATTGGATTCCAGCCATTCCGCCAGTCCGTCGAGGCTCTCGGGCCAGCGACGCTCGTCCGCACCCTTGCGCATGACGCCGTCGCGTCGCAGCTCGTTGAGGGCCTGACGCAGCTTCTGGACCTCGGCGACCGCCGCGTCGCGTTCGGCGTTGGCGGTGCCGGTCTCCTCTCCGGCCTCGGACAGCAGGGTCTCGAAGGCGGTGCGCTCGGAGGCCCAGCGGGCCTCCGCCTCCTCGGATCCCTGATGCACGATCACCGGTTGCGGAGCACGTGCGGTGTTCGTGACGAACTCGTCCATGCGTCCGACGAGCGTGGTCACCGATCCGAGCAGTTCCGCGATGCCGAGGCCCGAGAACCTTCTGGCCACGGCTGTCTCGACGCGCCGTTCGATCTCGGCCTCGTCGGCGACGGGGCGTTCGGGACGTCGTTCAGGGGCCGCTGGCGGCGGCATCGGCAGATCGAGCATCGGCTCGGCCGGTGGCTGGGCAGGCGTCGCCGCCTCCACGGCCTCGTCGATCCGCTTCTGGATGTCTGGCTCCATCTCGGCCAGTCTCGCGGCGACCAAGTCGCCGACCAGTCTCGACACGGTCTCGGGATCCAAGGCCGGCATCTGAGGTGCCGGTGCCAGCGGCTGCATCGGCTCTCCGTGCTCCCTGGACGGAGTCGTCGCCTCGGGTCTCGCGGCGACCACCGGCGTCGAATCGACGCGTCCCTGGACCGGCGCGCCCGGCTTGGCGGGCACGGGTGCCGGGATCTCCCTCGCCGCTGGTGCGGTCGCATGGGCCGGTCGCGGCGGCACGGTCGCCCCGACGACCGCGGGAGTGGCCGAACGAGCCGGAGCCGGGCTCGGAGCCGCCGGAATCCTGACGGGGACCTTGGGAGGCGTCGGAACGATCACGGGCGCATTGCCGGAGGCCGCGACGCGACGCGCCGAGGCGGCGGGTGCGGCTTCGGCGACAGGGGTCTGGACCCTGACGCCCGAGGCCTCGGGGATCGCGTACCGCGTCACGGTGTTCGCCGTGACGCGGCTGATCATGTCCGCCAGCGCGCGTTCGGAGCCACCGTCGTTGACGATGCGTGGATGCTTGGCCGCATTGTCGTTGTCCGGATCGAAGCGGGGCTGGAACAGCCTGACCGCGCCATGGAAGGTGCGGTACTCCTGGCCCAGCGCGTCGGTCATGTCGTAGGTCGCGTTGGCGGCGACGAGCCTTATGGTCATCGCGCCGAGCGACTGCTTCGCGATCTCCTTCGGGTCGCGCAGGAACTGGCCGTCGCGATCCTCGCTCATCACCAGGATGGGGAGCACGCGATCCGGCGACTGCAGTTCGCGCAGCAGATGCACCAGGTCGTTGCGGGTGGCGACGATCGGCGGATCGATCGACAGAGGTCCGTCGGGACCGTCGGTGGGCGTCGCCTCGACGATGTCGCGCACCAGTGCGGGCAGTCTCGGGCGTGCGCCCGCTGCGAGCGTGGTGCGCAGGATGATGTCGAGCGCCCCCTGCTCGTCCGGTGCTACCCTGACGGTCGTCGACCAGATGCTGGGGTTGAGCCGGTCGTCCGAACGATGCTCGATCGTCCATTCGCCCTCGTCGCGACGATCCGCGACGAGTCGGATCCTGTGGCGCTCGGCCGTGGCGTCGAACCACGCCGTCGCCGCCTTGACGGCCGCCTGCATCGACTTCGGCCGCAGGCGCACCTGCGCGATCACGCGTCGCGGCAGGACGTCCTCGTCCTCGTCGTCCACCCTGCGCGGGAACGCCTGGACGATCTCGGAGATCGGCTGCGTCTCCATCCGCGGCAGCGGTGATCTGGAGACGGTCGGAGCGATCGCCCTCGCCGGTGCCGCGTCCTCATGGCGGGTGACCGCGGCGATGGCTCCCCGGACGTACCACGTCAGGTCGTCATCGTCGTCCCTGGGAGTCAGTGCGATGCGGCTCCACTGCGCCAGATTGAGCTGACCGTTCGACTCCATCTGGAGCGTGAGCGCCGAGATGCCGTCTCGCCGCATCCTGTACAGGATGCACATCGCGTTCTCCCTTCTCGGGAGACCGAGGCCGGCGATCCCGGGTGAGGCGTGCTCGTACAGCGCACGGTCGGTGATGACCAGGACGCCGTCCCGGTCGTCGCACGCGGCGAGGTCCTTCTCGTCGATCTCCGGCGACGACAGCACGTCGAGCGTCGACGCCGTGTTCGCGGCGATCGACGTCAGGTGACGGATGGTCGCGTTATGGACCGCCGCCACGTTCTCGTCGGCTTCGCGATCCGCGAAGTCGAGAACCGCCTTGGATACGGCGTTGCCATCCATCAGGGTCGACAGATGGTCCATCGTCTCGGTGTCGAGGGGATGGGTCGCACGGGTGAGTGCGGGCCACGTCTCGAAATCGATGGCATCGGGAAGCGGCATCCTCTCCTCCTGGTTTCGGTCGTCCCGGACGTTGGCGGCATCCTCGGAGAGGCCTGCGGCGAGAGGCGAGGTCGTCGTCGACGTCGCCTGTCTCACGGGATCGGCGCGCTCGCGCCGCGCGTAGCGCCACGCCTCCCACTCGTCGACTGGGCCGAGTCTGGCGTCGGCGACAGGCGCCCAGAGGGCGTCGAGCAGGTCCCTGGGATCCAGCACGTCGGATTCGGCCTCGAACTGCACGATCGAGTCATCGTCGAGATCGTACTCGACCCGACGCAGGCCGATCATGCATCCCTCGTGCACGAGACCGATCAGATGGAGGGTCCGATCGCGGCGCCAGGCGATCACGAGGGTGGTGGCGACCGCACCGTGGACGGGTTGGCGCTTCACGCCGGGGAACAGCAGCCGTTCGGTCAGGGCATCGTCGTTCACGACCACGTGGACCGGATGGATCATGCCCTCCGCGATGTCGACGTCCACGTCGCGCATGATCGAGGCGGGACCGGTGGCGACCGTGACGTGCAGGGTCGGATTGGCCGTCTTCTCGGCGACCAGTCTGGACAGCAGGTCCGGTAGACCCTGCATTCGCGGCAGGATCTCGGATGCCAGGCGCTTGCGCGTGCCGTCGGGCTTCTCGTGCGGCATCTGGTCGACGCGTGCGCGACGCATCACCACGGATGCGAGCGCCGGCGGAACCGTCGCCTCCCAGTTGCGGGAATGGATCGACGGCAGGTCCTTGAGGGAGCGTCCCAGCACGTTCTCGACCTGCTCCGCCAGCACGAAGTCGTGTCTGGCGGGACCCGCGGTGGTCACGATCAGCGGTTCCGTCCCGATCGTCGCCGCCGGGACGCTCCTCGGCTCGTCTGACCCGACGGTCGTGTCTGCGGTGTCGGCCGTGACCGCCTCCGCCTCCGGCGTCGTCCGGATCCGGGGTTGCGTGGTCCTGGCCTTCATCGCGGCCTCCTCGAGACGGCGCGTCTCACGGCGCTCCTTGCGTCTATCGACGCGGGACGTCCTCTCCTCCGTCTCATCGGGGATCGGGTTATGTTCGGCCTTGGGTGCGGGCACGTAGGCGCGCCTCGTGGTGGGCGCCTGATCGACGGGAACGGTCTCCGGAGCGGCGTTGCCGATCTCGTATCTGATCATTGGGACGTGACCCAGGCCGGATAGCTTCTGCCTGGCCTTGTTCGCACCCGTGCCGCCTGCGGCGACCTTCGTGACCAGTTCGACGGGGGCCGAATCCTCGAAGGCGGGAAGTCCGTTGGGTCCCCTGCCCTGCAGGCATTCGATCGCGCCGCCGATGATGCGGGCCCACGCGTCGGCCTGCTCCTCGGCGACCTTCGCGTATTCGATCGTCGCCTCCATGTTGCGCTGGAGGAGACGGATCAGGCCCATGCGGGGCTTGTCGTCCTCCTGCACCTCGTCGATGATCCTCCCGCCCTGGCCGTCGTCGTTGTCGAGCAGTCTGCGTGCGGTGTCGACGCTCTCGCGGGCGGACATCCTGATCGCCTCGGAGATGGTCGTGGCATCGGTGTCGGGTCTGATCGAGAAGCCGAGCGATCTCGGCGAATCGGCGCCCGGATTCCCGGCGCCGCGCACGAAGGGCATGATCTCGGTGATGATCGACGTGCCTTCGGGATCCTCGTCGCTCGGAGGCTGGTCCGGACCGCCGACGACGAGCAGACCGTCGATCGTCCCGCCCCTCTCTCCCTTGGCCGTGGTCTCGTCCAGATGGATGTAGAAGCACCGCTTGAGGTCGAGAAGATCGGCGAGCGGCAGGTCCTTCGATGGATCCGCCTCGACCTGGCGGACGAGTTCGGGACCCATGGCCACGACCCGGTGTCCGTCCTCCACGAACGGGATGAGCGCGCTCGCGATGGCGCATTCGCAGCTCATGCCCGCCGCCAGCGAGTCCAGCTCCTCCTGGGCGCTCTGCGCGAGCTCGCGGGCGGCCTCGTAACCGCTTCGGCCGTAGGCGGCCTCGTGCCGCGCCACCCCGACGAACGACGTGATGGGATCGTCGGTGCGATCCATGAACACCTGCCACAGGTGTTCGTTCGACGCCTTCCTGTAGTCGCCTCTCGCAAGGGACGAGACGTTCCGGCCCCAGCCGGAATTCCGTAGCCACTCCATCGGTGGCAGAAGCCCCTGCTTCATGTCTTGCATCCTCAAAAGCCCGTCAGGGCTGCATGCGATATCTCCAGGGATCGGATCCGCGTCAGCGCAGCCAGATCCCCTTCCACGCGATGTGCGCCTCCATGACGGCGGCCAAGACCGCCAGTCCCGCCACCGGCGCCTTCGCCTCGACGCGCGCCTCGCCGTTCCTGATCAGCGCCTCTCCGGATCCGTCCTCCGCGATGCGGACGGTCGGTGGGTACGAACCCCCTCCCCAGGTCGGCGCGCCGATGTCCCTGGACGGGAGAAGCATCGCCGCCGCGGTGTTCCACGACCGGGATGCCAGGGCCTCGTCGAAACGCTCCAGATGCGCGGTGAAGGCGCTGCCATGCTCCTCGAGATGCCGTTCGACCTCCTCCATCGTGTGGGTCGTCCGGTCCTCGCGGGACTCGTCGAGCATCGCCTGCAGCTCCGCCGGATCCTCCGGCATGCGTGGAACGCGGATCTCCAGCATGAGCGACACCGCCTCGTTGAAGAGCGCCGGAGCCTCGGATTCGTCCGTGGTCACGGTGCTTCTCCGCGAGAGGTCCATCATCGCATCCAGGACCTCCGGGACGCTTCTCACCTCGGGAAGTTCGAACCCGTGCTCGACTTCGTCGCTCTGTTCGATGTGCATTCCTGGACGTCCTCCCGCCATGGTCATGATCCTCCGGCGACTTCGTCGCTCGGCGTCGCGGACCTCGGGTCCGGACGTGTCATCATGGATCAGATGGGGAACACCTCCGCGTCTCGCAACGTGTTCCCCGATGCGATGCGGCATCGGGGCGTGGCCACGGTGCCGCATCGCATCTCCGGTCATCCGGTCGGCGCCTCCCGGGGAGGTCGCCACGACGGGATCAGAGTCTGCGGATGGTGTAGAAGCGCAGCATCGAGCTGTTCCCCGGATCCTTGTATGCGCCGAGCAGGACCGGCTTGTCGCCGACCTCGGTCACCGTCGAACCCGAACCGACGTCGTGGTAGCTCGGCAGCATGACGGTGTCTCGACCATCGGAGACCTGCACCATGCGCATGAGCGTGCGCTGCTGCGTGCGTACGCTGGTGAAGTCCTTCTCGCGCTTCACCTCGATGAGGAGACCCTCCTTGGATTCCCCGGCCTTGCCGTCCGTGTCGTTCTCGACCAGGTTGCCCGACCGGAACGTGCCCTCGTCGACGACCTTCAGCACGACGATGCTCGTGCCCGAGTCCAGCGGGATCCTTCTGATGTCGTCGTGGCCCTTGGCCGGGATCTCGCGCAGCTCGACCTGCAGCAGGCTGCCCTTCTCCACGGCCATCGCGGGCGTGGTGGTCATGCCGATCGCGGCGAGGGCTGCGGCGATGAGTCGTCTCTTCATGATCTGCTTCTCCCTTGGTGATCGTCGGAGGCACGGATGGCCCGGTCCCCTCAGACGTCGTTGAACCGCGCGTGCCTCGACTGGTCCTGCGGATCCAGCTTGCGCTCCGTCGCGGTCCTGTTCGTCGTGGACCAGCGCCATATCGCGTCGTGCCACGAGGAATATCTCCCGGCTCTCTGGCCGGTCGCGAAGCCCTCCTTGAAGGCCGCCTTCATGTCCGAGAGCAGTCTGCGTCGCAGGGCCGTGGCTCCGTGCGTCCCCTCCAGACCCGCGACGACCGAATCGACGGCGGCCGCACGGGCGTCGTCCTGCGGAATGGCGTCCCTCAGGGATGCCTCCACGATCTCCCTGATGCGTGCATCGATCTTCTCGTTGGTCCGCATTCTTTCCACCTGCCTGCGACGTTCCCGGAACGACGCAGACACTCATCCGCGCGAGCGGATCCACGTGTCCATCCTTCTTCCTATCGCCGCCTCCGCACCGCGGGGCGTCGGCTCGTAGAGGGGTCTCCTCGCGAGCCCCTCGGGCCAATGGTCCTGTCCACCGAAGGCGTCCGCACGATCATGATCGTCGACGTATCCCCGCTCAGAGGCGATCGTCCTGTTCGGGTGGTTGATGGAGATGATTCCCGGATCCCTGCCCCCGGTGGATCGGACCAGCGCTCTCGCCCTGTCCAGGGCGCGATGCACGGCGTTCGACTTGGGCGAGGTCGCCATGTGGACGACGGCTTGCGCCAGGACGTGCACGCCACCCTTGTGTCCCAGTCTCGCATAGGCGTCGGCGGCCGCCGTCGCATGGACTAGAGCCATCGGGTCGGCCAGGCCGACCTCCTCGTTCGCCAGCAGGATCAGTCGTCTCACGACGAAGTCCATGTCCTCGCCGGCCTCGATCATCTGCGCGAACCAGTAGAGGGCTGCATCCGGATCGCTCGCCCTCACGGCCTTCTGCATCGCCGACATGCGATCGTAGTGGAGGTCGCGATCCCTGTCGGACCTCCACGGCGTCGTCCCGCAGACGGCTTCCAGTCCGTCCACGTCGACGATGGTTCCGGCCGGGAGGTCCATCAGGGATTGGACGATGCCGAGCAGACGGCGTCCGTCACCCGCGCAGGCCGTGACGATCGCCTCGCGAGCGGTCGTCGTGACGGGAAGGGACCGTCGGTGATGTCTCTCGGCGCGTTCGACGAGGATCGAGAGGGCCGCGGCGTCCAGCGCCTTGGGACGGAGCACGAGGACGCGGGACAGCAGCCCGTCGACCAGGTCGTAGGCGACATGCTCGGTCGTGCAGCCGATCACAACGACGGCTCCGGTGTCGATCGGGCGGAGCAGCTGTTCCTGCTGCGACCTGCCGAGCCGGTGTATCTCCTCGACGACGAGGCAGGTCGATGCTCCGCCGGCCTCGTTCATGGCGGCCTCCGCATGCAGCGCCTTCAGCTCGGCGGCACCGGTCGTCGAGCCGTGCAGGGTCCTGATGCGCCGTCCGAAGGATCGCGCGAGTAGCGCGGCCATGGTCGTCTTCCCCGATCCCGGAGGACCCCAGAGCACCATGCTGCGCAGCGATCCGGCGGCGATCATCCGGGAGACGGGACCGACGGGCGACGTCAGGTGATCCTGCCCCACCACGTCCTCGATCCTGGAGGGCCTCAGGACCTCCGCGAGCGTCGGCGTGGTCCGGCTGGTCGCGGTCGATCCGAACAGGTCGTTCATGCCCGCATCACGCCTTCCTGGAGCGGGTCGCCCGGGGGAACCGCTCGTCCGGCGCGGGAACGTCGACGCCGATCTCCTGCAACGCGTCAGAGGTCCTGTCCGCGAGATCGCGCATCGACTTGATGAGGTAGCTCAGGCCGCCCCAGGGATTGTGCAGATCCTGCTTCATGATCGCCGCGGTCATGCGTGCCGCGATCCTGACCTCGCCGTTCCTGATCAGTTCGGCGGGATCCATGCCCAACGCCGCCTCGAACTCCTCGGCGATCGAGGCCATGGCGGCCGATCTGCTCGTCCTCTGGGCGATGCCGGCCGCCACGCGCTTCTCGATGTCCTCGATCTCCTTGGAGAGCATGCCCTGGGCCATCTCCTTGGCGACCCTTTCCTGCTGCTGGTCGGATCTGCGCAGGAGGGCCGCGAGGAACTCGCGGGAAACGGGTTCCGGACTGCGCATCTCCGCCTTGACGACCGTCCGCCAGACGCGGCCGTCGTATTCGCGCAGACCCCACCCCTGCGGCAGCTCGTCCTCCTTGACGACTCCGGGGGTCGCATGCACGCACCACATGTCGCAGTATCGGGAGACGGCCTCGGCCTTGGCCGGGTTCTTCATCTCGCGACGCCAGTCCGAGCGGTGCGTCTTGATCTCGACGCCCTCGAGATGGATGCCGCGCGACGGGTAGAGACCCATGATGACCGCATCGGCGTTCCGGTTGTGCCGACCTCCCGTGGCGTCGCCCACCTCCCAGATCAGGGCGTACGCGGGTGCGCTCCAGTGCCTGGTCATGGCCGCCTTGAGGTCGGCCGTGGTTATGATGTCCGTCTTCGCCAATCCATGTGCTCCCGTCCGGACCCGTGATAACACGCAATGCCGCGCGGAGTCATCAGACTTCGGCCTCCGCACGGCATGACGTGCTTCAACCCGAGCGTAGAAGTCCGGCGATCCTGGCTGCGAAGCCCTGCGGCCTGCGCATCGGCGTGAGGTCGATCAGGGTGCGCGTGCGCATCTCGATGTCCTCGCGCCAGGCGAGCCTCTCGAGCCAGCGCCGTGGGATGCCCGAGAGGCCGTAGGCGGCGCCTGCGATCTGTCCGGTCACGGCTCCCACCGTGTCGGTGTCGCCTCCGAGATTGACGGCGGTGGTCACCGCGCTCTCGAAGTCGTCGGAGACGTGATGCGACCAGAGCGCCGCTCCCAGCGTGTCGACGACGTAGCCGGTCGATCTGACCGAGCCCCTGTCGCGGTGGCGATAGGAGCCGTCGGCGATCTCGACGATGTCCAGCTCCTCGTAGGCCGAACCATGGTTCCCGATGACGGGGACCGCCGGATGCGTCTCGGTGCTGATCAGCCAGTACAGGACGCGGGCGAGGAGATCGGCGGCCTCGACGCACTGGGGAGCGCCGTGGGTGGTCACGCTCTGCCTACGGGCCGCCCGTGCGGCGGCGTCCACGTCGTGCCGGTTGGCGACCACCACGGGTGCTAGGCGCATGATCCCGCCGTTGCCGGCGCCGTCCCGGCCCGTCGGACCCGTCACCGGGTCGCCGGTCGTGATGTACTCGAAGATGGATCCCTTGGTCGTCCAGCCGATGTCGAAGGCGCGTTCGTTGCACGAGTTCTCGCCGTGCTGCATCCATCTCGAGAACCGCTTCATCAGGTCGGCCTGATCGACCCTCGGCCCCTTGGCCACGAGGCAGTCCAGCAGGCACAGCGCCATGGCCGTGTCGTCCGTCCATTCGCCGGGCTCCAGATGATGGGGGCCGCCGCCCACCATCTCCCTCGGCGTGTCGACCGGTCCGCGGTTCGATCCCTCGAGCGTGGTTCCGATGGCGTCGCCGACCGCCAGGCCGATGACGGCGCCGAGGCAGCGGTCGAGGACTACGTCTTCCGGCGTGGCGCTCATCGGATGCGCCCGCCGGTTGGGTATGGTGTCGTGTCGCATGGGTTCGTCATGGCGTTCTCCTCGCGAGGAGTGCTAGCACGCCGCCACGGCACGGTCATCACCGAAGGAGGATCTCAGACGTGGATCCTGAAGATCTCGCGAAGGACGTGATCGTATGCGGCCTGCACCGATCCGGTCCTCTGGATGGTCCTCGTCATGGCCTCCGGACTGGAGAACAGCTGTCGGCAGTAGTCGAGGTCGTCCGGGTCGATCTCGCCGAGGGCCACCTTCCGGTGGAGCGGCATCATCGCCGCGATGGCTCCGACCGCCATGGTGCGCGCGTCGGGGATTCCGACCGGGTCCGGCTCCTCGTCCTCGAGCAGCACCATGATGTCGGTCATCGTGCTGCCGGAATCGGGAGCACGGTACACGAAGCCCATCCTGTTCTCGCGGTCGGACACGATCGCGATCGCGCCGTCCTCGAAGACGATCTCCTGCTCGTACTCGACCTGCGGTCGGGTCGACCACGTCGCCCGCCGTATCAGTCCATTCATCACGATCCGGCCGCTTCCCGATGCCGGTAGCGGCGGCGCGAGAACGACGGGCGGCTCGGGCGGGCGTCCGCTCACAGGTCGGCCGAGCTGTGCGAGTAGATGCGTTGCGGCGCATCGTCGTCGACGCCGTCGCTGAACACGATCATGCCCGCGGCGCGCATGCGTTGCGTCTCGCTGGGCGCCCACTGTCCGAAGATGCGCTCCGACGTCGGATACGCCTTCTCGACCATGACGGGTACGCCGTTCCCGTTCCTGGTCATGCCTACCGTGATCATCGCGTTCTCCTCATCCGTTGCGCGTCGCGCACGTCACTCATCTGCCCACGAGTGCGATCATCGGCTCGTATTCGTCGCCACGCCTGATGAACAGTCCGCGTCCGGATTCGACCTCGCCGACCGCCACGTCGTATAGCCGCAACGCGTTGCGCATCACCTCGGCATAGGAGGAGGATTCCGTTCTCCTCACGAGGTCGTCGAGCCGATCGATCGATCCCTGCGGCAGATTCATCTGTACCCGCGCCATCCGCGTACCGTCCTGCGTCATGTAGCATCTCCTGATTGGATACCTCCATATAGGAGGCGTCCATATGCATGCAACGGCTGGATCGGGAGGGGTCGCGGTCGGGACGCGATCATGTCGTCGAGGCCCCCGGCCGTGCGCGGCCGATATGCGGCGCGTCCGACGAGACCGAGGCGCATGCACGGATGTTGCTCGTGGAGGACGTGCGGACGGACGGTGCCGGCGGCGGCGTCGATGCGCTCGCCTTCAGGGATCGGGAGAGGTTCGGGTTCGGCATGGATCGCGACTGCGATCCATGCCACCCGTGACTACTGCTTCGTGCAGACGATGGAGTATTCGGACGCGAAGGCGGGTCCGTCCTTCACGATCTGCGTGTCGCCCGGATAGAAGTTCATCATGTAGCCCGAGGACGGATTCTGCGGATCGGCGCTGGCCGTCGACACGCCGCAGACCCCCGGCGAGCCCTTGCTGCTCGCATAGTCCTGGCAGAGCTTCTCCGCGGAGACGCCGGGGCCGACGCGCGCGACGCTCTCGACGGGACGGCTGTTGTAGTTTGCGGCCCAGTGCTGGTAGGTCCGGGTGCCGCAGCTGATCTTCGGCAACGCCGCGTCGGGCGGGGTCTGATCGGCCGGGGCCTTGTCTCCCGAGACGCTCATGGCCATGAGCCTCTCGCGCGCGTAGTAGTGCTGCGCGGATGCCGGAGCCGCTGCGCCGACGATGCCCGTCGCGAGCAGCATGATGGATAGGACGTGCTTCATCGTTCCGTATTCCCCCGTTGAGCTTCGGGGGATAGCCCCTCGTGCTCCCAACGGCAAGCAGGGGCACCGTCCTCTCCATCCGCGTTCGGTGACATCGCCGACGGATCATGACGGGACGGCCGGCCTCGCCATGTCACACGGCCGCCGGAGCAGCCGCCCTCGTGGCCCTCTCGGAGCCGTGACGCTCCATGGCCTTGTCCAGGGCCCGACGGCGTTCGAGCTCCCGTCCGATCAGGATCTCCATCTCGTCGGTCAGCGCGTCATGCGCCCTCTTCGCCCTGATCGCTCCGATCACGTTGTACATGGCGAATGCGCCGAACAGACAGAGGATCAGGAATCCCCAGCGCATCTCCTCGATGTCGCGGCCCACGTATCGCATCCATCCGCCCGCTCCCAGGATGGCGACGATCGACAGGATCAGGGCCCAGGGGATCGGGAGACGCTCGCGCAGTTCCGCGATCCTCGCGTCGTCGGCGGCGGACAGCTCCATGTCGAGCGGATCATGGACGTCCTCCTCGCCATCGACGTCCACGGTCCGGCCGTCGGCGTCGATCAGGACGAACTCGGGCTCGCCCTCGAAGCGCGACTTGTCGAGCAGCACCACCGCCTCGGTCGCGACCTCCCGGATGATCGACGGACGGAAGGGCCGTTCGCATTCGATGGCGTCGCACACGACGCCGCCGTTCGATCCGATCGAGATGCCGCAGCGGATTCCAGCGAAGTCCGGGGAGATCTGCACGGCATCGAAGACCGCTCCGTCCACCGGTCCCTGATCGTTCAAAAGCCGGATCATCTCTTTCTCCCTAACGTCGCTTGCCGTCAGGCGACGCATTCACGATGAAGCCTCAACGGCTTCAGCCCCATCTCCGGCCGAACCAGGCGGGCAGGGATCCGATGTCCGGGATCGTCTCGACGTCCCGCCTGGACGAGGACGACACGAGGACCGTGTTCATGCCGATCGCCGAGGCTCCGAGGTGGTCGCTCGCATGGGAGTCACCCACCATCAGAAGCTCGCCCGCGTCCCAGGCGTAGTGCATGAGCAGATGCCGGAAGAAGGATGCGCTCGGCTTGGCCGCTTCGGCCAGGAACGAGAAGCACACGAACTCCGCGTCGAACATGTCCCACACGGGTCCTGCGTATTCGCGGGACAGGTTCGACGCGAGCATGACGTCGAAGCCGCTGAACGCGCGATAGGCGTCCATCGCGCCGGGCATCGGTCTGATCGACGCGACCTCCGCGGCGACGTCGGCCGCCAGCGCATCGAGGTCCGCCCTGCTGGTCCTCGGCGCCGCCGCGGCGACGCATTCGACGATCGGCATGTCCGTCGTCATCGGCGAGGGTTCCAGCCTCCCGCCGACGAGGCGTGCGATCGTCCTGTGCACGCCTCTCGGTTCGGTCACATGCACCAGGGTCCCGAAGCAGTCGAAGGCGACCCCTTTGATCCGGCTGCGCGTGATCCTCCCGGCCTGGTCGGGAGATTCGATGGTCATGCTCGTTGCCTCCTCGTGTCCGCCGTCACGGCGTCCGTCGCCGCTTCAGCATGCCGCAGGGCGAGAGTCTCCTTCTGACGCCTCTCGCGACGACCATGTACGATTCGTCGTCGGCGTCCATGCTCCCGGCCTCCGGCATCCTTCCGGGATCGACGCCGGCGAGGTCGCCGACGGTGAGCGTGTCCGCGTCGGTGTGTCTCCGCTTCATGTCGACGACGTGATCGAAGCGCATCGTCAGCGGACCGCCGGTCGCCCACGTCGCCGCGGCCTTCTCCATGTCGAGCTGGGTCTCGACGATGAGCAGCGAGACGCCGGCGGGCGGGCCTTCCCTCAGGATGGCATCGATGGCCGGGATCGGCGTGGTCTTGCCCACCTCGTCGATGACCACCTGGAGGGAGCGCGCGGAGGGGCCCCGTCTCGAACGCCACGCGACCACCGTCTCCACCGCGAGAGCGGCCACGGGGGCGGCCGCCAGACAGATCGCGGCGTGACTCGTCAGGTAGAGGCTGACGGCTCGGTCCGGATCGCGCATCGCGCGGATGAGGAGCGCACCGTCGTTCTGGTTCTCCGGATCGAGCGTCCGACGGACCTCTCGGTTCTTGGTGAAGATCAGCGCCTGATCCACCGTCCCGAGAATCCCGGAGCGCTCCCTCGTGTCGATGCCCGAGATGGCGGCCATCTCGTCGGCTACCTCCGTCAGTTCGGGATCGTCGCCGCACGCCTCGAACGCTTGCCGCAGCGCGAGGGTCTGGTCGCCTTCCACCGTTCTGGCCAGCCAGTCGGTGACCGCGGGCAGCGATCCTACGCGCGGTCGGTCGCCGGGGATCAGCTGCGGCCTCAGGGACAGAAGCGTCATGAGGGCGGCCAGCATCAGCCGCCCGCGTCGGCGGAAGTAGGCGTCGCCTCTCGGCCTGTCCGGGATCAGCACCGCGGCGATCCGCAGCGCGTGCCGGTAGGGCGACTCGTCGTCCCGGAAATCGGGATGGAGAGGATTGAAGGCAATCGTCTCGACGCCTTCCGGGGTCGATCCTCCTAGGGCGTCGAGTGCGAGGATCCTCGCATCGGGACGCAGTCCCATCGCCCTCAGCCGCAACGCCTCCGAGAGGAGCTCCGGCTTGACGTCGTGGACGATCTGCGAGGCGTGCGGCGAGAGCGCCAGGGTCGGAACGACGATCCCCGTGGTCTTGCCCGTGCCCGGTTCCCCGACGCACAGGACCGCCGAGTTCCTGGCGCTGCGGACGAAGCGCATGCCGTCCATGCCGAGAAGGACGCCCTCTCCGCCCAACAGGCCGTCCACGACGTCCTCGCGGACACCGAACGAATGGCTCTCGTGTGGACGGACGGCGGGCTTCGGATCGATGACGACGAGGGGGACGCTCCCGTCCAGCATCGCGGGGATCACCTCGCCTGCGGACTTGCCGCCATCGGGAGCCGCGACGGATAGCGCGGCACCGGTGGCGCGTCGTTCGGCACGCGTGTCGACGGGATCGGCGAGGAAGTCGGCCCAGTGCCGACGGCCTGCCTCTCTGGCGATCGTGTCGAGGCATTCCTGGTAGGTCAGTCCGCAGGTGCGGGCGAGACGGCGCGCGGCGCGCTTGGCGTCCACGATCATGCGTTCGTTGTCGATGGTCATGGTTGTACGACGCTCCGGATCGGGCCTGATGGTTCGCATCGTCCGCTCATGCGCGCCGCGGCCCGTGGGAGGGTCGTCGGTGGTTCGTTCGGCGGTCCCGATCCGGGTTCGTCACTGGCGGACGACCGGCCTCCGCGTGGGCCGTGGCGTCCGTTCTGGATCGGATCTCACGATCCGTCAAGGAGTGGTCCGGATCCATGTCCACGTGATGACCTCTCCCGTCATGCGTCTTGTCGCGACGCTCCGATGGGCTATGGTTGGGATGCGATGACGGGAGAGGATCACGATGTTCAGACGCAGGACGCCCAGGACGGTCGACGGGAACGCCATGCCGTTGTGGACGAGGATGCCGGACGGGTCCGGCTTCGTCCGTTCGACGGGCGGGTCGTTCATGGTGCGGACTCCGCTGGATCGGATCCTCGGGCGTCCCGGCTTCGAGATCCTGAGCTGCGGCGCGTCCTTCAGGGCCGATCTTCCGCCCGGCACACCTCTCAGAGACGCGCTGGGCGGCTTCGGCGGCCTCGTGGCGGGTGATGGCGTCAGCGCCGTCTTCGAGCCCGTGCAGGCCCCTTCCGCGCCTGCCTGAGCCCTCCTCCGGGTCCGGTCGGCTCAGGCGGCCGCGATCACGATGGCGTCTCTGCCGGGGCGGGATCAGGTCGCATGCCGTCGAAGTGGATCCAGTCGGTCACGGCGACGATCCGCCTGGCGCCGTCTCCGCGCCAGAGATCGAAGACGAGCGGCAGCGGCAGCGCGTCCGATCCCGGGATCGACATGGTCGCGTTGCCCTCGACGTCGATCGAGACGATCGCACTGCGACCGCCCTCGGACCATGTCAGCGTGACGGATCCGTCCTCGGCCATGGCCGGCGTCGGTTCCGGAACGCCCTGGGCGTCCTTGAGGGAGAACACGGCTCTGGCCGCCTTGTGGGTCACGTATCTGCGACGATCCGTCCTCGAGACCTCGAAAACCTGCTTCTCGAGACGTGCGCTCATCGTCCTGGGGTCGAAGGGCTCGAGATTCGGCATCCCGGCCGCCTGACGGTCGAGCCGTCGTAGCAGCTCGGCCGCCTTGATCAGTGCGATCCGACGGCTGATCAGGTACTGTCCGCCGAAGTGGCTGGTCGACGATGTCAGCCCGTGGTGCACGCACCACGCGATGTGCTCCTCCGCGTTCACGGACCAGGCGGCGGGATCGAGCATCCTCGCGGTCAGCAGCTGTCTCGGCGAAGGTGGACCGAGCGTCTCCCTGCCGATGCGTATCAGTCGCTCGAGCTCGAAGCGGACGGCGTCGAACGGATCGCTCATGGGTGTACGACCTTCGCGGCCGCAAGGTCGATGCCGTCGCTGGAGAGAGCTTCGGCGAGCATCCGTCCGGCCGCGATACCCTCGTCGGTCGGTTCGAAGCGCGCGAGGATGCCGGACCCTCGTGCGAAGTGGGGGTCGATCTCGATCCTGTCGATCGGACTCCAGTTCGTCAGGAGCACCTTGCGCCCTTCGAAGTTGGTGCAGCCCTCGTATCGCAGGACCGACAGGTGGAGCCGCCCGATCCGTTCGGTCGAGACGATGGCGAACCGCCCCGGGTCGGGATCGCCGGGGGTCGGATTCCCGCCGTTATCGCTCCAGCGCCTTCGCATTCCCATGTCTTCCTCCCGCAGGTGTGTACGCGTACAGGCCCATCTCCACGGTGGCCGCTATCCGTATGGTGTCCCTCGATCCTCTTCTAGTCGGTCACGGACCATACGGGTCGTCCATCTCTTCGATCAACCCGTCGAAGGGCAGATCCTCATGGCCTCTCCGTTGATCCTGGATCTGGCGTCCGCCAGTTCCAGTTCCTTGTACCTGTCCCTGAGACGCCAGAACTCCGATTCCGTGATGGTGCGATCGGCCAGTACGGATGTGCCGATCCTCGTCATCCTGCAGTCCTTAGCGATCATGCTCCTGGCCTGGTCGTATTTGCGACTGCCGATCTCGGAATCCTGATAGGACCACGTGGCGATGATCGCGATCAGGAATCCCACGAAGGCTCCCGTCACGGTTCCTCTCTCGCGGACGATGATCGGACCGATGACCATGCCCACGGCGGTGATCCACGCCATCATCACGACCGTCATGAAGCTCATGTACACTGGATTCTCCTGTCGCCGATCATCGATCCCGGCGGGATTCGACCGCGACGTTCAAGGTCTCGAGTTGGCGGTGGAGCGGAAGATCCTGATACGTCTCGTCGCACGTTGTGGGTCTCACGGTTAAAGGCTGAGGTTCTCGAAACCCACCGTCTTCCCTTTTTGCGTGGTGAGGCGAATGCGATCGCCCTGCCGTGCGAGCACCAGGTGACTCTTGCGCTCGATGGCGCTCACGTGGATCCTCTGCATTCCCGGCATGCCCTCGAACGTCGCCCACCATATCTCCAGGTTCACCGAATCGGCCTCGGCCAGGCCGATGCGGTCGAGGATCACCTCACGCACCTGTGGAGGGACGGTGGGCTTCATTCCGAACATGGCATTTCCTCTTTCTGCGTGACCATGTGTTACGCAAGGCCCCTTCCCGATTGGCCTTCTCTCTCCGTCTTGGGGAGGCTCTAGCGTCTAATCCGATCCTTGGCTGAACAAGACGAGGACATCGGGACGACTGCGGGACCACCCCTTTTCGCAGGGGAAGGGGGGTTGTGTCTTCTCGTTCAGATTGCGTCGTTCCTGGTCAGGGAATCTGTTCGACGATGTCTGTTTCGGAACATATGCAGGAGGGTCGTGCCTACCGCCCATAACACGGGCCATGAGGCCATGACGATGCAGCCCAGGAATCCGGGCCACCAGCCTTTCCAGCCCATTGCGATGACCAGTACGCAGTAGGACGCAACGTACAGGAATCCGAGTGGCCCGAACAGACTTCGCTTGGTTCCGGGATGGGACATCTGCTTCTTTCGTATATATGCGATTTCTGGTTCTTCGGAATCCTCGGCGACTTTGGGAATGACCATCCCCGTCTGGGGAAGGTCCAGATGATCAGCGGCCTGAAAGGTGACGTCCGTAGGTCGCGACGCGGTACGCGTACACCGGCCAGACGGGGATGATCGACACCACGTAGGCGTGGCGTGCGATCTCCAGATCCTGCATGGTATCGAGCTTCAGGCCTTCCACGTCATGCAGCATCTTTCGGATGGTATCCGGCGACAGCTTTGCCAGCCACGGAGCCACGTAGAATCTTGCCACGGCTACGCCGACGACGAGATAGGTGAAGGCGAAGGCGATGATGGCGAGGAGCATGTTCATGAAGGATCATCCCAGGTTGGTCGCGCCCTCGTGATAACACGCATGGAGGTCGCGCTCAACCTGGATCACGGACCACCCCTCCCCGGAGGGGGAGGCGGGGGTGGTCTACGATCGGGTTTATCTATTTGGGCCTCTTGAGGCTATTCGGCCAGCGATGGAAAAATGAAGTCGGCTCTTTCCGCAGGTTTGTGATGCTCCATGTACGGCACGATGCATCGTTTATAGAGACGGCTTTCTATGCGTTGGTCCTCGGGAAGATCGATCCAGATGTGAACGTCTGGCGCTTGCCCTACATGCCGAAGAGCTTCTTTTAGAAGTATGCCCTCAACTACGACCGGCTTCTGATGCTCGAATACTCTTTTGAACAGCACTTTGGACAGAGTCCCTATGTTCCAAGGAGTTGGAATTATCGGAGAGTAAGTCGCAAATTCGTCGAGATTAATGGTAGCCGTGCCAAACTGCCAGGCGATCCACCCAGCAAGCGTCGTTTTTCCGGCGCCATTGGGTCCATCGATACCGATTATCAAAGGTGGTCGATTGGGATACAGTTTTCCCTTTAGAAGATCATGCAGGGCCTTGTATTTTGGTCCATTGTGTTGTCTTATTTTCATCTTAGATGCTCATTAGGAGAGTAATATGACGATTCACAGCTTCAAGGCATCCTCACAGCACGGCGACTTCAAGGGTACGTTCTCAGCGGACCGGGTTTACGGGAGTGCGTCTCCATTGGAGTGTGATATCACACAAATGCTCATTGCTGGCAAGATAATGAATCAAGGGGAGGCGTTGGTTAAGATTCTCCTATCCGACTCCACTCGTATCGATGGAAATCCTGTTGTGAGATTTTTCATCATGGAGTCTGGTGGTGATCAGACGAACGCTGCAGCCTTCAATGATCAAGAACCTGTGCCCGTCAGGACGGTGGATGTAGATTTATCGTTCGAGCAGTTCTTCAAGATGTTCAGAAATTTTCAGCTCAGCCTGTTTCCACGGGCGTATGAGCCAAGCGATAAGCGCCATAATGAGCTAAGTCACAATGGCCCTCTTCCTGCTTCTATATTAGGGTTCTGAAGTATCAGTGGCCTGCTTTTATCCAGGCAGGCCACCCCTCCCCACCGGGGGAGGCGGGGGTGTTTCAGTCGGTGAAGAGGCTGGCGTTGTGTTCTTGGCCATGCTGTGCTGTGATGGCTCGGTGGGGATGGAGCTGCGGACATGACCTGGGACGACACTCTGAAGATCGGGTTGGGCGGTTTCCTGGCTGTTCTGGCGCAGGTGGTGGTCCAGCTGTGGACGGACTGGAGGGACCGCCGGAAGATTAGGCGGGAAGGGGCGATATCGGCACTTTTGATTGCGATCTCGCTGGAGGAGTTCGCCGAGCGCTGTGCGGCGGATGCTCATGGTCCGGACCCCTACGCAAACGGTCCACGTGAGGCGAGGACGGCTGGCGAGCTTCTTCGGCCTTTCCGCATTCCGGAGGCGCCGGAGTTTTCCGAGGATGTTGACTGGATGGTTTTCCAGCCAGAGATGGCCGATCGCGTTCTGTCGTTCGGCTATGTGGCGAGAAGGAGCGTTGAGGCGCTTTCTCGCTTCGACAGGGCCTCTCGGGAGAATTGGATCGAGCGGAGGGATAGCGTCGTCGAATTGGGTCTGAAGGCCATCAAGATCTCCGACGAGATTAGGGCCTCCAGCGGCCTGGCTCGTCGTGGGGCTGAGCATTCGTGGATGCCGCGCGAAGTGCTCGAAGGCATTGCCGGCGATATCGCTCGTTTGGAGCGTCAACGGCGGGAGGAGGTCGCTTAGGCCTTCACATTTTACTGACTCATAGTTCTTTGAATCCCAGGGCGTTGGCAATGCCGATCTTGGTCGTCCCGATGGCTGCAAGATCGAGCTTGAGCCCGGCTTGAAAGCTGTTGCCGCAGACGGGTATCCCGCAACCCACACGTTTCATGATGTCGCGAAGGACGTCGACGTAGCCTTCAACGGTCAGCCTACTGGTTGGGCGACGTCGTTGGTTGACGCCGACAAGGAGGGCATCGGTTGGTTTTGTGGAACCTGGTTGGATAGCTTCGCGCCATGAGAGTCAGGCGGAGATGAACGTCACGGTCTCCGCTGATAAGTAACGTGGCGCCCCGCCGAATAAAGCTGTGCCGATACCGTCGGGCATTGCCACTATGTGACCGATGTCTATGGCTGCGTACTCGGAACGGGTCCGGCCGGTGTCAGCGCCGAGGCCGAGGACGACACGAGCGCGGAGCGCCCAAGGTGAGGCCTCGCCATTCAGTGCGCGTAGCATGGCGATGATCGAGCCTGGCAACGACTCGTCGGCGACTATGTCGGCGACGTCGCCCTTGAGGCGTAGCGGGATCGTCTTCCTTGCGAGGGAGCCGCGTTCGCGGAATAGCGCCTTCATCTCGCTGGTGACGAGAATATGGCGCGTGGGATCGTCCACTTGCAGGATGCGGACGTGGAAGTTGGAGAGGTGCTTCAGCATGAGGCGGATGCTCTGCGGCCGCAGAGGACGTCCGCCCCGGCCGCTTGCGGCCTGGGTCCGTATGAAGTCACGGACCTGCGTCGGGGTCGCCGGGAACCTCGCGTCTGACGAGGCGGACCAGCTGGCCAGCATTCCTTTGAAGGCGTCTCGGCTGCCTCGCGAGCAGCCGGCAAGATGAGAGCGCAGGCGATTCTGTGTGTCAGGGGCCGAGAGGATTGCTTGATACATCTCCTCAGATTTCAAACGACTGAAAGGAGATATGATCGGAATAGTCTCCATGTTTATATACACCCAGCATATAATTTGTGTTTTTTGCTGGTATGGGGTGATCTGCAGAGGCCTTTGCAAATACGCAGGAATACCTGTGCATTCATTCCATCATGTTCAATCATGGACTTTGACTGAATTCCTCGACTTATGGCCTCAACGCTCATAATTATGGATTTCTTGTAAAATACATAAGAAGGCTTCTTAACAAACCTGTGCTCATGCGTGTTAAGAATACAGGTAGGATCGTGATAGCCGTCGTCTATGGAGCATATGGAAACAAGGAGAATCTTCCCGAATTCATCGGGATCTGTGCAAATTATATGGAGATGCTTACGCTTGGGATCATGCGATGGCCCAGACGTTACGAGAAGGGTGCCCTTCTTGCCTATCCGCACGGGTTAGTTCAGGCGTATGCAAGGTCGGCGAAGAGACGCTCGATCCGATTGTGGTCTTCAATGAATTCTGCACGCGCAGCGGGTCGTTCGACTCCGGCAGCCTGCAGTAAGCGTTCCAGCGATATCGGCGTCCGGCTCCCATTCGGATCTTCCCATTCCGGTATGTTTTCCGGCTGATGGCTCCAGTGACTTAGATCTTCACCGCTCATCTGCCCGAATCTGGACCAGATATCGTCGAGGATCTCTGCATCAGCATCACTGAGCTCGTCGAGGTCATCGACGGTTATATCGGATTTGACCGTCAAAGAGTCGTCGGCGAAGATCTTCTTCCAATCAGGATCGCTGCGATAGGGATTGGCCCTGTCGCAGGTCTCTTGGACGATGGGACCCTTCGGCAGGGAGAAGCGAACCTCGTCGAGCATGGGCATGCCATACAGCTTCGCAGCCTCTCGGTCGGCGAGATATACGAGCTTGGTGCCCTTCAGCTTCGCCAAGCAACGGCCCGTGGTCTTGAGGGCGAGATAGGCCATTATGTGAGCGGCCTTGGCGGAATTATACATGGCGACGACCCCCCGGCGAGGCACTCTGTGCCGACGTCTCAGCTATCTCTGTCATTGTCCCATTAACGCGTCAAGGCTGCAATGGGGGCCATGTGAATACCGTTAATTTAGCGCACAACCACCCCTCCCCGTTTCGGGAGGAGGGGGTGTACGGTTTGTCCGACCACCCCATGGCTTTGTTCGTGATCATGTGACAGTTTGGGACAAGACAATTCAAGAGGCGATGATGGGCACCCACGGGGGAATATCCAATGCAATTGCTATGGGTGCAAACGGCCAGACGGTTCATCTCGACTACGTTGTCGAAGGAACCGAGAGTTCGATTGGTCTGACCTGTTCGTTTTGCGGTCAGCCCATGCATCTAAGGAATGGACCCGTAAGAGCTCCTGGCTTCGCCCACAACCCAGAGGGTTGTATCGATAGATTATCGCCTGATGGCAGACTGCATATAGCGGCACAGGTGCTTATAGCTTCAGGTGCACCTTTCTGGGTGCCAGCGTTTGATCGAGCATCTGCTTCAGGTCCAACCAGCCTAAAGGAGGCTGTGTTGGAAAGGCTAGTAATAGATGGAGAGGAGATGGCTGGAAGAGTCATCGGATTTCGACCGGACGTGTGTGGAATTTTGCCTAGCGGTGTGCCGGTAATCGTTGAGGTCCAAGTTACTCATGCGACATCTCCAGTGGGGCTGGAGCGACGTTCCAGATTCGCTATGCCCTGTCTGGAGATCGACCTGTTGCGCTTGAAGAACAGGAATTGGAATGAGGATGACGTTCGTGAGGCTCTCTTGGAAGAGGGCCATTCGGTATGGCAGCCCTTTCCTGTCGGTGCATTGTTTGAACAAGGGGTCTGGTCGGCGACCATCGAGAGACGCACGGTTCAAGGTTACGTTGTTCGGACCTCAGGGATCCCACCGCTTCAGTTCAGGAATCTGATGTTGGGTTGTCGCGCAGGCGAAAACGCCGGTGAATGGATTCTTGCTCATGAATTCGGAGAGCGTGCGATCGGTGGTCTGATCGGTCTTGGAGGAATGCTTTTCGGAGACCGGACGCTCGCGGTCGAAAAGGTGAGAGACGAAATGCGTCGAGCGAGGACGACCTCTTCCCAGCCACAATTCGATCTCGTCGGCGGAACAGGCCACAGAAATTCGAAGGGTCGTTCCAAGCCGCTGCAGTCGGCCTGTACCGGCATACAGCTATCATTGCTTTGACGATATCGAACATGATCCTTGGCTTTTTACGTTGTTTTTTGTCGATGTGGCTATCGTAGCCTCGATGTCGGCGATGCCTTACCAAGCATGAATTCTAATGCCTTCCGTCACCCAGCATTGGGTCGGATGTAGCCCATTTGCGTCTGCTTGGAATCATGTGCTACGTAGCTCCGCGAGGCATTCTGCCTCACGAGGAAAGTGCTATGGCAATCGATGTCGTGCACCTTGCTCAGGAGTACTGGCCACTTCTGATGGCAGCCGGCTTGCCGTCGCTGTATCAGAAGGTCAAGAGCTTGCGGCATGGTTGTTTCAAGCTCGAGGTTGGTGGCGGCCGGGTGGACATTCAGTTCACGACCCGACCGCCTAACGACGACTGACTAGGTGGGGGTCGCTGTTACCGCAGCGGCCCTTCCTCCGCGGTCAGACCCACGCCGGGCTGTGACCACATCAAATCTAATACTCCGCATGACGGATAATGCAACCCTGCCGTGTATCTCCGTCCTATATGTGAAGGAGATATCAAAAACCATCCCTCCCCGTGCGGGGAGGCGGAGATGGTCAGGCCGGAACAGACGGGTCGTGTCTCATCTATGACGCTACTGGAGAGCGGCCAGCACGTCGTCCAGCCGATCGGACGGCACGATCCAGTTCCGATAGCGCGGATTCCATCGCGCGCGTCCGCTGCAGGCCTTCTTGACCGCTGCCGACAGGTTCTCGTCCGGTGCGTGGCGAATAGCGACATCGCCACCCTCGAGCTCGTTCAGTCGGATGGGACCATGGCGCGTATGGACGTCGCCGGACCCGATCATGGAGGCTCCGTGCTTGATCGCCTTGGTCGCAAGATCGCCGACGATAGGGATGCGACCGGCGACCTTCTTCGCTGCAAAGCCGACCAGCCTGGTGGCTGCGCCATCGGGGATGTTCTCGACGATTGTCCGGGCGGCCTCCATGGTTTGACCTAAGCGGCGGGTGGTCGCATTGGCCGGAGCGCGGCCTGCATCATCGTCGATGTACTCGTCCGCCGCAGCGAAGCGTTTCTGCCAATCGTAGGAGGCAGGTACGTGGGCATGTCGAAGGCGCCGTCCGAGTCCGCGCATGTCGTCATCGCTCATGCCATTGACTGCATAGCGCCCAAGCATGCCGAACACAGTCCCGACACTCAGTTTTTCGCTCTGCTCGTTCCACCACCGATGGAACTGGTCGGACTTGAGGACGGCCGCACCGTCGGGCACGTTCTTCCTCGAGAAGTTCGAACTTGGAGACATCAGGACGACCGGGATGAAACGCTTGATGCCGTCGATCCCCTGTGTCTTGAACCAGCGCTCAAGACTCACGGCGTGGCGTCTGGCCTGTTCGATGGGTGATTCGATCGGCCTGCGTGAACGCCCGTACCAGGCCGACCAGTCGCCCCACTCGTCACAGACGAGTCGGCCGGAATAGTTCTTCGTCTCGAGAATCCATGCCGTTCCCTGGATTCTGTGGATCATGATGTGATCGATCTGGGCGAAGCCTCCATGGCGATCCGGGATGCGCAGGTCGTGGATCAGGCCGACCTTGGTGCCTTCGGAGAAATCCCGGTCGAGGAAGTGAGCTGCCGAGCGCTCTCCGCTGAGACCGGCGCGGATGTTCCAGATCTCGCGCTCTATGCGCTTTCGCATATGAACATCCCTGCAGGATGTCAGGAGTTTCTGGAGCGTATTCAGATCGTGTTCGCGGCTGTCGGCTTCCTTGAGGATCATGGCTGGTTCCTAGCGAATGGATGGGATTGTTCTGGATGTCGCGCGCGGTGGTCTGATCGGACGGCTACGTTGCCATGGCACCTTCCAGGCGCTTGGACCGCATGTCGACGGTCTGACGCCACTCGTCGCCCGCGACGTCGCGGGTGAAGTGAGCATCGGGCGCGACCTTGTGGACTGCCGCTTCGATGCGATCGAGGTCGCAGCGGAAGAACTCCTTGCGGGGGTTGGCCATGTTGACGCGCCGTGCGTCGAACTCGCGATGGAGAGCGCGTTCGAGTTCCGGAGCCTGTTCGCTGTAGATCATGGCGTGGATGTCGAAAGAGAATGGAACCGATGCTCCGGAGAGTTCCCGAACCCGATCCTCGGGTTCGAGGCGCCGAGTGAGTCCGATCTTGACGACGTCCTCACCAAACGAGCCTACGTTGGAGATGATGTAGACGTATCCGCACTTCGTGAGTTCGGCCATGGCCTTGGCGCGCTCCTTTTCGGCTGCGGCGTCAGCGATATTCTGTTCGAGCTGGGCGATGCGCTTGCGCAGTTCGGCGCTCTTGTCACCGCGAGCGGCCTCCGCCATGGCCTTGTCGAGCATGCGTTGGTAGCGGGCCCCCTCCCGCTCCGCCTCCAAGGCGCGACGCTGCAGCTCCTCCTCCTCACGCTGCGCCCTCTGTTCCTCCTTCAGCGCCTCCTTCTCCTGTCGCTGCTTTTCTCGGTGCTCGTGAACGAGGCGCAGCTCCTTCAGCTTGAGGGTGACGTATTTGGCCGAGATCGTCATGCGGAGAGATTCGTTCGCTTTATCGATGGCGCTTTGGGAGCGGAGGATGCGGTTCTCCATGACGGTGACGTTGTTCCAGCGTACGCTGGCGATTGCCGTGTCCGCTTCACCGTTGAATGCACGGAGGGTGAGCTTCTTCTGGCGCTTGATCATGCGCTCGCCCTCCTTCTCGCTGTTGCCGACGGTCCAGGCCGTGGTGCATTCCACGGCGCGATCGTAGGTTATGGCTTCCTTTATCTCGCGGCGGACACGCTCGATGGCGACCCGATAGCCTTCACTGTCGGCGAAGTCGAAATGAGGCTCGTAGATGCCGAGTTCTGCAAAGGAGATCCGCTCCTCGACCTTTGCGATCTCATGGACAAGAAGGTCGAGGCTCGCTCGCCTGTCGGAATGTTCCGACCTGATCGCATCTACCTCAGCCTGGGCTGCGGGAATGGATACCAATCTGATGCGGTCGAGCACGGCCTGCATCTCGGTCTTCTGCTGGTCGAACAGAGCAACCGGTCCCAGACGCGATTCAAGTTCGATGCGCCTGCGCTCAACCTCGTCGATCCTGTCCTGCGCGGCTTGCATCCCAACCGTTTCCAGAAGATGGATGCGTGTTTTTATGCGCTCCTCCTCCTCATCGAGATCGTGTATTGCTCCCAGCCTCTGTTTCAGGGATGAGCTCTCCGCTTCGACCTGTTTGAGGCGAGTCGTAACGGTCTCGTACTCCTCGTCGAAGTGTGAGTTCATGTCATCGATGGTGCTCTTGGCCTCGGCGAGTGCCTGCTGGACGTTGTTGAGCGAAACCTTCAGGTTTGCGGCCTCATGTTCGGACAGGTTGGATGAGCGGGTAGAGGAGGCAAGCGACCAACCGAACGAATATGCGTCGTCCGGCATGTTGGACGCCATGATTGGGATGTAGAAGAGATCTATGATGCCGAAGCCGAGGAAGATCAGCGCGGTGAAGCCGCCAAGTGCGTCATGGTCACCGGCGGCCGCGAGGATCATGACGACGAAGTTCAGGGTCATCGCTAAGGCGGTTCGATAGCGCCCTAGGAACCACCTGTGGGCGCCGGTCAGACCCAGAAGCAGAAACAGAACGTAGGCTACCGCGATGCGCGCGGATCGCCCCATACCCGAAACGAAATCGTGCATGCCTTCCCCCTTTACGAGGGGTTAAGCTAGTCCGTATTTCCGACTGAGGGCAAGAGGGTTCTTGTTGCGCAACCACCCCTCCCCGTAGGGGCAGGAAGGGGTGGTTCAGCGGTTCGCGGCGCGGATCTCCGGCACGACGATGGAGAAGTGGTACGCGTGCCAGCCGGCGACCGTTCCGGCGATCGCCAGGGCGGTCGCCAGGGCGGTCCGGCCACGCGTGGTCCGTAGGGACCGGACGGCCAGCACGAGGCAGATGAGGACCGGGAGGCATGCGATCGTCAGCACTTCGCCCGGCAGGCTCGCCAGTCCCGGATCGTTCGGCGAGAGGAGTCGGTCTTGTCGATCAGATCGCACGATACGGGGAGATGGAGCAGCGTTGAGATGGCGATGATGGAGGCCGCCGAGCGTGATCTCCATACCCCCATCGACATCGCCCTCGTTTCCATCGAGTGACGATGACATGCGCAGTTCGCCCAGGCAATCGCCACCTTCCTTCAGACGTGACCGGGGTGGTTGCCCACTCGTCCTTCGTCGTCCACAATTATGTCATGAAGGGGGAATGCGAGATGGACGTGTCCAAGGCTATCGAGGAGATGGGGTCGGTACCGGGTTGGCCCGAACCGACCGATGCGCGGCTCGAGCGCGCGGTGATGGCGGTCGATGCGATCCTGGCGGCATCCAGGGAGCCCGAGGACGCTGTTGAGAGGGGTCTGGCCTTCCACGTCGCCATGCGGCGCGACGAGGGTGTCGATCCGACGAGGGACCGCGACGGGCTCGTCATGGCGACGGCGCGCGTGATGGACCTCGACACCGAGGTCCCGAAGGCAAGGCTGGGCTCGATCGTCGCGGCCCGGATGATCTCGCTGGACATGTCGCTCCAGCGGGATGCCGCCATGCTCGCATCCCTGGATCTGGTCGATCGCGACAAGATGATGACGTTCTCCGAGCAGGTGGCGCGCGGCGCCGACTGGCGGGAGATGCACGCGCTGCGCGGTCCCGTGTCGTTCGAGTCCGAGGATGGTCTGAGATCGCTGGCGGCCGGAGACATGTCCGGCGTCTCTCCGCAGCTGTCGGCGGCCCACCGCGCATCGATCGACGCCGCCCGCGCGCCGATCACCTCCGAACTCGATGCGAGGATCATGAGGGCCGCAGGGCTCGTCACGGCCGAGGAGGCCTCGGCGATCGTCGGCCGCGTCGGCAGGCGCGGCACCCAGTCCGAGATGACCGCCTTCTCGGACGCCCTGTCGGAAGGCAGACGACGCGATCGAGAGATTGACGGTCCGCCTCCGAGGGATGGGCGCGAGCTCCCGTTCGAGACCAGTCGCATCGCGCGTCGGACCGTCGACATGATGATGGATGGCAGCTACGTGTATCCGCTCAGGGACGCACCTCCCGCCGTTGTCGATCGCGTTCTCGCCGATGCGTCCTATCCTGAGCCCGAGCACCCCGCCGGTAGAGCGGTCCGCGTCGCGGGTCTGCGGCTCGAGGCGGCCGGCGTCGAGGACGTGTTCTCGACGCCGCAGTTCCGCTCGGCCGTCAGTCGCGGAATCGGCGACGGTGATGGCGGACATACGCCTCGCGAGCTCGAGGAGCGGCTGGTGACGGATACGGCGCTCCAGCTGCGTGCGGCCGCCGTCCTGCGGCACGGCGACCTCATTCGTACCCGCGGGAGGCCGCAGGACGTCCGTGCGGCGTATGAGGAGAGTCGCAATCTCGCCAGGCTCGTATCACCTCTTCGTGGCGCTCTGACGACCACATCGTCGAGGGATCGGGACGACATGGTGAAGATGTCGCGTGGCGACTATTCGTCGCTGTCGACCTCCACCGGAATGTCGCATCACGCCCGCAGCGTTATCGAAGAAGCGGGCGCGCGTGGTCGCGCCGTCGAAAGGCGTGAACGCGAGGTCGTCCAGCGTCGGGAGGAGAAGGTCGAACGCCCGGTTCCGACGAGGACGTTCGTATCGCCGGCCAAGGGACCGGCGGTTCGCGGATCCGAATGGATCGCCGGTCTGGCCTCGAAGGCGAAGGACGGCGGGCGAGGATGATTCGCCGCCTTCGGGCCGGACGTCACCGTGTGGCGTCCGGTTCAAGGCTGGACGCCAGGGTGTGCTGATCCGCGTTCACTCCGACCGCCGCCGGGTCGAATGATGTCTTGTTTTGTCGATGCGTGCTTTCAAAGCGCAGTACAATCGACATATCAGCACATCATTGATGGGTATTTATGCCGGGATGCTCGGATCCAGCTCCCGCAGTCGAGAGATTATCCTCTCCTCGAGAGCGTAAAGGCCCATCGTTCCATCGACGTGCACCTTCGTCTCGTCCTTGCCGCAGAACGTACCTAGGTACTTCACGGTCGGGCTATTGAAGTGCATTCTGACGATGGACTTCCTGTTGTTGTCGTCCAGCAGGATTGCGCAGTAGGATTTTGCATCCCTCATGACGATACGGGCCGGATCCACATATCGCGCGCATATCGCTCGCACGATGTTGAAGCCGTCGATCTCCTCTTGAGTCGTGACGATTTCGTCATCGGGATGTTCGGGCATCTCCGGAACCGGAGCCGCTTCGACCGGCGGAACGGCTCCGCTCAGTGCCTGCTCCAGCCGCTTCGTGACCCTATCCTGCACGACGCTCGCGGCCATGGCTGGAATCAGTCTAGCGAAGCTGTCGCGTACGGCTTGGGTGATTCTCCCATCGTACACCCTTGCCGCAATCAGCTTGATGAACTCCTCTGAGGGTTCGTCCAACTCCATCGCGATCGCGTTCCTCACGAGCGCCTGCGTTCGCATCTCCGCCGCATCGGCGACCAGCTTCTCGATGTCGAACGTCTCCTTGGCGAATTTCGACAGCATGCGCATGTCGTCCGGCCGGATGGCGAGCAGATTGAAGACGAAGAAAGGCTCGTCGTCCATTATGTTCGGTTTGACGATGTCCGAGAAGAACCGGTATTCGATACCGTTTGTGAGAATCGCGATGCGTGCCGTGGTGACGCCGAAGTAGCGGTACAGCTGGGTGAATTGTTTTGGAAAGCGTTTCGGGTCCAGCGATACGCTGCAGTCCTTGCATTCGATGAGGATCCGGACGTTGGCTCCCTCGCAGATCGCGTAGTCGACCTTTTCGCCCTTCTTGATGCCCACGTCCGCGGTGAACTCGGGTTTCACCTCGAATGGATTGAACACGTTGTAGCCCAAGGCCCGGATGAAGGGCATCACGAGAGCGTTCTTGGCGGCCTCCTCGGTTTCCAGCACTTCCCTGTGCTCGGTGGCCATTTTCTGAAGTTCGCGCAGCTGTTCACCGAGATCCATTGTGCCCACCATCCTTGAATTGTGTTAACATGTTGTAGGCACATCTCCGCACGCTCCACAATCCCCGGCCTGGATTCCATTCGCGATTGCACTCCATCCCATTGCGGGTGGAGGAGCATCAGGTGGTTTCCGTGCTTCTGTCAGCTACTCCTGGCACACCGGCCCCTCCGCATTGAAGCCCGCGAGGATGGGCCTGTCGGCCTTGCCCATCCCCAGGTGGTTGTCAGGCGTGCAGGGTATGCTGATCGGGTAGCAGTTCGACCGCCTTGGCCATGCTCTGACGCATGCCGTCGTGGGGATCGACGTTGCCGACCGTCGTCAGACCGATCAGCCGGGACAGCGCCTCGCCACGAGGCGCATCGACGACGAGCACCGCCGGCCCATGTCCCGTGCGGGCCATCAGCATCGCGGCTGCCGCACGGGCCGGCGTGTCGCACAGGGCGACGAACCCATTGCAGCCGCACCGCATGCCGAAGTCGACCGCCGTCCGCTCGTCATAGGCGTCGGAATATGCGGCCACCGTGTTGGGGTGTGTGGACCGGTCGAGCGAGACCCCCATGGTCAGCAGTCGCGTCGATCGAGGGCGTCCCGCGGCCGCAATCGAGCCTGCGAAGGAGATCGCGTCCGGACCCGGTCCCGAGACCAGATCGACATGCCATTCCGGGTCCTGCCAGTTCCGGATAGCCCGGGCGAGGCGTGGATCGTCCTTTCGCGGCCCCTTGCGTACCGCGATCTCCACGGGTCCTTCGCCGTCGCGGGGACGCCGTGCGATGAAGCGGCATGACCCGCGCTCCTTCGTCTCCCCTGCCGCCAGGAAGGTAAGCCCGTTTCTGAACCTGGAGTGGACCGGCACGGTGTCCATGAAGGAACGGATGGCCTCGGGCGTGTCGATTTCGTCGACCTGAAGAAGACGCCAGTACGGACTCATGGAGGACCCCGTGTCGATCCATGCCGATCCGTCGGCGTTGATCGCGAGCTGGATGACGTCGGGACGTTGGATCAGCGCCTGCATCAGGGGCGGATAGGACATGAACCCTCCTTCCGAATTCCACCCGGGGCCGAGGAGGCTGGAGGCGGTCAGGGCCGAGAGGTAGGAGCCCCAGTGGCTATGTCCCGCCTGTCGGGCGAGGATGTCGAGCGCCTGCCTGTGGGGCATGCCCTTCTCTCTCGAGAGCAGGCGTGCGCTGCGCTTGATGGTGCCGACGTCGTCGGCCGCGGGTCGTCCGGTCACGTGCATTCTCCGAGGAGATCAGGATCCGATGCCCGCTGGCGGATGCGATCTCCACGGAAAGGAGGTCGATGTGGTGATGCCCCGAGGGGCGTTCCGGTCCGTTGGGTTGGCCGACGCGGGCGGCTGGCGTCCGGTGACGCCAGCTTCTTCCTAAGTCCGTCTCAGCCTGTTGTCAAAGGCGTTTCCGACGAACACCGATGCTCCTCGGAGGAGGGGTATGGAACGCGATGCATGCCGCTGTCGCCCCCTCTTCCCCGTGCGGAGGAGGCGGGATGGATCAGGCAGCGATCTGCAGCGCTCCACTCCCAAGCGTGTCTCCGGCAATGTCACCCGTCACCATGACGGTATGGGTGATTCCGCCATCTTTGGTCTTGCCACTGCGGACTGGCTTGATGACGAGATCGACGGGAATGCCCTGCAGTATCGGCCTTATCTGGTGGGAGCCGAACTCATGCCGGCCTGCGGCGAGCCGTCTGTTTGCGTCTGGCGGTGACGCGCCTCACGCGTCCAGTCGCACGACCAGCGGATCGCTGCTGCCCTCGAGCGTAATGTCGATGACCGCTCCGGGATCGTCGGCGAGGTGCGCGATAGCGTCATCGCTGTTATCCAAGAGCTCGATTGAATAGGTGTCCACAGAACAGTCGAGTATGATGCAGGCGACAATGTTGGTCGTCATTGGTATGCCGCCGAGCTTGATGCCCCGGTCGCCTGAAACGCCGCTGACAATGAGATACGTAGCCACGTCATTGGATATAGCCGGTTCGGACTCCAAGTCCGGCTCCTTGATGAAGGAAACGGCACCGCCGAGCGCGACGTTCATGACGAAGAATCGGTCCTGCTGCTTGTCAGCACCCATTTCGGCGAGGAGCATCTCGATGTTCATCGTTTTTCCTTTCTCAAGGTTGTCTACATCTCAGATGGACCATCATGTCTGCTCCGCTCCGACCACTGCCTTCGGCATCGGGGTTTGGCCGGAGCACGCTTTTTCGCCGGTGCCTTCTCGCACCATAGCCAGCTTTGGCCGCGCCGGCCGATCGCTTGGCTCCACCGGCGGTTGGCTTGGAGTCTCGGTTCAACCTGCTTGGCGCTGAGCTCTTGCTGCCCTGCCGCGAGGGCGCGAGCTTACGCTCGGCTGGGACACGTCTGAGCTTGTCGATCTCGTCATTGAGGATCCCGGCATATCCGGGCCGGACATTGGCGGCATGCGAGGCGTCCTACTCGACCGCACGCATCTCGTGTTCGAGTTCCGTGGTGGCAACGACATCGGCAATGCGATTGTCATCCACGCGGATGATCGAGATCAGCTCGCGGCCGCGCGTGGTGGAGACGAGGTGCGACATGGCTGGTCATGGGTATCCTCACGAGTGATGGTTTGTTGGTCGGCTCGCGAGACGCAGCCGCACCTCCCCGCGTGGGGAGGTGCGGCCGTAAGTCAGAACTTCAGGCCGACCTTGAAGCTCCCCGAGTGGCTACGCGTGTCGGCGCCGAAGCCGGCCTCGTAGCGAAGGCTGAACTCCAGACGGTCGCTGGAGTTGATCGAAGCCCCTGCGGCCAGGGTGCCGACCACCTCGTCGCGGCCGAGCGCCAGTCCGGCGCTTCCGATGGATGTAGGCACGTTCGCCAGCGACACCTTGTGTGTCGTGTCGTTGAGGGCGAACCGGGCGCCGGTCTCGGCGTATCCCCTGAGGACCGCCGTGCCGATCTCCGTCTCGCTGCCGAAGCGAACGGCCGGCCGGAGGTCGGCGAGGAAATGCGTCTTCGCGCGGACGCGCAGGTCGAAGTCGCCGGCGCCCTTCTCGACGTAGCCTTCGTCGTCGATCAGCGCCATGTCCAGCTCCACGATCGGCGTCACGTCGAGCGCTCCGGTCTCGAGCAGGTATGCCGCGCGCAGCCGTGTGGCCAGGGTCCTCGTGTCCTGCTTGGACTTCGCCACCGAATCCACGATGCGCACGTCGCGGCGGCTGTCCGCCCAGCCGTAGCTGACGGCCGCCGAGGCCGAGGCCAGGAGAGGGCCGCGCGACAGCTTTCCGATCGCGCCGAGATAGACCCTCCGTCCGTCGCTGCGCGAGCCGACGCCTGTGTAGTCGGCATCCTCGTAGGCGGCGTTCAGGCCGACGAAGACGTCCGGCGACACCTCCCGCTGCTGCCCGATCGCCCAGGTCGTCGTATCGTGCCTCTGGTCTCCGTCGCGTCGATCGGTCCGCGTGTAGACGACCTTGGCCCAGGTGCACTCGCTTTCGGCGATCGCCGCGTATGGACCGGACGTCGTTCCGCAGCTCTGCATGTTGTTCAGGTGGTTGGAGGATGCCAGCATGGCCGCGTCGACGCTCGAATAGTGGTTCGACGCGTCGAACGTCTCGAGCATGCTCGACAGCTGGCCCGCGCTCGACGCGTTGGCGGCCGCCAGCAGGAAGTCCCCGAACCTGGCCTGCTGTCCTGCGTCGGTCGCCTTGGTCCAGTCCGCGAGCAGGCCGTTCGCCATCCCGGCGAGGCTGGCGCCGTTCCCGGTGAAACCGCCACGCGTGTAGTCGACGGTCACGTTGCCGACGGAGACGTCGCCGCCGGCCTTCGAGTAGTCGTAGAAGGTCGCGACGCCGTCGTACCTGATCATGGACAGCGACCTGGCTCCGGTGATGAACCTGTCGACGGAGTATCCCGACTTGGGCAGGCTCTTCAGGTAGGCGCTGATCGTGCCTCCCTGTTCGTCGATCGTCGACGCGACCAGTCTGTCGCTGCCGCCGGCCGAATTCCGCGGGTCGACCCCGAGGAAGTGTTGGCCGCCGGTTCCCAGGGCGTAGTAGGCGGGGTTGGCGTCGCTGCCGACACCTCCCCGCATGACGCCCTGGTTGGAGACGACGAAGCCCCCCGAATCGGCCGTGACGCGGCCGGTCACCGAACCGCCCGCCTGCACCTTCACGGAGTAGCCCGAGATGGACGAGATCGCGTCTCCCGCCCCGCCGTCGACGCTGCCCTCGATGGTGACGTTCGACGTGCCGAGGCGGTTGTCGAGCCTGATCGCGCCGCCGTCCAGGCCGCTTGCCTTGATCGAGGCGCCCTGCGCGACCGTCACGAAGCCGTTGGCGCGGTTCTGCGTCGCGTCCGGCAGCAGGCCGTTGGTGGCCAGGAGGCCGTAGGAGCGAGCGCCGGTCACCGTCACCGCACCCTTCACGGTGACGTCGAAGGCCCTGTCCGACTTCGAGTTCGCGTTGTAGACCGAGATGCCGTGCGATTCCGTCCCGCTCGTGTCGATGGTGCCCGACTGCACGACGGTCACGAGACCGGTGCCGACCGCACCGACGCTCAGATGGCCGGTGCTCCCGATCGCGTTCGAGATCGTGATCCCTGAAGACACGCTCTCGGCGTAGATCCCGTGGGCGCCGTTTCCGGTCGTCGAGATGCGCATCTCCGCGTTCGATCCGACGTTGACGTCTCCGCCCGTGGAATTCCCGCCGGGGACCGACTGGTCTGCAGTCGCGCGATAGTCGCCGTTTCCGATCAGAAGACCGCCTCCGCCGCCGGCGGACTGTGCGAAGATGGCGTGCGATCCGTCCCCCGTGGTCGAGATCGCCAGCCTCTGCAGGGTCGTCACGCTCACCTTTCCGCCGTTGCCGTTCCCGGCCCTCGTCGAGACCTCGATGGGCACGTTGCCCGCGATCGCGGTGTATTCGGACAGCGCGTTCAGGCCGCCCCCACCGCCGACCGACTGCGCGAGGATGCCGAAGGCGGACCTGCCTGCCGTGCTGATCGTCCCCTCCCGCTGCACGGTCACGGCACCACCGCTGCCGCCGCCGGAGCCATCGCCGCCAAGATGGATCTTCAGGCCCACGTCCCTGATCGACGTCGCGCCTCCGGCGCTTCCGCCGATGCCCCCGCCGCCGCCGATGGACTGCGCCACCAGGCCGTGGGAGACGTCGCCCGTCGTTGCGAGCGCGCCCAGGCCCGACACGGTCACCGCTCCGCCGTTGCCCGTCGCACCGCCCGAACCGCCGAGGGTGAACTCGAGGAGACCTCCGGCCTTGGTCGCGGCTCCCATGCCGCCGCCTCCGCCGATGGACTGTGCGACGATGGTCGACGCCATGGCACCCGACGTCGAGATCGTCTGGTCGTAGTCGACCAGCACGTCCGCCCCGTTGCCGCTGGCTCCTCCCGATCCTCCGAGCGCCACCGCGGCGGCGTTCTTGCTGAGCCGTGGGACGCCCCAGAGGTCGGTGGTCGCGGCTCCGCCCTCGCCGCCGCCCGCGCCGATCGACTGCGCGAGGATCCCGTGGGCCTGGTCGCCCTTCGTGGTGATGCGGCCCGTGCCGAATGCCGATATGGATCTCACCATCACGGTGTCGGCGTGCGCGCCGGTGCCGCCTGCGGCGCCGATCGCGATGTTCACTCCGAACGCGTCGACTCCGGCGAATCCGTCGGAGAAGGCGAATCCGCCGGAACCGCCGCCGCCGCCGATGGACTGGGCCATGATGCCGTGGGATTGCGCCTGGGCGGTCGAGATGGTGGTGGAGGGATCGAGCAGCAGCGAGACCTTCCCGGCGACGTTCCCGCTTCCGCCCTTCCCGCCTACGGCGACGGAGGCGTTGAGACCGTTCTTCGTGTCGGAATCGGCGGGCTTCGTCTCTCCGCCTATGCCGATCTTCGAGAGCTTGTTGAGCAGATCGGTCTTGTCGGCCAGAACGCGCGACTGATCCACGGGGATCGCGCTCGACGCGGCGAAGCTGTGGGCGTGGCCGCCGTTGCCGCCGCCGCCGCCGATCGACTGGGCGACGAGACCCGGCGAGCGCACGCCCGACGTCGTGATCGAGGCTCCGCTCGAGCTCTGGTAGTCGACTGCGCCGGCGCCGCCGCCGACGCCGCCGTTGCCGCCGACCGTGACGGCGGCGCTCAGGCTGCGTCCCCCCTGGGTGCCGCCCGCGCCGCCCTTGTCGAGGCTGGCTGCCACGGACAGCGCGAAGACGTTGCCGCCGTCACCGCCCCCGCCGCCGATGGACTGTGCGAGCACGCCGTCCGAGATGTCGCCCGAGGTGGAGATGCTCGCGCCCTGTTGCACCTTGACGTATCCGCCGGCGCCTCCTGAGCCTCCGACGCCGCCGACGGCCACGCTTGCCGCTGCCGCAAGCCCGTTGGCGCCGCCGCCCGCCGATGCGGACACCGCGTACGTGTGCACGTTGCCGCCGGAGCCTCCGCCGCCGCCGATGGACTGCGCGACCACACCGTGGGACGCGTTGCCGAGCGTGGTGACGACGCCGCGGGCGTCCATCGACGCCGTGGCGGCCGTCCCGCCGGAACCGCCATGTCCGCCGATGCCGACGGCCACCGAGCCCGCGTAGCGCGCCAGGCTCGCGGCGACGTCTATCACGTTGCCTCCGCTGCCGCCGCCACCGCCCACGGATCTGGCGATCGCGCCGCTGGACATGTCCGAGCTGGTCGCGATCGTTCCGAAGGCCGACGCGAAGGCGCTGGAGGCGTTGCCTCCCTTGCCGCCCGAGCCGCCGAGACCGAGGGCGATGGATCCCGCGATGGGTCCGACGGCGGCGGCGACGGTGATCACGCTTCCGCCGTGTCCCCCGCCGCCGCCTATCGACTGGGCGAGCATGCCGTCGGCCTGCCGTCCGTACGTCGCGATCCTTGTTTCGTAGTCCTGGAAGGCGGTGACGTCGCCGCCCGAACCGCCGTTGCCGCCGGTGCCGCCGATCCCGACGGCGACGGAGACGGTCGGCCCCGCGTCGGTGCCGGAGGCGGCGACCGCGATCGCGCGACCGCCGGAACCGCCGCCGCCGCCGACCGACTGGGCGAGCATCGCCGTCGCCATGTCGCCGACGAACTGATCGACGCCCGCGACCGGTACCGGCCGGCTTCCGAGCACGCCCGTGGAGATGGCGCTGCCTACCGACCCCAACTCCTGTCGGATGGAGACGGAGTGGCCGTTACCGCCGCTGCCGCCCGATCCGCCGATGGAGACCTGCACGGCCTCGCCTGCGCCGATCGTCACTCCCGTCGCATGCCCGCCGTCGCCACCGCCGCCGCCTACGGAGTTGGCGAACAGTCCGAACGAACCGTGGCCGCTGGTCGTCACGTTCGCGCTGTTCCTGATCGCGATCTCTCCGGCGTCTCCGCCGCCGCCTCCGGAGCCGCCGATGGCGAGTCCGCCCAGAGCGCCGATGTTGAACGCGTCGCCTCCGGAACCACCGCCGCCGCCTATCGTCTGGGCGGCGATGCCCTTCGCGTCGTCTCCTGCCGTGACCAGGTCGCCCGCGTTGTGGACGTCGATTCTGCCGGCGTTGCCCCCGACGCCGCCCGACGCTCCGAGCGACACGAAGAGGCGGGTGCCGCCATTGCCGTCGCCGCCTTGTCCGCCGACGCTTTCCAGTGTCATGGCGTTGGATCCGTTGCCCCAGGTCCTGATCCTCGCGCCGCTGTCGACCTTGATGTCCGAGCCTGAGTTGCCGCCGGTTCCGCCCTTGCCGCCGCTCGCGATCACGTTGCCGCTTCCGCCTGCTCCGGCGAAGCCGCCCTCGCTACGTGCCAGGATGCCGTGGGCCCGCGAGCCCTGCGTCTCGATCTGCCAGTCCGAGGTGCCGGTCGCGGCGACGATGCTGATGTTTCCGCCGTTCGCGCCCGTCGCGCCCTTGCCGGAGCCGCCCCACAGGACGCCGCTGCCACCCTTGCCGCCGTTTCCGCCGAGGCTGAAGGCGTGGATGCCGTTGGATCCGTTGCCCTTGGTCAGTATCGAAGTGCCGTCGACGGCCTCGATCGTGACGGCGCCTCCGTTGCCGCCCTCCCCGCCGTCGCCCGTCCTCTGGTCGAAGGCGCCGCCGGCTCCGCCTTGCCCGCCGTTGCCGCCTACGCTGCGCATGTACATGCCGTCCACGTTCGGGTCGACCGTATGGATGGTTCCGCAGTTGATGACGCGGATGTCTCCGCCCTTCCCTCCGCGCTCGCCATCGTGGCCGCGTCCCGTGACTCCGCCGCTCTCGCCCTTCCTGCCCTCGCCGCCGGTGGACGAATAGACGAAGCCCGTGTTCGCGTCGTAGCCCTGATCCATCTGGCCGCCGTTCCTCAGCAGCACCTTGAAGGCGAACGGATTCGCCAAGTCCACCTGGATCGAACCCGGCCTGGCGTAGCTGAACGAAGGCGTTCCCGGGTTGCAGGTCGTGTCGACGCCCTGAGCTCCTGCGCTCGGCGCCATGGCGGTGCTGGCGAGCAGTCCGAGCACGATCTTCGCGCAGGTCGACGTTCCGCGGCTGCGGATGGTGGTTGCGATGGTCATTTCAATCAGGCCCCTCTTTCGACCCGCAGGCCGTCACGCCACAAGTATCATGCTCCCATCTTCAGGGTCCATCTCCCTCCCCGCCTATTTTTTACAAAGGCGTCTCGGTCGATCATCGCGGCTCGACGACTTATTTCGGACCATTGCCGCCGGTCACGCCATGTCGCAGCCCCCGGTGACAGACACATTCCAGGTCTCGATGCTGCGATCTTTCTGAGAGCAGCATCGCATTCTTGCACGATGATCTGATGGCGCCCTTGAGGATGCTGCGAATACGAGACGGTGAGGCGGCGTCATGCGCGTAATAGGCAAATTGACGATTGACGATATCTTCTGATGCTTTAGAAAAGTGCATAAGTCGGAGAGTGACCGTCAATAGATGTAAATAGAAAATGGATATGAAAGGGTATGGCAACCATCATGATTAACATGCTTATTCTAGCAGCAGCGGCTGCAGTGTCGCCGCTGGATAGCGACGGAACGGTTTCCGTCGACCACGTCACCATAGGCGTCTCTCCCGATGCCGTTTCGGCGCTTCGCCTACCGGAAGGTCAGAAGATCGTGGATGCGACGCTTCAGGATCCGGCCGGCGTCGACGTAACCGTCGCCACCGACAGGATGGTCGCCTTTAAGGGTTCCGCGGACCCGCGCGGGACGCATCTTCTGGTCAGGCGCGCGACCGGCCGTCCCCTGGACGTCCTTCTGCTGCCGGCTGCCGATGGCGCCCGGTCGCATGTCATCCAGATCGGCGCGAGCGAGAGGAGCCGCGTACCGGAGTGGCATGTCGCCGGTCGTGACGTCTCGATACTGAAGCCCGGTTTCCCGGTGCTGCAGGCCTATGCGTCGACCGGCGTCAGGGTGGAGGCGTTGCCGTCCGACGGAGCCTTCGTGGCGACGCGTGGCTCCGAGGAACGTGGCGATGTCGTCGTGGTCGGTGAAGGCGGCCAGATCGGGATCTATCGTCTGGACTGATCGGCGTCCGGTGGGCCGTCCAGACGGTCCACCGGACATCGATCTGTTCCGGCATCGGGATCACTCCTTCCCGTGAGGGAAGGCGGTGACGATCAGAGTCCCGAGAACGCCAGCTTCCGTGCGGCGTCGGTCCTGGGAGGCGGAGGCTTGCGGCAGACGTTGACGTAGGCCCCCGTGACGCCGGCGTGCCACGATGCGGCCATCCCCCATCCTATGGCGGTCACGACCGGCCCCGCGGTGCCGGTCATGGTGTTCAGGACCGCCAGAGCGAGCAGAAGAAGGCATGCGCCGACCCATGCGATCCTCTGGACCGCCGGCATCCCGTTCAGGACCATGGCGGGCGGTCTGCGGATCTGCAGCCAGATCTGGAGGATCGTCATGATTAGGACGAACACGAGCATCCCTGCGAGGTATGCCGTCGAGGATCCGGGCGGCTGTGGAATGCTCGCGATGTACGCCGCGAGGCCGGCGAAGCTGATCGTGATCCCGACGGCGAAGAAGCGGAAGCACGACCACTTGGCGCTCTGCGGATCGATCCGGAACTTGTCCACGATCGGCTGGAAGAGCTTCTCGCGCAGATACGCATCGGGTGGGAACGTCTCGTCCATGATCCCACGCTAGTCCGGATGAACTTGGTTCGACAACGTGTTTCCGATCGCCGAGGCGGATGGACGGGGTCTTCGTCGCAGGATCCTGCTTTTGGACATGCTGCTACATGCCGCCGAACAGGCCGGCGGGATCGTGCGCCGTCGGATCGCTGCGCTTGCGCATGATCATCGCCGTTGCCGTCTGCACCGCGTTGGCCGCCAGCGACTGCCCCCAGGAGATCTTGTCCTGTTCATCGACGTGATTGGTGCCGGAGTTGAGGTGCATCAGTGCGAGCAGGCGTGCACAGGTCTGATTCTCGGCCAGCAGATGATCGCTGGCGGATTCGGATACGCCCTTCTTGACGTGCGCCGCGGCCGCGACGATCGGCGGGAAGTCCCGGTTCCAGAGGACCGTGATCCTATCCTCCTCGACGATGTAGGACATCGCCAGTCTCGATGGATCCGTGGCCCCGGTCGCGATCTGTCCCCAGTCTGGGGCCGATGGCGACGTCTCGACCAGGACGACTTCCGGCATGGTCGGCTTCGCCTTCTGCGCCTTGGCGACGTCGTCGGCCTGGGGAGGGCTGTGCCTCACGATCTCCACGACGCAGCTGTCCCTCAGGGGTTCGAGCCCCAGCCTCGATCTGTCCAGCGTGGCCACGATCTCACCGGTCGACCCGACCGGACCGTTGACCTCGACGAGGAAGCTCTTGCGTCCGTTCTCGAGCGTCGGATCGTCACGCAGGCCGAGGAAGGAGGGAAGCTCGAGCGTGATCGCGTCGGACCAGTCGTTGGTGGCGTCCGTGCGAACCCGCACGTATTCAACGGCACCGGCCTGGATCCGCTTCTTGGAGACCGCGATCCAGGTCGGGACCGCGTTGAGATCGATGCCGGCCTCCAGCCGCTCGTCGTCGTGATCGCCGGCGTTGCGAGGATCGGTGAGCTCTCCATTCTGGTCACCCGATCCGGCTGGTCCCGATGGAGTCTCCTGTCGTCCACCACGGCTTCCGGGAGCTGTCGACAGGGTGTTGAGCACGGCTCCGAAGACCGAGGAGTTCATCATCTTCATGAAGGCCTCGGTGTACGCCCTCGAATTGGCCGAACTGCTGGCGTTCCTCATGGCGCGTTCACGGAGTTCCGCATTGACCTTGGCCAGTTCGGAGTTGGGATCCGCCGCCTGCTCGCGAAGCCAACGGTCGATATCCTCCTTGAGCTCCTCGAGCGCCTCGCTCTTCATGTGCTCCCGCGAAGAGGTGAAGATGCGCCCCTTCCGCTGGACGTCCAGGCGATCGATGTCGATCTCCATGATCATGTGGGGCGCGAGCCACTCGAGCCTGGCGTTGCGCAGCAGGACGGCGCTGTGGAGATTGAAGTGCGCCATGCCGTTCAAGGTCACGTATATGGGTCTGGTGACCCTGTCCTTGATGCCCGTGACCGCTTCGATGACGGGCTTCTCGTGAGCCTTGTCCTGGTCGATGTAGTCCCGGATCCAGCAGTGCAGGTCGGCCTGTCCTCCGAACGCCTCGCCTCTCGCGACCCTGTAGGCCAGATTGTGGAAGGCATCGCGCCCGCCTCCACGCGGGACCGTTCCCGACAGCAGATTGCGCATGCCGAGCACGTCGAGGCGGCGTTTGCCGTCCGGTAGCATGTCGTGCTTCGTACCCACCCTGAGACGTGTCGGAGCCTCGATCGAGAATCCACGATCCCTCAGGAACGACCACGCGTCGATCTTCCTGCTGAAGGGCGAGTTCGACAGGTTCCAGACCTTCACGACCGTTCCATGGTCGGGAAGGATGAGCTTGTTGGAGATCAGGTCGGGCAGATCGTGCTCCGAACCACCGTCGAGCTCCGAGGGATGGGCCACCTGGGCAGGATCGAGATCCTCGGCGCGGACCGTGATGATCGACCCGTCCTCGGACGTGAGGTAGGCGTAGGTCGGCGCCCTGGCGCCCTTGGGGAAGATCTCGTAGACGACGGTGAAGCCGATGAGGCCCGGATCCTCGCTCGATCTCGACATGACGAGCGAGAAGTCGGTGAAGGCGTGGATGGCGCTGCCACCCTGTCCGTAGCATCCGGCCATGAGAGGATTGCTGAGCTTGTTCGAGCCACCCAGCGACAGGATGGTGTCCGGCATCCTCGTCGGCCTGATGCCGACGCCCTCGTCGATGAAGCTGACGTTCGTCTCGTGACGCGTCCGGCTGCCTCTGGTCTTCAGCGGGGCAGCCGTCGCGGTCACGACGTAGACGCCGGGAAGACCCTCCTTCTGTCGTTCGCCGATCTCGCGCAGCGCCTCCGTCGCATTGCTCGGATCGGATCTGAACCAGTCGGTCCTCTGCATGTGCTCGATCACAGCATCGTGCATGTTCGTGATCTTCTCGTAGGCGGCGTTGCCCACGTCGCCCATGGCGTGGATGCTGTGGGCGTTCGCTTCCCGGCCGCCGAAGCTGGCGTTCGCGAGATCGAGATGCGAACCCTTGCCGATGCTCGTGGCGTACTGATCGAGCACTTGCCGAACGCCCTCCGCGCTTACCGACTTGACGATGGCGATCAGCAGCTGTTGTGGTTTCATGACTATTCCGCGGAAATGAGGGTGTCATGTGATGACACGGATCCGTGTCATCGTAAACCGGCCTCGTCGTCGATGCGATCACGAGGCATGTCTTCTGCCGCCATATCGTCAAGCCTCTAGGCGCGCACGACACAGGGTCAGGTCCGAGCGGGCTTGCCGATCTGCATCGTGATGTATCGGGCACTGAAGTCATCGAGGAGAGAGGAGAGACGGCGCCGGCCGAACCTGACCTCGTTGCTCAGGCGTCTTTCGAGTTCCTCCCTGCACTCGATCATGTCGGTGCAGGGGATCATGGATCCGAACAGCACTCTACGTCCCGCTGGCGTCCGGTAGCTGATCGTGGCGTCGTACAGCGGTTTCGGCGTGGCGCTCATGGTTTCCTCCTTCAGGTATCCTTGGAACTGGTCCTCAACCCTGCTGCGTTCACGGCTCGTGCGATCCGATGACGGATCCGCCCGTGGGCATGTGGATACGGATTACCATCATGTTCGTTGTATTCGCATGATGAGATCGCGTCCGGATTCAGGAGATCCGTTGGCGCCGTCCTGAAGAACCGGCGGCCTCCCATTGTGTAATTCCATGATATGCGGTAGGCCTAATGACAAAGGGGTTCCCCAATGCTGAAACTGATCATCGCCGCCGTCGCCGTGACGACCTCCATGAGCGCGGCCTCCGCGCAGACCTTCTACATGAGAGCGACTCTGTCTCCCTCGGCATTCGCCTCCTCGGCACCCGCCGAACCAGTGGACGAGCACGTCTACCGCTGGACCCAGCCCATCGACTTCAGCGCCTCCAAGCTCTGCGTCGCCGGGTTCAAGTCCACGCCGTACGTCAATCAGTGCTACGATGCGACCGCGGATGCGGTCGTCGAGGATTCGAAGTGCACCGCTCCCGCGCCGGCTCCTCGGACCGACGTGTTCGCCTGCACGCTCAACTGTTCGGCGCTGAGGGCGTCGAGGATGCCGGCCGAACCCGGCACGTTCCTGGGCACCGCCACCTCCTCGGCGGGGGCACAGGCCCTCTGCAACAAGCAGGTCGCCCAGAACGGCATCTGCTACCGCGACACCACGACCAACCGCGTGACGTTCGGCTACACGAACTCGGCCGCGGTCGCGAGCTCCAAGACCACGGACACCGCGGTCTACTGCGGTGCGACTCCCGGGCTGATGCCGATCCCGACCAACTGAACCTGTCGTGATCCCGCTTGCGGGATCACGACGAAGATTCATCGGGGTAGGTTGCGGAACATCCTCGAGACCGCCTCCCTCGGAGAGACGCCCGCACGCACGTCCAAGCGCCCCCGGGCCTCTGCGACGAGTCGACGGTTGACGTCGTCCGTCGCAGCCGTGTCGTGGCTCATCGGCATTCCGTAGCGCGTCTCCATGAGGGACAGATCGATGCGCCAGGTCCTTCTCGATCGCGAGGCCCATTGCGCGAGTGCCGCATCCACCCTGTCCCCGGCGTCCCTGGTGCGGATGCGCTCGACCCAGGAGAGATGCTCCACGATGGCCTTCCTGCGACCGTTCCTGACCGCGAGGCCGGCGGATCTCACCTCGTGACAGGCGGGGCAGAGCGGGACGATCCCGTGGAGCGTCTGGATCCCTCTCGAATCGTCGTACCGCCACACCTCGTCGGCCTCGACCGGCCACCTGTCGCCGCGGCCGCCGCAGATACGGCAGACGGATCCGGTCGTGGGATAGACGTGCTCCCGCACGAAGGGTCGCCATGCGTCGCGTCCCATGACCGCACGCAGGTTGCGTCCCCAGCTCGTCTGGGGGACCAGCGCGATGACGATGAGGGGACCGGCGACGTCGGGCCTGTCGCGCGTCGGAAGCATGCTCCTGGGCATCTCGGGCGCCCTGGAACGCTCCACCGTCCACATCCTCAGGTCGGAACTCCAGGATGCCCCCAGCTCCCTCATCACGGCCGCGTTGCCGGGCGGCACCAGAAGCGGCTGACGGTCCTCCGGCGGCCGTATCGTTCCGGGTATCAGCGACGGATCACTGGTCATGATCCGCCTCCCGTTCGCCCGTCGGTTCCATCGGACCGTGGGGCAGCAGGCGAAGTCTGGGGCCCGTGCCGGCCCTGTTGGGCCATTGGTTTCCCCGGCAGACGCTCTTGAAGCCGTTCATGATCCAGAGATCCTTCCGGGCGAGATAGCCGATCGTCACGTCGATAGCATCGGAGTGGCATGCCGCATGGATCGCGGCGCCCGCTCCGTCGGCATCGTACCGTCCTCGTCCATCGATGCGGTACTCGTCGGGACCATGCCGGGTGATGACCAGACCGTGGATGACGAGTTCGCCTCGTCGCGTCACGCGTCTGCGTTGCGGGACATCAGGGACGCCATCCGTGATTCCACGCAGTCTGGTCACGGTGGCGTGCATCCTTCTGATCGCCCGCACCCTCGCGACGACGGTGCGTGGCCATATGTCCAGCGTCTCGGCGATCCTGATGGGATGCATCGGTTCGCAGTGCAGACCGAGGTGCAGCCTGGCGATCTCCTTCAGATCAACGGGAAGCGAGTCGACGAAGCGTCGAAGCTCCTCGTCCTGTCCGGATGCGGCTCGTCCGACCTCGCTGTCCGTCATCGACCCTCTTGCCTCCCCGCATCCATCCGAAAGCGATGGCATGCATTCCGGAAACGCGAAAGCGACTTGTCGGCCGTGATTCCCGTGCCTAGTGTAAACACATGGTTAACTATCCAAGATCGCTCGTCATCCTCCTCGCGATGCTCGCCGTGCCTGCATCGGCCATCGCACAGGGCAGGACGGTCAGGGGACATGCCGGGGAGAGGATCCCCTCCACCCGCATGAAGCGGTCCGATCTCGGTGATCCGGGCATGAGGATAAGGCTCTCGGGAGGACAGACCAATCTCCTGTTCTTCCGCCCCGGAGGCCGCATGGATCTGTACGTCAATCGTACGGGGTCCGTGGTGAGCGGCAGCTATGCGGTGGACGGCCAGACGATGTGCATCGTGCTTCCGGTGCGCGGCCGCGACTGCTGGCCCTACGACGAGAGCGCCACCGTCGGGCTGACCGCCTCCATCATGAGCGATCGCGGTCAGAAGGTGGAGGTCACCTATCTGGCGTCGTTCGACGAGGTGGCGACCGGGATGAGCCCGGCCCGCTGATCGCGATGCGGGCACGGAGGCCGTATTGCCCGCCTCCTGTCGCATGGGGTATCATATGCCGGACGATCAGCCGATCGGCATACCATGGGAATCGAGCATGACTCTCCTTCACCTCCGCAGCCACGCCATTCCGGTCGACCGGTCATGAGTGTCGAGGACAGGCGCGCCCAGGAGAGGAGGGGGATCATCGATCCCGCACGCCGCCAGTCCTATGCGGTACGCTGCTCCAAGTGCGGGGCGCATGCGCATTCGTCCTGTAGCGGGGTCAGCGGCGAACGCTGGAGCTTCCACATCGAGCGCGTGAAGGCAGGGAGGATCCACGAGGCCGAGAGGCAGCGCCAGGCTCGTGAAGGTCCCGCCGAGTGGAGAGCCCAGGAGCGGCGGCTGAGAGGTCTGAACGAGCCGGATGCCGGTCACTTCAACCGCCCCGGCGTCGATCCCCACAAGGCGCTCCATTCCCACTACGAGCGTCTTCGCGGCATAGCCTCGCAGGCGGCGACGATCCAGCCGGATGCGACCGCCACGAGATCTCGCGGACCGGAGACGCCGGATACCGGTTCGGTGGACCGAGGCAGGGATCAGGGTCGTTGATGGACGCGTCCGCGCCGCGTCGGCGCGGTTCCCGTCCATCGAACCGATGACCGAGGGACGGTCTCGCCGTCGTCGTCGTGATGCGGGGTGCGTATCGCACCCGCCGAACCGCCTGGTTCTCGTCAAGCCGATCTGGACATGCGATCGGCGGTTCGGCCGAGGTCTTCACGAACGCCTCGGGCGATGATACCCGTCCTCTCGTGGCCGCATGTCGTGGCCGCTGGACGTCGGGGGACGATCACATGGGGGCGGCTGTTCTGGTATATGGGCTTCTGACGAGCTTCGTGCTCTCCGGAGCGTCACGCAATCGTCGGGAGAACCGGCCGATATCGAGAATGATGGAGAGCACTGGACTGGTGCTGATGGGGATCAGCATCGGTGTCGCGCTGATCCTCTTCTATTATGCCGCGATGGGCATCGAGGTGAATCTGTCCATTTGATTTAGAGGTCGGCATGGCCGACCTCTAAATTATGACGGCATGGCGTATTTTACGTCGATTCCAGCGATATTGGAAATGATATCACAGAGATGAATCCAGGCATTCCTAGTCTGATCAACGTCTCCCGTATATTCCCATGGGCTTTGCGGGTTCAGAGGGCTTGGTATTATTGTATTGCCGATATTCTCAATCGCCTTGGTACATACTTGCTCAAGTGAGTATCGTATGTCAGATTCTTCTGTGTTTTCTAGAACTGATGACCTTAGCAATTCGGGAAGCGATGGCATTGCGTCGCTTATCGAAGAAATCATCTGAGGAATTCCTGCGATAAATACGCTTCTGAATGCATGATCATCATTGGTGAGCTTTGAAAGTGTCCTAGAATATGACCTTTCAAAAGCCATCTTTGCGGATATCAGATCGCATATGTCATGAAAAACTGGGTACATTATTCGCATCCTTGATTCTTAGAAAGGGCGGGAGCGACATGGTCGCTCCCGCCCTTTTCCATTCCGGTCCGACGGTGCCCTATCAGCGCACGGCGCCGCGACGCGCGAGGTTCACGACGGCGAGGAGCACGACCGCGCCCAGGAACGAGACGAACAGCGAGCCGATCGAGTAGTTGCCGCTGGTGATCGGCGCCATGCCGAGGAGCGGCGAGAGCAGGAATCCGGCGATCATCGCGCCGACCACACCCACCACGATGTTGAGGAAGATGCCCTGCTGCGCATTCGTGCGCATCACGATGCTGGCGAGCCAGCCGAGAACGCCGCCGACGATGAGGAGGATGATGATGCCCATGACGCTGTCCACTCCGCTGTGACGTCCCGTCGACGTCGTCTCCGGACCAATTCCGGTCATGACGTCAATACGTCCGATCATCCGGCGCGGTTCCGGGATTTCCCGCCGATCAGGCCGCCAGGCGCAACGATCGTCCTATCGGAAGTCCGGTGCGCATGTCGACGATCCGCGTCGGCACGACCGTCCCCCGTACGGCGATCTCGCGTTCGTGGGGGTGGGCGAACAGCTTCTGGATGGTCGTGCCCCAGCATACGTCCGCGATCGTGGTCGTCCCGGTCACCAGCACGTCATGCGCTCCCGCCGGTTCGCCATGGTATCCGGTCGATGCGCAATCGACGTCCCGGGTCCAGTGGTAGCCCGCATCCTCGCCGTCCCATGTCCTGGCGGCGAACCCGACCGGATCGTCGACGCCGACGGCGCGGTGGACGATACCCACGCCTCCCGCGAAGTGGGCTGCGAGGATCCCGATGCAACGGTCGAACCAGAGCCCCTCCAGCGCGCCGTTGTCCATGTCGGGATCGGCGTCGTCGCCGAGCTCCTCGAGGATGGTCTCATGGTCGATCGTGGTCCCGCCGACGCCGGAGGACAGGATCTCCTCCCTCCCTGCGACGAGTTCGGCCGGCGTTCTGGCGTCGATCCAATCGGACATCACTCCTCCTTCCTCACCATCAGGCCTGCGACGCGTGTACGGTCCCCGCCTGCGGGCAGAGCAGCGGCAGACTGCTCGTGGCCATCCGCACGTCCTTGCGACCCTTTCTCGGCAGCGCGTATCTGGCCGGTCCACCGACGCTGTCGGCTGTCGTGATGGCGGTGCTTCTGAAGGTGCCGCGACCGCAGTCGACCGTCCCCCTCATCCTGATCACCGGGTGATCTATGCTCGCCCTGTTGAGCGCCGCACCGCCCATGTCCCGCAGGATCCTCCTGCTGCGGAACGCCCTGGGAGTGTATCGCTGATCGGCGACGACCAGTTCGACGATCGAGCGATCTCCCCGGACCTTCACCGGTCCCAGAACGATGGGCTTCGCCGTGGCGTCGGCGAAGGACACGCGTCTGGAGATCCCGGCATCCTCGGCGATCGAGGCCGCATCGATCTGACTGGCTCCGAACGCGAAGTCCGGGAACCCCTTGGCGAAGCCGAAGAAGAGGGTCGCCGCCAGAACCAGCCTCAGGCCCACGTCGCTCCAGATGCGGAGCCAGTACCGCAGGCCGAGACGGGGTCTCTTCTGATGGGCGACGAGCGAAGCGACCGTGCCGGCCGAGATGGCGAAGATCACGTAGTGGAGCAGCAGCAGGAATCCGATCATCATGGTGACGACCACGAGGCCCAGGCTCACCGCTACCGGCATCTCCAGCAGCAGGTGGGCGACGGGGGATCTCATCAGCAGCAGGAAGGCGGCGAAGAGAAGGAAGGTGGCGATGGCCTGCCTGTGGCTCTCCTGCCGCACCATGCGCGACACCTTCCTCCAGTCGACCGGATCGTTCCAGACGCCCTTGTAGCGATTCCTGCCGACCGGGATCAGGTCCACGGACGCCGAGACCCGTCCGTCCGCGTCGTTCTCGACCACCGGGTCGGCCAAGTCCGGCCGGGACGTCGGAAGGGGACGGGGATCCGCCACGAAGGCGTCCCAGTCGTCGGCGCCCGTCGAACGGGCGACGTCGTCGAGACATGCCTGGTATGAGGAGCCGTTCGCGCGGGACAGCGTTCTCGCGCGACGGCGGGCGTCGTTGATCAGTCTCTGATTGCTCATGTCGATGTTCCTGGAGGGACGGCACGCATCGCTGCGCCGCTCGTTGTCGGGTCTTCGCGGGCCTCCAGGGTTCACCGTCGAGACGGCCGGCCTCCGCAACCGGCCGCGATGACACGATAATCCGGTATGCTGCTCCGGTCCATCGACTTCTGCACGTCGTCACGCCTTCAGTTCGAACGTCTCCGCGTCGGCGAGCCGCCAGGCCTCCTCGTAGAAGTCGTGATCGTGGACCTGGTCGAGGAGGGCGCCATCCTTGAGGAAGAAGTGCAGCTGCGAGAACAGACGGACGTCGGTCTTGCTGACGCGCCGGTTGAGGTGCTGCGGCTTGATCTCCGAGGGGTGCCGCAGACCGGCGGCCGCGATCAGCTCCGCGAGCGCATGCATCGTGCTGGAGTGGAAGCGGGCGACGCGTTCGCCCTTGTCCGGCACCACGAGCGCCTGCGCGCGCCTGGGATCCTGCGTCGCGATGCCCGTCGGGCAGCGGTTGGTGTTGCAGGACAGCGACTGGATGCATCCCAGGGCGAACATGAAGCCGCGCGCCGAGTTCACCCAGTCGGCGCCGAGCGCCAGCGTCGCCGCGATGTCGAAGGCGCTGGTGATCCGTCCGGCCGCGCCGATGCGGATGCGATCCCGCAGACCCGCTCCGACGAGCGTGTTGTGGACGAATAGGAGACCCTCGCGCAGCGGCATGCCCATGTGGTCGGAGAACTCGAGCGGGGCGGCGCCCGTGCCGCCCTCGGATCCGTCGACGACGATGAAGTCGGGGGTGATGCCCGTGGCCAGCATCGCCTTGACGATGCCCATGAACTCCCACGGCTGGCCGATGCACAGCTTGAAGCCGACGGGCTTGCCGCCCGACAGGCGACGCAGCTCGGCGATGAAGGCGACGAGCTCGAGCGGCGTGGTGAACGCGGAGTGTGCGGCCGGCGAGACGCAGTCGCGTCCCATCGGGATGCCGCGCGTCTCGGCGATCTCCGGGGTGATCTTCGCGGCCGGCAGGATGCCGCCGTGCCTGGGCTTCGCGCCCTGGCTCAGCTTGATCTCCACCATCCGGACCTGGGGATCGGCGGCCTGCCTCTCGAAGCGGGCCGGATCGAAGCGGCCGTCCTCGGTGCGGCAGCCGAAATAGCCCGACGCGATCTGCCACACGAGATCGCCGCCATGCTCACGATGATGGGGGCTGATTGAGCCTTCACCGGTGTCGTGGGCGAAGCCGCCGGTGGCCGCACCCTTGTTCAGGGCCTGGATCGCGGCACCCGACAGCGACCCGAAGCTCATCGCTGAGATGTTCAGGATGGAGGCCGAATAGGGCTTCGTGCAGTCGGGACCGCCGACGTCGATGCGGAAGGTCTCAGGATCGGCGAGCGGAGCCGGACGGGTCGTGTGACCGATGAACTCGTGTCCCTCCTGGTAGACGTCCTCCTGGGTGCCGAAGGCGCCCTCGCTCGTCTCGCCCTTGGCCCGCGCGTAGACGAGCGACCGCTTGCGACGCGAGAAGGGGACGCCGTCCTTGTCGTCCTCGCCGAAGTACTGGCGGAACTCCGGGCGGACCATCTCCATGATCCACCGGACGTGCCCCAGGATCGGATAGTTCCTCAGGACCGAGTGCCGGGTCTGCTGGAGGTCGCGCAGACCCGTCAGCGTCAGGAAGGCGAACACCCCGAAGGCGATCGCCCAGCCCACCGACCAGGAGGCCGTCGCGACGGCGGCCGACGCCACCGTTCCGATGGCGCATGCGACGAGGACGAAGTGGCGGCTGGTGATCAAGATCTTGCTTCCCCGATGGCGTGAGACGACTAGATCCTACGTCATATTCACCCTACTGCGCCACCGCGGATCCGGTCAGCACGTTCCCATGATCCGTATAACGGATGGACATGTCGATGCACCGACGATAGAAGATGATCCTCGTGTTCGGGGGAGCGCGTAATCGGGGGTTCAACATGTCCAACGTGCTCATCGGGATCATCGGCGTGATCCTCTTCATCGGTCTGGCACTCGCCGGCGCCTTGTTCCTTGGACCTCGTTTCCAGGACAGCTCCACGGATTCCAAGGCGGCGGCCGTCACCCAGCAGCTGAAGCAGGTCGCGGATGCGGCCAGCCTCTACACCATACAGGAAGGCAAGTTGCCTCCGACGGAGAGCGACGGCATCCCGGCTCTCGTCGACATGGGCTATCTGAAGACGACCCCGAGCAATCCCATCACCGGACAGAGATACGTGGTCTCCGGATCGCCCAGCGACGGCATCAACAGGGCCAAGATCATCTATACCTTCATTGGTGAGGACGACATCGCCAGGAAGGTCTGCCTCATGATCCAGAAGCAGAGCGGAGGGCCGACCTCGGAGGTCGAGAATCCCGAATACCCCCAGTTCGTGACGCATCGTCAGCGCGGATGCTACGCCAACAGGACCTACAGCCCCGGGATGATCTTCAGATACATGGCCTATCAGACGATCTAGGCGACCCCCGGACTCGACCTGCCCCCAGGCCGTCAACGGGGAGAGCGCGAGCGTGCGTCATCGCCGGCATCTCAACGGCGTCGGCGGCCTTGGCCATGTGCCGCTCTCACCCTTCTCACCGCGATCACCGGGGTCCTGAACACCGTCCGTGCCGGGATGCGCAGAACCGTCAGCCCCAGCCCCGCCATGTAGCGGTCCCGCTCCCTGTCCCTCGCGACCGCCTCCCTCGAACTGTGGTAGGCGGCCCCGTCGATCTCCACTACCAACCAGCCGTCGACGACGAAGTCGGCGCGGTATCGTCCGATCGGGACCTGCATCCGCAGCTTCATCTCCGGAGAACCGAGGACTCCCCTGTCCGGCTTCAGCCTGCAGACACGGATCATCGCCTCTAGGAACTCGGATTCCGCAGGGGATTCGCACGCGCCCAGCCAGGCCGCACGCCATCGCGGATGCTCGGCGCCGACGGTCCTGTGATCGGGAAGTCCCGAGACCCTTCGCCCCTGACCCTCGCCGCCCTTCAGCAGTCTCCACGCCAGGTATCCGGCGACCGCGAACATGGGCCAGAACACGAAGCCGGCCACTCCCAGCGCGATGATCACCGCGACAGTCCTCGACGATGCGGTGCTCCGCCTTCTCATCTGGTTCCGCCACGCGTCGCGACATGCCGTGTTCCCCAGATGACCCCGAGCTGCAGGATCATGAGCCACGGCATGAACACCATGACGAGCGTGAACAGCGACCAGGCGACGCTGACGATCGTCGCGGCACGCCTTGAACGCATCGCTCCCACGACGATCGTCAGGACTATGACGGCCTGGAATATCAGGATCGGCATCGTTCCCTCCCCATGTGGAAGAGGCCGGGACCCCATCGGATCCCGGCCCCCTGCCGATCAGTACACGTAGTGGGTGGTGGTGCCGCCGCTCTCGACGGTCACGTCCCTCGGGGTGACCCTCGTCTTCACGACCACCGGCTTCCTGGGCTCGATCCGCTTCGTCTGCATGGTCAGCGAACGGGTCTCGCCGTAGAGCGGTTTCGCGGAGCCGGTGACGGGCGCGATGGTGGTGGTTGTCACCTTGGCGGTCTCGGTCACCACGATCGGACGCTTCGGGATGGCCGGGGTCGCGCGCAGCGGACGTTCCGGCGCGCTGGTGACGATCGCGGTGTCGCGTTCCACTCTGGTGGTGACCATGGCGGGCCCGCGCTCGACCCTGGTCGTGACGACCGGCGCCGTCTCGATCTCGACGACCCTCACGGAGGGTGGCGTCAGCGGTCTTGCCGGCATCGGCTCGGGCGCATAGGCGGGCACGTTCTCGTCGACGTATCCGTTGATGGTGAGACCGACGGGAACCACGGGTTCCGCGGCCCCGGTGCCCTCGAAACCGCCGATCAGGCGGACGGTGGTGCTGCCGTACTGCAGCGTCTGGAGTCTGCCGGTCACCCGGCCCGGACGCGACCTGGTCGCGGCCTCGACGGTCGAGACGACCGCGGTCGCGGCGGCACCGGCCGGAACGACCGTCCGACCATCGACGACGATCGGCTTGACGAGTTCGAACGGCACCACGCTGCCGGTGCGCAGCGCGGTGGTCGTGACCATGGAGCGGAGCACCACGGGCGTACCCGCGCTGATCGGCGCCTCGATGCGCTTGACGGGTGCACCCGTCTCGATGGTCATGGTCTGCGCATTGGCCGCAGCTGGTGCTGCGAGCGCCAGCGCGGCGAGAAGAATCCTGTTCATCGATGAGCCCCCATTCGTGTCGATCACATCGCACTTGCGCGCGACTCTGGCCCGCGAAGACCCGAAAGACAAGCCCAAAGAGCAGGAGGCCTTCAGGGGTTCATCCCTTCGGCCTCCCGCATCCTCAGCGGTTCGCCACGGCGATCATGCCCGCTGCCCGTCTCGCCACGTCATGGCTCGAGACGATGCCGCCCGAGGGCATGTCCATCGCGATGGCGGGTTCCGCCAGAACCCGTGCGTAGAGCGGCGCGGCCAGCGTCTGTCTGCCCGTGCGCAGGTAGATCGCCGCGAGGTTGAGCGCGAGCTCCGGCGCGTCGGGATGGGCCCTCATCTGCTCGACGATGATCCTCTCGGCGCTGTCGAGGCGACCCTCCCTGATCTGCTCGAAACCCGTCGTCGACGGGATGCCGTTCATGGCAGCCGGGCTGGCGCTCGCCGCGACCGGCATGGCGATCGGCGCCGCCATCGCGGCCGCGATCATCGTGATCCTGGTTCCGGGCATGTCCACTCTCCTTGTTACGTTTATGTGACAGGAGAGTGACACGGGTGTGACGGTCATGCAAGTGGCGGGATCGATCCCGGCCGCCGTCAGCGTTTGACGACGATGTCCATGACGCGCTTCCAGAACGAGGCGGAGGGCGGCGATCCGGCCTCCTCGTCGGTGTAGGGCAGTCCTCTGTCATGGTCGCCTCCCGACCACTCGCCCATCGTCTGGGGTCCTTCGCGCATGACGGCGACGACGTAGCCCTCCCCGTCGTCCGTCATGACCTCGGCGCGACCGGTGCCGCCGTTCATGGCCGCGTCCAGCGCATCGCGCAGTCTCCTCAGACCCTCGTGGCTGCCGCTGATGGCCGCGGGGGAATGCCAGTGGTTCTGCGCGTACAGGTGCAGGATCTCCACGGGGTCGGTCCCTGACATCCTCTTCATGGTGGCCATGTCGTTCCCCTCGTCGATCGGTGGTGCTGCTCGGATGGTACCATCCCGCACGACCGCGGGCCACCACGATGTCGAGGGGGCTTGACGATGGTGCGGATCCGCGGCATATGGATGTCCGCAGTGTGGAGCAGTCCGGTAGCTCGTCAGGCTCATAACCTGAAGGTCGCAGGTTCAAATCCTGCCACTTGCAACCAATACGGAAGGGGTGTCGCGACCATGGGATCGCGGCACCCCTTTCTGATTCCGCACGTCAGCCGTCTAGTGGAATCCGCCCCCGAACGCTTGCGCATCCGTGCGTTTCGTGGCATGCATGACCCGTCGGGAGATACCCGGTAGCGGCATCCCCGACTCCTTTAGGAGAGGATGCCACATGACCTACATCAGACACATCGCTCATGACGCCGCAATGTTCGCGGCGCTCGCTGGCGGCCTGGCCCTGTCCATGCTGGTGGCCAAGGGTGCCGCCGATCTCGTGGTCGGCCTCGGAGGCTACGCGTTCGGTTGAAGGTCCGGTCGAAGGACGGGCGCCTTCAGGGCGTCCCGTTCCGGCCTTCCATCAGCATGTCCCTGACCTGACCGAGTATGGTCCTGGCCTCGGCCAGACCCGCTTCGGCCTCGGCGGCCCGCATCTCCGACGCGATGGCGGCCGCCTTGGCCTTGTTGGCCAGCAGCTCGGCCTCCATCACCCTCTCGCCGGCGCGTTTCTCGCGCGATGCGGATTCGATTAACCTGTCGCCGAGCGTCCTCGCCGTCTCCACGAGGCGTGCGATCAGGGTCGAGTGGTCTCCATCCTCGTCCTTGGACGACGGGCGCGCCGTGACGGAGGCCCCCGTCTCGTCCACGGTCGCGCTGATCGCCTCGTCCCGTGATTCCGGCATGTCGCGAACCACGGGCGATCTATTGGCCATCGCGCCCAGTCTACCGGCATCGCTGGCGCTGAGGACCTCGGGTCCCCTGACGTCATCGCGGGCCATGCCGACGTACGACGAGAGGTCGACGCCTCTTCCGGCCGCGAATCCCGGTTCGATGCCGTAGAGCCTGGCCACGGCGATCAGGCTGATGTCGTTGCCGGGTCTGCCATGGTTGAGCATGGGATTGGCGTACATCCTTCCGGCACCGGCCGCGTCCATGATCGCGGACGAGGTCCTGGGATCCCGGCGCCTGTGCGCCATCACCAGCCGGTACAGGTCGCGCCTGTCCGTCACCGGCGTCGTCGGCCGGACGGGAAGTCCGGTCTCGTCCAGAACCGGCATGGGCACGTAGTCCAAGCCCTCGGATCGACCTGTCGCATCCGTCTCATCCACCATGTCGGACTGGATGTCCGCGGTCCGGTCCGCCGCATCGTCGGCGATCGGCGTCTCCGGTTCGACCATCGCGGGTTCCCCCAACGGTTCGGCCTGTTCCGGAACGATCATCTGCTCCAGCGTGAGCTCGAGCTCCGGCCGATCGCAGCCGTCCGGAGCGCCGTCGACGGACATCGCCTCTATGGACCGACGTGCCCTCAGGATCATTTCGTCCACGTCGATCGGGACCGTGGCCCGTGCGGTGTCGCGTATCGCGTCACCTCCCGACGCCAGGGCTCCTCTGGGGTAGGGTTCGAACCCGCCGTATCCGCCATCGCGCGGTCCGGCCTCGAAGGTCCCGTCGTCGGCCATCTTTCCTATCCTCAAACGTCTCGGACATGCGTCCGGGATGATCAAGACGTCGCTGGTGGCTCCACCTTCCTCCGTGTCCGAGGCTTATCCGGTGATCGCGCCGATCCGACTGTCAGCGCAGCAGGTCGAGGGCCACCACGACGACCGCGATCCCGAGGATGACCGTGACGCCGAGGCAGGCGAGCCTGACGAGCAGTCGCAGGGCCAGAACCGCACCGATGGCGACGACGAGGAGCCATGCGCTGGGGTGCGCCGAGAAGAAGGTCTGAATCGCGTCCATGTATCCTCTTCGATCCGATTCCGGTGATGGTGCCTATGGGACGGCGTAGGGGCGGCGTATCCACCGCCCCTCGCGCATCACCCCTCGTACGCCTGGACGATGCGTCCGACGATCGGGTGACGCACCACGTCTCCGGACCCGAAGCGGGAGAAGGCCATGCCTTCGGTGCCCTCGAGCCTCGTCACCGCGTCCGCGAGACCGGAGGCGGCGGGGCCTCCGGGCAGGTCGGTCTGGTTCGGATCCCCGCAGACGACCATGCGGCTGTTCTGACCGAAACGGGTCAGGAACATCTTCATCTGCGAGGGAGTGGTGTTCTGGGCCTCGTCCAGGATGATGAACGCGTCGGCGAGGGTGCGTCCTCTCATGAACGCGATCGGCGCGACCTCGATCTCGCCGGCCGCGATCCTGCGCTCCACCTGCTCGGCCGGAAGGCAGTCGTGGAGCGCGTCGTAGAGAGGACGCAGGTACGGATCGACCTTGTCCTTCATGTCGCCCGGCAGGAAGCCCAGCCTCTCCCCGGCCTCGACCGCGGGACGCGACAGGACGAGGCGCTGGACGCTGCCGCTGATGAGCTGCGCCACCGCCTGCGCCACGGCGATGTAGGTCTTGCCCGTCCCCGCCGGGCCGAGCGCGAAGATTATGTCGTGCGAGGCGAGCGCCTGCATGTAGCGGGCCTGGGCCTCCGAACGGGGCAGGATCGTCTTCCTGCGGGTGCGGATCGAGATGTTGGAGAGGCGGACGACGCCCGGCTGCTCCGCACCGTCATGACCGGAGACGCCGGCGTTCATGGAGATCACGGCGTCGACGAGACCGCCGTCTATGTCGTCACCCTTCTCGACGCGGCGGTACAGATCCCTCAGGATGTCCTCGACCATCGCCGTCGCGACGGGATCGCCCTCGATGCCGACGCGGTTGCCGCGCGCGGTGATCGTGACGCCCGTCCGGTTCTCGATGGTGATGATGTTCTCGTCGTGACGTCCGAGGACCGTGGACAGCAGGCGGTCCTTGTCGAAGGCGATCTCCAGTCGACGGCGTCCGCCGCTCGACCGCTGGCTCCGTTGCGCCGTGGGCGCCGCCTGCTTCAATCCCATCCCGTCGTCCCCCATGGGGTCGGAGATCGACCCCGTGTCATGATGCTACCACCGGCGATGCGACGTGGCAACGACGGCGTCTTCACGGCTCAGTCCCTTCCGCCGGCCGGATACGAGCTCCTGACGTCGTCCGGAGCGTTCCTGATCGCCAGGGCGAGCGTCGCCTCGTCCGTAGGCTGACCCGTCAGTCCCGAGCCTGCCATGTACCAGGTCCCGAAGGATCTGGTCATGGTCTCCTGGTCCGACAGGATCTCGATGCCGTGGTGGCGTCCGTCGCGGCTGATCCTGTCGAAGGCGTCCCTGACGCTGTCCTGTGGACCTTCGAGCGTCTGCACGAAGGTCGTGCCGTCTGACCACAGGAGGCCGCTGATGCCGTCGATCGCGTTGCTGCTCCTCGCATGGTGCAGCAGGGCGTCGATCTCGTCCCTTAGGAAGGGGACGACCGCCCTGCTGCGGTAGACCAGACGTCTCAGGAGGGCGTCCACCTCAGGCGGCCTGTCTCATGCCGCCCGGAGCGTCGGCTTCATCTTCCGGTGCATCGATCACCGATCCGCTCGCGCCGGCCTGCACGAGGCGTGCCTCCATGTCCTCGAAGATGAGGACCTTGTTGTTCGGCTTGCGACCTTCGCGACGCGCGGCCTCGGCGAGATGCTTCACCATGGCGGCCGCTCCCTTGCCGACCACGTCCGTGTCCAGAACGTTGTCGTGGAAGCGCTCGTAGAACTCCAGATCGTGATCGTGGGTCTCGGTGTCGGGACCGTCGTGCATGTACTCGTGGACCATCAGAGAGGCCAGCTTGGCCGCTCCGACGTAGCCGTCCGACAGCATGATCAGTCTCTCGGTCTCGATCCAGATCGCCCTGACGCCGTCCGTCCAGGCCGCCGCCAGATCGGATCGACCCGCGATGATCCTGCGCTGCGGCTTGCCCAGGACGGAGGCGATCACGTTGGCCCCATGGGTCACCGCCGCCAGATGGATCTTGCGGACCGGCGACAGCTCCTTGACGTCGAGTGTCTCGTAGGTCTCGTCTATCAGGTGCCTGTACTCGTCGATCGACTTCGGTTCCATCTCCCTCAGCGACGTCGCGAGGTGACGCGCCGACCAGTGGTGAGGGTTGACGTCGTCGGAGTTGTGGTCCGCGAAGCTGCACAGCGCCTCGATGAGTCCCTTCACGTCCTCGACCTCGAAGCGATGCAGGGTCTCCTCGCTGAGGACGATCGCCATCCTCTGCTGCGCCACCTTGATGGCTGTCCGATCCCCGCGGGCGGCGGTCGTGATGTCGCTCTGGCCGTAGAGGCGGGTGCGCAGACGCTCGAGGGAGAAGTGCTTGCCCTCGATGTCGGTCAGGACCGGGGCGACGTGACCCTCCTTCCAGCCGATGTCCCGCGACGCCATGCGCAGGGCGAGATGCTGACGCTCGGAATCGCTGAGCTTGCGCTTGGACGACGTCTCGCGATCCGCATGCCTGCGCAGCTCGGCCTTGACCTTGCGGAACACCGCGCAGTCGTTCTGCACGTCGTTCCTGGCGAAGTTCACGTCCAGGCGCTTCTTGGACACGACGACGCCGCCGACGCCGTGATGGTACGCGGACTGCTCCATGACCCGCACGCCGAGGTTGTACACGACCAGCCTGCTCGCGGTCGCCGATAGCTTGAAGTAGGCCTCGGGCGTCTCGGTGGTCCACTTGGCCTTCGCCGGGTCCGCGCTGATCACGCGGCCGTTGAAGGTGACGGGGACCGACACCCATGCGACCCATTCGCGGATATCGCGTTCCACCGCGTCCCGTTCGGACGGAAGCAGCTGCTTGTAGAGATCGACGACGATCGTGCAGCCGGGTGCCGCCTCGTCCAGGGTCTCCAGATCGTAGTCGAGGCCCTTGACCTTGATGTCGACGAACATCCGGAAGACGTTGGTCCTCCAGGTGTTCGCGCCGAAGGCCATCAGTTGCCCTCTTCCCATGCGGAAGCGGCCATAGGTCGCGTCGCCCTCGACGTGGGGCGTTCCGAAGGTCTCGAAGAACTTCTCGATCTCCTCGCGGCCGGCGAAGCCCTTGCCGTCGTCGACGATGCGGAGGCGATCGCCGTCCAGCTCGACGTCGATGCGCGTCGCGCCGGCGTCGACGCCGTTCATCACGCCTTCGAGGATCGCCTTCTGGAGCGATCCCGCCTGCTTGGTGATCACGTCGTATAGGAGATTGGGATGCATCGCGAAGCTGCGCTTCTCGGTGGTCTTCTGCGTCGTCATGAGCGCTCCTGATCGTGTGTGCGCTCCCGCCTTTCCTCGGCAGGGCGCTCGCCCTGCATCCTCTACAGCCCATCAGGGCCCCGTACCACCGGGCGCGGTCGTCCGCGCCCGGCTCCTCGTCAGATCCGCCTGATGTCGGATATGACCCTGCAGGCCGTGAACGGGTCGCGCCGCATGTGCATGAGCGCGAACCCGTCGCTGGGGACGATGCCGGCCGTCCCGCCCGTGCGCTCGCGCATGACGTCATGCACGTACCCGGGATCCGCCGCATGGATGATGGCGATGACCATCGGCGCGTCATCGCTCCTCACCGTGTCGAGGATGACCCGCGCGTTGTTCGTCGAGACCTCGTCGAAGACGAGCACATGGGCCCGTGCGTCGATCGCCCTACGAGCGCCCGACGCATACTCGGCTTCGCTCATGTCGCGATCCCGATCGTTCGGGTGCCGGGTTCGGTTCGCCATGACGCACCCATCGACGTCGCCCCTGGTTCCCAGCGACCACGTCGTGGTGCCGTCCGGAATCTCCTGCAGCATGCGGTTGAGAACGGTCGTCTTGCCGGTCGCTCCGCTTCCGGAGATCAGCAGGTGACGTGCGTCGCCGCAGCCGTCCGTCGTGCGATCCGATCGTCCGATCAGACCCTCGATGAGCCCGTTCGGCGTGAGGACGCCGCGGGTCTCGTCGATCCTGGGGGACGAGCGGCTCTGCAGCCTCTCCTTGAGAGATCCCCAGTGGGTGAAGCCCTTCTGGACCGCCAGCACGTCGAGCGCCTGCGAATGGGTGATGGTCGTGGCACGCGAGATGCGCTTGGCCTCGCGACGCATGGATTCGATATGGTCGTTCATCGTCATGGTCCCCGTGTTCGGGAGCTCCACGGTGCCGTCCGCTCGCAGCCGATGCTCCCGGATCGTGGATCCATGGAAGAAGGACATGCACGGTCCGTCATGGACCGTACCCTCCGTTGGGTTCGCCGATGCGGACGGCAGGCCCGGGCCGGGCACCGCCCGATCGTGGCCCATTCCGCAGCCGTCCGCAAGCGCCTTGTCTCAGACCGGTCCGTCGAGCGGCGCCCTGACCGGACACGAGGCGATGCCCTCCGCGGCGCGTACCTGGCGCAGGCGCGTGTCCAGCACCTCGATCTCGTCAACGTCGATCCGGCGATCCTTCAGGAAGGTGCGTGCCTGATCCGCCAGCGTGCCGCACCTGGCGATCACGTCCTTCGCCACGACGACACGTCGTCCGGCCTCCATCTCGCGCTGCTGGACCTCCCTTTCGGCATGGATCGCGTCGAACTTCCTGTTCATGTCCGAGGTCATCCAGTTCATCATCCAGAACATGCCGCCCAGGGTCACGGCCATGACCGCCACGCCTATCAACGTGGAGATGATCCTCACATGGACGGGAGCCGGAGGCGCCTTGACCAGATGGCTGTACGCGGCCGCTGCGATCGCCTCGGCGCTCGCCGTCGGCATCTGCTTCTGCAGGAGCGTCAGGTTGGCGAAACCGACGATCGTGCCGTCATCGTTCTCGGTGATCCGCACCGCGTCACCTTCCCGGGTGAGACCGATGTGGCGCGTGCTGACCAGATGGTACCGACGCATGATCCTCACGTCGTTCCGTCCCTTCAGCATCACGTTCCAGCTGGTCGGCGTGCTGTCGTCGTTTCCGGCGACCGACATCCTGTCGATGGTCGCGTCGTAGGTCCCCATGCTGCTTCCTTACCTCATACACGATGCTCTCGGGCATCGCATCGACATCATCGATGTCCGCTATGACGAGGCCGGGGGCGTGTCACGTCCCCGGCCCGCTCCTTCCTGCATCGGTCGGTGTCAGCTGCCTCCGCAGCCACCGCCTCCGCAACTCGAACCGCCGCAGCTGGAGCTGGAGCCTCCGCACGAGTGGCTGGAGGACGATCCGCAGGAGTGGCTGGAGTGACTGCTGCTCGAGGAGGAGCAGGAGTGCGACGAGTGGCTCGACGATGAGGAGTGGCTCGAGGACGAATGGCTCTGACCGGCGTCCCCGTGTCCATGGGAACCATGACCGGAGGTCGTGGAAGCGGATGCGTCCTGGCTCGCCATCAGCGCCATGAAGGCGAGGCCGGTGTCATGACCGCTCGAGTCCATCGATGACGACTTGCCGCCGGACGATGCGTCCGAGGCCGTTCTTCTCGAGGACGAACTCCTCTTGGAGGAACCGGAACCCGTCCAGCTCGCGGAGGAGTGGCTGGCATATGAGGGCTGGGAGAGGTATTCCGGCTCCTTCGCGATGGCCGCAGGCCTCGCCTGGCGTGACAGTCGGATCCTCTCGCGCTCCCTCTCCTCGTCGTCCGCCGCCTTGACGATGATCGAGAACGCGATCGCGAAGCCGACGATGCACACAGCGATCCAGGGATGTCCGGTCGCCAGCGCGATGAAGGTGGGAACCCCTCCGAGGAGGGCGATGCCGACGTAGGGGCTGGATGCGAGGACCGTCGGAGCGGCCGCCTCGTCCTCCCGGGCCCGCGCCGCGCATCCGCATCCGCGGGGCCAGACGTCGTGAGGCGCTTCTTCTCCGAAGACGTGGAGGTAGAGCGAGAGGGTGTCGCGGTACGCGCCACCGTGACGCTCGTCCTCCGATCGCCCGCCGAGCGAGGGTTCATGGTGGAAGGGCTTCTGGAGGATCGTGCCGCAGAGCACGTCCCAGTAGTGCCTGCTGTGGGTGAGGTGCAGATGCCAGGCCTGGTCCACGTCGTGGCTCGGCACGACCATGTCGGGGCTGATCCAGGCGAGCAGCAGGAAGCGCCTGTATTCGTCGTAGGCCCTCACGGCCCTTTCCATCGGCCATTCCTGTTCGGCGGCGAGCTTGCCGATGAAGTCGACGGCCGCCTCCGGGGGCACGATGGCCATGGTGTTGATGAGGTCGCCGACCTCGGAGACACGGCGGCTCATTCCACCGTTGCGGACGTTCGTTGCGTCACTCATTTCGGACATTCCCATCTCAGGGATCGCGTGGACCATCGAGGCGACGTCCGCTGAAGCCTTGCTTGCGGGCGTTGTGCGGCACGTCTTGATCAGACCCTGGTCCACGTCACGATGATAATCCGTCCGAGGCGATCAATCCATACCCGATTCGTAGAGTATGGATTTATCCATGGGCCGCGTGACTTCCGGGCAACGTCTCCGAACTGTAACAAACGAGCGACCGGTCCCGCCGATCGCACCATTCATCGGTAATGCGGTGGGGACTCTGGCGCTCCCCGCGCAGTGATGTTAGCACCTGGTCATGACAAAGATCACGCGGATGCTCATAGTCGAGGACGAGCCCCTCATCTCCATGATGCTGGAGGATTTCCTCGAGGCGCTCGGGTGCGACGTGATCGGAACGGCCGAGACCGTCCATGACGCCATGGTGTTCGTCGAGAGCGGCGGCCTCGACGCGGCGATCCTCGATCTCAACCTGCGCGACGGGGAATCGAGCGATCCGGTGGCCGTGCGTCTCCGCGAACTCGGGATCCCCTTCGCCGTGTCGAGCGGCGACGAGGGCGGCACCGTCAGATACGGCAATCGTCCTCGGCTCGTTAAGCCCTACACGATCAGCGATCTCGAATCCGCCATCGGGGAGATGGAACGGGTGGACGCCGCGACGGGATGATCGGAGCTGGCACTGGACCCGACGCGTGGTCCGTGCTTCATTGGGCCTCCCAACAACGATGGAGGCAACGCATGCATACCGGACACGTCGAAGCGCTCGAGACCCGGCACGCCGCGGTCGACGCGCGTCTGGCCGCAGAGATCAACAGGCCGCTGCCCGACACCATCGCCTGCGCCGATCTCAAGAAGCGCAAGCTGGCCCTGAAGGACGAACTGGCGCGCGAGGGCGCCTGAGGTCGGGGCGACTCCCGATCGGGAGTCGCCCCTTTCACCCGGTCAGGCCGCCATGCGCGCCGGCGTGCCGCAGATGTCCTCCGGCAGCAGTCTGACCAGCTGCATGACATGCGCCTGATGGATGGGGGCCGGCGGCCGCTTGGGCCGCCGCTGCCTCACCCTGCGCTCCCCCTTGTGCGTGTTCGCCTGGGGCTTCAGCCTGTCGGCGAGGATGAAGAAGGCGTCGGATCCCAGCGTGTGGCCGATCTCGGCCATCGCGTACTTCACCTTGACGTCCAGAGTGCCCATCATCGAGTTGCACACGCCGTGCGCCACCTTGAGATTGCTCGCCTTGTTCGAGCCCCCGTCGGCCCTCGCCACGAGATGCTCCCAGGTCATGTCGTCGCGGAGCGGCAGCGAGCAGTAGAAGCAGCGACCGCGCTGCTCCTTGGCCTGTCTCACCTTGTGTCTCTCGTTCAGCGCACCCATCGGAGCCTCCCGTACCATTCGGGAGGTCCTTCCCTCCCTTTCGGCCGTTCGCCCGAAGGGGAAGGCCTATTCCTGTCGTCGTGCCTCGAAGCTGATCGATGCGAAGACGACGTTCTCGTGCTCGGTCGTATCGAGGCCTCTGCTCGTCCTTCCGTAGCCGATGCTCTGCACCGGCATCGACCAGTAGCTGATCGGTGCGATCACGATGCCGCCGTCGGCCTCGATCGCCTCGCATGCGGCATTGACCGCATCCGAGATGGCCTGCGCCAATCCGGATGCGTCGTGCTTTGCCGCTTCCACGGCGACGGTCGAGGTTCGTAGGATCTTCATCTCGTGCCCATGCTAACAGGGAGGACGTGGTGACGCCAGTCCCGACGCGCGTTCCTCAGCGCATTCTGCCCGGACGCGCCGCCACGGCGGCGACGGCGTCGGCCATCGGCATCCCCGCCGCCATCTCCATGGCCACACCGGTCATGCCCGATGCGTTCAGCCTGGAGTACAGGCGGCCTGCCGATTCGGCCCGCATCGCCGGACTCCCGCCGACCACGTGCGGGCCGGGCGTCCACGCCTCGAGCGCCGCCTCGTCGAGGATCTCCTCGATGAACCAGTGTCTCAGGACCGGGTCGTACGCGACCGAGCCCACGTCGACCAGATCGGTCGCCGGAAGAAGCGAGCGGGCGACCGTCGGGTAGCGGTGCGCACGCCTTCCGGCGGCATGGATGATCCTCTCCTCGAACGTCCGGACGTTCGAGGCCCCGCCGCGTTCGTAGTGGACGTCATGCATGCCGTCCCGGATGTCGCCGACGATCGCCGATCCCGCATCGATGTGCGTGTCGACCCCCGGTGCGGGGACGTAGAGACGGTAGCGGGTCTCGTGCATCGTGCTCACATCATGTCCGCGAGCGTCAGGGTGCGTACGCGCATCCCCTTCGGGAAGCCGTGACGCACGAGCACCGCCCGCGCCTCCCTCATGGCCTTGACGGCTTCGTCCGGCGTCCACGAGTTGAACGGGCCCGTCCCGTGGTTCACGATCGTCGTCTCGACGACCCCCTCGAGCGGCGAGCATCCCGGCAGGGACGGATCCCTGGCCCATCCGACGTCCTCGAGGGCCTTCAGCAGGTCGGTCGGCGGCGTGGTCTCGTGATGCTCGATCACCAGCCATGCCGTGCCGCCGACCCTCTGGGTTCTGAATTCCGCGGTGACGGCTCCCGGCGCCACGGTGTCCATGAGCGTGTTCATTCCCTCGTGCTCCTCAAGCGACGCGCGATGCGCGGGCCATGGTGTTGGCGACGTTCAGCAGCTCCTGGGGCCCGAACTCCACGACGTCGCTCGGCTGCGCCGGTGCGATGCCGGCCGCCTTGGCGATCGCGCCGGCGACGGCGCGTCCGAGCAGGGGCGGCACCGAATTGCCGAGCTGGCGATAGGCCCAGATCTTCGTCGCGGACAGACGCGCCCAGTCGGGAACCGAGTGCAGTCGGCACGCCTCGCGCACGGTGATCTGCCTCGTGCCCTTGCAGTGGATCGGCATCACGGCCGTGAACGATCCGTGCTCCGCGTTGGAGCCGGCGCGTAGCGTCAGGCTGTAGCCGTCCGGATCGAGTCTGTGGCGTCTGCTCGTGGGTTCGTTGCGACCCGGCTGCGTGTCGAGGAAGCGGCGGATCGATTCCTCCTGATGCAGCGCACGCTGTGAGCAGGTGAGCATGTCGCGACGATGGGGGCGTCGGTACGACAGATCGTCCGGATCGTTCTCCAGACCGGTCATCACGCGTCCGTACCACGAGGTGGGCGACGCGAATCCCGTCATGACCCAGTCCCGTTCCCAGAGCTCCTCGTGGTCGTCCGCATCGGGCAGTCCGTCGAACGCGTCCCGGACGGTCGGCGTGCGCTTCAGGAAGAAGTCCGATCCGTCAGCGGAATGCGTCGGTTCCGGATAGGCGGGAGCGGTCTGGTCGTTCCTGTGGATGAGCAGGAAGACGCGTTCGCGTCGCTGCGGGACTCCGAAGTCGATGGCCCGCAGGATCCTCGGTTCGAGCATGGAGTACCCGGCCAGGTGCAGCTTGCTGCGCAGATGGTCGAGGTGCTCGGCGTTCTGCGGCTGCAGCAGGGTCGGAACCTGCTCCATGACCATGTATCGCGCCTCCAGACGCGTGCCGTGATCGATGAAGCTGTCCATCAGACGGTTGCGCGGATCGTTCGGATCACGGCGTCCGATGGCGGAGATGCCCTGGCACGGAGGACCGCCCGTCACGAGGTCGAGCTGGGGCCTTCCGAGGATGTCCTCGGCCGTGCGACCCATGACGATCGCGTCGATCTCCTCGCCACCTGGCAGCGCACGCCTGATGGCCCTGGTCTGGTCGTCGAACATGTCGCCGGTCAGGCTGCGTCCGTAGCCGAAATTGTATTCGTGGACGGCCGCGTTGACTGGTTCGTTGTCGACCGAGACCTGCACGTCGAAGCCGGCCTGCTCGATGCCGAGGCTGAGACCTCCCCATCCCGCGAAGGTCTCGACGCACAGTCCGCGTCTGGTCGCGTCCGCGTCGCTCAATTCCGCACGCTCCCGTCCAGGACGTCGAGCACACGGCGGATCTCCGTCAGGCGTTCGTACGAATGCGGTGTCGACATGACGGCCTGCGCATCGGCGGCGTTCAGGAGGACCACGTCCTCCGCCATGCGCTCGAGCACGGCTTCGCCGACCAGCTTGTCGTGTTCGTGGCCGAAGGCGTAGGACACGTCCTCCGGCGGCTGATCGCCTCTGCCGATCCAGATCTGGAAGACGCCCTTCTCGAATCCACCCGTGGGGTTCTCGACCTCGCCCTGCCAGACCAGGATCAATCCGCCCCTCACGCACCGGCCCTTCGAGGCCGTGCGGCGAACCCCGTGCAGGGTGCGCAGGGCGAGGTCCTCGCTCGTGAAGGACGCATCCCCGTCGATGCCGGTCGGCGCGCCGATGGTCTCGATCCACGCGGACCATCCCTCCATCATGGGCTCGGTGTGCTTGACCACCGAGACGATGCAGTCGTTGTGTTCCAGCATCGCGAAGACGGCCTCCTGGACGTCCTCGTACGATTCGAGTCCTATCGTCTTCTGATCTTCGGTCATGTCGTTATTCCCTTGCCATGGCCCGCAGGCGGTTCTCGGCGATCTGCTGCTCGATCATGGCGAGCCACGTGGTGACGTCCTCCGGGATGTCCTTCGACGGATGATGCATGCCGTTCGCCCGTCCGAGCGTGTTCTGCGCGAACCGACCGGTGTCGACGGACGTGTCGACCAGACGGGCGTCCGCGCCCTCGGCGGATCGGAAGGTGAAGTGCGCCAGGTGTGCGCCGTCCTCCTCGACGCTGACTCCGTATTCGGAGCCCAGGCCGAACGGTCCCATGACCCGGAAGGACCGGCCGGGGGTGTGCGATACGATCTCCCTGAAGACCTCTTCGAGCATCGCCCCCGCGTATGGCGGTCTGATCGAATCCCTCTTGCGCTTGTGGCGCTCGATCAGCCTGTCCAGTCTGGCCATCTCGGCGATGTCGGCCTCGTGACGCTCATTGAGGCGTCGACGGACCGTGGCGATGGACCCCTCGACGCCGCTCACTGCTCGTCACCCCGCGCGACCTGACGGACACGCGCGTGGAAGCGGTGGGCGATCACGCCCATCTCCTCCGGTTCCGCCTGCAGCAGCAGACGCACCGGTAGGATGGAGAGAGCGGCCTCGAGGGACTTGTCGTCCTTGACCGCCTTGTCGGGCATGGTTTCCCGGATCTCGTCGAAGCTGATGGCCACTCTTAGTCTTTCATCTGGTGAGGTGCTTGCGGGCGCAGCCGTGAGCCGAGCCCATCCACCGGATCACGCGTCCTTCGCGTAGTCCGGCCATTCCGCATCGTGCGCCGCCACGTTCTCGTACGTCGGGCGATCGAAGTCGGGATCGTCGATCCCGATGCGCTTCACGATCAGCACCGTGCCCTCCGTGCGGTGTTCGAGACGCTCCAAGTGGATCGCCGTCGCCAGACGGTAGGTGTCCATCGTCGGAACGCGCTTCCATGCCAGCGTCGCCATGACCTCCTCCTCCATCGTCGAGGGGAAGGTGAGACGGTGCTGTTCCTCGTGATCGGATTCCTCGCCCTGCGAGCATACGAGATGGAACTCCTCGCGGCGCCCCTCGAAGGTTCCCGTCCAGATGCGCGGTCCGTCGAAGGAGTAGAGCAGGCGATCCTCGGGAACCGGATAGCGGTAGAGATCGATGTCCTCGCCCTGCAGCGGCGCGCGGCCGTCCGCGAAGGGTCCGAAGGTCATCCTGCCGTCCGGCCTGATCTGGCGGTAGATGGCTCCGTCGGCGAACGCCTCGTCTACCGTGATCGTCCGACGCGAGCCGCGGCAGTCGCGCGAGCGGCCGTCCTCCAGGACGTACGTCAGTCTCTCCGCCACGATCGTCTCGGCCATCCGGTAGGATTCCTCGGTCGGGAGATACCCTTCGTTCAGGGTCGCCCTCATGGCCTCGACGTCGCCCACGCGCAGCGCATGCGTGGCGTAGAGCATGTCCACGGCCACGCCCTCCCTGGGGCGATCCCCGTCGTCGTACGTGTAGGACAGCCACACGGAGCCGTCATGCGACCGTCGCAGATCGATCATGACGCCGTCGTAGCGCATCAGCTCCTCGATCTGCTCGGTCCTGGCGAGCGGATCGTCGCCGGTCCGCATGTCCGCCATGAGATCGTCCCATTCGGCATGGGGTCCCCAGTTCGCATCCTGCATCATGTCCCTCGATCCTCCACTTCCAGCGCATAGGCCACCGTCTCGAGCTGCGACGCCGCGCTCCTCATCATCTCCACGGCCTCCTCCGTGGTCGCCGCATCACCGGCCTCGATGTACACGAAGGCGGCAAGCGTATCACGGATCTCCTTGGACAGGAGATGATCCCCGACGTCGCCGTCGGCCTCCGCGATCATCTCGCGGATCTGTCCGTCCTCGTCGTAGGCGGCGATGGCGGCGCTCTGTATCTCGGTGGGCTCGCGACGTCTGCCCACCCTGCTTATCTCGCCGCGTGCGGCCGACCGGACGTCCCCCTCGACGGTCCTGTGCTCGTGCACCACGAGCCAGCCACCCAGCGCGCTGCCCGGCGTCAGGGGGTCGAACGAGCTCGACCAGGTGATCTCCAAGGGCAGCGTGGACGAGGCCAGCAGACGGACGATCTCGGCCATGGCCGGAAGGTTCAGTCTTCCCTGACCATGCACGATGGCCTCCTTCCCGACCCTGGTCAGGACCAGGCCCAGCGGCGTGCCGAGATGTCCGGACAGCGCCTGGCGCAGACCGGACATGCGCCGCCCCGTCCCCTTGGGATCCGGCAGGGCGGCGTCGACGAGGTCGCTTGCCGACATCCGTCCGATGCACATCTCGTCGAAGCAGGACATGGCCTGCTCGACGACGTCCAGCTCCTCTGACGTGCAGTCGAGCCTGAACGAGGTGGCGATGTGTCCGCTCAAGGACGATCGTCCACGACGTCGATCAGCGCGCCGCCCGTGATCGCCTCGTTGGCGTCCACGAAGTCGCCGATCCGCTCGGCTGCGAACGGACGGGACTCGTCGGCCGATGCGCCCTGGGTCCGGAACATGACCTTGACGGAGACCGTCCATCGTTCGTCGACGAGATGGTCGATCGCCTCGATCTCGCTCGAACCGATCAGATCGTCCGTCTCGACGATGCCGTCGACCAGCTTCAGCGCGGCCTCGCGCGCCTCGCCTTCGCTCGATCCTCGGATCTCGATATGCACACGTCCTGTCGCGAGATAGTCGCCGACCGCCTCGTCGGGGAAGAACGAGGCGTCGCTGCCGAGGGCTTCGAGCTCGGATGCCACGTCGTTGCGGTGCACCGTCTCGATCGAACGGATGGCGAAGGTGCCGACCGCGTCACCGTCGTCGCAGCGTCGCACGACTTCCGCGGGCTCCATCGCCTCGATCTCCGCTCTCGCGGCCTCCGGCGTATCCGCCTCGACCAGCATGACCGATTCGATGATGATCTTCTGTACGGCCATGTGAGACTTTTTCCTTCAGCAGCCTGTCCTCGCAGCAGGAACCGCCTCGTGGGCGATGATCGTCATCGCTCCACTCGTACCGGGTCGGTCGATCTCCCGCGATCGCACGGATCCGACCCGTTCCCGACGGAAGCCTGACGCACCATCTCCGCGATCTTCGGATCGCCTCGGACATGCTCATCTTGTCCGGGGAGATGCTCCCCTTCCGCACGTCATGCGGTCGCGTCGGTCAGTTCTCGTATGCGCTGTAGGTGTGGCTGATCTCGACGTGAACCGTGAAGGACCTCGGCTCTCCAAGAGGCCGATCCTGATCGTCGATCTCCTGGATCGAGACCGTGCGTTCGTCCATGCCCGATGGATCCTCCTCGTGGATGGCCTGGACGTAGTCCTCGGCCGCCTCTCCGGCGAGCGGCATGTCGAGGATCCTGTCCGCCGCGGAGCCCTCGACGTCGATGCACAGCCATCTCATGGACGGACTCCCTTAGCGCCGTCGGCCATGGCCCGACGATCGCGTTCCGCGGCCTTCCTCGGATCCAGTCCGACGGCACGCAGTGCGTCCTCTCGTGCGCCGTAGGCGATCACGGAGGCCGCCTGCTGTTCTATGGGGGAGTACTCCCTCCAGATGACGTGACCATCGGCCAGGGCGCGCCCGACTGCCGCTCGGCCTTCGGGCGACTTGTTCGCGATGGCCGCGAGCGTCAGATACTGCGCCGGCGAGACCTCCTGCGCCAAGGCGAGGATCGCTGCGTCCTGCGCCTTCTGCCTCTCGTACTGCATCCACCATACCGTGCAGAGCAGCACGATCACCGCGGCGATGCCTGCCGGTCTCGATCTCAGCCAGGCCGCGACGCCTGCGGCGGCCGCGGCGAGCAGGATCAACCATAGCAGCGTGTTCATTTCTTCTGTCTCCAACGGGATGTTGCCGAACATCCCCGTATCACTCCGACGAGGGATGTCATCCTCTGCCGTCGGCGGATGCCCGTCCCCTTGCGCCGAGAGTTCTCATGCAGACCTCGGCCGCCGTCGGATCGCTCGTCAGGTCCCGCGAGGCCCTCCTGTACGCCTCCATCCTCTCGGACCGGTCCAACACCTTGGCCGCCAACATGGATCTGCACATCATGAGACGCATGACGTCCCCCCGTGTTCTCGGGTCCAGTCGGTCCATGGATGCCTGGATGGAGGGGTCGGGGTCGCCCATGGATCCGAACCCTCCGATGGCATCGCTCCTGCTCCAGGCCTTCGGGGTGGCGGCCTTGACGCCGACCGTGGCGACGGAGGGGAGCGTCGTCGTGCGTTCCGGCGACCGATCCCTCCGCTCGTCGGGACCGCACGCGCTTGTCGCGATGCAGGCCGTCAGGAGGACGAGACTCGACAGGGCTCTCATCACTTCACCTTGTAGTAGGACATGGCCGGATAGCTGCATTCTCCGGTGTCCTCGTCGCAAGTCGGCTGCATCGTCGTGTAGGTGACGTTGCCGACCTGGCATTCCATCGTCGAACGCGTCCATGCGGGCGATGTCGGTTCGGGACCGGGAGCGACGACGTAGTGCCCGCTCTGGATGCACGATCCTCCCTGGCTCCTGCACCACTGGTACATGTGTTCGAACGAGAAGTAGGTGCCGCCGCCCGGGTACGGGTACGACCCGGTCCTCTGGTAGTAGCCACCGTTGTACGGCGTGCTGTCGTACTGGACGCCGCCGATCGACGTGCCACCCGTGCACGTGCCATAGCCCTGGTCCGGTTCGCAGGTCTGCGTCCTCGTGACCTCGATGCCGCGGTTCGTGCATTCCGACGACGCGACGATGGATCCGTCGTTGCGCCGGCATTGCGCGTTCTCGGTCTGCTGTCCGTTGACGCAGGCCGCCATGCCGGACCAGTTGACCGCCTCGAACGTCCACTGGTACGTGCATGCGTCGTAGGTCGTGCTCGCGCGACCGCAGTACGTGCCGCTGTCGACCATCTCGCCGGTCTCGTTGCGACGGCAGTTCCAGTAGTGGGGTGCCTGGTTGCTGGTCTGGCATGCCCCCACGCCGGCGTCACCCAGCGTGTAGGTGAACGAGCATGCGTCGTAGGTCGGGTTGGCCCGTCCGCAGAACGTCTGGCTGTCGACCTGCGCGCCATCGGCATCCCGTACGCAGCGCCAGTAGTGCGGCCGGTTGGTGCCGTTGCAGGCGCCCGTTCCCGCGTCCTCTATGTGGTAGGTGCACGATGCGTAGTTCGGAGCGCTCTGGCTCTCCGCGAGCTCGATGCCCCTGCCGGTGCATTCGGAGGCCGCAACGATCTCGCCTCCGTCGTTGTCGCGGATGCACTGGTAGGATCTGGTTCTCGTCGCGGACGCCGAGCATCCCGAGCTCCATGCCGACCATGCCGATGGACTTCCTCCCGACGCGTATCTGCATCCCGCATACTGGGCTGCGGACTGGCTCGAGGCCGGACGCGTCCCGGAGCACAGGGCGTCGTCGACGGTGGCTCCGTCTAGATCGCGACGGCAGGTGACGCTCTGCGTCCTGACCGCGTTGCCGGAGCAGCTGCTCGACCAGGAGCCGAAGCCGCCCTCCGACCACGAATGGCTGCAGGAGCCGTATCGTGCCGAGGTCTCCCTGGACTGCGGACGGCTCGAGCCCTTCGCGGTGCATTCGGAATCGTCCACCCTGTCCCCGTTGGAGCGTTCGCACCAGACGTCGCGCGTCCTCTCCGACGCCGCGGAGCAATCGCTTGAGTAGGCGCTCCACGCGGCCGTCCTGAACTCGTAGGAGCACGAGGCGTAGCGGGCGGTCGTCTCGCTCACCGTTTCGCGGGCGACGCCCCGATCGGAGCATTCCGAAGCGGGGACGTCCTGACCGCCGTCGTTGGAGCGTCGGCACTGTGCCGTGCGGGTCCTGACGGCATCGGTGTCGCAGTCGCTCGACCAGTCCGACCACGTGGAATAGTCGTACGAGTAGGAGCAGCTGCCGTAGCGTGCGGCGGTCTCCGTCGAAGCGGGCCTGGAGGTCCCGCATGCGGCGTCCTCCTCCGCGCTGGATGCGAACTTCGCGCCGTCGAAGCGTCGTTCGCACGTAACGATCCTCGAGCGCGTCGCCGTGGTCGAGCAGTCGGAGGACCAGGATCCGAACTCGCTCTTCGTCCAGTCGTGATCCCGAGGAGCGCAGGCGCTGATCTGGGTCACGTCCCGGTCGTAGCCCAGCGCGTCGGCGTCTCCCGATGCGACCTGGTCGTAGTCCGGACGATCCGAGGAGCAGAACCGGTGGTCGCCGGAGGACATCACCACGTTGGTGCCGCCTCCGGTGCGCTGGCAGTACGGGGAGAATCTCTGATTGACCAGTCCGCATCCGAGGCGTCCGACCGGTCTCGCATCCAGGGGGATCGCCTTCTGGGCGATCGCCGGCTTCACCCAGTCGTATCCGCATCCCGAGTAGACGGTGCAGGACGCGCTGTCGTCGTCGGGCCTCGGGCCGACCGATGCCGTGCATGCGGCATCCGGTTCGGGTAGACCGTAGCCTATGCCGGCATGGTCGTAGTCGACGACGTTCTGGCACTGGTACGTCGTCGCGCGCGTACCCGTTCCGCATGTGGTCGAGCAGGTGCCCACCTGCTGGAGCCAGGCGTATACCGGCTCGACCGTCGTGGGGTTCTGCTGACCTCCCACGGGAACCCGGAAGGCGGGCGTCTCCTGCGCCAGGGCGGGCACGGATGCCGCCATGGCGAGTATCGTCGTCATCGCGAGCCGCGACATCACCCTTCTGATCATTACGTATCCCCGTGCGCACCCCTACGCGCATCGGTGATCATGGATCGGAATCGACGGATCCGCAATGATCCCATCTCGACCTTTCCGATGATTTCCATCGGTCTCATCGCGTCTCGCGCGATGACGCGCGGCCCAGGCTCGTGATGTGGGAATCGTTCTCACATCACGAGCCAGATCCGGTCCTCACTCCGTCGGGCGGACCTCCGTGGTCGCCTCGCGCGGTCGGCGAATCACTCCTCGAACCTGAGGTGATCGCGTCGGTACTCCTCGTCGAATCGCTTCTTGTGGAAGCTGATGATCGCGACGAGGGCCAGGGGGTAGAGGAAGGTCGACAGGAGGATGTTTCCGACGACGATCGCCTCGAACAGTTCGATGTAGGCGAAGTCGTTCGGCAGCATGTGCAGCATGATGAGGCTGAAGGCGCCCTTCACGCCCGCGGCCGCGAGCACCTTCCACCAGTGGAGCGGAATGGTCACGACCATCGTGGTCCATCTGGACAGGCGTGCGAACAGACCGAGCATCGCCATCCGGATCAGGGTCGTCGCGACGAACACGGACAGGATCTCCCTCCAGTACTGCGCGAGCAGATCGAGGCGCACGAGCGTGGACATCGATATGAAGAGGATGGTCGACGCGATGATCGCGGCGAACTGGACGTTGCCCTGCACCACCCTGTAGGCGGCGGCGTCCTTGACCATCTGCTCCGCGCCGGCGAGCATCGCCCTCAGGGCCGTCTTGCTGCCGAAGGTGCCCTCCTGGTTCATGTTGCCGTCGCGGTCGTGGAGGCGCTTCGTCACCACCGAGTTCGCGAGCAGGATCGCCACGATCACCGCCAGGATCCCGGAACTGTGGAAGTGCTCGGCGGCGGCGAACGACCCGAGCGCCATGCCCAGGATGATCATCGTCTCGGTCATGGCGTCGTGGACGAACCTGAGGAGCTGCAGACCGGCCCATCCGATGATGCCTCCGACGAGCAGGGCGCCGGCGACCATCTGGAAGGAATAGACCAGCGGGTCCTCGACGGCGTGCTCGCCGCCCAGTCCCATGTACGTCATCGCGATCGAGAAGACGATGAGCGCCGAGGCGTCGTTGAAGAGCGACTCGCCCTCCGCGACGACCTTGAGATTGTGTGGGAGCTTGAACCGGCCGAACACCGAGGTGACGGTCACCGGGTCGGTCGCCAGCACCATGCACATGAGAGCCGCCATCGCCGCCGCTCCGAGATGGTAGTCCGGCAGGATGAGCCGATCCAGCAGGATCGCGACGCCGATAGACAGCACGATCATGATGCCCGCGACGTATCCGAGACTGATGGCGTTGCGCTTGATCTCGTCCCATCTGAGCGCGAGCGCGTCCGAGCAGATCAGGATGGGCAGCATCAGGTACGTGAGCTGATCGAAGTCGGTCTCGTCGATCCGTCCGATCGGATGACCGAAGGATCCCCGCAGGATCGAGATGCACAGGACCGACACGATGATGGTGATCGGGGTCGGAACGCCGGCACGGTGCTGGACGAGCAGCGACAGTGCGGCGATGCCGATGGTGAAGAGCGCGAGTTCCAGCATCATGCGTCCATGGGTTCCTTCTTCTGCGCCCCCATGACGGAGAGGACGTGTTCACGGGTATGCGGCATGGCCTCGAGCAGTCGCCGCCACGTCATGGTCCCCGACTGGCGGTTCACCATCGTGATCACTTCGTGCTCGTCGACGTAGCCGGCCCAGGCGGCCATGCGCCTCTCGATGATGTCGCCGATCCAGTCGGCCACGGCGGGATTCGCGATGTCTCCCTTCTTCGGCGTCCGTGACCGATCCGGAGTCGTCATCTCGATTCCGGATGCCCTGGCCATGATCCGAGGCACCTCGACGAGGCAACCCAGTTCTCCCGAGATCGTGGATCGTTCCCGATTCAGCGGGTTCGGCGCTTTGATGACGAACCGGTCGGCCATGACGGTGGCGTCGTAGCGCCGCAGCACGTCAAGGTCGGCGTCGACCGATGCCGACAGGGCCGCCCGCACCGCCTCGAGACGGATCCGCTCTCTCACCTCGTCTCCCAGCCGAGGATCGAAGGACGGTTCCCATGCGGCTCGGCACAGTCTCATGAGCAGCGGCGAGCCCTCCTTCTTCGGGTAGGGCGATCCCATCCTGATGTCGTTCACGTTCATGTTCACATCCTCTCGACGGTCTTGATTCCGAGCAGCCCCATCAGCGTCTCCAGACGCTCCAGGACCAGCATGGCGATTGCGAGTCTCGCAGGCGAATCCTTGATCGATGCGCCCGAGTAGAAACGGGAGAACCGCTGCGACAGATCGTAGGCGTGCTCGGCCACGTGATGAGGCATCCGCGTCTCGGCGGCACGTTCGATCACGTCCCTCGACGCCAGGAGACCCAGGGCCAGGTCCCGGCCCGCGTCGTCCTCGACGACGGGACGGCCGGGTTCGATGGTGGCGTTGCCGATGATCGAGCGGATCCGTGCGATCTGGTACAGCATGTACGGACCGGTGCGTCCCTCGAACCGCAGCGAGCGCTCCAGATCGAAGGCGTAGCCGCTCGTGCGGCGGTTCACCAGATCCCCGAACCGGATGGCCGCCATGGCCACCGGCACGGCGACGTCGGGATTGCGCTTGGCCGCCTCGGCGATCGCCTCGTCGAGGAGGTCGCCGAGCTTCGGGACGCCACCGGCACGGGTCTTGAACGGCCGACCGTCGGGACCGTTGACGGTGCCGAAGCCGACATGCTCGAGATGCGCGTCGGTGAGTCCCTCGGCAGCTTCGAACATCTGCTCGAAGTACTGGCCCTGACGCTCGTCGACGACGTACAGGACCACGTCCGGCTTCGGATCCTCCGCACGCATCGCGAGCGTGGCGAGATCGGTCGCGCCGTAGAGACTTCCGCCCTCCCGGTTTCGGAACATGAGCGCGCCCTTCGAGGTCATCACGACCTTGGCGCCTTCGCTCTCGATCAGCCGGTCGCCGAGCATGTCCTCGACCCGTCCGATGAACGGATTGGCATCGCTCTCGCCGAGGTGGAGGTCGAAATCGACGCCCAGCTTGGCGAAGTCCGCGCTCGCGGACGCACCGCTCAGATCGCGGAAGGCCTGCCAGCGCCGGACGTGGTCGGGTTCGCCCTTCTGAAGGGCGATGGTCGCCAGATGCGCCTCCTTCAGGAAGGCCGGGTCGCTCTTGGCACGCGCCGCCGCGGCGGGATACGCCTGCTCCAGCTCCGCCAGCGTCGATGGGATCTCCGGCAGCGCCGCGAGCAGTAGGCCCATCTGGTGGCCCCAGTCGCCGTAGTGGACGTCCTTGACGACCCGGTGGCCCTGGTGACGCAGGATGTTGGCGAGGGCGTCGCCGATCACGAGGGAGCGCAGATGACCGACGTGCATGGGCTTGGCCACGTTCGGCCCGCCGCTGTCGATCAGGTACGTCCTGGCCTCCACGACGCGATCGTCGTCCTCGGTGATCGCGTCACCGAGCGCCGCTTCCGTGATGCGGATGTTGAGGAAGCCGCCGCCCGCGTCGACGACGTATCCGTCTGCGGACAGCCGCGTCGCCGCGTCCTCCGCGATCGACGCCGGCGAACGCCGCAGCGTCCGGGCGGCGGCGAATGCGGCGTCCGACACGTAGTCCGCGATGTCTGGACGCGTGCTCGGAACGAGGCGCGCGCCCTCCACTCCGATGAGGGAGAAGGCGTGCGAAACCTCCGCTGCGATCCGATCGATAAGCATCCATGTCCCCTTGCTCGCACCTTCCGGTGCGTCATCTGGCGGGCATGGCACTTTCTTCAGACGGCCACGCCCTCGCTGTCGAAGAACGACTCCACCACGGCGCCGGGATCGGCGGCGTACCACCCCGACGAGTGGATGGGATTGTACTCCACGATCCGCCAACCGTCGCGGGTCAGGCCGGCATCGACGACGTAGTGTCTATCGGGATGCCACGTCCGATGCCAATCCACGGCGACCTTCGCCGCCTCGGCCACGAGCGGATGGTCGATGGATCGGAAGTGGCGACCGTCCATCCGATAGCAGCTCGCGGCCGCAACCGCGCCGCCGATCATCCACACCCTGATCTCGGCGAGGATCTCCTTGGGAGGCGACGCCCATATCGCAGTCGCATGCTCGATGCGCCGGGCCTCGATCCCCTCCGGGGTGTCGACGATGCCGGAGACGGATTCGTAGCCGTTCCTCGATTCCGTGGGGACCACCTCGCCGACCATCTTGATGCCGCTGCGGGGTCTCAGATGCATCGCTCCGCTCCGCGAGGAGACGAAGCCGCCGATGGTGTCCTCGCGTCCGTCGTGGTTCAGATAGGCGGAGCCCTGGACCCGCGCCCACTCCGCAGCGTCGTACTTGTCGTCGTCCCAGAACATCCAGCGCGACAGGATCGGATCCTCGCGTGCCCACTGATGGACGAAGAGGATCGAGCCGACGACCAGGATCGGTCCCCATTCGCCCGGCGGCGTGGCCGGTTTCCCGGTCATGTCCCCCGACGACACGTCATGCAGCATGATGCCCATCCCGCGGACCCGTTCCGCGAGAGGTCCCGTGAGACGCTCCACGAAGTTGTTCTGCGCGACGACGAGCGGTTTCACAGGTCGTTCTCGAACCATGCCGACGCGCCTCCCGGATCGTGACCCGGGTGGATGCCCTCCGCACGGTCACCGGCGGCCGGACCCGCGCATCTGCGACCCTCCAGGTCGTGGTAGACGTGGAGGTCCGTCAGCATCCTCTCATGGTAGATGCCGTTGACGACGCCCGAGCCCGTGACGTGATGCACCGCATCGCCCTTCTGGAAGGGAGCGTGGACGCGTCCGCGTTCGTACGCCTCGATGGCGTCCACGAGCGCGGCCACGTCGCTGTCGTACCAGCCCGCCGCGTTCAGGCAGCCGCACTCGATGATCCTGAGACCGTCCGGCGTGTCCGCGACGTCGATGACGAAGTTCGGCAGCGGGCTCCACCATTCGGCCGCCTCCTGGGCGAACGTCCAGGGGTCGGGCTCGAGGGTCGACGACCATTGCGGCGACTCGATGTCCGGTCGCGTCATCCTCGCGTGCGAACTGCGGCCGTTGCGCTGGTAGCGGCTTCCGGTCACGACGACGCCACCGACGACGAAGAAGCGCCATTCGGCCAGGATGGTCTTGGGCGACGCCCATGCCACCGTGGTGTCCAGCGTGACGGTGGGGAGGCTCTCGCCCTCCTCCATCCCCGCCACGACCGCCGCGAGGTCCTCCTTCCAGGACGCGAGCGTCTCGGGCGTGTCGAGACGCCCGGCGAAGCTCTTGTCGTCCAGCACGGGACGGATGAAGATCTGGCCCCGATCGGTCGGCACGTCTGCGAGCCTGCCGATGACGGAATCCGAGTTGAGGCAGCGCGAGCCCCATTCCGTCATCCAGATCCTCTGGTCGAGGTTGGTCGAGAGATAGGCGCCGGGACGCCATCCGAGCGTTCTCGCGCGGATGCCGAAGCCCTCCCAGCCCATCACGATGGTCGGACCCTCCGGCCGGATCTCCGGACGGAAGTCGTGGATGAAGGGACGCACGGTCACGACGTCGTGCGGGATGCCGCGGGCCTCGAGTGCGTCGAGGAGCTGCCGATAGCCCTTCTCGTTCCAGAGGTCCTTCTGGACGACCCATCTCAGACGCTTCATGCCGCTTCCCTCCAACGATGCTTCTCACGGTACGTGGGCAGCAGTTCGAACAGCAGCGTCATCGCGCGTTCCGCCGTCTCGTAGAAGGTCTCGCCGAAACGTGTCGTGGCGAGATCGTGGGTCCAGTGGGAACCACCCCTCCCGGCCTCGAAGCCGTATTCGAGCCTGAAGGCGAATCCGGTCGCGGACACCATGACGCCGAAGCTCTTCGCGATCACCGCGTCCCGATGCACGGAGTTCGGGCTCGTGACCAGGACGTGTCCGCCGACGACGGACATCGCCCACCATACGGAGTCGCACAACGCCTGGCCACCGTGGGTTCCGCCGAGTTCATGCACGCGGTGCGCGTAGTGCGGAATCTCGATCACGCCTCTGGCCCCGTATGCGATGCCATGGTCCTCGCGCCAGATCGCGTAGATGTCGTGTCCGCACGATAGGATGCCCGCGCGCAGCCGGTCGAGGAGATTTCTCCTCGAGCGTATCTCGTAGACGCCCTCGTTCCAGCTGCCGTCTCCGATCTTCAGCATCCGGTGGACCGACGTATGCCGGTCCGCCTGATAGGGCTGCGATGTCAGCACCATCCAGCGGAACAGCTCGAACATCCGATCCGTCGTCAGATGGTGCTCCCCCATGTCGGGTGCGACGAGCTTGGCGTAGTCCACCTCGAAGCTGCCCAGTCGGCGGGGCGTCGACGCCTCGCGTCGCACGCTCGTCACCGAGAGGGAGTCCTCGACGCAGCGCCAGCCATTCGATGTCGTCTGCGGCGGATACTCGTCGCGCCACGACTCGTACCGACCCATCACCCCGGCCCTGGCCTCGTCCTCGTTGCGAGCGACGACGGCCATCGGTCTCACCCCTACGACCGATCTGGTCGGACGGAGGGTTCCGGGCTCCCTCGGATCGGGCGACTGGAGCAGAGGGCCCGTCTCCAGGAACCATTCGGTCGGAAGGATCACGAGTTCTCCGGCTCCGAGTCCGCGGGCCTCCTCGCCGAACGGGTTCCATTGGTAGGATCTTTCGATCCTGGCATGCACGATGTAGCGGGGCATGCGGACGTCAGCGCGCGGGAGCGGTGACGGTCACCCGGGTCATGGCCTGGCCGGGCGAGGTCGTCACGCTGGTGACGGGACGGCCCTTCGTGGCCGGCCACAGGCTGACCACGTCGCCGTTCGGAGTCCGCGTGACCCTGGGGGCGCCGCGGGCGCCGCGGATCGCCTTGACGATCGCGTTCGGATCGGAGACCGCGTTCACCGAGCAGGTGCCGATCGATCCGTTCCTGGCGATGTCGATGACGACGGGTTGACCGTTCGGGGCGTAGAGCCATCCGCGCGTGGTCCGCGGCGTCCCCGGCTTGGTGCCGTACTCGTCCCACTTGCCGCGCCTGGCGATCGCCGGGACGCTCCTCTGGAAGTCGGTGCCCGGCGTCACGCAGGTCCCGATGGATGTTCGCAGGATGGTGTCGGTCGGCACCAGTCTTCCGAACTGTGCCGATGCGGGTGCGGACAGAAGCGTCATCGCCATGATGACGGCTGCGGATACCTTCATTTTTCTTTCCTCACACTGGGGGCTGTCTCCCACCAGTGCGGACAAGGCGAAGCCGCGTCAAACCGGGAGCGTCCGACGCTCACGGCCTCACCTCGTCAGCGGTCCTGTCCGGATCCGAGTCCGGCGCGCGCCATCAATGCTCCGGTGTCCGTGTTCGCCACCGCGACTCCCTTGGATCTCGAACCCGGCGAGACCTCCGCGCCTCTGAATCTCGCGGCCATGTCGTCACCCCCGACTCTGGTCACCTCGATGCCGTTGATGCGCGTCCTGATGGACGAGGCGGCGATCGCCTGCCTAACCTCGTCCGGACCCGCTCCCGGATTGCGTGCGACGTGATACGCACCGTACGCCGCGACCTTGGGCGTGGCGAACGAGGCCCCCTGTCCATCCATCGTCCCGTCGTGCTCGATCCCGCTGGCGACGAAGTCGACCCACTTCGACCAGCCCTTCGCCTTGTAGAACTCGGAGTTGCGATCACCGTCGGCGACGGCGATGCTCGCCGGACTGGCGGCCGGCCAGATGCCCTCGTCGTCCTTGCTGTTCGGTGCGGAGGCGAAGACGACGATCCCGGCGTCCTGGAACTCCTTCAGGATGCTCTCGCCGGCCTTCTGGTCGGAGACGCCGAATGTGGTCACCACGGTTCGGACGCCGGCCTCCTTGAGCCTGGGCATCGATTCCCTGATGGCGCTCCTGCTGAACATCATGCTGCCGGTTCCGGCGAAACCCTTCGTGACGAAGGGATTGATCGTGTAGATCGTTATCCTGGCGGAGGGGTCGAGGCGTCTGTACTCCCTGACGAACGCCTGCGCGACGATGTCGCCGTGATCGACGTCCCCCACTCTCCCCGAGGCATGCGAGTATCCGGGCTTGAGGGCCGGCGTCAGATCGACGAACCTGACGTTCGCGTCCTTGGAGTAGAGCTTGTTCGATCCGACGTCGACGATCGCCACCGCGACGTCGTGTGCGGACGCGTCCGCCGGAGCGGACTGCTGGGCCGTCGCCGGACCCGCCACCGCGAGCATGGCGGCCAGCGCCATGATGCCCGTTCCTGCGGTCTTCACCCCCTGCATGTGCATCCCTCCTCCTGTCTGTCGTCATCAGTATGATCGCACGAGGGGGCGTCTTCCACCCCCTCCATCGATCATCTGCAGATGATGTCGCAGGGGTAGCCCGATGGTCCCCTCGGGTTGTTCATGTAGGGCTGGTAGCTGCATGCGGCGTTCGAGTAGCTGTTGCCGCCGTTGGTGCACTTGCGGGCATAGGTGCCCTCGCCGCTCTGGCATTGGCTGAGCTGACCGGTGCCGACGCCCGGCATCGTTCCGCCGTTGGGATACGTGTTGCTCGAAGTGCACTCGTTGAACGCATAGGTTCCGAGGACGGCGCCGCTCGCCATGCCACCCGGATTGTAGGTGCATCCCTGGTTGCGCGAGGCCGGGTTGCCCCGATTGATGCATTCCTGCAGCGGCGAGGCGGTGCCGTCCGATCTGGTGCACGCGGTCATGCTCTGCGTCTGCTGCTGGTTGACGCCGGTGGGGCACGATGACCAGGCGCCATAGCTCGGGGTGTATCCCCAGGCGTACGTGCATGCATCGTAGGTCGGGTTGGACCGGCCGCAATACGTGCCGCTGTCGACCATCTCGCCGGTCTCGTTGCGGCGGCAGTTCCAGTAGTGCGGCGCCTGGTTGTTGGTCTGGCATGCGCCGACGCCGGCGTCACCCAGGGTGTAGGTGTATCCGCATGCGTCGTAGGTCGGGTTCGGACGACCGCAGTAGGTCGCGCTGTCGACCTGGGCCCCGTCCTCGTTGCGCACGCAGCGCCAGTAGTGCGGACGGTTGGTGCCGTTGCACGCGCCGACGCCCGCGTCCTCGATGCGGTAGGTCCAAGGGTACGAGCACGCCTCGTAGGTCGGATTGGACCGGCCGCAGTAGGTGGCGCTGTCGACCTGTTCGCCGGTCTCGTTGCGGACGCAGCCCCAGTAGTGCGGCGCCTGGTTGTTGGTCTGGCACGCGCCCAGACCCGCATCGCGCAGGCTGTAGGTGTAGCTGCACGATTCATACGTGGGGTTCGGCCTTCCGCAGAAGGTGGAGCTGTCGACCTGCGCACCGTCGAGGTCGCGCACGCAGCGCCAGTAGTGCGGACGGTTCGTGCCGTTGCATGCGCCGACGCCCGCGTCCTCGAGATGGTACGAGCACGACGCGTAGTTGGCGCCGGACTGCGATTCCGTGAGGTTGACCCCGCGACCGGTGCACTCGCCGTCGGCGACGATCTGGCCGCCGTCGTTGCTGCGCACGCACTGGTACTGGCGCGTCCGGGTGGCGGATGCCGAGCATCCCGAATTCCAGCCGGACCAGCCCGAGGGAGTGCCGCCGGCGGCATAGCCGCAGCTTCCGTACTGACCGGCCGTCTGGCTGGATGCGGGTCGCGGGGCGGTGCAGTTGCCGTCCGCGACGGTCGCCCCGTCGACGTCGCGTCTGCACCACACCGACTGCGTGCGGGTCGCCGTGTTCGAGCACGACGAGGACCAGGAGCCGAAGCCGCCCTGGGCCCAGCTGTACGAGCACGATGCGTAGTTGGCGCCCGTCTGGGATTCGGTCAGGTTGACGCCGCGCGCGGTGCACTCGCCGTCGGCGACGATCTGACCGCCGTCGTTGCTGCGCACGCACTGGTACTGACGGGTGCGCGTGGCCGACCCGGAGCATGCCGAGTTCCAGCCCGACCAGCCCGAAGGCGTGCCGCCCGCCGAGTATCCGCACGACGAATACTGACCGGAGGTCTGGCTGGACGCCGGTCTCGCCGCGGTGCAGTTGCCGTCCGCGACAGTCGCGCCGTCGAGATCGCGGCGGCACCACACGCTCTGCGTGCGGGTGGCCGTGTTCGAGCAGCCCGAGGACCACGCGCCGAAGCCGCCCTCCGCCCAGTTGTACGTGCACGAGCCGTACTGCGGCGCCGATTCGCTCGATGCGGGTCTGGCCTTGCCCCGATCCGTGCATTCGCCGTCAGCGACGCGGTCGTTGTTCGACCGCTCGCACCAGACGTCGCGCGTGCGCGTGGCGCTGTTCGAGCAGGAGCTGTTGTAGGCGCTCCATCCGCCGGTCTTGAAGTCGTAGCTGCACGAACCGTACTGGGCCGAGGTCTCGTTGACGGCCTCCTTGGTCACGCCGGCGGCGGTGCACGAGGCGTCGGCGACGGTCTCGCCACCGTCGTTCGACCTGATGCAGCTCGCGGTGCGGGTACGCGTGGCCCTGGTGTCGCAGCCGCTCGACCATGCGCTCCATGCGCCGTAGTCGTAGCGATAGCTGCACGAACCGTAGCGTGCGGCCGTCTCGCTCGCCGCAGGCTTCGAGCCGGTTCCGCATGCGGCGTCCTCGGCCGCCGAGCTGGGATAGGTCTGGCCGTCGAACTTGCGTTCGCAGGTGACGCTCTGCGTCCGGACGGCGGTGCGCGAGCAGTCCGAGGACCACGAGCCGAAGCCGCTCTGGTTCCACTTGTGGTCGGAGGGATTGCAGGACGAGACCTGGGTCACGTCGCGGTTGTAGCCGAGCGCGTCGGCGCTGCCGGATGCGACGTCGTCGTAGTCCGGCCGATCGCTCGAGCAGAAGCGGTAGTCTCCGGAGGAGAGGATGACGTTGGTCCCGCCGCCCGTGCGCTGGCAGTATGGGCTGAACCTCTGGTTGACCTTCCCGCAACCGATCCTACCGACCGGGTAGGGGTTGATAGCCACCGGCGTCTGTGCGACGGGAGGCTTGACCCAGTCGTATCCGCAACCCGAGTACACCGTGCACGGCGAACCGAAGTCGGCTGGCTTCGCGCCCGCGGACGCGTTGCACATGGCGTCGGGCTCGGGGAGGCCGTAGCCCGAACCCGAATAGTCGTAGTCGGCGACGTTCTGGCACTGGTACGTCGTCGTCCGCGTGCCCGGGCCGCAGGTCGACGAGCAGTTCCCGACCTGCTGGAGCCACGAGTACGAGGCGTCCACGGTGCTGCTGCTCGGAGCTGATCCCAGCGGGACCCTGAATGCAGGGGTCGATTGGGCGCGTGCCATGGATGGCACGGTCATGGACAGTATGGAAGACGCCGCCAGGGCGATTGCGATTCTTGTCCTCATGACGACCCCCTAGGCCCCCTCCGAGCCTGAATTCCGCAAGGATCATGTCTCATTTGTTGCGACCACGCAATCACCCATCCGGCACGTGGAGCCCGGAAATCGGGGAGCAAGGCATTGAGAACGTTCACATGCGCCGCACGCGCCGTATCGGGCGATGTCCCGCAGGGACGCGTTCCCGGATCCGGGGCCGCCGAAGGGCCGGATGGACCTGGAGCGGGACCGCCGCGGCGTCCATGTCCGGGGCCGCCACGGAAAAGGGGCGGCCTCTCGACCGCCCCTCCCGGGAATTCTGTTGCCCCGCTTCCCCGGCGGCGCTGTCCGTCCGAGTGGTCATCCGGTGAGGGATGACGCGGGCTCAGGCGGCGATGGCGAGTGCGACGTTGTCGTTGGCACTTGTGTTGTGGCGCTTCGCAGTGCTGCCATGCTGGGTGAAGGCTCGGTGGTTCGTCCCCTGTCGATCCTGGTTCGTCCCCGTCATGGCCTCCGTGCATCTCAACCCGTCCCTCACGAGGCCGGGGTGCCGGTTCTACGGCTGAGCACGGGAGCCATGGTGGAGACGCCGGGTACTGCCCCCGGGTCCAAGAGGATTATGTCCCTCGCTTTTATCACCATATCCGGAATACCGGAATTTCATCATCCTAACGGATGACGACCCTATCTGCAACACCTTCCACCTGCGTGGAGGCTCATCGCGATTCGATGTATCCGGAAAAGGTCGACGGCGCCGCACTGGGGGGGTGCACGGCGCCGTCTTGGAGTGGCTTGGCAGCCTGGATCGAACCTGGGGGGGTTAGCCCGATCCGTAGATCCTGGCCAGAGGGGGGGGTTCCGCCTTGGATCTGAAGGTATAACCACCGCGATGGCGGAGGGTTCCCGAACTTGGTTAAATTTTTCTGGTTCCGGCGGATCCCGTTCCCGACGGCTTCGATCCCAGCCTGGCGACGACCGCGGGAACGGCGTTCCTGGCACCGCACAGCCCTATCATGTCGCCGCACTCCCGCAGTCCGAGGCCGGCGACGTGCGCGCCTCCCCTGACGTGGGTCGCGATCCATGCGTACGCCGCCCGTCTGGCCTGATCGTCGCTCGCGCGCGTCTCCCTGACCGCCGCGCGCCATACGGATTCGAAGGCGTCGTGCGCCCTTCTCCGCGCCGACCGCAGAGTGGCGTCGGCGAGCTCGCCGACCGGCGTCCATGTTCCGGGTCTGCATCCGACCCATGCATCGCAGTCGCGACAGGCGAGGTAGCGCTTCACCGCGATCTCCGGCCTATCCGGGAACATCTCGGCTCCGGTCATGCGCAGCGGGTTGCCTCCGCAGTACTGGCAGGGAATGTTGTCCCTCATGGAAACAGCTCCTTTTGGACGGGTTGGAACAGTTCGGCCTGCGACGGCATCGGAGGCCTGACGACGGGAATCGGGATCCTGGATCTCATCTCGCTGGTCCGCGCGTCGAGGATCCCCTCGGCGCAGGCTCTCCACAGCACGACGTCGACCGTCGCCGGCGACATCCCCACGCGGTCGCCGATCGTCTCGCACAGCGTCTGCGCGTCGGTGCCGTGCCTGGCGGCCAGGCGCTGGAGATGCACGTCCGGCTTGGCGACGGGGGCGCCGAAGTTCTTGGCCAGATGATAGCAGGTTATGCCGCCGATCCATGGGAGCGACCTGCAGAAGCCGACCTTGTCGACCGCCTGCTCGTAGGCTCGCGTGAGTCGCACCCGGTCCCTCCAGATGGCATCGATCGCGCCGGCCTTGCCCTCATGGCCGAACACGTCGCCAGCGGATCCTCCAGTCAGCAGCGCATCCCTGACCCTCTTGAAGATCGCGGCCGCTATCCTGTTCTGCATGCCGGAGTTGCAGATGACGAAGGCCGTCTCGAGGGCGAAATGCTCGGGATCGGTCGGTGGTCCGCGGTTCTCGGACCATTCGACGTCCGCCTCGCCGAATCCGGCCTCGCACAGGTCCGCCAGGATCTCGTGGAAGAGACCCGGATCATCTACGAGAGGACCGCCTGGACGCATGCCGAATGCTAACACGGGCCGATCGCTCCCGCAACGAACGATCCCCGTGGGACGTCAATTCCCGAAGGGGTTCGGACCCGGTCGTCCGGGAGCGATGGACGGGGCTACGTCGGGCAGATCCTGACCTTCGAGCATGCGCACCGCATCGCTCATCACCCGTGCGAGCATCCTCGCCCTCTCGAGCCCTTGACGATCGCGCCTGATCGTCAGGGTGCCGCTCACGACGAGGGAATCCTCGTCCGTCTCGATCTCGAGATCCTCGACATGCGTTCCCGAAGCGGGGCCGAACGGCTCGATCACGTCAGCGTCCTCCGATGCGCAGGAGCCTGTCGCGGTCCTGGGGTTCCAGCGCCGGAAAAGGATCGATCCCCGTCCTGCGTACGAACGCGGCGACGGTGTCGGTCCTCCAGACGGGCTCGTCGTCGTTGCTGGCCGTCAGGACCGCGGCTCCCTCTCCCGGCGACGCCACCGCCTTCCACATCCCCGTGGGCACCATGACGCGTCCCGAGGGCGTCCTGCGGACCGATCCCTCGAACAGCACGCCGGTCACTACGTAGACGACGTCGCGGCGTCGTGCGAGCGAACGCACGTCGCCTTCGAGATCGGCCCAGCTACCACGATTGAGGTCACCGGCCTGGGGCACGATGTTTGCCAGCGTGAAGGACTGCTGCTGCGCTTCGTATCCGGGCATGTCCGCCGAAGGCGCCAGATGGCCTCGATCATAGCCCGATCGCCGATAGTCCGAGAGCTCGGCGCGATCCTCGCCGGCGAGCGCGGGCTCGGCGTGGAACTCGCTGACCCTCTCCGTCCTCCGGGCCTCCTCCATCGCGACGGGGGTCAGCGCCTCGGCCGCCCAGAGGGGAGTCCGGGTCGCCGGCGAGGACAGGCTCGCGAAGGCCTCGAAGCATAGCGTCGTGGCGCCCCTGGTCTGGACGGTCGGCATCGTCGGGATCCTGCCACCCAGATACCTATCCGCGCAGTCGCCCGTCGAGCCTCCCGATGCCCTCTCGCGCCCGTGACGCGAACCGGAGGGGGCCTCGCCGAGGTCGGCGCGTTCGATTCCGGCGCCGCGTTCACGGTGCGGTGTTCCGTCTCCGTGCGTCCGGAAGGTCAGGAACGCGGCGATCAGGAGGACCACGGCCAGTACCAGCGTCGATCTCATGTTTCATCCCGTCTCGGTGTCTCGGCCGACATCGCAGCCTTTCGTTCACGTGCCGCCATGGCCTCGGCCAGCGTCGGAACGGTCCTTCCTCTCGCCGCCCTCATGTGGATCCTGGCCTGCTCGTCGCAGTAGGTGTTGACGGCCGAACGTCTGTCCACCGTTCCCCTGTGACCCTTCACGTGACGCCATCTGACGGTGAGCGAGTGGCGCGCCACGTAGGACAGGAACATCGCCGACACCATCCCGATCTCTGCATTCCGATCGCGGACGACCCTCTTCGCCTGGTTCCGGGTGAGACCCTTGCGCTCCCGGACGGCCTTGCTCATCCGCCTGACCACGGTCCCTTCGAGAACGCCCATCACCGAGTTGTTGTCCGTCTGTATGAGAACGACGTCCTCGGCCTCGATGAAGCCTTCCCTTATCGCGGAGGCCAGGGCGTTCACCACCGCCATCGATTCCGCCATGGCCGTGTCGTTCACCCTGACCGCGAACGCCCCTCCCGTTCTGTAGGGATAGCGGTGGCGATCACAGCGCAGCCAGGCCGCCCATCCGCCCACGTTGCGCCTCTCGCACATGGACGCGTCCGAGAACAGGGTGATCAGCACGGGTCGTTATCGTCCATGGCGTGCGATGATATCATCGCATCGAGCGGGCCGCCATGGGATATGAGCAAGGGGTCTTCCATCATCGGCGGAGCTTGACTATGGTGCCCCGAGGGTGCCGCGCCGATCGCGCGGTCATGGGGGTTATTACACATGTCCAACGTTCTCATCGGGATCATCGGGGTGATCCTGTTCATCGGTCTGGCTCTTGCCGGCGCTCTGTTCCTTGGTCCGAGGTTCTCGAGCACGTCGAACGACGCCGAGGCCGCCCGCTACATCAGCGAAGGCTCGCAGATCTCGCGCGCCTTCGAACTCTATGGCCTGAACGAGGGCAAGTTCCCCGATGGCGTCGGCGAGACCGACACCGATCAGAACAAGCGCATCCTCTCCCAGATGGTCAAGAAGGGCTATCTGAAGTCGGTGCCTCAGGGTTCCAAGAACGGCAATCCCAGCTGGTACATCGATTCCGACAAGGGAGCGGCCATGACCGCCATCGGAACGGGTGACGGCAACAAGAACGTCTGCGAGTCCGCACGTCGCCAGGCCGGCTTCACGGATGCGATCAAGGATTGCACGGCGACGGACATCGCCGACAAGGATCCGTGCTGCAAGATCGCCTGATCCATCCTGCGAGATCAAAAAAGAAGGGGCGCTGCCGATGCCGGCAGCGCCCCTTCCTCGTTTCCGGATGGTCGCGGCCCCCGAAGGGGCCGCTTCCCGATCAGAACGGCACGTCGTCGTCGTAGTCCGTGGCCTTCGGAGCCGGATCGCGACGCTGGCCGCCGGAGTTGCCGCCGCCGCTCGAACGCGAACCGCCGCCGGCGTTTCCGCCTTCACCGCCGCCTTCGCCAGGCGCGGTCAGCATGGTCAGGACCGAGTTGAAGCCCTGCAGCTGGATCTCGGTCGCGTAGCGCTCCTGACCGTCCTTCTCGTACTTGCGGGTCGCGAGCTGGCCCTCGATGTAGACCTTGTGGCCCTTCTTGACGTAGCGCTCGATGGTCTTGATCAGACCCTCGACGAACACCGAGACGGTGTGCCACTCGGTCTTCTCCTTGCGCTCGCCCGAGCTCTTGTCGATCCACGACTCGGAGGTCGCGATTCGCAGGTTCGCCACGCGACGATCGCCGCCGAGCGAACGGATCTCGGGATCGGCACCCAGGTTGCCGACGAGAATCACTTTGTTAACGGAACCACTCATTCGCTTGTCCTTGTCCTGTTTGCGACATCGGGAGGTGACGACGCTTTTCTCTACGCGCACATCCTGATGTGCGATTCCACCCCACCCTCCGGAGGGACGGAACCGTCCCGCCCCCCATCCGTCGTATGCGATGATAGCGCGGTATCGCGGCCATTGCTACGACAAGATGGCTTGTGTCATCACTTTTCCGCAGACCGTGTCAACCGATGCCCAGAACCGAAAGGGCCTTCCGGCCCTCTTCGATGCATCGCAGTCGAGACAGTGCGTCGAGCCTTCTCTCCATCGCCATGCCCGGTCCCGTCGTCACGGTCCTTCCGTGATCGGTCGACCCTCCCAGCATGTCTTGGACCACCGGAATCGCTGCGCATGTGCGCATCGTGCTGTGGGTCGGCATCGAGGCTGCGAAGCGTGCGATCGCGCCACCCGGCAGCGCGGGCAGATTCGGATCGGTTCTGTCCTCGCTGCCGATGCTCAGTCCAGGCATGCCCGCCTTCCATTCGTATTCTGCACGTCCCCACGTGGTGTGCGGATGGAGCGAGGCGATCTCCGCGATGGCGCCGTCGAGAAGGAGAGCGATGTCGTCGACCGTGCGTGCATCGCCGTCGACGATCAGTCCGCATCTCCGCGGGTCCCCGTGGCTCATGGCGTCGGCGATCAGCGCGAGAGCCCCAGGCGCGCTATTGCTCGCAACCTGCTCGATGCAGCGTGCTCCCAGTCCGCCGTCGGATCCGATCATGATGGTCAGATCGACCGCGTCATCGACCAGGCGCAGGTATGCGGATTCCGCGCCCGACGCGATCGACCGGACGATCAGGTCTCCCGATCGGTGAATCACGGCGAAGCCCGTGTCCTTCACGAGGTCATACGGACGATCCAGCGTCCTCTCCACGGCGTCCAGAACCGAGGCGACCTCGTCCGCCGTCATCGCAGTATCACTCCGTGCATGCGATCGGCTCCGAGCAACGCGATGAGCCTGTCGGTCGCCCTCAGGCTCTCCATGGGGGACGCGTCCTCGGCCGAAGCTCGCGTATGGACCCTCGAGACTCTGATGGTGCCACCCGACGCCCTCCTCCATATCTGGAGGCTCGGCGACAGAAGAGGCGTCACCGTCCTCGCTAGTGCGGTTATGCCGTCGGTCGCGAAGCCGATCGGCTCGATCAGGGCCGGCATCGTCGCGGTCGGAAGCACGACCTTGAGGGACGCTCCCGGCTGCGTGATCCCCGATGCCGCGAGCACGTCCTTCATCAAGCGGAATGCGTTGGTGAGCGACGATCCGTCGTCGCAGATGATCTCCGACGGATCGTCGCCGTCCGGGTCGTCCGTCAGCTGCCAGGGGGCATGCTTGACGAGCCTGAGGTTCCGCGCCAGCGCATCGCCGACGAAGGTCGCGTCATGCGACCATCTGTCGCCGGGCTCCGCATCGATCACGTCCCTGTCCATCCTCAGACGGATCCCGTGATCCTCCAGTTCGATCAGGCAGCTGGCGAATCTGTTCGGAGGCGTATCCCCCGGATTGATCATGGAGAGAACGGCGGACAAGGCCTTCGTCCGGCTTCTCGATGCGAACACGCTGTTCGCCGTCGCCTGGACGATCCCCCTACCGGCGCCGAACAGGGCTCCGACCCTCTCGGGGCCGGTGGGCCTTCCGTTTCCCAGGGCCTCGATCGCGCCGGACGCCATCTCCCGTACGGGGAGAAGCACGTCCGCACCGCTCACGCCTGGTCGTCCCTCTTCATCGAGGATAGCGTCATGTAGGCCTTGATCGAGCGGCGCAGCGCGTCGGATCTGTCCTCGGGTGGCGCGATGGTCATCGCATGGCTCCAGATCCCGTAATTCCGCTCCTCCTCGAGCGGACGCAGGACGATGGCCGCAGGCAGGGAGGTCATCCATTCCCTCGCCATCCGGATGCGTGCTCCCGCCGCGCGCCTGTCCTGATCGGGATCGTCCTCGGCCGGAACGGAGGCCACGTCTCCATTCGCCGACAGCGGATCGAAGGCCGGCGTGGTGCCCAGCCCGGGATGACGCATGTAGATCGACGCCTTGCCCGTGAGTGCGTCGATGCCTCTTCCGATGGCATCGACCGCCTCCGCCGCGATCGTGTCCCGGTTCGTCGGATTGGCATGCACGATGCAGACCTCGTCGCCCTCGTGCTCGATCCATCTGATCGTACCCCCGCTCGCCATCCCGTCGAAGGATGCGGCGAAGTACGTGGGAAGATCGCCGATGGGCATGTCGAACATCGGTGATCCGATCAGCGTCGCTCTCGTTATGTGCAGACGCGCCCGGTGGTTTCCCGCCTCTCGGTCGGCCTTCGGCTCGACATCGATCAGCAAGGTCTCGTCGACCCGTGCGAACGATACGACCGCTTGGTGGGAATCGATGGAGATGGCATCGTCGCCGTTCACCGTCGTGTCTCCACCCCTGCCGATCGCGTGCGCGGCCAGTCTCAGCGCGTTGACGGCGATCAGCGTGGATTGCTGGAATTGCTCGGATGGCGTTCTCATGATGATCCTATCCTCTCGAAGCGTTGTCTGCCGTCCACGATCTCGTACCATGCGTCTATGGCTCTGAGCCATAGACGTCCGTTCTCGTACGAGGAGTAGTCGTAGCCGTGTGTTCCGCGCTCCTCGTCCAGAACGATGTCGTGTCGGATGTAGAGGCCCTGGGACCGCACATGGATCCAGAGGTCCTCGAACTCGCCCATGCGATGGGTCGGGACGATGCGGTCCATCGGCGTGCGACGCCTGGCCACCAGGATGCCGTCATCCAGTCTGTGGATCGTCATCTTCGCGAGATCGTCCTCGCGTTCGCAGAATGCGATTGCGGTCATGCGAACAGGTTCTCCATCGTCGTCTGCGTCTCGGCAGACATTTCATGATCGTCGAACAGAGGCGTGTCGTAGTGGATCTCGGGCGCGGCGCGCTTGGCGATCGTCCCCGCCTCGATGGCTCCGACCTGGTTGCCCCATACGTGCCAGTCCTTCGTCGGTTCGCGTCTGCAGAAGAGCTCGACACGGCGCTCGGCCACCAGCAGCTTCTCGAGATTCGATCTGAACACGAGCGGCTTCTCGGAGTGCATGCCGCGCGGAGCGAAGACCACCTGGCGGATCGACTTCGACTGCCGTCTGGGCTGTCCGCGCGAGGCGAATATGACGATCTCGGCGTTGCTTCTCGTCCAGTAGCCGGTCGACATGAAGACGTCCTTGAGGAGGTCGACGATGGTCCGCAGCCCGACGGACTTGTTGAGCTTGATCCAGACATGACCGACGGTCACGTAGCGGAAGCCCCACCTGCGGCACGTCTCGATCGCCTCGGGAAGCAGCGGGAACGTCGCCCACAGGGCGAGCATGCTGTTCTCGGAGGCGATGTCGCCGACCGGCAGGTTCCAGATGTCCTCGATGTCCATGCAGTCGTACCACGACTTGGCGTTGCGGTCCTCGCCCTTCTCCGAATAGTTGTCGAAGGACCAGGGAGGATCCGCGTACACGAGATCGTATCGCTCGGCCGGACCTCCCACGAGGTCCAGGCGCGGACTTCCCGTCGGCGTGCGTATGCTGGCGAAGGGATGCAAGTTACCGTTTTCCTATGTCGATCGCGACCTTCCAAGGTGGCGCAGCGACCCGTCGGCCCGGTTCAGGAACCGGGTCCGACGCTCCAACCGCACGGCCACTTCGACACAAGTGCGGACATGACGCCTATCGAGGCGTCCGCCTCCGGCTGCTGGGGATTCTCGCCCAGCCAGTCCATGTACGCCCAGACGGCCGCGTCCGGATCGTATCGCGGCTGCGTCAGGCAGCCCGACGCATCCGAATCGACGGTGAGCGTCGAGGCGACGGCGCTCACGTATCCGGTGCAGACGACGCTCTTCGCAGCGTCGCCGGCGACGCCCCCCTCGCATGCCGAGGCCAGCGGGCCCGCCTTCATGGGAGGCGGGGCGTCGGCCATGGCGAGGAGCAGGGCGATCGCGACGATCACGGTACCCTGACGCCCGCCTGACGATAGCGCTTGGCCAGATCGACGAGAGACTGGGTCCACGCGATCCTGCCGCGTGCCGGGAACTCCTCGTCATGCATGATCTTGATGATGCAGCCGAGGTTCTCCTTGACGATGTGCAGGAGACCGCGGTCGGCGGCGATGGCCGCGTACGTCGCGGCACGCAGGCAGCGCGCCCTGTCCTCGTCGATGCGATCGGCGGCCTTGGCCGCATGCCCGAGCCGCATCGCCATCTTCTGGAGCTCGGCCCTCTGGTCCGACGCCAGGTTGCGTTTCGCCTCGTCCTGCTTGCAGATGAGATAGGGCGACACGTTCTGCACACGGAGCGCGGCCTCGAGGCCCGTCTGGGCCGATGCGGCCAGTGCGCTCCACTTGCCGGCGAGACATGCCTCGATGCACTGGATGGCGGCATGGAAGGCGGTCATCTGGTCGTAGCTGCTGAGGCTCTTGATCTTCAGGTTGCGGTCGATCTCCGCGGTGACCTGGTCGATGGCCTTGCGCTCCGTGTTCTCGAGCTTCAGCGGGTTGGTGTTGGTCGGTGCGCGTCTGCGCGCCGGACGGCTCGCGATGCCCTCGAACGATTCGAGATCGAGAATGGCTGTCATGTAGTGGTCCTCCCCAGGTTCCGTGCGTCATCGGACGCGTTCGGAAGCCCCCCGGCCTCCTGGGCGCATCTGATGCGCAGAATGGGGGGCGGTCGTCAAGATGCAAAAGTTCGGCTCCCCTCTTCGGGGTCTTGCGTCAGGCGGCTATCGCATGGCGATCCTCCATCTGTTCGGCGATCCTGTCGATGACCGCGGCCGCACCGACGTATCCGATCGGAACGCCCCTCCAAGCCGATACCAGTCGTCTCGATTCGGCGATCGCCTCGGCCTCGATGGCGTCCGGCACCCGCCATGGCCATGCGACGCCGCCGCTGGACCTCATGAAGGCGTCGGGCACAAGAGCCTCCAGCGAGCGCCTCTCCTTGGAATAGGATCTGGCCGCCGAGGCCGCGCGCAACTCCTCGCTGGTGAGGAGGTCGGGTCTCGCGTCCGAAAGCCACGCGTTCTGCTGGAACGCGAATCCCATGCGGTTCTCCATCCCGACGAGGGTATGGAGAAGCGCGTGGTTGGGATCGTGCGACAGGGTCGCCTGGATGTCGCTTCTGGACGAGAAGACGCATAGCGCGCACGAGAGCCTGGAGCTTCCCCATCTGGCATAGGCCTCGTGCATGGGCAGGCCGTGATGCCTCGCGTAGGCGAAGACCTCGGGCGTGGTCCAGTGCGCGATCGCATTCCAGTTCGTGCCCTGAGTCCTCCCCGGCGTCGATAGACGGGATTCGGCCGACATCGTCTGGGCGGTCGATCTGTCACGGCTCTCGTCGCGGCGTACGCCGATCACGCAGACGACCCTTGAGGTCGGAAAGCGGTGACGAAGATCCTTGACGAACTGATCGCGCTTCATGGCCGGCTGACAGAACTTCTGTCCCGGACCCGACCATGGGCCGCGCAGACGGACGCGCCTCAGGGCGTCGTAGTCGGGCAGGCCGTCGTCGTAGCGCTGCTGCCATACCGAGACGAGATCGCCTTTGGGCCGTCTCACGACGATCAGCGGCAATCCGAAGAAGGCGGCCTGACGTTCGACGGTCTCGGGGGTCTCCAGCCATTCGGTCCGTCCGAGATCCGCATGCATCGCGTATCTCATCGATCTCGGATGCCCGAGCCCGTCAAGGAACCGCATGGCCGCATGCGTCGCGCAGAGCCCGTCCTTGCCGCCGGATATGTTGAACACGAAGACCGCTCCCTGCGCTGCCGCGGCGACGATCTCCTCAGGGGCGTCCACTGTCAGGTGCGAGACGTCCATGGTCATAGACCGCATCCGCCGAGGCGGCTCTCGAGTTCGGCACGGTCGAGGCCAACGGCCATCGCCGAGCTCCTCAATCCCTCGATCGCCCTCAACCGATCCATGGTGTCCCTGATCGGCATGGCGATCCTGCTTTCTCCGCGTGCTTCGACGTCGAAGGACGTCCGCGTCCCCTTGAGCCGTCCTCTCACCCGCCTCTGTCCGCCGCACAGCCACTGTGCGGTCTCGTGGATCGCAGGGGCGAGATCGTCCATCCCCGTGAGGATCTCGACCCATCCCGCGCTGAGCGTGGTTCCCGGATGGAAGACGATCGGCATGCCGTCGACGTCGTCGGTGACCAGTCTGGCGAACATCGTCGTCAGGTCCATCCGCCTGCTCTGCTCGGCGGTCATGCGCTGCGTGGAGCCGTCGCAGACGTCGTGGAGGATGGACCTGAGCCTGCGATCGAGATCGAGACCCGACATGATCCCGGTCACGTCGCCGTTCCGGATCGTCAGCGTGATCCGATGGTTGCCGTCGGCGAGAACGTGGGTCTCGTAGGTTCTCCCGTGGCGATCCGTGCCGAGTTCCACGATATCGCTGCTGCCCTCCTCGGTGTCGTACCAGGCGGTGTTGCCTTCCGTGGCCACCCGACGCATTCTGCGCAGGCACGCCGTATGGATCAGCCTCGTGGCGTTCTTCACGTGGCTCATGCCGCGAACCTCGTCCGTGCGCCCTCGATGTACTCGCGGCAGGCCTCCGTGGTGATCCAGCGTCGACCCAGATCCTGCGCGGCTCTTGCGGTCGTGCCGGATCCTCCGAACGGGTCGGCGACGATCTCGCCCTCGCGACTGAGGAACGAGACCGCCTTGCGGGCCAGCTCCGCCGGCATCCTCGCCGGGTGTACGGGCAGACCCGCGTCGCGGCACGACCTCGCGTACGCCTGGTCTCCGGTGTTTGCGATCCTGAAGAGATTCGATGCGATCGATCCGCCGTTGTCGACCGAGAAGGAGCCTTCCCGCTGCGCGTGACCGGACGGTTTGCGCGCCGGAGTCGATCCGCCTCGCGCGATCAGCGAGCGCATCGCGTCGGAGTAGGGTTCCAGGATGCTGCGGTTGTCGGAATATGGTCTCTCGGAGGGTGACAGCCACCATAGCATCTCGACCGCGTTCTTCAGGCGTATGCGTTCGACGCCGACCCAGTTGGACGGCACCGGCATCGCCGAGGGGTTGTGCCACATCAGCTTCTGGCAGAGGTGCAGACCCAACCTGTCCTGGAGCGCGATGATGGTGCGCTCCTGGTAGAGGGAGACCGTCGGCGAACCCCTGGTCCATGCGTCGCCCAGGTTCAGGACGATCGAACCGTCGGCCGCCATCACCGGCATCAGGGCCTCGACGATGCGGCATAGCCAGTCGACGTAGTCTCCCGCGTCCTCGTTGCCGTAGGACTTCTTCGTGTTCAGGGAATACGGAGGCGAGGTGAGGAGAAGGCGCACCGAGCCGTGATCCACGACCGATGCCATGTCCTCGGCCATCGCCCACAGGGCGCACCCCTCAGGGGTCACGAAGATGGTGGTGGGCGATCCGGGAAGGCATCTCGTGAGATGGGCGCCACCGCTCCCGGTGATGCGCCAGGCGCCATCGGTGCGTTCGATCAGCCCTGCCAGCTTGGCGTGCTGCTGGGCCCAGCGAATGCGATGTGCCAGAACTCCGTGACTCTGGCCGCCGATCACGGCCTTCCTGTCGCGTGCCTCGTCCGAGAGACCGAGACCGTCGGCGACGGCTTCCCTCAGTTCTCCGGTGGGCGCCGTCCCGCCGGCCTTGTGCAGGGCGTCCAGGAGCGGCAGAATCAGCTGCCGCTGGTTCGGAATGGCGTCGGGCAAGTGTTCTACTCCGCAAAGGCGTCAGCCCTCAGCGAAGCGCACCCCACTCCCTCAACAGGGCGAGTCCCTCCTCGACGCTGGTGAATGTCGCGTAACGCACGCCCTTCGACGTGCACCACCACTCGAAGTCGAGCTGGTTCGGCTGCTGTCCGTTGGAGCCGACCTTGGCCTCCAGCGCTCCCGAACCGTCGGCCCAGAGGAACAGGTAGTCGGCGGCGCCGTCTATCAGGCCCATCCTCTTGGCGATCGCGTAGCGGATCATCGAGAGACCGCTGCGTCTGCCTGCGATCTCGTTGGCCGGATGGGTCCATACCGCCTTCAGCGTTCCGTCGAGGGTCGCCGCACGCAGCGCATCGGCGAACTCGACCGCCAGGCGTTCCTCGGGCTTCAGCCTGAGCCTCGAGATGTCCATGCGCTTCGTGATCCTCAGAAGGATCGACAGGGGCGTCTCGTCCCTCTTCGGCTTGGGCTGCCTCTTCATCCTGATCGCGGGCGTGCGTCCGACCTTGGGAGTCTTGGCACCCTCCGCGAACATGGCACGGTACTCTTCGACCGAGAGGCGTTCTGGTTCGGACATGGGGCGGGATGCTAACACGGCATCCCGCCCCATGCATCAACTGTTTGAGGTGAACAGGGTGCCCGGTCTGATCCTCAGCATGAGCGTGTCCTCGCTCGATGCGGATTCCACGACGACGTCCTCTGAGAGGATGTCCCGCCAGACGTTCCGTGCGGGGTCGGCCGGACCGAGACCCAGCGGATCGCATGCGACGTCGACGGCCTCGTCATCGTCGGGATCCAGGGAGGCGATCATGTCCCTGAGCGCCGCCCTCGGATCGGCCTCCTGTCGGAGTCTGGCCACGGGATCCGGGTCGACGGGGAACTCGAGGATCGTGGCATGACGCCAGATCCCGCCCTCCAGCTCGCTCGAGAGCGTCACTCCGACGCCGTCGTCGTCCCTGAACGAGATCGTCAGACCATCGGTTCGGACCTCGATGACCATGTCCCCCTCGACGCCGCTTCCGTCGTCGTGCGGTTCGACCCCGAAGAGCTCTGCGTACTCCACGGCCATGCGTTCGACGAACCTGACCTGCGGTATCGCGTCGAGCTCGTCCTCGGAGGCGATGCCGCTCTGCTCCGTGGGTCTTCCGGGCGCATGGGTGGAGAACATCGCGCTAGATGCGATGCTCCAGCCCGAATCCGATCTGCTCACGCATGTCGGCCAGATCGAAACCACCCTGCCCCGGTTGATGCGGGCCAGGACGTCCCGGGCGACGGCGATTCCCGATCCGAGATGATTCCCCAGATCGGGATGCCATGATGCGTCCACGGGGGACGGGGCGGGGCCGTCGTCCCGCCAGACTCCATCCTCCAGCACGAATCTGCGTGCACGGGCCGTGCCTCGCCCCCGCAACGCAAGGGCCGTCGCTCCGTCGACCACCCCCTCCAGGTCCGGCTGGATGCGCGAGAACCACCCGAAGCGGGTGGTCTCGCCATTCTCCGACAGGACGACCGAGGTCTCTCTGTCGGGCAGCTTCATGCGGCCGCCCTGCGTAGCAGGCAATGGGCGCCCTGCTCATGCTCCTCGTCCGTCTCCATGACGACGCGGAAGCCGTTGATCTCGTAGTCCGTGACGATCGCGCTCTCGACGAGGGGGACCGCGGTCTCGATGCTCAGCTTCTCCGCATCCGCGTGTTCGCAGGCCATCCTGATGGCCTTCCTCGCCGTATCGTGTCCGACATCCTCGCTCTCGAGTCCCGATAGCAGGATTGTCCGGCCCTTCCTCTCCATTGTCACCGTCAGACCGAGCCGGCGCATCCTTCGTGCGACCGCTTCGGTCGGTGTGATGTCGGGCTGCTGCGTGAGATACTTGGGTAGGGGCATGGGACGCTGTTACTCCGGTGTTCTGTTGTTCAGGCCAGCGCCGCCGCCTCGGCCGCGAGAAGTGCGCGGTCGGGTGCGTCGAGCCTGTTGGCGAAATGGGTCCACATCACATGGACGGCCGTCCTCGATGTGATGCTCGGCGATTGCTCGCCCATCGGCGTCTCGATGAGCGATACGTCCTCGGCGACGTCCTCGGCGTCTCCGTGCGAAGGATGTCTCAGGGCTGCGGTCGACGTGTCGTCGGACCGCTTCGGCAGGTCGTCGCTGGCCACGCCGCACGCCTCGAGGGCGAGTGCGAGCCAGGATTCGGTCGGATCCGTGTCGTGGGCCCGCTGGTGCATCGCACGAGCGAGGTTCCACAGCACGAGACGGGATTCCTCCTTCGGGTACAGCGATAGGACGCCCTCCATCCTGGCGACGATGTCGTCCTCCAGTCTGACGAACCAGAGGGGCGTCCTGCCCATCATCCCCGTACCCTCACCATGGTGTCGGCTCTCCTTCTGCCCTCACCCCGAACGCGTATTACGCACTGTGTCGCGTTGTCATGCATTGGGGCTATTTCCTGAATGGAACGGTTACGCTCCGATTACGGAAAGGCCCTTACTCTCCCGCGGACGAAGCCTGCGAGGCCGCGCCCTACGCGCGACGGTTGTGGTTGATCTCCGGCCTGGCGAAGTGGCCCGGCAGCGCTCCCAGCGCGACCAGCTCGCCATCCACCGCATCGTCGCCGATCTCGATCGAACTCTCCACGGAGGTCTTGGCCACGAGCTGGCCCATCTCCGTGTAGCCTGCCATCTCGGCATGCGTCATTCCGGACGGGTCCAGGTCCGACGGGTGCAGGATCTCGATGCTCAGCACGGTCTTCGTGACGGGCTCGTTGATCCCCTCGGCATTGTCTCGGATGTCCATGTCGTCCTACTTCCTTCAGTGATTACGGTATCTTCAGATGCCAAAAGACAGCCGCCGACCCGTGGCGGCGGCCCTCTTCGGAACGTTAATCCTTCCCAGGGGGCCTCCGTTGGTGCATGTATATGCCTTCGGGTGGGATGTCCCGGGGGTAGAATGACACGTAGACGCTTTTTCTCGCCCATAGGGGCGTCCTGGGTCTGGAGCATCGGCGCCATCGGCGCGATGGTCCTCGCGGTCGCCTCGGGCATCGTTTTCTGGATGTCGCTGGCGAACGAGCACTCCCGTCAGTTCGTCGAGAACGAACGCAACAGGTCCCTCGAGACCATCATCTCCGCCAACTCCGTGGAGGCCTCGGTCGTCGACCGGCAGCGCATGATGCGCGGCATGGTCATCCGGGGGGTCATCGACGACGGCGACGTCGGATACCGTCTCGCCAGGCAGCGCGTCTCCACGCTCGCGGGGCTGGCCGGTGCGGATTCCGTCCAGATACCCGACATCAGACGGCTCGCGACGATCATCGGCGATCAGCAGAAGGGCATATCCTCCACTCTTGTGGATCTCAGGGACGGTCGCACGCGCAGTGCGGAGAGGGCCATCATCGCAGGAATCGGAGAGGAGCGCGTCTCCGAGGTCCGCGCGATCGTGGACCGCATCGTCCAGCGCGAGAGGGGCGTGCTCAAGGACAGGCGCGAACTCTCGGTGCAGATGCTCCGGGACACCGAGACGTACACCTATGCGATCGCCTTCGTCGGCCTGCTCGTCATCGTTCTCGCCGGAACCGCCGTGGCGATGAGCGTGCGCGGCGTTTGGTCGGAACGTCTGAGGGAGATGGAGAGGTCGCTCGCCGACGAGCGCGCGGTCCTCGCCGAGAGGATGAGGATAGCGCATGTCGCGACGGGCGCCGGCACCTGGGAGCACGACGTCTCCAGCGACGAGACGGAGTGGAGCGCCGAGATGTCGACGCTCTACGGGCGACCGGATGGAGCCGGCATGCCCTCGCCGCAGGAGTGGTGCGACATGATACATCCCGACGATCGCGTATCCGCGCCATGGTGCCGTCCGGGCGGGGTGGGCGACTCGTCGTTCGAGACGACCTTCAGGATCTCCACGCCCTCGGGCGGATGGCGCTGGATCGTGTCCCGCGGATTTGCGCACGACAAGGACGGAAGGATCTCCATCATCGGCATGGACGTCGACGTCACCGACCAGGTCGCGATCCGCGAGGAGCTCGAGTCCGTGCGGATCGAGAGGGCCGCCGAGGCCCGCGTCCGCGAGG